>Ga0302277_1001929_pt1 | contig 15057 bp, 14 predicted proteins | sample III_Bog_N3_1_FD_198759 | JGI IMG/M metagenome (GOLD analysis project Ga0302277, IMG submission 198759) | Peat permafrost microbial communities from Stordalen Mire near Abisko, Sweden - III_Bog_N3_1 | ecosystem: Environmental > Terrestrial > Soil > Wetlands > Peat | place: Sweden: Abisko... | reverse complement strand
CCGCCGACGTTCTAGCTCCGAGCATCGCGCTGGGAAATGTTTTTGGCCGCATCGGCTGCCTGCTCAACGGATGCTGCTTCGGGCGCGTGTGCGATGCTCCGTGGGCCATCCGCTTTCCGAACGGTTCCTATGCCTGGGACCAGCATTACCAGCAGGGGCTTGTTGGAGAACATGACATGTCGCTTCCGGTCCACCCGACGGAAATTTACGACGCGCTGCTGAATTTCGGGGTCTATGTTTTTCTCGCGTGGCTGTTCCGGCGCAAGAAATTCGACGGCCAGATTTTTGCGACCTGCCTTCTTTGCTACGCCGTCACGCGCTCATTGGTCGAATGCTTTCGCGGCGATTACACCAACCTCCATTACCACCTGGGCCTCACGCCGGCGCAATGGGTCAGCGTGCCGATTTTCGCCGCCGGACTTGCGCTCGCGGCAATCCTGTCGCGCCGAGAAGCAAAACGAGGATAGCAATGGCGGAATTCCAACTCCCATCTGCCAGATCCCATCTGCCAATCTTCATCGCCGGGCCGACTGCGGTTGGAAAATCTGAAATCGCCCTCGCCCTCGCGGAAAAAATCGGCGGGGAGATCATCTCCGCCGATTCCATGCAGGTCTATCGGGGACTCGACATCGGCACCGCCAAGCCGTCGCCCGCCGAATGCGCCCGCGTGCCGCATCACCTCGTTGATGTCTGCGATTTGACGGAAAACTTTGACGCCGCGCAATTCATCCGGCTCGCGCAAAGGGCTGTGGAAGAAATCCAATCACGAAATAAAACTCCGATTTTCTGCGGCGGCACCGGGCTGTATTTCAAGGCGTTTTTGAGCGGCATCGGCGAGGCGCCCGGCACAAACCCGGAATTGCGCGCTGAACTGGAGGCGTTGTCGTTTGAATCGCTGCTGAAGGAGTTGCGCGAGCGCGATCCGGCGGCCTACGAGAAAATTGACAGGCAAAACCCCCGCCGCGTCATCCGGGCCGTGGAAGTGATCCGGCTTTCGGGAAAAAAGTTTTCCGAACAGCGGGCGGAGTGGAAGGCGCAGTGCGCCCACCCCATCAAAACCAATTTTTATTGCCTCACGCGCTCGCCCGCTGACTTGCACGCGTGCATCAACATGCGCGTGGACGCCATGTTTGCGCGCGGGTTGGTGGAGGAGACACGCGAACTGCTCCGGCACGGCCTTGATCGGAACAAGACGGCGATGCAGGCCATCGGCTACCGGCAGATCGTGGAACATTTGCACGGAGAACGCCCGCTGTCTGAAACGATCGGGCTGGTAAAAAGCCGCACGCGACAGTTTGCAAAACGTCAACTGACGTGGTTCCGCCGCCAGCTTGACGCGGAATGGATTGAATTAAAGCCGGACGAGCCGCCGGAAAAATGCCTGGAAAAAATTCAACGTGAAGCGTCCAGCACCCGATCATAACCTTTGTGAAACGCTGTGCGACTTCGCGGCTGCCTGCCGCCGGATTTTTTTGATGCTGGCTCTTTTGAACAGACTGCGGTGGGAATGAAATTTTAGAAAGTTGGCTTTAGGAAAGTGTGGTTTTCGTCGTCCTTTTTTATCAGCCGGTAGCCGGATGCCACCATTTTCAAAATCGCGCGAGCGGTTTGCCCGCGACGAGGACCTTTCAGGATATTATGATGGAATTCCACCAGCACCTGCTTGACTGGCAGCCTTTTCCTCAATAAATCATCAATCACCTCATATTCTGCGCCTTCGATGTCAATCTTCAGCAGGTCAATGTGGTCATGGCCGTTCCGCTGCATCAGCGTGGCCAGATCCACACATGGAACCTCCAGCGCCGCCGCGCCGCCGGACTGCTTGAACCACGCCCACGAACCTTCCACTTCATCCTGTGGCTGTGCAAATTTCAAGACGCCGCAATATGAAGCGAGCGCCACGGGATGATATTTGAACTGCGGGATTTTATTTTCAGGCAGCGCCATGGTTTCGTTTCCCGTAGGGGTGCCGTCAAACAGATTCACGGTGCATCCGAACTTTTTGACCAGGGCGTGGTCGAAGGTGAGGTCGCGGCCAACGCCGCCGCCATAAACGATGCTGTGTTCGTTGAGACCATCAGGACAGAACATCCACTGGCAATAATTTGGACGGCTGCCCATCTCTATGAGCGGATAGCGGTGAGACTCCAACACTTTGTAAAATATCCAAAAGCGGAAGTCTTTGAATGGTCGTAAAAAATCAGGCACGGCGGCGAAAGTGTCGCAAAGTCTTCAAAGAAACAATAAAATTCCTCCTTTAACAAACGCGTGCGATCTGACGGGGTTCATTTGGTTTGTTCAGTTTTCTCTTCCATCTTGCCGAACGGATAAATCTCATTAGTCTGGGCTGGTGTATCAGTAATTTTTTGAATGAGACTTCTTAAAAACTTTTCCCGCAACGTGGCTGCCGGTTGCCAGCAACCGGATTTTAATGCCATTTCCAAGGAAACCCCGCCGCACAGGGCGGGAATGGCAACCTTTGACCGAATTTATTAATGCTGGTGCTTTTGAACAGACTGCGGCGGTGGGCGGGAGTGGACCGGCCGGTTTTCTACGTTGCGGCCGGCCGGGCTTGGTCGTTGTTTTCAGGTCCGATAACGGTCCTGCTGCTGGCGCATTTCTTCACCGCCAAGGAACAAGGCTATTACTACACTTTTGCGAGCGTGATGGCCTTGCAGGTTTTTCTGGAACTGGGTTTTGGCCAGTGCATCGTGCAATTCGCCAGCCACGAGTTTGCCCATCTGAAATTTCTGCCCGGCGGCGTGCTGGAGGGAGATGCGCGTGCGCGATCACGGCTGATTTCGCTGGGGCGTCTGTCGTTGAAGTGGTATGGCGTGATGGCTGTGCTCGTCGTCATTGGACTGGGCGCAGGAGGACATTTGTTCTTCTCCCTGAAGAACGACCCCTTGGTGGCCTGGAGCATGCCCTGGTGGAGCCTGTGTTTGGTGACCGGCTTCACGCTGGCAATCCTTCCGGTGGGCGCCATGCTTGAGGGCTGCAATCAACTGTCCTTCGTTTACGGTTTGCGGACGCTCACGGCGATGCTGGGCAGTTTCGTGGTATGGACGGCATTGTGCAGCGGGGCGGGCTTGTATAGCGGGGCCATTGTGGGGCTGGCGGGCACTTTGATGACGGCCATCGCCTTTGCCTGGCGCTGGCGGGGATTTTTGAAGGAGCTTTTCCACGCGCCAAAACAAAATGAACAGACAATTTCATGGCGGCATGAGATCTGGCCGTTTCAATGGCGCATCGCGGTCAGCTGGCTCAGCGGTTATTTTGCCTTTAATTTGTTCACGCCGGTCCTGTTTTATTTCCATGGCCCGGTCGTTGCCGGTCAAATGGGCATGACGATGCAGTTGGTGAACAGCCTGAATTCCCTGTCGGCTTCCTGGGCTGGCACCAAGGGTCCGCGTTACGGAATGTTGATCAGCCACCGGAAGTTTGAGGAATTGGACCGGCTGTTTTTCAAGACAACGGCCCAGGCAGTGGGGGTTTGTGTGACAGGAGGAGTGGTGCTTCTGTTGGCACTGGTGATTGTGCGGGAACATTTTGCAATCGGGTCGCGGTTTCTGGGTGTTGGGCCTGCCAGCCTGCTGGTGCTGGCCACTGTCGTGACCCAGATCGGTTTCAGCCAATCAGTGTATTTGCGCGCCCACAAAAAGGAGCCGTTCATGTGGGTGTCGCTGGGGAGCGGCCTGATGACTGCGGTGCTCGTGATTATATTGGGCCGGATTTATGGTGCCTGGGGTGCCTGCCTGGCATACGCCCTCGTGCAGGTGGTAATCATTATCTGGGCCACCGCTGTGTGGAAACAGTGCCGCCGGGTCTGGCACCAGGCTGAAGTCGGGGAGAATTTATCCGCATGAGAATCGCCTTCATCAGCTATGAGTTTCCGCCGGACACCGATTTTGGCGGCATTGGGAATTATGTGTTCCGGTCCGGCACCTTGCTGGCTGAACGCGGGCATGAGGTGGAGGTTTTTGCCGCCAGCGGCACCCGCAAAGGAACCGTCACGCAAGGCCGGATCATCGTTCATCGGGTTCGCGTGGTGAGACGTGAATTGTTTTCCAGGGCCGTGGCCGGAGTTTTTCGACAGCGTCATCAACAGCTTCCCTTTGATGTCATGGAAAGCCCTGAGTATTTCCATGACGGGCTGGATGCAGCCCGCCAGTCGCCGGAATTGCCGCTGGTGGTGAAGCTGCACACTCCCAACCTGGTGTTGAGCGAGTTACAGGGCGGTTTCCCGCCGCCGACTCCGTTGAGAACAGTGAAGGATTATTGGCGGCAATTGCGAGCCTTTGCGGGGGCCGTCCGGCACGGACGTCCGCTGCCCCGCTGGCACTGGAACCGTCATGATTACCGGTCAGCCGTGGAATTGGATGCCGTCGAACGCACGCTGGCGCAAATGGCCGACGTGGTGGCCTCGCCCAGCGAAGCGATGTTGGAGATGATGGCGGTTCGGTGGAATCTGAACCGTGAAAAGTTGATGAGCATCCCGTCTTATGTTCCACCGGCGCGTTTGCTGGCGGTGCCGGTTGACACCGACACCAAGGTCGTTTCCTATTTTGGCCGTTTGGAAACCCGGAAAGGCGTTGCCGATCTGGCCGCCGCCATTCCGCTGGTGCTGGCTGAATTTCCAGACGCCATATTTCGCTTTGTCGGCAGAATAACCCTGTCACCCGATGGACGGAGGGATTACAAAACCTTCATCCAGGATATCGTCGGCCGCTGGCGCGATCATGTGGAATTCACGGACTACCTGCCTATCGAAAAAGTTTACGATTATTTTGGCCAGACCGATATTTGCGTGTTTCCCAGCCGCTGGGAAAATGCCCCCAATGTCTGTCTGGAAGCGATGGCGGCCGGACGCGGCGTCATCGGCAGTTCTGCGGGCGGCATTCCCGAAATGCTGGAACAGGGCAGGGTGGGATTGCTTGTCTGTCCCGAATCGCCGGCGGAAATCGCCGCCGCCATCCTCAAGCTGCTCAAAAACCCTTCAGAACGGATGCGTCTCGGAACACTGGCACGAATGCGGATTTTATCCGTTTACAACAATGAGACCATCGGCGCATTGCTGGAGAAATCCTTCATCACGGCAGTTCAGCGGCACGCGGCAAAGAGCGGCGTTAAAGCACCAGCTTGATTTCAGGCCTTGCAATGACAACCGCCATAAGCATCCTCATCCGCACCTTCAACTCCGCCGCCACGCTGCCCAAAGTGCTGGCAAAGCTTGATGTGGAACCGGACGATGAAATCATCGTTGTGGATTCCGGCTCCGGCGATGACACGCTCGCCATTGCGGAACAATATCACGCCCGGATTCTCGTCGTCGAACCACCGTTTAATTACAGCAAATCACTGAACGCCGGATTCCGCGCCGCAAAAAATCCGTTGGTGCTGGTCATCAGTTCGCACTGCGTGCCGCAATCCGGAAACCTGCTTGCCTGTTTCCGCAGCGCAATCCTGAAATTCCCCGAGTCCGTGGCGGTGGCCTATGGCGACTGTTCATTGGTCCGGCGCGAGTCGCCCGCCGGACCAGATGTTCTTTTTGCGGACAAAACCGCCGACACCGTCCAGCGCCAGCGGGTTTATGGTGGCAACAGCCTGGCGCTTTACCGACGCAACAGTTGGGAAAGGCAGCCGTTCGATGAAACGCTGCCCACGGCGGAAGACCTGGCCTGGTTTTTGCGTGCGCTGGAAACCGGTGCGCAGGCGGCCCGCGTGCCGCAGGCGCGGGCATTGTATCGCAATCATGGAAGTTTAAAGTACATGTTTCGCAAAGGCTGGTCCGAATCCCGGCTGGCAATTGAACTCGCCGGCACGCCAGCCATGAATTTTTTCCGATTCGCGGTAAACCTCGCCTCGCTTGTGAAAAAGTGTGCGACGGGGAAAATGCCGGTGTCTGCCCTGCCGCGCCAAGTCGCCCATGCTTTGGGAGCTTACCTATCCCCAAAATTTTCCGGTGCAAAAAGCAGGACCGGCAGATGACCCCGTTGAAAATGCGCTTCAATTTGCCGCCGGTTTCCATTAACTTCAGATTTTTGCAACGCCTGCAGATTTTCAGAGCGTTGAACATGCGAATGAAATGTTGACGAGCCCGCCCCTTCCAATCCGAATCTTATAATAGAAAATGAGGATGAAAATCGCCATCGTCGTGCCGGACAACCGGGATGAGTTCCGGAGTTACTCCGACCCATTGCCGCATTTTGGCATGGCCCCGACGGCTTTGCTGGAGGGTTTGAGACGGCTGCCGGACGAGTGTGAAATCCATGTGGTCAACTGCGTGCAACGGCCCGTCGTCGTGCCGGAAAAAATCGGGCCGAACATTTTTTACCACACGGAAATCGTGCCGAAATGGGGCTGGATGCGCGGCGGCTATCTGGGCTGCATCCGCTCGGTGCGGCGGCAACTGCAAAAAATCCGGCCGGACATCGTCCATGCCCAGGGCACGGAACGGTTTTGCGCCATTAGCACCGTATTGTCCGGCTTTCCGAACATTGTGACGATTCACGGCAACATGAATGCAATCGCACAATTGCACCGGTCCCGCATCGGCAGTTTTCAATGGCTTGCGGCGCGTCTTGAGGACTTCACCCTTCCGCGCACGGACGGCATCATTTGCATTTCCGATTATGTGAAAAATTTGGTTGGCAGATATAAAGTCAAAACTTGGCTTCTCCCCAACGCGATTCAAGGCATGTTTTTTGATTTTCCAAGTAATGATGGCTCTTCTTTGGCCGGCAGACCATTGCTGATCAACGTTGGCGTTATTTGTGAGAGAAAACGCCAGCAACAATTGCTGGCCGTGCTCGAAGCTTTGCGGGGGGAAGGCTTGGATTTCGATACTCTGTTTGTGGGCAATAATCCCCCGCAGCCTTATGCCAGAGACTTTGCGGCCAAACTGGAGCAGGCAAACAGCAGGCACGGCGGTTTTCAACACGTCAAATATTTGGACGAGGCGGATTTTTGCCGGCTGTATGACCGTGCCTCCGCGATGATTCACTTTTCAAACGAGGAATCCTTCGGGCTGACGTTTGCCGAAGCCATTGCGCGGGGACTCTATCTGTTCGCCTCGGATGTCGGCGCGATCCGGGACATCGCCCAGGGCGTCGAGCGCGTTCAAATCATCAATCCCGATCATTGGACTGAATTGAAAGACGCCGTCCGCCGCTGGCTGGCTGCGGATGAATATAAAAACCCCCGTCCCCAAACCCCGCCATTGGAATTCTGCCAGCGCTACCAGCCGGAATTTGTCGCGCGCCGGCATCTGGAAATTTACCGCGAGGTCTTAGCCTCACATTTGTGAATTGTTTTGACCGCCCCGATTTCATAGCGTCTAAATAAATCTATGGCCGAAACTTCGATTGATGGACAGCTTAACGAACAGGAGCGCCGCATTTTGACTGATGCCGTCCGCAATGCCGTCCCAAAGCCGAAGGTAGTTTTGGAAGTGGGCACATGGCTAGGCGGCGGAAGCACCTTGCACATTTTGAATGCCTTGGAGGAAAATGGATCGGGCCATTTGTGGGGCATAGAAGCAGACCGTTCGATCTATGAAAGGATGTTGGAAAACATTCGGACAGCAGCTCCAAAGGCCTCAGCCAGGTTTTCACCGCTTTTTGGATTTTCGCAGGCGGTTATCCCCAAATGGATTGCCCAACAACCGGTTGATATGCAGGTGGATTTAGTTTTTCTCGATGGCGGCAACCGGCCCCTCGAACAGATTGAGGAATTTAAACTGCTTGATTCGCACATTCCGGTCGGTGGCCGGTTGATGGCGCATGATGCCAAATTGCGCAAGGGCAAGTGGCTGTTTCCCTACCTTTCACAATTGGATAATTGGAAAACCGAACTCCACGACATCAGCACGGAAGGCTTGCTGGTCGCAAAAAAAATCGCAGCCCAACCAGGTCGCGACAGCCTGAAAAGGGCGCAAGCCACGCTGATTCGTCTGCGGTGCCATCCGGTGGAGATTCTGGCGGTTGTCGTGCCATCGCGTTTGCGCGGCCTGGTTCTCCGGCTGCTGCCGGCAAAATTTTCGCGGCGTCTCTCGGACGGACGGAAGTGAGCGGCAATGACGGCCTGCTCATTGCAACCCATGAAGAACAAGCCCGATCCGGAGCGCCCGATCCAGGTGGTCACCACCTGCCGGGCATATGACCTGCCGGTGCTGGAAATGGCCGTTCCGAAATTGCGGCTGCACCTTCCTCTTAAAAGTTTATGCGTGATTGCGCCGGACGCGGATTGTGAAAAAATGCGCCGCCGGCTGGGAGCCCAGGTGCGGATCATTCCTGAAGATGAATTCATTCCCGGCATGAACCTCCGCCAGTTGCGCCGGCTTGACAGGTTTGGATTTCCAAAAAATGCCGGGTGGTATTTCCAGCAGCTGCTCAAGCTGCAATATGCCTTCGTGGAGCCGGAGGATGATTATTATTTGATCTGGGATGCGGACACCGTTCCGCTCCGGCCCATGCGCTTTTTCGATTCAGACGGCCGGATGCTGCTCACCAGGGCTGATGAACACCATGTTCCTTACTTTGAAACCTACCAGCGGCTTTTCAACGCCGAACCCAACCGCGAATTTTCATTCATCTCCCAGCACATGCCCGTGCAGAAGTCCATCGCCCGGGAAATGTTTGAAAGCATTGAACGGCAAACGTCTGGAAACGAAAGCTGGGCGTGGAAAATCATGCGGTCTCTCCCGCCAATAAAAGACCTTCACCTGTTCAGTGAATTTGAAACCTACGGCCATTACATCAAAAACAATCATCCCGGACTCGTGGCCTTTGTGGATCGTCCCTGGTGGCGGCACGGCTCGGAGTTGACCGGCGGGAAAATTCCGACGGAACTCCAGCTCGAAAAACTTGCGCGCGATTATGAGTTCGTCTCCTTTGAAAAGGCGACGCACGGACTGAGGTTGCTGGCAAAAAAACTCCTGAATAAAATCCGGTGAAACATTTTATTATAACCATCCATAACCATCCAAAAAGATTGCGGACCGTAATAATGGTGAAAAATGGAGAAATTAAATTGCTGTTTTGAAGCGGCGAAAAATGGGTCAAGTCTCTGCGTGCAACTTTGAAAACCGTTGCGCGAATGGTTGGGTCAACAGAACATTTCCAAGGCTGGAAAATTTCGTTGTAGAAAGAGCCAGATTTCGGATTTTTCTTGTAAGCATCGTAATTGGTGGCATTTTTTTATTTATGAAACGGACACCTGTTCATCCGATCAATCCGCACATACGAAATGGTGTCGTGGTAGATTTTTACTTGAATCTGGTGCGGAATGGGGGTTCGCGACGGTTGCGTCGGCTGCTTGAATATCTTTTGCACACGGAGGTTGCCGGTAAACTTCCTGAACGGCTCCATCTGCCCCATCCGTATGGAATCACCGTAGGTGGAACCAGCATAATTGGAGAGGACGTCACGTTGATGCACGGTTGTAATCTTGGCCCGAAGGATCCTTGGTATCAGGGAGATGTTCGGGAGAAGATACACCCGACGCTTGAGGAGGGGGTCTATGTCTCGATGGGCGCGATGGTGCTGGGACCTGTGACGATAGGTGCTTGGAGCGTCATCGGGGCCAACGCAGTTGTGACCGAGGACATACCGCCATTCTCAACTGTTTTTGGACATAATCGAATTCTGCGGTCAACAGAAGGGGGGCCTCCCCAGGTGAAAAAGTATTTAGAATCCCGCAAAAAGGAAATTACGCCATGATTCTGCCATGTTGATGGCCGACGGGTCAGTTTAACCAATTGTTAATTAAATCCGCATGGCATCAGATCTGACGATTCAATTTATCCGCAACTATACCGCCGAGCCTGTTGGAGAAGCGTTGCAGGAGGCTGCCGACCGGTTGGGTCTTTCTGTCAAAACAGTTTTCGGGGCATTTGACAATTTGGGGGTTGAAATAGCCACGCTCGCGACTTGTCAAGAACTGCCGGCTGTTGTCGTTGTGACGATTGATCTGGAATATTTTTCCTGTGGCATTTTTTCTCCCCATTGGCAGTTGGAACAAATCGTCAACGATTTCAACTCCCTGCTCGCCGCCATAGATTCAATTCCCGCGAAGTCATTCGTCCTCATTTCGACTTTCCTGCCCGCTTTCCGAACTTCCATGCCGTGGATGCCGGGACACCCGGTTCTAGGCAGGGATGCCGCAGCTTTCGAGCTGAACAACCTTCTGAGAGACTTCGTCGCCAAGCGTCCAAATCGCTGCGGGATTCTCGATTTTGAACGCATCGCGGCCCGGTTGGGTGAGGCCGCAACACTGGACCGGCGATTTGGCTTGATGATGAAGGCGCCATTCAGACAGGAATTTATCGTGGCGGCGGCCGGAGAAATCATTCGCTATTTAAGGTGCCGGTTTTTGCCCCCCAAAAAAGTTTTGGTTTTGGATTGTGACAATACCCTTTGGGGTGGTGTTGTTGGCGAGGCTGGGTTGGGAAACATCCAGCTGGATCCTTACGAATATCCCGGCATCGCATATTACCGCTTTCAGTCGGAGGTTCTGGCCATCGCGGAAAAGGGTTTTTTAATCTGCCTTTGCAGCAAGAACGACGAGCCGCAGGTTTGGCAGGTTCTGGATGAGCACCCCCACTGCTTGCTTCGCCGGGACAAAATCGCCGCCTATCGGATCAATTGGGAGAACAAGGCGGCCAACATCAAGGAACTGGCGCTCGAACTCAACCTCGGCCTCGATTCGATGGTTTTTGTGGATGACAACCCTGCTGAGTGCGAACTGATCCGCTCCCAATTTCCGGAGGTGACGGTGATGCAAGTGCCCGCCAGGATATACGATTATCCAGGCATCTTGGCCGCGAGCAATCTGTTTGACAGGTTCTCGGTCAATCAGGAAGACAAGGATCGGGTTCAATATTATCAGGCCGAAAGAGGCCGACGCGAACTCCAGACTCGGATCGTGGATGCAGAGGGCTTCTTGCGGGACCTTAAAATGAGAGCGGTCATCCGGCCCGTTCTGACTGCCGATTTGCCCCGGGCGGCTCAGCTTTGCCAGAGAACCAATCAATTTAACCTGACCTCCAAACGACATGCCGAATCTGACCTTGCTTTGTTCTTGGAAAGTCCGGACGTAAAAATGTTCCTTCTTCAGGCCGAGGATCGCTTCGGCTCAATGGGACTGTCCGGCCTGATAATTTTAAAAAAATCCGGAGAGGTGGTTGAGGTCGATACTTTCTTGATGAGCTGCCGAATCATCGGGCGCAAGCTGGACCGGGCGCTGTTCTGCGAGGGACTCCGGTTGCTCAGCCAGACATGGTCTTTTCATGAAATACGTGCAAGTTATCTGCCGACACAGAAGAATGGCATCGTGTCAGGGCTTTGGAGTGATTATGGTTTCTCCACGGTTTCGTCAGCATCGGGGGAGGTTTACGCCTGTCTTGTGACAGACTTAAAAGTGTCCTTTCCTGAAATCATACAATTGGTGCAAAATTTATGACAAAAGAGGAAATTAAAATCCGGACTCGGGCGGCGCTTGCGAAAGCATTGAAAATGGCTCCTGAAAGCATTCCTGAAAACGCCTCAAAGCTGGATCTTTCAGCGTGGGATTCCGTCCACCACATGAATGTTGTGCTCGCATTGGAAAATGATTTTGGGATAGAGTTTTCCGATGCGGAGCTGCCGACATTGACCTCGATGCCGCTGATAATTGCCGCCATAGAGAAACATACCGCCGCCTGACTTCCGTCCGGCATCCAATGCAGGCGGCTTGCTCCCAGGCCATTACGTATCCACGGATTTTTCGGGTGACTGCGCATGGCGCGAAAATGGTCGCAACCAATGAATGCACAAGGCAAAACCTGTCCAAATAATTCAGTTGGCGAAATTTTGCGGGTTCCGCTAAGTTACGCGTCCATATTGAAACCGCAGTTGTAATTTTAAAAGAATGAACAATGCCTCCGCCCTCCTGAGAACGCTAGTTGTTTACGCGGTCTGCGTGCCGCTGGCGATCTGGCTGGGCTTTACGCTGACGTCGCTCGAGGATTTGTCGCGCAAGACGTTCATTGAGGTGGCCATTTTCGGGCTGTTGATGCTACTGCCCCTGCTGTTGCGCTGGCATTACATCCTGCTGGTCTCGACCCTCAGCCTGGGCGTGACGGTGTTTTTTCTCCCGGGCAGGCCTCCTTTGTGGATGCTCATGCTGGCATTGAGCCTGGGCATCTCCATCGTGCAGCGGACCTTGAACCGTGGAATGCACTTTATTTCCGCGCCACGGCTGGCATGGCCGATGATCTGCATGGCCGTGGTGATGCTGGCCACCTGCAAGCTCACCGGCGGCATCGGGTTGAATTCCCTGGGGAGCGAGAACGTGGGCGGCAAGAAGTATTTTTTCGTCTTCGGCGGCATCCTGGCCTACTTCGCCCTGACGGCCCGCCGTATTCCGGCAAATCAGGCAGTCCTTTACATGGCCCTGTATTTCCTGCCCCCGTGCTTGAATGCCATTGGGGATCTGGTTTCACTGCTACCGTCCTCGTTCAACTTCATCTATTGGATTTTTCCCGCCAACAATTACATCATGGGTGAAACACTGGATGACGGTGCCGGATATCGCTTTATCGGTCTGTCCACAATGTCATTGGCAGTCTTTATCTTCATGCTGGCCAAGTATGGCATACGCGGCATCTTTCTGTCCGGCAAGCCATGGCGCATTGTCCTGTTTTTCGGGTTTAGTTCCCTGGCGTTCATGGGTGGTTTTCGCTCCATGCTTCTCACCATGGCCCTGATTTTTTCCATCCAGTTCTATCTCGAAGGGCTGCACCGCACCCAGTTGCTGCCGAGGTTCGCGTTCACAGGCCTGCTGGCGTTCGGGCTGATCCTGCCATTCGTCCAGCACCTGCCTTACGCCGCCCAGCGGGCGCTTTCCTTCCTGCCCGTGACAGTGGATGCCGAGGCCCGGGAGAACGCCATTGCCTCGCAGGAATGGAGGTATCAAATCTGGGAGGCCGAGCTTCCGCAGGTGCCGCAATACCTGCTCCTTGGCAAGGGTTATGCCATCTCCGCCGGGGATTTTGAATTCGTTGGAAGCCGGGGGTTCAGGGCCTTCTCGGCGGATGAAATGGATTCTGCGGTCGCCGGCGATTATCATAACGGGCCCCTGTCCGTGGTGATGCCGTTCGGCATCTGGGGCGTCATCGCATTCGTCTGGTTGTGGGTGGCCGGCGTCCGCGCTCTATATGACAACTTCCGGTTTGGCGAGGAGTCCCTGCGCACGGTCAACACCCTTCTGCTGGCCCTGTTCGTGGCGCAGATTGTGAAGTTTATTTTCATATTTGGTGCGCTTGAGAGTGACTTGATGCCTTTCGCGGCGATGCTAGGGTTGAGCGTCAGCCTGAATGGCGGCATACGCGGCCCGGTCACAGAGACGGTCAAGGCCGCAGCGACCCAGTTCAGCCGCCCGCGCCTCCAGGCCGTTTTTCAGCGATAACACCGCTCTGCAACGCGCCGCCTTGAAACCCAAACTGCTCATCGTGGAATTGTGGGGCATGGGCGACCTCGTTATCGCCACGCCGTTTCTGCGCGCAGCGGCGGACAGGTTCGACATCACACTTCTGGCCAAACCCTACGCCCTGGACCTGCAGCCACGCCTGTGGCCGGGCGTCAAGGTCGAGACCTTCTACGCCCCATGGACCGCCTTCAAGGGCAAATACCATTTCTGGCGCTGGCCGGTCCTGGAGATCATTCGATTGCGCGGCAGGCTGGACGCCATGAACTTTGAGTTCGGCCTCTCCGCCCGGTGGGACCCGCGCGACCATCTGCTCCTGAAACTCTTCGGTGTCAAAAACCGGCTTGGCTTCCCGCGCATTCAGAGCCGGATTTTCCTCACGCAGCCGCTCGCCCGCCCCGAACCAGCGGCGCACCGCTACGAATCCTGGCGCGTCATCGCCTGCGCGTTGGGCATGGAGCTGCCGCCGCGTGAAAAGATTTCCATCCCCGCCGCGCGCGGCGGCGGGACGGTCCTCATACACACCGGCGCCGGGCAGTCCGTCCGCGTCTGGCCGCTGGAGAAATACAAAAACCTCGCGGCGCAGCTGCGCAAAAAAAAATTCCATGTGCAGATCGTCTGCGATTCAGACCAGCGCGGCTGGTGGCTCAAGGCAGGGGAAAAGGACGCCGCCACGCCGTCCACGGTCGCGGAACTGATCCGTTTCATGGACTATGCCGGCGCGTTCATCGGCAACGACTCCGGCCCCGGCCATCTTGCGGCGTTCTGCGGCGTGCCCACGTTCACGCTGTTCGGTCCCCAGCTGCCTGACTGGTTCGCGCCGCTGCATCCGTCGGCGGAATGGATCGGGGGCCGGGCCTGCCCCTACAGGCCCTGCTCGGATTACTGCCGCTTTCCCACGCCGTTCTGCCTCTGGAACATCGGCGAGGAGGAGGTTTTTGGCCGGGTCGAAAAATTCCTGGCCGCACAACCGGCGATGCTTAAACCCTTCACCATCACGGATAATCCTTGAACAAACCTAAATCCTGAATAATGGCCAGGGAATTACATCCTGCAAGACTGCCATCCTTGGACGGATGGCGGGCTGTCAGCATTGTGATGGTGTTGGTTTGTCATTCCACTTATACCTTGGGCTTCCCGGCTAAACCCGGTGGCGCAGCGTTTATGTGGAGCCAGGCTGTTGGCATTTGGGGGGTCCGTTTTTTCTTCGTCATCAGCGGCTTCCTCATCACCCATTTGTTGCTTCGGGAGCACGCAAAAAATGGTTTCATCAGCCTCAAGAATTTCTACCTGCGCCGCGCCATCCGGATATTGCCGGTCTGTTATTTTTATTTGTTTGTCCTGGGTTGCTTCACCAGCTACTCCCAAACGACCATTAATTGGGTGGCGAATTTGACCTTCACCACGAATTACATGATTTTTTTCAATCCGTCTCCGGTCCCGATTCCTGCCGGACATCTGTGGTCTCTCGGCGTGGAGGAGCAATTTTACATTCTATGGCCGTTTCTTTTGATTTTAATTCTCAACCGTCCGCATGGAGTCTCCAAACTGGCTAAGATTTTAGTTATACCTCTGGTCGTCGCTCCCGTTGTG
>Ga0302277_1001928_pt1 | contig 15058 bp, 16 predicted proteins | sample III_Bog_N3_1_FD_198759 | JGI IMG/M metagenome (GOLD analysis project Ga0302277, IMG submission 198759) | Peat permafrost microbial communities from Stordalen Mire near Abisko, Sweden - III_Bog_N3_1 | ecosystem: Environmental > Terrestrial > Soil > Wetlands > Peat | place: Sweden: Abisko... | reverse complement strand
CCGGAATGGCTGCAGCTGTATTGATACTCGCACCCGTAAGCACCCCCGCAACCAGCAAACCTCCTGTATATACAACCTTACATGAAGTACGGCCAGCGTCTGGGTAAAACTCAATTGTTGCTGCAGATGTTCCTGCCACGCCAGCCACTGCATTACCAGTGGTAATGCCACCTGCCAACGAGTTGGCCAGCGCAGACACAACACCGATTTGATCTGGATAGTAAGCGAGCATTTCTACAGAAGTTCCATCCTCCAGCGTTACAGCAGAAGCCTGAGGCAATTGTTCAGCCAAGGACTGACCGTGAGCCATATCGGCAGCGGCCATCACCGAACCCGCAACAGACTCCATTTGAGCCACGCGTGCATCTACAGCCAGATTTGAAAATCTGGGCAATGCTGTCGCTGCCAGAATGCCAAGAATCACAATCACCACGATCAGTTCGATCAAGGTAAAACCACTTTGTTGTTTCATGATAAAAACTCCTTTTATTTCATTAAGAACAGTTATGTTGAGGCCGCCCCTTACCCCTTCGCAGGGCCGCAGCCCCACTTAGTGGCACACACCGGTGGTGTATGTCGCTATTCAATTCGGTTTACCCCAGTATCTATTGCCAAGACCTACGCAACCGACACTGTGTGCATTTATCGGACTTTCTACGGAATACTTTAATCCAAATATATCATTAGCGCTATTGTTGATAGGCAGCAATCCGCCGAGGCAGAAACAACAATTTAGATAGGGGATTATTGTGCTGCACCAACACGGCCTGCCCATTCGCATATTTGCGCCAGGCGAATTGACACAAAATCTCAAGGTAACGGTTCGTCCAGCAAGAATGCGTGTGGAATGGAAACGGATATTTCGGTTTATCTTTAGGGAAACGCAGATTAAATCCGATCATGGTTCGACAAGCTCAGGGCGAACGGATTTAATCTGCGCTTCCTTAGTAATTCGATCAGGTAATCAGCCTGAAAATACTGATCTAGGCTACGGTGTTGCTCTTTCAGGCGGCAATCAGAGCGGCGCGCTGTACCTTCGGCGCACCAGCCTTGCGAACTTGCCATAGGTCGTATGCAGCTTGCTGAGCGATCCATACATCGGCGCGGCCTCCGTTTTCCACACCAAGCCAGCCCTCAATACGCAAAGCCATTTCGGGTGAGATTGCGGCACGGCCATTTAGTACGCGGGACAATGCAGCGCGAGTTACGCCTAGCTGAGCGGCAGCATCGGTAACGGTTAGATTTAAGGCCGGTAGAACATCCTCACGCAAGGTTGCGCCAGGATGCGGAGGGTTATGCATTCGAGTCATTTTCATTCCTTTCAGTGATAATCCACAAGTATGGCGTCCTCGCCAGTTGTTCCTTTGCCTCACAGCCAGATGGTCAGCACTGACAAGGTGTACAGGCTGCCGAACAAAAGCAACACGCCCGTCATTTGGACATTCTTGAACACGTATTCATCCACGCCGACATGGAAAATTTCGAATGGCTTGAGGCCACGGCGCAAGGAAATCCATTGATTGGCACCTTGCTCGAACCCTTTCATCATGCTTGGCCGAATCAACAGAAACAGGCTGATAATCAAGGCGAGCGCAGAACCCAGCAGTATGCTCAGCACCGATGAATCCAGCAGCACTTCAATGAACGCGGGGGGAAGGGCGAATTTTCTGGATAAACCGCTAAGCGTGCTTAGTTTATCGAAGTGGGCGGTAAAAAAATAAATCAGGAAAACCGCCCCGGCAAGTATGAACATTCCGCTTACGTGGCGATAGCGGTAAAACCAACGATCCACCTTGATTACCCGCTCCAACAAGACAGATATTCTGCGCATGGCAATCCAGCGGTTAACAAGGCTGCTCACTTGCAACAACCAAGCTGGGCGCAGCACCAACGCCGCACCGACAAACAGCCCGGCTATACTGCCTGCCATCAAAAACAACAAAAATGCGTGAAGCAAAAACTTATCTATAACCGACATGACGCTCCTTTTAAAGTGAAACTCTTGCATTGCAGCCTCAATGCTGTTCACTTAAGCAAAATTCCATTCGCCCTAGGGAAATGCGGATTTATTTGGTTTCGTCATTCCCGCGAAGGCGGGAATCCAGTAGATTAAGGCACTGGATCCCCGCCTTCGCGGAGATGACGAATAAATCCGTGTTTTCCAAGATTTCAATGATGTAACGCCGCCTTACCCAAATCCCACATCGGCAGGAATATACCCAGTGCAAGTATCAGTACCATAACACCCAGCGCCACAATCAGGATAGGCTCGATCTGGGCGCTCAGGGTTTTTACGTCGTAGTCCACTTCGCGTTCGTACATGCCTGCAACTTCCATCATCAAGTCGTCCATTGCGCCCGTTTCCTCGCCCACCGCAATCATCTGCAACACGACAGGATTAAACACGCCGGTCGCTTTGGCCGTGCGCGAGATGCTTTCTCCACGCTCGACGCCATCGCGCATCTGCTCGACACGGGCACGCATGTATTGGTTGTCCACCACCATGCCCACCACGTTCAGCCCCTGCACAATGGGGATGCCGCTTTTGAAGGCCAGCGCCAAGCTACGCGCAAACCGCGCCAGCGTTCCTTTATAGATGATTTTCCCCGCAATGGGAATGTGAAATTTATACTTGTCCCATTTGTATTTGCCGCCTTGGGTGTTGGTATACATCCGAAAACCCATCGCCGCCGCCCCCACACCTGCCAGCATCAATATCCAGTACTTCACCATGAAACCAGAAAAGCCAATGAGCATTCTGGTGATGAAGGGCAATTCGGTATGATAACCAGCAAATACTTTGGCGAATACGGGAATAACGAAAATGTTCACGATCGTGATGGCTATCGCCATGGCCACCACTACAAATATCGGGTAGCGCACTGCGGCGCGAATGTTGTCACGCATTTGCTTTTCAAATTCGATAAAGGTAAACAGGCGCAAGAAAGTCTCTTCGAGCATACCGGTCAACTCTCCAATTTGCACCATGCTGACATAGAACCCAGAAAATATTTTGGGATGGCGGCGCATCGCAATACTGAGTTCCAAGCCGCTATCCAGGCCTTCGCGCAAATCCTGCAAGAGGGCGACCAAGGCGGTGTTTTGCGTCGATTCCTGCAAGCCTGCGAGTGCGCGCATGATGGGCACACCCGCTTTGAGCAGCGTGTACATCTGGCGGCTGAACAAGATCAGTTCCATCGACCCGACTTTGTCCCCTCTGCGAGAGCGCCACTTCGATGGACTCTTGGCAGTAACCTCGGTTGTTACACGTTGCGTGGCTTCGATCTCAATAGGCGTAATACCGATGTTGAACAGCTGGTTAGCAATAACACCAGTATCGATACCTTCCAGCGTGCCCTGCACCAGTTCACCGTGCGCGCTTCTTCCTTTGTAGGCGAAAACACCCATATCGTCATTCCCGCGTAGGCGGGAATCCAGTCCAATGAAAAAACTCCCCGGCAACGTGGGTGACAAGGCCCAAGGACAAATTAGATAAAACCGCTGGATTCCCGCCTACGCGGGAATGACGGAATTTGAATTTTTTAGAAGCGCCCATCAGTCTTCCACCTGGTTGCTGATACGCATGACTTCAGCCACCGAGGTATGCCCCAGTTTCATTTGTTCCAGCGCGTGATAAATCATGGTTTTCCCACGCAGACTTTCGCGTGCGGCATTGATGAAATGGCTTGCATCATGGTGTGTGGCGGCCTCTACCAAAGTTGGCGTCATCTCCAGCATTTCGTACACGCCAAATCGGCCACGGTAACCAGTGTTGCTGCAATGTGAACAGCCGCGTCCGTGCCGCAAGATGCCCCAATGATCACGCTGGACACCTTCATGCGCAAGCCACTCTATTTCCTGCGGAGTTGGATCATGCGGCTCGCTGCAACTTTCGCATATTCGGCGCAGCAGACGTTGCGCCAGCACGACTTGCACTGCCGATGCCACCATATATTTCGGCGCCCCCATATCCACCAAACGAGATAGGGTACCGGCGGTGTCGCGCGTATGCAGGGTGGAAAACACCAAGTGACCCGTCATCACCGCACGCAGGCCGATCAGTGCCGTTTCCTCATCGCGCATTTCGCCCACCAGAATGATGTCCGGGTCTTGGCGCAAGACCGAACGCAAGACACGCGCAAAAGTCAGTTCTATCTTCTCGTTCACCTGCACTTGGTTGATACCCGGCAAGCGATATTCCACCGGATCTTCCACGGTAATGATTTTCTGTTCTATAGAATTAATTTCCGCCAGCGCGGCATACAGCGTAGTGGTTTTACCGCTGCCGGTAGGGCCGGTGACCAGCACCATGCCGCTACTGCGCTGGATGAAGCTGCGAAAGCGCACGAGCATATCTGACGGCATGCCCAACTTGTCCAAGGTAAGGAAATTGCCACCCTGATTAAGCAAACGCATGACCACCGATTCGCCGTATTGAGTGGGCATGGTGGCGATACGTACGTCCACCGCCTGATCGCGCACCCGCACATTAAAACGCCCATCCTGCGGCAGGCGTTTTTCCGAAATGTCCAGTCCGGACATCAGCTTTAATCGCAACACCAGCGCAGGTGCAATCTTGCTGTCCGCCTCGGTCTGCAAATGCAGCAGGCCGTCGATGCGGAAGCGGATTTGCAAACGCCCCTCCTGCGGCTCGATGTGAATATCAGAAGCACGCACTTGCGTTGCATCATTGAATACGGTCTGCAACAATTTGACTACGGGCGCCTCTTCGAGACCTACCGTCTCGCTTATTGCGCTGAAGTCGACATAAGTATCGCCCAGTTCCTCGGAAAGCTCGCGCGCCAGGCCGGAGATTTCTGCGGTGCGGCGATAGACGCGATCTATGGTTTCCAGCAACAGTTTTTCCGTGATCACCGCAACTTCAATATTACATTTGAGGATGCGTCTGAGTTCATCGAAAGCGATCAGATCGGTGGGGTCGCCCATGCCTACCAACAACGCGCCATCGCGCTCTTCCAATGCCAGCGCGCGAAGACGCCGCGCCTGTGTCTCCGACAAACGATTGATGATTTCGGGATTGACGTTATAAAACTTGAGGTTGATGTAGGGAATGCCGAGCTGCTTGCCGAGCATTTGGGAAACTTGATCGTCGGTAATAAACGCGTTATCTACCAGTATCCGGCTAAGCCTGCGTCCGCTACGCTTCTGCTCATCAAGCGCGAACATGAGCTGCTCCTGCGAAATGAGCTTTTGTTGCACCAGTAATTCACCGAGGCGAATTTTTTCCGGACGCGCCATAATATCTTCCTTAAACCGGTCAAGCCGGGACCAAGTTAAAGACTAAACCGTATCAACCACACAAGAAGCCAAGAAAAGGACGGAAGAATGCCTGTTATTCTCCGTGGCAAGAATTTCCAGTTTAGCAGATTTGCGCGGAAAGCCTCCCGTTCAGGCATCTGGAAAACAATAGCTGGGTCAGTAGCTAAAACGGGTTCCGTATTAGGTAACTCGAAATACACTGTAGAGAGCCGTAAGGCAAAATAAAATTCCGACGAAATGTTCAGCCCATGTTTAATGTAATCCTGTTCCAGCCCGAGATTCCGCCCAACACCGGCAATATTATCCGCCTGTGTGCCAACACTGGGGCACAGTTGCACTTGATCCGTCCACTCGGCTTTGAACTGGATGACAAACAGTTGCGCCGTGCGGGCCTGGATTACCACGAATACGCCAATGTGCGCGTACATGATGATCTTGCCGCCTGCCTGCAAACGCTACCGGGTGCACGCCTGTTTGCTTTCACCACCAAGGGCACGCAGGCCTACCATGAAGTGTGCTATCAAGCCGGGGATGCGCTGCTGTTCGGCCCTGAAAGCCGTGGACTGCCAGCCGACATATTGGAATCTTTACCACCGGAACAGCGCCTGCGCCTGCCGATGCTGCCCAATAACCGCAGCCTGAATTTATCCAACACGGTTGCAGTAGCAGTGTTTGAAGCTTGGCGGCAGTGTGGATTTGATCAGGCAGTTTAACCAATAAATTCCGTTCGCCCTGAGCTTGTCGAAGGGTTCTGGTTAGAGGCTAGTAGTTCGAATCTCACCACGAACGGTTAAGTGAACAGCATTGTGTCTAAATTCGAAACTCGGTGTTCGGAGAGCGACTAAGCAACTCCTCCACTGCGATTGCCGCTGGAACCTGTTCGTACAGCACGCGGTAAACCGCCGCGCAGATCGGCATGTCCACGCCCAGCCTTTGTGCCAGTTGGTGCACTTCGCGCACGGTATATACGCCTTCCGCAACGTGTCCAAGTTGACGCAAGATATCTGGTAGCGCCTGCTGTTGCGCCAGTAACAGGCCGACTCGGCGGTTACGCGATAAATCGCCGGTGCAGGTCAAAATCAGGTCGCCGGCACCGGACAGCCCTCCTAGGGTTTCCGGACTACCTCCCAGTTTCAACCCCAACCGCGTCATCTCGGCCAAGCCGCGCGTAATCAACGCGGCGCGCGCGTTGTACCCGAAGCCAAGGCCGTCTGAAATCCCGGCGGCGATCGCCAATACGTTCTTGACCGCACCACCCACCTCAACCCCGACCACGTCAGTGCTGGAATAAATGCGCAGGCGCGAATGGTGCAAACTTTGTGCCGTCTGCCGCGCAAACTCGACATCGCCGGATGCCAGCGTCAACGCGGTGGGTAAGCCGCGCGCTACTTCCAGTGCGAAACTCGGCCCGGACAGCACGCCACACAGGAAATTCTGCGGCAGAGTTTCCGCAACCACCTGATGCGGCAATAGTGCGGTGTCTGCCTCGAAGCCCTTGCACGCCCAAATCACCGGGATAGGCACAGGGAGTTCTGCAACTTGGCGCAAAGTTGGACGCAGCGCGGCGATGGGCACAACAGCCAATATGAGTTCGGCATCGGCCAGCGCGGCATTCAGGTCAGAGGTGAGAGACAATTCTTGCGGTAGCGGAATTTCCGGCAGGTAGCGCTGGTTACTACGGCTGGCGGACATCGCCGCGATTTGCTCCGCATTACGCGCCCACAGGGTGATGCGGTGACGCGATGACAGGCTGATAGCAAGCGCGGTGCCCCAAGCTCCCGCCCCGAGGATGGCAATGTTCATGGTGTGGGTGCGTATCCTGATAAATGTGAACTTTCAAGAAGAGCAGTTAGCCACGGATTAACACGGATTAGCACAGATTAACCACCGGGTTAATATAGCGAAGCGGGAATTCACCAAGAGCTAAAGTCCCGGTGGAATTGGCACGGCTCACACTGGAAGCCATCAATTGATAATCCGTGAACATCCGTGTTAATCCGTGGCTAAATCCGTTGCCGGGTCAATCGCCCCACACCTCGGTGGATTTAACATAGCCTGCCGCACCGTCCAGATGGCGAACCTTGAGCCAACCTGTGCCGGTATTTTCCAGCCATTCCAGTGCCACTTGCTGTTTCACTTGGGCAACCACAGCAGCATTTTCATCAGGCGCTTGGCGTATGGCAGCAAGGGCTACCGTCACTACCACGAAACGCTTGTTGCTCAAGGCCCTCTTTTCAATCCAGGCCAGGCCGCCAGAACTATCGCGCACCTTGACCCAATTATCCAGATTAACCACCTGCTCCAGCGGCAGGTAGCGGCTAACCACAAATATTTTTTTCGCCTTGAGCGAGGGGGCGTCGTAAAGTACGGCGGCATTATCCGCTACGGAGACGTAATCTACCGCGTAGGCGGAATCCGTTGCCGCCAGCACAACAATGAAAAAAACGAGCACCGTTCGAATTCCTGTCCCAAGCTTGGACAGAGTATTTCCTGAGCAGCGTTGGCGGAGATTCATTTCAATGCGTGGTTACAGGCGCAGCCTCAACTTGCTGTTGTTTCTGTTGCTGGTATAGCGCCTCAAAATTAATCGGGTTGAGCAGCACCGGCGAGAACCCGGCACGAACCGCCACATCCGACACCACTTCCCGGAGGTAGGGATAAAGGATATTGGGACAAACAACCCCCAACACAGTTTCCTGTTCTTCCTGCGGCAGGTTGCGCAACTGGAAAATGCCGGCCTGCTTGGCTTCAATCAGGAACATCACCTGATTTTTTTCTGCCAGCTTTGCGGTAACCGTAACTGTTACGGTTACCTCAAACACGCCTTCATTAATGCTTGCAGCTTGAGAGTTTAGTTGCAGCTCAATCTGAGGCTGCTCACGCTCCAGAAAAATTCCTGGGGCGTGCGGAATTTCCAGCGACAAATCTTTCACATACAGTTTTTCAATGTTAAACATCGGTTGTTGAGTTGCTGCTGTTTCGCTCATTTTGTATCCTCAAGTTTTAAATTATTCACCCGCCAATAGTTTGGCCAATTCACCGCTGTGCTCCAGCGCTGCAAGTTCGTCATATCCGCCAACATAGTGATTGCCGATATAAATTTGCGGCACCGTGCGCCGCCGGGTTTTTTCCATCATCGCAATACGTGACTCCGGTTGCAGATCTACGCGGATTTTCTCGATTTCCACTACACCTTTCGCGCGCAATAATCGCTCGGCCCGTACACAATACGGGCATATTTCAGTGCAATACATCAGCACGTTTGTACTCATTTCACCGGCCCTGCTATCACTTTTCTACTGGCAAATCAGATTTCTGCCAAGCCATCATACCGCCCGTCAGGCTGTATGCATGCCCAAATTCGCGATTGCCCAGCAATGCGCTGGCCGTAGCCGAACGATTGCCGCTGCGGCAAACAACCACGATAGGCTGCTCACGATAGCGCTCCAACTCGCCGATACGTTCTTTGAGCTTGAGCAGCGGAATCAGCTTCGCGCCCCGGATATGGCCCGCTTTGAATTCACTTTCGTCGCGCACATCCAGTACCAGTGCATTTTTGTGGTTGATCAATTGCAGGGCTGCCGCATTGTCCACTTCTTTCACCCCGCGCAGGCGGTTGCCCAGAAAGGACCACAGCAGCATTATGCCGCTGCTCACCGCAATCAACACTAACCAGATATTACTTTGTATGTACTGCAAGCTGATACTCCTCGTATTTTTTGGTCGCAAATTCTAACAGAGCGGCGAAATGTGCGGGGTCTTTCTGCGCAAAGGAACGCAATTGCTCGCCCACCCCCGGAAATCCTTCCGGGAAAGCCCAGATGGCGCGCTCCATCTGCAATTGCGCCGCAGCCTGCTCGCCTGCCGACGCCAACATGAATGCCTCGCGGTAAACCACCGAGCCGATTGGCACAAAATTCATTACGTGCTCATTCATCTCGCGCATTTCAGCCAGTTTATCAATACGGGCCTCCTTCAGGCCATTCATGTCCATCTCGACATAGGGCTGCAACAGCACCTGCTTCTGCACCGCCATCCACTCATTGAAATACTCATTGAAACGATTTTTATTTCCTGCCGATGCCTGATTCGGGTATGTCAGATTTTCCAGAATACGGTACCCCTGAAACACCTGCACCATGGACATTACTCCGACCAGTAATATCGAAGCCATCGACAAACGCCCCACATTGCGTAACTCCAGACGGTAAGTGGTGCTGTCCAACATGCCCAGCGTCAGGGCGGCTACGCCAAGAAAATAGGCATACCAGAGCGGGTATTCCAACAGGCTGTGAATAGCCAGCACGGCCAATAGCCCGCCACCCCACCAATGATAAATGGTGCGCGGCGCACGGAGCAGTTGCCGAACCCATAGCGCCAGCGTACCAAACAATATGAGCAAACCGGTCAGACCCATTTCTGCGGCTGTCTGCATAACGAGATTATGTGCGTTGTTATACAGGCCGGTGATGCTGGTGTCATGCAACGATGGTCCGAGCAGAAAATGCTGCCAGCCGAACTGTCCGAATCCTGCTCCCAGCAAGGGGAACTGTGTGAAAATCAGCCACGCCTCATACCATATGTGGAGCCGGATGCTGCGCTCCGTCACGCCACTGCTGCCCCCCTCGAAACTGGCTGCCGCGTCAATCGCGCGGTTCAGAGTCGTCACGCTGCCATGATCTCCAGACAGCCAAGGGATTTGCACCACGAAATTCATCAAACCGAATCCGAGCACCAGCAACAGGCTGTAATACAGCAATGGCCGATTTGATTTGTCCACCCGCAAGGGGTAGGCCGGTGGGTTCCCCAAAGGGACGCTGGCGGTATCTGCTCGCAGGCTCGCAGACCGCTCAGTCAGCCCGGCTGCATCGCAGCCACCCTTCCGCTCGCGGCGTTGCCAGAAAAATGCCAGTCCAACCATGAACAATAAGTACAACCATGAGCTGCGCGAACCGCTCAGTACCAGCACGAATAACATTGGCGCAGCAAGCAGTGCCGCAAGCAATGCGGCCTGCCACGCACGCAATTGCCAGCGGGTATACAACAAGCCGAGTGAGACCAACCCCAACGAGATGTAATCGGCAAAATGATTAGGCTGCCCCATGTTGCCGAACACGGTCGCGGCGGAATCAACTGTGACTACGCGATCAAGAAAGCTATGCCAATGGAAATGCTGAATCATACCCACCAGAGTACTCAATTCTGCACCCAGTAGCAGAAAAGCAGCCAGCGCCGTAGCCAGCACTGGCAGACCCAATTCCTCACGCAGGCACTGACCCAACATGATAAGCAACGCTGCCCATAGCAGATACAAGGTAACCAGCAGCGTCTGGCTAAAATAGCCTATCTTGCCAAAAGCAAACTGCACCAGAACAAGCAGCATGAATCCTATGGGTAACAGAACAACGCGCGGTATTTCCGGCTGTTGCCAATAGCGCCGTGTCACCAGCAAAGGCATGGCGCACAAACCAAGCACCGCCGCTCCCCATTCCTGATAAAACGTGGTGAGTGGATTAGCATGGTGAAAATACAGAAATGGCAAAACCCACATCAGCCCGACTAATATCAGGCTGAAAAGGGTCAAACGGGGGGCCGCGATAGCCTGTTTTAGCAACAGACCCCCTTGATACCGAGCTTCGCCAGAATGTTGTTAAGCGAACAGGAATTCTGGAACAGGTTTAGTCCGACGATACGAGTGATGCGCTCAGCGGTCACAATGAAACTCCTTAAAATTCTTGATAAAATTTTACCCGATTTTCCGTTACAACGTGGCTAATGCAGCACCGAGATCACTGCCAACACCAACTCGGCAGGCAAAACCGGGACAAGCACTTCTGTCGCGTTGATCTATGTACTACCCGGTGCAAAACACCTCACGCATCATTCCAATCAGCTTGATGGTGCGCGGATCGCTGATGCGGTAATAAACACGATTGGCATCTTTGCGCGTGGCCAGCACCTCTTTGTCGCGCAGGATTGCAAGGTGTTGCGAGATATTACTCTGCGAGGTTCCCACATCGGCGACAATGTCCTGCACACTGATTTCTTTATCGCCCAGTACGCACAGTATTTTCAGGCGCAGGGGATGGGCGATGGCCTTGATCGCAAGCGAGGCCTGCAAAATATCTTCGTCTTTATCAATTAGTTTTGTCATCTTTTATCTTGTCATTTTTCCTGTTGATCCGGCGTTCGAATACCAGGAATATCGTATTGCACCGGAACTATCCGCTTAGCTACGCTGTCTGTGTACCGCAAACCGCTAAAAATTCGGCTAAAATAGCTAATCCGAGCAAAATTAGCACCCTTTTATATTCTGATACAACTACTCCATGAAAGCCACCCCTGTTTTGCTGCTTATCCTCGACGGCTTCGGTTACAGCGAAGACTCCGATCACAACGCCATCGCGAATGCGCGCAAGCCGAACTGGGATCGGCTGTGGAATACTTACCCGCATACGCTGATTAATGCCTCCGAATTGTCGGTGGGTTTACCTAAAGGACAAATGGGCAATTCCGAGGTCGGACATCTCAACATCGGCGCGGGGCGGGTGATTTATCAGGAGCTCACGCGCGTGGATGTGGCAATTCAGGACGGCAGCTTCAACACTAATCCGGCGTTTACCCATGCCATCGCACAGGCCAAAGAGAGCGGCACGGCGCTGCACATCATGGGGCTGCTGTCGCCCGGCGGCGTGCATAGCCACGAAGACCATATCCACGCCCTGCTGGAACTGGCGGCGCGTTCCGGGCTGCACAAGATATTCCTGCACGCCTTTCTGGATGGGCGCGATACGCCGCCGCGTAGTGCCGAACAATCGCTGCAACGTTTGCAGGATAAATGCGCGACGCTCGGCGTCGGGCGCATCGCTTCCATTGTCGGGCGCTACTATGTGATGGATCGCGACAACCGCTGGGAGCGGGTGCAACCGGCTTACAATCTGCTGACCCAAGGCAAGGCTGAATTCAGCGCTGCCACAGCTGTAGCGGGTCTGCAGCAAGCCTATGCGCGCGACGAAAACGATGAATTCGTGAAAGCCACCGTCATCGGCGAAGCGGTCACCATGCAAGACGGCGACGTGGCGGTATTCATGAATTTCCGCGCTGACCGCGCACGCGAAATAACCCACGCCTTAACCGATCCAGCGTTCGACAAATTCACGCGCAAACGCTTTCCCAAACTGGCGGACTTCGTCACGCTAAGCAACTATGGCGATGACTTTAGCCACTTGCCTGCGGCGTTCTCGCCGTCTGCCATCCACAACTGTTTCGGTGAATATATTTCCGGGCTGGGACTCAAGCAGTTGCGCATTGCGGAAACAGAAAAATATGCGCACGTCACATACTTTTTCAACGGCGGCACGGAACAACCCTATCCAGGCGAAGATCGCATTCTGGTGCCCTCACCCAAGGTAGCGACTTATGACCTGCAACCGGAAATGAATGCCGTCGAGGTTACCGACAAACTCGAAGCGGCGATTCGCAGCAGGCAATATCAAGCCATTATCTGTAACTATGCCAATTGCGACATGGTCGGCCACACCGGCATTCTGGAAGCGGCGATCAAAGCCATCGAGGCATTGGATGTGTGCATTGGTCGCGTAGTGAACGCGATGCTGGAATGTGGTGGCGAAGTGCTGATTACCGCCGACCACGGCAATGCCGAACAGATGATAGACCATGCGACCCATCAGGCGCACACTGCTCATACCCTGAACCCGGTACCGTTCCTATACATAGGCCGCAAGGCAAGCATGACGGACGGCGGCGCGTTGCAAGATGTCGCCCCCACCCTGCTCGCCATGATGGGTCTGCCGCAGCCGCCGGAAATGACAGGCAAGCCGCTTATCTTCTTTGACTGATTACTGGAACCTGCATTTTAGCCACGGATGAACACGGATGTTCACGGATTATCAATGAGCGGCCTGTTTCCGCACTATTTACTTTCATGGTGGATATTGAATTTCATCTGGTCCGGTATTTATCAGTGTTAATCCGTGTTCATCCGTGGCTAATTATTCGTTACACGTTGTTGTGCTTCTGCCTGCTGGCAAATAGCGCATATGCTTCAAAGCAGGACGAATTGGACAATCTGCGCGAGCGCATCTCCAGTTTGCAACAGGAACTGGAGAAAACCAGCGAATCCAAATCCGAAGCCGCAGACGCACTACGCGAATCGGAGCGCGCCATCAGCGACAGCAACCGCAAACTGGCCGAGCTGGCGCAACAGCAACACGAAGCGGGGCAAACTCTAAGTCAGTTACAACAGCAAGGACGGCAACTGGAGAAAGACATGCAGGGGCAGCAGACGCTGCTGGGGAAATTACTCTACCAGCAATATCTGGGCGGCAAACAGGAATATCTCAAGATGCTGCTGAACAACCGCGATCCCAACCAGATGGCCCGCGAAATGCAGTATTACGAGTACATCGCACGCAGCCGGGCGGACTGGCTCCACACTCTGCGTACCAATCTTGATCAGTTGCATTCGGTCACCGCCCAGACCAAACAGAAAAGCGCCGAGATCGCCTCGTTGCAGGCAGAGCAAAATTCGCAGAATCAAACTCTGGAGCAGGACAAGCGCACGCATCAACAGGTACTCAAAAAAGTCGCCTTGCAACTCAAACAGCAACGCCGGGAAATCGGCCATTTGCAACGCAACGAGAACCGCTTGGCGCAATTGGTGGAAAAGCTCTCGCGGATGCTGGCACAACCTAAGAGCAAGAACGTATTCAGCAACAACAATTTGCCGGATGACCGCTTCGACGGTAGCCCGTTCGAACAACTCAAGGGCAAGTTGGCATTGCCGGTGAAAGGCGAAATCAGCAACAAGTTCGGTAGCACGCGCCCAGACAGCACGGTACTGTGGAAAGGCTTGTTCCTGCGCGCCGCCGCCAATCAGCCAGTCAAGGCTGTGGCAGCAGGGCGGGTAGTATTTGCCGATTGGCTGCGCGGCTTCGGGAACTTATTGATACTTGATCATGGCAAAGGCTACATGAGTCTGTATGGAAATAACGAAACATTGTACAAGCAGGTGGGCGATGTTTTGCGCGGGGGTGAGACCATTGCCGCCGTCGGCAATAGCGGCGGGAATGAAGAATCCGGTTTATACTTCGAATTGCGCCACGAAGGACAGCCCATGGATCCAATGAAGTGGATATCCCGGTAAAGATGATATTGGATATCCCGGCAGCTAGATTATAGTACATAGCAACATAACTTGATGAGGTCTAAACATGCGTAGTCGTATTAGCAGTCGTGTCGAAAAATTCGGTTTGGTCGGGCTGGGCCTGATCGCGGGAGTGCTGGTCAGCCTGCACTTTTCCGCCATCGCCGACAAGGACACCGAAACCACTCTGCCAATCGAGGAGTTACGCTCCTTTTCCGACGTGTTTGGTCGCATCAAGAGCGATTATGTAGAGCCGGTCGATGACAAGAAGCTGATCACCGGCGCTATCAACGGCATGTTAAGCAGTCTGGATCCTCACTCCGCCTATTTGAACGTCGAAGACTTCAAAGAACTGCAAGTAGGCACCCAAGGCGAATTCGGCGGCCTGGGTATTGAGGTCAGCATGGAGGACGGCTTGGTAAAGGTGATCTCGCCGATCGAAGACACACCGGCATTCCAGGCTGGCATCAAGACTGGCGACCTGATTTTCAAGCTTGACAACACGCTGGTGAAAGGCCTGTCACTGAACGATGCGGTCAAACTCATGCGCGGCAAACCCGGCAGCAAAATCATCCTGACCGTGCTTCGCAAGAATGAAACCAAACCTCTTGT
>Ga0302277_1001913_pt1 | contig 15117 bp, 9 predicted proteins | sample III_Bog_N3_1_FD_198759 | JGI IMG/M metagenome (GOLD analysis project Ga0302277, IMG submission 198759) | Peat permafrost microbial communities from Stordalen Mire near Abisko, Sweden - III_Bog_N3_1 | ecosystem: Environmental > Terrestrial > Soil > Wetlands > Peat | place: Sweden: Abisko... | reverse complement strand
CTTTATGTTCCACTACGGCATTTCTCCCCAACAGACAGCCAACCAGCCCCGCGCCTTTTTACCGGCGCTGTGACTCCTGAGCCAGTTCCAACGCTGCCGGGGCCTTGCGCTTCTTCGCCTCCGCAACGATGCCGTCGAAGGTCTTCTCGGTCATCGGCTGGCCTATCGCCACAGGCTTCAAAAGATTGATGAGCAGCAGCCGGACGCCAGTGATCTCCGTCAGCTCCGCGCTCGGCTGAACGCCTCCGGCTTCCCGCGCTTGTTCATCCAAGATCAGCCCGCGAATCAGCTCGCCCTGCGTCTGATTGCGCTTCGCCGCCAGAGCCTCGAAGGCCCGCAGCTCGCTCTCGTTCAGCTTCGTTCCAACGTGATTCACGCGGTATGTCGCCCGCTTCGCCGCCTCTGCCGCAAGATTTGCTTCGTCAAGAATCGCCAACGCTTCACACCCCTTTGGAGCCTGATTTCCGCAAGGTTCCCTGGGTTTCCCCTCGGAACCCCACGCGCCCTAACTCATAGACGCCGCTCACGTAGATTCAGGGTGGCCCCAGGGTTCCTTGCATCACCCTTCGAGGGATGGAGTGTCATAAATAGCCCGGTGCGAAGCACCTTCTCCGATTCGGCTAATCATTGCGCGTCCGCACACTCGCCGATTGGCTATTGATTGCGATGGCTATTGCGCTTTGATTAGAGCGGGGATGTGCGCTTTGATGGGCGGCGGAGGTGTCGTGTCCCCCCAAATACCGATGCGAAGCAGCGTCGGGCTTTTGCTGATGTGCTGGGGCATTGGACAGAAGCCACTGACGCAAGCAAGCCGCCCCGGAGGACGGCTCGGCGAAGTGGATTACAACTGAGGATGCGAGATTACTGATTGCTACATTCACGCACTTGCAGAATGACCCAGTTGGTTCTTCCGCTCAAATCAATCGGATTGCCTGTGCTGGATGATTTGCTGCTCAGAGCGTCATAGCTGGCCTGCACTTTGTAAAATCCCGGCTCGGCCAACAACTCGGCTGAGAGTCGGAGATGGAACGGGTAATTGATAGTTTCTCCTGGATGCAAGACGCTATCAGGGGAGGTTCCCTTTGCGGCCTGGTCAGACATACTCATCCATGAAGAGAGCAACGGCTTGAGCGTGTGTGTTCCAAACAGCCCCAACACGGTCAGACTTCTTCCTCCAGATGTCTGAAGTAAGATGTCCGTCCCTGAGCGGTTAGTAAACGCAATCGCGGCGTCGATGTCACGACTCGTAGCACCCATGCACAACGTTTCCGTTGGCAGCGAAAGAGCCGCTATAAGTTCTTGGCTATTTGAACTCTGCGCTCCTCCCATCGGATTAGTGAGCAAAGCCACAAAAATGACTAGGAGAACAAAGAACAAAGACGACTTGGTTTTGGTTTGGCGCATATTTGCCTTTCCGAACTTAATTGGGCTTATTTGGGTCGGGTTTCGCACCGTGGTCTGTTCGCTTGTCGTAAGCGTCCTGGTTCTGTTGGGTATTCTGCACCGCGCCTTGATGCTTATCCTCCACCTTCTGGCCTAGCGCATCGGCGGCACTCTTCTGAGCGCCAGGGAGACCATTGCCAGTTCCCGTAGCAGAGGTTCCCGGAAGCGATTTATCTAGGGCGTTAGCACCTTGTTCTGCAATGGTTTTATGACCATCCTCGTGGTCTTTCAAGCCTCCTGCAAGCGAATCCCACTGCTGTTGTTCCGCAGGAGTGGCACTGCTGTACCCATCCCAAGCAGGAAGAGTAATCGTGACGGACAGATTCACGTCTGCACTAGTCAGCGTGTCCGTCACCGTGGTTGTCGTGCCGATGCTTTTAGAGGAAGTATCAAAGCTGTAGTTCCCCACGCCGATATTGGTATCGGTGTTGCCTCGGTATCCGCCAGAAATTCCCGAAGCTGCTGGCGCATTGTTCCATGCTTCTGCGGCAGTGCCGCCGCTCACATGGTAGGTGACTATTACCGTTGGAGCCTCGTTGACCTTCTCCCCATCGTCATCAACAAACCTCAGTGGGTTATTTCGGGTATACGAGTATAGATTCCAACTTTGTGGGTTGGCAGGATGCTGGTCTGCGAAGGGCTTATCGGGCGACATGAATCGGCCCATACTGCTTGCGTAGTACCTTGCCCCGAAGTAGTCATTGCCGGATTCTGCGTCGCGTTCTTTGCCGGTGAAGTGGTGTTCGGTTGGGTCTTCGCTATAGCAATTGTTGGAAGGCAGGCATCCCAGATTTGGGATCGGAGTTAGCCCGTCGCCGTAGGGTAACGACACATACCACTCTTCGACGGTGCCGGTGATGTTGGTTTGCACGCGCCGGCTGCCGAGCCAGTCTTCCAGTTGGAAGTGCAGGGCGGGTGTGCCGCTGGGCGCGTCGTAAGTTGCGATGATCGTCCCCGCGGCATAAACATTGGTGTGCTTCCACTGCCCCTGGCCGTCGGTCTCCGTGAGCTGCTCGTTGGACAGGCCAAGGACATAAGAGGCTGTCGGCGTGAAGCCGTTCGTCGCCGTGTCGCAGGACCATGTGGCGATCATGCCTTTGGCCACGCGCGCGCCCTCCGCGTCATAGATGTACTGCATCATGGTAGGGTTGTTGGGTATAGGCTCGCTCATGACCGCGCAGATGCGCCCCTCGCCGTCGTAGAGATACTGGTTGATGCCGTCGTTGGTCACGTCGCCCGACGGATCATACCCGTTCGCCTGGTTGCCATTCCGGTTCGTAGCTGACATCTGGTTATTGTTGGTTCCGTTGACTGTGCCATTGTACTGCGCCCAACTTGTCAGTGGCGGATTGCTCCCGCAGGCCGTGGTGGACATGGACTGCGAGAGGCGGTTGCCGAATGCGTCGTAGGCCCAGCAACCCCAGTTATTGGCATACTGGGCGGACGTGGAAGTGGTGACTGTGTTTTGCGCCGTCGTTAGCCGGTTCAGCGTGTCGTAGCTGAAGCTCCAGCCTCCTGTCACTAAATCGATAGAATACTTCAGATTACCGGCACCATCGTAGCCGGGACCGGCACTATTGTAGCCGAACGATGAACAGTAGTTGTTCGATGGATCCGGAATACAGTAATAGTAGAAGGTCTGCGGCAAATCGGAAGCGCTGGGGATGACCTGGAGTTGGACGCTGCCGCCTGCAGTGCTGTAGGTGGTTGAATCGTTCGGGAAAAATGCCACCAGCAGCGTCTGCGATCCCGAGTCGAGAACTTCTCCTGCGGCCGGCGTGTATTCAAAAGTGCCAGGGACCACGGTCCCGTTATAGCTGGCCGAGGCATTGAGCTGCGTGGAAGACAATGCCGTTCCATAGGTGATGTCCGCTGGCGTTGCCCAGCTGATCGTCGGTGTCGCGGGAGTAATAGTGAGAGTCAATGGCGACGACGTTGCGGAAGGAGCATTTCCACTGTATGCAGCCGTGATCGAATGGGAGCCAACTGAGAGTGACGATATCGAATAGGTCGCCACTTGGTTCGACATACTCGCGGATCCCAAAGTCGTGGACCCGTCACTGAATGTGACCGTGCCGGTCGCATTTGGATACGGTTCACTGGCTTGAAGCTGCACACTGCTACCCCACACGGCAGGGTTCGGATTCGCGCTAATTGTGAAGGCACCCACATAAGCAGATCCGGCTCCGTTCAGCGAAGGGGTAAAAAAGATGAGGAGATCCGAATCGCTCAATATTAACGGATTAGGTCCATTCCAGCCCGACGTTGGACAGTACGAGCTTTGAGCGGGTACAGATATGTATACCGTGCTTCCGGAGAGTGCCTGACCATTGTAAGCGAAATTATTGAACAGGTATTGCGTTACTTGCTGCGTTGGTCCGGTAGGTGAGCCAATGGGGCACGTTCCAGCACTGGAAACAGTCTCTGTATAGGTCAGTGTACCGGAACCAACTGGAATACTATAGTTCGAATTCTGCACCTGGTTGACCGTCAACGTGACCGTTGCCGTAACCGAGTTGTAGTCGGTCGTGTCGCTCGGCGTAAACGTCACGCTCTCAGAGGGAGTCCCCGCAGTCGGTACCATGCTGGGCGTGGTCCAAGCAAAGGTGCCGGTCGGAGTTGCCGACCCTCCCAACAGAGTTGAGGATGCCAACGTTTGCCCATAGGAGATTGAACTGGCGGTCGGCCAGCCGGAGGCGGTGGGTGTGGCCTTGTTCACGGTGACGTTCACAGAGCCCGAAACTGCGTTGTAATCCGTGGTGTCGCTCGGCGTAAAGGTCACGCCATGAGAAGCTGTTCCCGCAGTCGGCGCCGTGCTGGACGTGGTCCAAGCAAAGGTGCCTGCAACTAGGGCGGTGCCGCCTGACAGTGTGGACGAAGCCAGCGTCTGGCCATAGGTGATAGCGCTGGCATTCGGCCAGGCGGAGATCGTCGGTGTGGCCTTGCTCACCGTCAACGTGACCGTTGACGTAACCGTGTTGTAGTGGGTCGTGTCGGTTGGGGTGAAGGTCACCGAAAGCGTGTGCGTCCCGGCTGTAGGAACTGTCCCGGACGTTGGCGAATAAGCGAAAGTGCCTGCCACGCTGGCCGTTGCATTCAGTTGAGTAGCGCTCAGTGCCGTTCCATAAGCGATCGCCGCTGGCGTTGCCCAGCTGATCGTCGGTGTCACACGATTTATAGTGAGAGTCAATGGCGACGACGTTGCGGAAGGAACATTTCCGCTGTATGCAGCCGTAATCGAATGGGAGCCAACTGAGAGTGACGATATAGAATAGGTTGCCAAGCTGTTTGACATACTCGCGGATCCCAAAGTCGTGGGCCCGTCAGTGAATGTGACCGTGCCGGTCGTGTTTGGATACGGTTCGCTGGCATAGAGCTGCACACTGTTACCCCATACGGCAGGGTTCGGACTCGCGCTTACCGTAAAGGCACCCATATATGCAGATCCGGGCCCATTCAGAGAAGGGGTAAAAACGATGAGGAGGTTCGAATCGCTCAATAGTAACGGATCAGGTCCCGTCCAGCCCGTCTTGGGACAGTACGAGCTTACATAAGGTACAGATATGTATACAGTGTTTCCGGAGAGTGCCTGACCATTGTAAGCGAAATTCTTGAACATGTATTGCGTTACCACCTGCGTTGGGCCGTAGGGGGGTGCGCTTACGTAGCACGTTCCCGCACTAGAAACAATCTCCGAATAAGTCAGTGTGCCGGAACCAGCTGAAATGCTATAGTTCGTAGTCTGCGCGAGAGCATTCAGCCCTATTGTTTCAAGGCAGCCGAGAAGCATAAACAGCTTCATCGCAATTCTGACCGTGCGAACCATCACGTTCCATCCTTTCAACCCAATAACACTTTTCACTCGTAGTCGTTCAATGTTTACAGGTTCCATGCTCAACGGGGCATTCTGCCGTCCAGATCACCAAACTCGATTCGAAGTATTGCCGCAGCAATACCCTGGCAAAATAACAAATTTCCATTCGCAACAGTCTTACGGGTGCGTTGCTGTCTCCCCGGTTATGCGCAGGCGAATATCGTATGTTTTGTGGACATAAATGTCATTTCCGAGAAACATATTCCAGATCGCTCCTGACGGCCAATAACCATTGGTGGTATCCGCGGTAAACAACGAAAGCGTACCCCCTGATGAACTCGCTGCTGGATTCCAGGAACTATTCAGGTTCTGCAACCGTCCAGCAGCATCGTATTGCATTCCAAAAGAGATCGATCCCACAGTAGGAATATTGCTCACGCCACTTGTGTATGCCGTCAGGTCACCTCCTAAGTCGTAACCATAGGACAAGGCAAACGGATTCGGCAACGAACTCGTACAGTTTCCAGGCCCCGACACATTCGGCGTGCATTGCTGTTCATTTTTCACGCGCCCCATTGGATCATAGGCAAGGAATGTGCGCATGGTCATAAACCCCGTGGTCGGAGCTGTCCCTGGGCAACTTCCAGACTGTGTCCATTCCGCTGACAGCCTGCCATCGCTCGACGAATCGTATTGGTAGCAGGATGACGGCGTAACGGCGTCCGAATAGCTCTTGCTTAGAAGTCGGTTCAGCACATCGTATGTATACGAGGTTGTCACGCCTCGCGCATCCATCTTGCTGTTTACGTTGCCGTTGGCATCGTAGCTGTACCCATTTGTGCCAGCCACATAAGCCCCTGTTGCCACCGTCGGACAAGAAGCAGAGGAGTTTTCCGGATTGGACGAGCAGAGTAATCGTGAGAGGCTGTCATAGTTGAAGGTGCGCACTCTTGCCCCAGTTGACCCTTTTGGTCCGCCCCACTGCGTTACGTTTAGCAAATTGCTCAATGCATCATAGCCGTAGTCTGCCTCCATGGTCGGAGCTTGGGTGATACCATTAGGCTCCACGACATCCATCAACTGGCCCAAAACATTCGAGGTGCGCTGCCAGTGATTTCCTGTTTCGTCGCTCGAGTCCACCCAGGTTCCAGTAGTGACGCTCCCGAGATGAGAGCTGCAATTGGCAACAGCAGGAGTATACGTAGACGCAGTGCCGTTGTAGCACGTCTGCAGAATGCTGCCATCTTGCTCAATCTCTTTGACTTGCCTCCCTAGCGCGTCATAGTAATAGGAAGAGATTCCGTATGTCGTATCCGATGTGGAGCGATAGGGGTTGGACTTGGTCATGACTCGGCCCAAGCCGTCATACGTAATATCGATAGTATCCGCACCATAGGGATCGCTGAGATAGGTGTGTACGGGATGGGCGAATTCGTCGTAGGCTGTCTCCTTTGTCATGGTGGTGCTGCTGTTGATCAATGTACTGACAGTGACAGAAGGATTTGGCCCCGCGTCTGAATAGGAGACCGTCTCCACGCCTCCATCCGGATGTCTGATACCCGTGAGCCGAAAGAAAGGATCGAAAGTCGACCCGGAGCAGCCGCCTGTCCAGTAGCAATAAGTGTTCGTGGTGCCGTTTTCGATATCTTTCGCGCTGCGCAGCTTTCCATCTTCAAAACCATACTGATAGTTGGTGGTATGAGTCCTTGCAGTCGGTGGAAGAATGATCTTGGTAACATAGGCATTGGTGTTCCCGGGCGCACTTCCGTCATCGCTTGTGTAATTGTCGGTATAGAAGTAGTTGGTTGTGTGTGAACTGCCCGCCATGTCGCCGCAGGGCGAGTATCCGCATGGATCAGTAACCGAGGTGACTTGGCCTGTAATGTCGTAGGTATAGCTCGTCACAGAGTTCGTGCAACTCGCGCCGCCCGGCACAAAGCACTTCTTGGTTACGGTTGTTGGGTTTCCGCGTGTGGTAACCGATGCACTCGCATATCGCGGGTCTTGCCCAATAGGTGCAGGAGAGACCACGGTCAGTGGAAACTTAGTGTACTCATCCCACCCGTAGTCCGTCTCCGACAGCAGCGTCCCATTTCCATAGACCTTCACGCTATCCGGGCGGTCGAGGATAGATGGATAAGGAAAGAGCAGTGTAACTGGAAAATTGTGATACGCCGTTACGGTTTCTCGCAGCGCAGATGGCGAAGGAATTGTATTTGAGGGATTGACGCAGCCACTCTTAAATATACTTGAGCTGTAGTCATATACTGCTACATCGGTGGGCAGGTTGGTCATGCTGGCCAGCGGATTCTCGCCACCGAAGGTGCCGTCTGGCTGGTACGTGTAGAAGGTTCCGGATGTCTGCCCATTGGGCAGCGTCTCGCACTCCCCGGCGAGCAGACTAGTCAACGATTGGCCTCCCCACTGATACCATACCTTGGTTACCGTTTTCAGTAGGGTTCCGTTTGTGTCTTTGTATTGGATTGTGTTTTCCACCGGCATATAGCCCTGATCGCCCCATTGACCGCTGAAATCGGTGGTTGGGGGCGGCATTGCTGGCAAATAGTTGTATATGGTCTGATAGCTTGTTCCCCGAATCTTATCCGTGGTTGTGACCGTCGTCGTCTTGGAGGTCCACTTATAGCTGATATCGTTGCCAAAACTGTCCACGGTACCGACCGCCGGCCAGTTCGTCTGGTAGTTGAAATCCTGCTCTTCGGCTGCGATGCCATTGTAGCTCACGACGCGCTGCGTTATCGCAAACCAGCCATAACGGAATTCGCAAATACCACCACCCGCGTTGCCGTGGGTGTTCCTGTATTGAACGCCTTCCATATTCGGAATGGTGCTCCAGGTATAGGAGACAGTCGCGCCCGTCGGGTAAGTGATCTGGTTGATCAAGCCATAGACTGGCTCGTATGTAAACTGGTAGGACTCTCCGTTGGGCTGTTCGATGGATTGTAAAGCGCTGACCGTCCCCTGTGTTGCTAGAGTTGGAATGGAAGACACCTTGCAATAGGTGGGGCCGGATATGCCAGGACCCACCCAGGTCACGGGAAGAGAGAAGGAAGGTTCAACCTCTTTTTCGTTGGTGAAGGTATAGCTCCCGGGCGAGTTAGAGCCTTGCGCTGTGCCTGGAACCTCAAAGGTAAAACCGGCGGACGTAGGCGAGAATGTCCAGTTTCTTCCTGTTGTATTCAGTAAGTTGCCGTTCGTATCTTCCACGGAAGCCGTCCGGGTTGCCGCCTGGTACGGACCCGCCAGAGAACTGCCGGGCAGACTTGAAACCACATCCCCATGCAGATCCACAACCGTGGCGGTTGCAGGAAAAGTGTTTGTAATGGATGCCTTGTACTGCTCATCGCCGCCCGTCAGGTAATTGGAATCGCCATTGGGAACAACATTGGCACATCCATTTGGGGAATTAGAGGGATTCGTGGCATTGAATAGGCCCATTCCGTGATTGCCTCCATCGGGGTCGATAAACACATATCCTGAGCTAACCTCGCAATAGTAAGTGGTGGAAGTGTATTGACCGGATGGCAGAGTAACGCTTTCCAAAGCGTTACCACCGAAAGTCGATACTTGAGGGATTAAATAGAGCGAATCATCAAGATCGGTGAATTCGTTGCCGCCTGCGTCGACCCCGCTTTGCCAAGTTGGCTGCAATCCATACATACTTACTGAATCCCACATGAAGACATAGGTGGGCCAGTTCACTCCTCTTTCGTGAGGGGTTGGCGCCTTGATCCGCACGCTCAGCGAGCCGTTGGCCGGGCTGACGATCTCATTCAAGCCGACAAGGTAATCGTGCGGCACGCCCGGAACAGGCGTCGCCGTCGTATCACTTACTCCTGCATTCTGCTGGCCAAGAACAGGCAGCGCGGAACCAAAGAAAACGGTAGCCGCCAGAAGAACAGCAGAGACGAAGATAGACTGTACCGGCTTGGCGATCATGAGACACTTACCTCTCAGCGAATTGTTTGAAACAAGAAACACTTCCCAGCGCAAAGGCCTGAGCCTCGCGATTTGCAGACGCCTGTACTCTGAGCTTCTGGATATTAGTTGCCTATTGTAAGGCCGTTGTGTGAGAATCTCAAGTGTGGGCAAACATATGCACAAATCCGTGATATAGCTCATACACTTCCACGAGCAGCCGAATCTCATACAGCACGACGGCGGGGTCTTTTCCAGAGCAAAAATTATAGTGAAAGAAGAGACAGCATTATTTCACACAAACCAGAAAAAATAGTTAAATCTGTTTGTGTTGACCAAGAGGCAGGTAGGTGGGATGCATTGGTGTTGTAATGTTTGATAATGTCCTTTATCAGATATAGGAACCGCCCGAGGAGCCGCCCATGACCACCACTCTTGCTCCCCTTCGCAAAGCCCCCGTCCTGCCCGCCCTAGTCTCGGCCGCCGGCCATCGCGCCGGCCGCCGCTTTCTGGAGTTTTTCGCCGCGCAGATCCGCAACCCCCACACCCGGCGCGCCTATGCGCGGGCCGTGGGCGAGTTTCTGGCGTGGTGCGAGAGCAAGGGCGTCTCCTCCCTGGCCGCTGTGCAGCCGTTGCATGTGGCGGGCTGGATTGAGATGCAGGGGCGCGAAGTGTCGGCGCCGACCGTCAAGCAGCAGCTCGCGGCCATCCGCCACTTGTTCGATTGGCTGGTCATTGGCCAGGTGGTGCCGGTGAACCCGGCGACCGCGGTGCGCGGGCCGCGCCATGTGGTGCGGGTGGGCAAGACTGCGGTGCTGGAGCCGGCCGAGGCGCGGGCACTGCTGGACTCGATCGACGCGGCCACCCCAGTGGGACTGCGGGACCGGGCGCTGATTTCCCTGATGGTCTATAGCTTCGCGCGCATCGGGGCGGCGGTAGGCATGAAAGTTGAAGACGTGTACACCCAGAACCGGCGGCTCTGGGTGCGGCTGCATGAGAAGGGCGGCAAGGAACACGCCATGCCCTGTCACCATAATCTGGAGCAGGCCCTCAGCGCCTATCTCGAAGGAAACGAGGTCGAGAACACTCCGAAGGACCCGCTCTTCCGCACCATCGGCCGCGGCACTGGCCAGCTTACCCGCACTTCCCTTCCCCAGGCCAACGCCTACGCCATGATCCAGAGGCGGGCCGAGGCGTCTGGCATCAAAACCAAGATCGGCAACCACAGTTTCCGGGCTACCGGCATTACCGCCTATTTGAAGAACGGCGGGACGCTGGAGAAGGCCGCCGCCATGGCCAACCATGCCTCTACGCGCACCACACAGCTCTACGACCGGCGCAGCGACGAGATGAGTCTGGACGAGGTCGAGCGGATCCTTATCTGAGGCGGCGCGAGGCGCAAAAGCGGATACCTATCCTATAGGACGCCCCGAGAAAACGCCTCTACGCGTCTCCAGGCGCGGCTTTTATTCGGCCTTGGAGCCCGAAAATGCGGGCCGCAAGCCTTTTCGCACGTTGTGGTGAGTCCCCCGGCTTAGAAGGCCGGTGCTCTATCCGCAAGGGCCAAGGCTTTTGCTAGGTAGTCGCAGCCACATGCGCGGAAATGTGATAATCAGCCATTAAGTGGTTGATTATCCTCCAATGTCTAGTGAATAATACAAATATGATTCGTCGCAATCTCACCGATAAGCTTCTTGAGGCGCTGGCAGATACGCCCGCCGTTCTGGTCAACGGCGCCCGTCAGACCGGGAAAAGCACCTTGGCGCAATCAGTTGACGAGAAGGGGCCGAGTCGTCAATATCTCACCTTCGACGATCCAGGCATTCTGGCCGCAGCCAAGGGCGATCCCAATGGCTTCGTCGCTGGTCTGAATAACCCGGTCACATTGGATGAAGTGCAGCACGTCCCCGAGATCTTCCCCGTAATCAAAGCCGCCATTGATAGCAAGCGTCAGGCCGGTCAATTCCTGCTCACGGGATCGGCAAACGTACTGCTCTTGCCCAAACTGTCTGAATCCTTGGCGGGGCGCATGGAAATACTGACCCTGTGGCCGTTTTCACAGGGAGAGATGCACGGCGTAAGAGAGAGATTTGTGGACACTCTGCTTTCCCGAAAGACCGTCGGCTGGACAGGAGGTGCCGCCGCGTTGCGCCGGGAAGATCTGTTGGCGGCCGCTCTGGCGGGTGGCTATCCTCTTGCCGTCGCTCGCATGAGTTCTGCGCGCCGCGATGCTTGGTTTCAGTCCTATGTCATGACGATCCTGCAACGGGATATTCGCGATCTGGCGAACATTGCCGACGTAACGGCAGTTCCGCGCCTGCTCTCTGTCGTCGCAGCACGTGCAGGCGGGCTGTTGAATGTTGCCGATTTATCACGTACGGTTGCCTTATCGCAGACGACGTTGAAGCGCTACTTTGCCTTGCTGGAAGCGACCTTCCTTGTACAACTGTTGCGCCCGTGGGCGAGAAATCTTGGCAAGCGAGTTATCCAGACGCCCAAGGTCTATGTGAACGACTCCGGCTTGCTGGCCTACTTGCAGGGAGTGACCATGGAACGCTTGAGGGCAGAGGCCAGTTTAGCTGGCGCGCTGTTAGAAAACTTCGCGGTGATGGAGCTGAAGAAGCAGGCCACTTGGAGCACGACTCAGCCGGAGTTGTTCTTCTGGCGCACGGCCTCCGGGCAGGAGGTGGACATCGTATTGGAGGATCGCGCCGGTAGAGTGGTAGGAGTGGAGATCAAGGCCTCCGCAACCCTGGGCAGTAACGATGTGCGCGGATTACAGGCATTGGCAGAGGCCGCAGGTAAAAACTGGGTGCGCGGCGTGGTGCTGTACGCGGGGACGGAAGTGATTCCTTTTGCAAGCAACCTGCACGGTGTTCCATTCGGTCGACTCTGGATAGAGTAAGTCTAGAAGATTCTGGTCGTTTTACTTTCGCGGGGGTTAGACAACAATAACCATAAGCGTGATATATTTCATGAAAGGCGATCTTAGTGAAAGCTGGTTTTCATGAAAACAATAGTCATTACCTCGCAGAAAGGCGGAAGCGGCAAGACCATGCTGGCCGCACATCTAGCCGTTGAAGCGGAGCGCACAGGCGATGCCCCGGTATGGCTGATCGACACAGACCGTCAGGGCACGTTGAGCCGTTGGCATGAGCGGCGGGCGGCAGAGACTCCCCAGCTCGGGCAGGTGTCCTTTGCGCAGATCAAGAGCGGACTGGAAGCTCTTGATAAAAAACACAACGCGGCCTTTTGCCTGATCGACACCGCTCCCACGATCTCAGATCAGACCGCCAGTCTGGTCACATACGCGGATCTTGTGGTGATCCCGGTGAGACCTTCCCCATCCGACCTTTGGGCGGTGGCCGAAACCGTCGAGCTAGTACAGGCCGCCGGCAGGCCGTTTCTCTTCGTCCTCACTCAGGCAAAGTCGCAAGCGAGCATTACCGCCCAGGCGGCAGCCGCCCTGTCTCAGCATGGGCGTGTGGCACAGGCCTTTATCGCCGACCGTGTCGCCTATGCCGCCTCCATGACGGGCGGCAATACCGCACCGGAGCTGGGAGCCAAAAGCCCCGCAGCCGAGGAGGTATCGGCCTTGTGGAAAGAGATCAAATCATGCTTTCATGAAAAAGTGAAATCAGGAAGGAGTCCGATTAATGGCTAAGCCTCAACCTATCGCTCTGGATGGAGCCGACCTTTCTCCTGCCAGAGCGCGCTTTCAGACCGCCGCGCGGCAGCGCGGTGTTGTCCCGTCCGCAGATCTTGTTCCGCTACAGTTTAGAATGTCTCCTTCATTCGTCCGGGCCTTCAAACAAGCCGCACTCGACCGAGATATGAAGCTGAATGAATTGCTGAATTGGTGCTTTGATGAAAGCATGAAATCAGCAAAATAACTATGCCCAAGAGGTCCGAGCATGAGCGGTAGGAGAAGCAGCGATCTTTTGCCTTTGGCAGATCTGCTACCAGGATTTGAGGTTCTGGCGGATGAGCCTTCGGGTGCTGTCCCCAATGCGCTGACGGTACAGGGAAAACACCACTTCACCCGTACCAAGCAGGTTGATGCCCTCACAAGCATCGGTGAAGACCCGACGCCGGACTTGGGTTTCATGGGACGACTGCTGACGCTCTGCTCTCTGCCGCGCACAGATCCGGGGAACCGGCAGCAATACAAGCGCCAGAATGGTCCTTATAAGCTCATCATGATTGCCGGCGGAGACAACAAGCTCCCTTTCGGAAATCTGCCTCGTCTGCTACTGGCATGGGTTTGCACCGAGGCCATCAAGACGCAAGATCGGAAGTTGATTCTGGGACCATCCCTGTCTTCCTTCATGCAGGAACTTGGGATCAACAGTGACAGCGGCGGTAGCCGTGGAGACCGGACGCGGCTCAAAAGCCAAATAGACAGACTCTTCAATTGCCACGTGGACATGATCTACGAGACGAGCAGGGGCAAGGTTTCGACTGGCGGCCGTCTGGCTCCTAAAGCTGTTCTCTGGTGGGATTACCATCAGCCACAGCAGGACACGCTTTGGAAGAGTTGGGTGGAAATCGGGGAGGAGATGTTCAACGAGATCGTCGCTCACCCGGTCCCGCTCGACATGCGAATACTGAAAACGATGCGTAGATCCTCGCTTGGCCTCGACCTCTACATGTGGTTGTCGTACAAGTCGTTCACCCTTTACAGCCAAGGAAAGAAGCCTGAGCGCCTGTCATGGGAACGCCTGTACCTCCAATTTGGGGTTGATCCTTCGAAGGCCAATGACAAGTTCGTTGTCCGTGACTTCCGCAAAGATTTCTTGCGGGAGGTGAAGAAACTAAAGCTTTGCTGGCCAGGTCTCAGGTACGCCACGCCCAAAGGCAGCTTCGAGGTTCACCCTTGTCCGCCGTCTATCAATCCAAAGCAGATAGGCGAATAGTTTTGCGCATAATGCCTGTGAATACGGTGAGTTTTCCACGCTGAAACGCCCTCACTGAGCCTCTCTCCATAGCAATACGGGGTTTATATGTTTACAATCATCGATTTACCTCCCGCTGAAACGCCCTCACTGCCTCATCCTCACTCGCTGAAACACCCTCACTATAATCCGCTGAAACACCCTCACTATTACAAGTAATAGATACAAATAAAAACAAATAGCCGTCCACCACAACGTGAGGAAAAAGGAGCGCCCTACGGGCGGGCCTGCTGCGCATACATTGGAGGGCGCTGCGCCCCTCCCGCACCCACCCCGCACAAGTACAAAAAACAAAAACCTTGCTGGGGATGGTGAGGTCGGTCCAGCCTTTGTGTCTGAGTGTAGAGTCGTGCGGAATCGAACAGAAAGCCCCCAGGACGAACACGGAGCAATGCCGACAGCCCCCGGCTATCCAAAATCCGCCTGAGACCGTCTTGCCGTCGGCCCACGGATTATGAATCCGGCGCTCAAACCGGCCTACGGTCAATTCAGGCCAAGCGATTTCCGCAAGATGTGAACCAGACCAATCGGGTTTTTGGTCGCCATCGAAAGTTTGGATGAAGTGTACATCTCGAATTGCGTGATCGGCGCCCAGCGGAGTTTATGGCCGGCCGACAGCCCCAGCTCCCGAATGAACTCCCGTTGCGTCCGGCCGTTCCCGTCGCGGAAGGGATGAATTGCGTTCAGCTCGGCCAGGTAGTAGGCAGCGCCATGCGCGAACTTCTCCGCGTCACGCTCCCGCAGCCAGTTTTCCCGCGCCAGTTCAGCGAATAACGCCGTCAGGGAGGTTTCCAGCCATTGAGCCGGACAGAAGTTCACCTGGCCAAGCGACAGATCGCAGGAACGTACCTGGCCCGCCCAGGGATACACATCCTGAAACAGCGCCCGGTGAATCGCCAGCAAGTGCGCCAGATCAAATGCGCCGGTGACCGGACGCGAGTACAGAAAAATCAGACGCTTGAAGACCAT
>Ga0302277_1001906_pt1 | contig 15150 bp, 11 predicted proteins | sample III_Bog_N3_1_FD_198759 | JGI IMG/M metagenome (GOLD analysis project Ga0302277, IMG submission 198759) | Peat permafrost microbial communities from Stordalen Mire near Abisko, Sweden - III_Bog_N3_1 | ecosystem: Environmental > Terrestrial > Soil > Wetlands > Peat | place: Sweden: Abisko... | reverse complement strand
CAAAGGAGCCGGACATCTGTGACGCAATTCTACACTGTAAGTCAGCTCCCGCCCTGATAGAGATTTTTTTTGCCACTGTTTCCAGATTTTTTTGGCTACTGATAAGCTATTTTAGAATAATTGAATATATTTAAGTTACTAATTGATAGAAATTTTATCATGGTTCTGTAAGCTTGGATAGATAATTAAAGTAAGAATGAATATTAAAATACTGTTATTTCTTAATGTCTTTATAACGATCATGCTGTTTCAGGCATGCGGCAACAAGAAAGATATGCATAAAGGCAATATTGTTATTGCCGGAAGATACATAAACAATACCGTCTTAAATAAAATTTCTGATACAATCATACTTGGGAATATCCCCCATTATTGTTACGAAATCAACTTTATCGGAGCAGATAGTGTTGATATAAATAATGGATTTGAAGAGTATAAACTTTTTTATAAAAAAGACAGTAATAACCATTATCTTTTACAAAAGGCAAGTTATAAAGGGGATATGTTTTTTACAATAAGCGGTGACAGCACATTCATACTTAAAGATAGTGCATGGAACAATATTCCTACTAACACTGAATTTAAAAGGGTTCCTGATAATAGAGCAGAAAAATGGGTTTTTGACTATTACCTTAATGCAAAGGCTATAGCCGGTAAATATCGTATTTATAAAAACAATAAGCCTACGCAGCAATATGTAATCTTTAAGGCAGATGGAAACGTAATAGGGCTTAAAGACTATAACACCTACAACTTATGTTATGCAGGCGATTGTTTGGGGGAAACAAGAATAGAGTCTAATGTGATTAGCTTAAGTGGTAATAATACCAAGTCTGAAACCACTTGTGATTATGCTTATAAAATGGATAGGAGAAATGGGATATTATGTATATATGCACTTGCCGCCCCTGTTAAAGATATAGAGGGCGAAAGAGAAATAATTGGTAAGGTTTTTGATTTAAGGCAATAAATACGATTACTTAAATAGATAAAATTTAAACAACTGTTAAAAGTTTAAAAATTTCCCATTGCATGCTGTTAGGTAAAATGACAAAAGGATAAGTTTCCATAGTGTTTAAAATTAACAATTTTGGAAACACTCACTTAGCAGTGAAGAAATTTAGTCCACTTTATGCAGACGATTTACAACTTTAATATTTGTGGATAATGTATAATTGTTGAAATCAGACCAAGCTCCCAATAAACAGAAATTATAACTATTCAGATTGAATTCATTTTGGTATAAAATTTTAACGTTACTTCTTAATTCAAAATATACTTGTGAAGAATTTGAATTCGATTTTACAGTTAAAATGATATCTTCCCCTTTGTAATTATCTTCAATTAGCCTTGGATTGTGCCTATGCAGAACGTTATAGCTCTGCAAGTAAACCCTATTTGCATTGTGCCATTTTCTGTTTGACCGCATATCACCAACACAAATATGAATATCTACTATGCTCTCATTGTTGTGCCGGGCTTCATTAATGGGAGGAAAAGTATCCGTTTTAGAATATCTAAATCCAAATCTCCAATAGGGAGTATTTATTGGTTTTATGGTAATCTCAAAATTATGTTTATTAATAGCAAATGTTTGAGGCCAGTAATCATCATTCCTTTCTGGATTATTTACAGGGGGAGGTTTATTTATAAAGGTAAATTGAAAAAGCCCATCTGCTGTATTTTTATGGGGTAAATTACTTAATTCATCGTTCCTTAAATTCTTTTCTCTAAGGTAATACCTGTTTTCTCCGGAATGAACTATAATCTTTTCTTGTACAAGCCCAAGTAATAACTTTTCCAGATAGCTGTTAAGAAAAGGTTTCATCTGCTCCTGAAGATTGTTTTTTATAGTGTTTTCTTCCTGCTGAATCAAATCGTTTGTAGAGAAATCTCCTTTTGCGTCTGAGATAATATAGCAACTAGCATTGAATAGTTGTGTAAGAAGATAATTGTGTTGTGCTTCTCCGTTTGTAAGCCCATAGCTATTAATTTCCACTTCAATTATGTCTATCAAATCTAATACTTGGGAAAGGTTTTCGAATGCATTCCCCGGGTTATTGATCTCGAGAAAGGATTCATTATTTTGGCGGATAAGATTTTGTTTGATAAGGTTAATAAATTTCTGAGGCTCTCTTTTCGATTCAAATATTAAAAAATCAATATAGTGGTTTACCGATTTCTTCCTTTCGGCAGAGATCACTTTTTCATCTAGTAAAAATTTATTAAATAAAATGCGAAACTCCTTCCTGGAAATAAATGGAAATTGAGAAAGTAGTGTATAGTCAATTTGAACTTTCATAAATTCAAAAGTAATATATTATAGCATATAAGGATAAAATTAGTAAAAAAGATGAAATCAAAGAGATATATAGTTAATTCAAAATATCTACCTTTGTTCAGAATTCAGAACAGATGCGAAAGAACCCTAAAGTAAACGGATATATTATTTCATCTCTACTATCTGTTACGGTACCTAAATTTAAGCATGTTTTTTTTGCTGTCCTGTCGGTTTCTTATTCGGTTGTACATGCTCAGCAATTGCCGCTATACCTTAATCAGGAATACGCTGCTTATTATGATCAGGCGCTAAATAGCCCTGATGAATCTATCCATACGGGGTTTAAGCCATTGATACAATCCCAGGCACACCTTGAGTATAATTGGAAGAATGGGATGTATAGTTCAAACGATTCAATAAATGGGTTAACCCAGTACCCGGTACCTGATCAGAAAAGATCATGGTTATATAGAAAACTTTATACTGAAAACCTTTTTATAATACATGATACCGCTGAAAAATTCTGGTGCACTATTGATCCGCTTTTCAATTTTCAAGGTTCTGAAGATAGGGGCGATTCAGCACGAAAAATGTATCAAAATACGAGAGGCTTTATGGTTCAGGGTGGCATTGGATCCAAGCTTTCTTTCACTTCTTCATTTTTTGAAAATCAGGCCACTTTTCCGTATTATGTCGATAATTTTATTCAGTCAACTAGCGTACTTCCTGGGCAGGGCAGGGCAAAGACATTGAATACTCAAACCGGAGGTTCGTTTTATTCTAACGGATATGACTTCGATATATCTGAGTCGGATTTATCCTATAGTCCGTCGCCGTATTTTAATTTTCAATTAGGGCAAGGGAAAAATTTTATTGGAGATGGATACCGTTCCTTATTGCTTTCCGATAATAGTTTCGACTATCCTTATTTCAAAATAACAACAACGTTTGGAAAGTTCCAATATACTGACATGTATTGTCTTTTTGTAAATCTTAGTAATGATAGTATTTCAAAGGCAGGCATAGAAGGCCTTTTTCAGCGGAAAGCCGCTAGTTTTCAATACCTGAGCTGGAATGTTACTAAAAGACTTGAATGGGGGCTTTTCCAGGGTCTTATTTGGCAAGCGGCAAATTACGTTACAAACCAGCAGTCGTATAATCTCAATTATATTGATCCCTTAATTGGAGTAAATGCATTAAGGTATGGTTTAGGGGCCGATAACAATAATGTACTTTTAGGATCAACCGTAAAATATAAAATAAACGGCAACTTATTAGCATACGGACAATTGGTAATTAATGACCTTGGCCCTACAGAATCTATTCAAAATAAGACAGGCTTTCAGGGAGGCCTTAAATTTTATAACCATCTTGGCGAACTTTTAGTAGAATACAATCAGGTAAGGCCCTATACCTATACAGGTATGAACGCTGATGAGAATTATACCAATTATAATCAGGCTCTTGGTGATCCGCTCGGTGCCAATTTTAAGGAGTTTATAGTTTCGGTAAATGTCCATTTAGCAAAGCATTTTGCTTTGCATTTACAAGTAAATTATGCCGTGATTGGTGAAGATGCTCCCAATACTAATAATGGCAGTAATCTTTTACTCTCCGATACCATATCTGTAAAGAACCAAACTGCAGTTGCACAGGGGCAGGGTTTAAAAGGAGTATTGAATTATGCCGACGGGCACATTAGTTACCTAATGAATCCACGTACTAATATGAATATTGTTATGGGGCTCAGCTACCGCGAATTAACCGAATCTTCAATTTCTTATAACAGCCCGGTTACTATGCTGTTTTATTTGGGTTTTCGAACTTCTATTGGCAATACATATTATGACTTTTAGTTGACATACTATAGCCTAGAAATCGCTATATAAGTTGCCTAAAGATGTTTTTATTCCAACATAAATATAGGGGGAATTAACTGTGGTTGTTCCTTCTTTTTCGTACCGATCATTAAAACCCAATTCAACTTTCATACCCATTTTAGGTGATACTATATAAGCGAATCGAATTCCGGCAATACCTAAGTTTGTAGAGATTCCCTGTCCTACATAGTTTCCGAATGTATTGCCCTGAAAATCTACTAAATCATATGACATAAAAATATTTTGCCCAAAATCGAAATATTTTCCGGTAGTAGGATCAAGCCCGACATGATAAACAAGTAAGTTGCCTTGTATAATCAAATTCTTGTAAAATAAGGTAAGAAAAGAGGCCGATTCAATAAAGTTAGCACCCATAGGATCGCCCAGAGGCTGGCCTGCATTGGAGTAATTATCGTCAGGCGTGCTTTCGGAATAGGTATATGGACGCACATAATCTATCTCCGTTTGGAATGATAGGTTTTTTGCTCCAAAAAGATTGAATTCCTTGAACCCAAATTGAAGGCCTTGCTTATTTCCCCAAAATCCATCATGCGATAAGGTATTTCGGAGGGTAAAATCATCAATTAATATCTGGCCATAGAACTGTCCGTTTGTTGCTACTTTTAATTTAGCAGTTGCCCCAACAAGTTCATTATCCGGTGAACCTAAAGAAAATTCAACAGGACGATAGAAAATTACCGGATTTAAATAAGAGGGATCGAAACTGCGGTATGATGTGTCTCCTTCGTTACCATGAAATATAACTGCTTCAAATAAACTGCAATTTAATCTCTTTGAAATATTCCAGCTTAAAAAGTGGAATGCGGCATATTTAACCCCGGTTATTCCCGAAGGCTCTATGTCTTGTAAAATGGTATACAGATTAATATACTGTATATGCCATATGGTAGTGGTGATTTTGAAATATGGATAACTATTGGAGGCATCAGATAATAGAAGAGAACGGTACCCATCTCCTAAAAACTGTTTGCCTTTTCCAACCTGAAAATTAAATATATTATTGAGGGAGTAAGAAACATATCCATCTAAATATTGGTATGAATAATCGGCGGCCGGTGAGCCATGCACGTATGCTGTACCTAAACCTGGTACAACTCGGTCATTCTTAATAATTGAATCTGAATAGGAAGGACCATTTAGATACCCACCAATATAGTTGACCGAATAAGAAAATTTATTATCGATATTTCCATCCGTATGTAAACCTCCAAAATAGTCCAAAGCTCCTTTTGATGCATACTTATCATATCCCACATCACCACTAAAAAGTGGATAAATATTGGCTTTATAGGAGTTAATATGTATCATATCTTCATTATTTTTGAAAATATAATCGTGGTATGCAAGGCTGTCAGATTTTTTAATACATTTATTGTAATCAGCCCCGTAATTTGTAGTAGTGAAAATAGAGTAATCTTTACTATTTAATTGCTGTTGATAGGGTAGTAAAAAGTCTCTGTCAAGGTTGCATTCCGGTTGTGGAAATTTCAAGCCATTAAAATAACTTGAGTCAGTATGTGCTTTTGATTGACTAAAAGACAAAACCGGATGAATGAAAAGCAGTAGAAGTAAGTAATATTTGTACATCATTAAATAAACCGATTAAACTGACAACAATTTTGCCGGGAAAACCTCTATGTTCGTTAACTGTATTGAAATCGTTTTGCGAAGGTACTGTTTTTAATTAGTATAGATGGATGGGTTCTGTAAGATATCTTAAATTACAAGACGCAAATAGGATAGGAAAGATTAAACTTAAATAATTTGGTTAATTGTTTGTAGAAGACAGTTAAGTTGAGTTAACTATTCTTTAGATAGGGTTAATGGCCATTAGCTGCATACGCTTGGTTTTTACCTTTTTCCTCTCTTTAACTTCCTTGGAATTATTTATATTTGCATTTAATTAAGTAGTAAAGTTTTCCTATGTGTACTCTATCAATGAAAAATGAATAGTATAATCATTACTTTAAGGAGGAAAGGAAGGAGATTATATGACTCCTTTTTCTGTAAATCTATAAAAACGAAAGCTAAATTCGGTAACAGGTTTATTGATAGTAAGGGTTTTGGAGAAAGCTCTGTAATATATTCCGGAGGAGTGGGTGGAGAAATTTCTTTCGAACTTGCTATGGTAGATAAGTTTAAATGCAATATATACTTATTCGACCCTTCGGAAACCGGATCAAATACGATGTTAAAACCTTCCAATCAAAATCCTTTGATTCATTATTTCAAAATCGGTTTAAATAAAACTGATACAATGGTTGAGTTTTCCACACCGGATAATCCAACTGAAGGATCATTTAGAGTAAAAAGAGATTCGGATAAGAATGCAAATATTAAGCAATTTGGGTGCAAAAGCATCAGTACTCTCATGCTTGAATATGGCCATAAACGCTTAGATTTGCTTAAAATTGATATTGAGGGATTTGAATATGGGGTGATTGAAGATATTATTGAAAATAAATTGGATGTTCGGCAAATTTGTGTTGAATTTCATCATTTTTATAAAGAAATCCCAAAATCCAAAACCAAAAACAGCATTAGGTTGTTAAAACAAAATGGATATGAAATGATTCATAAAGAAATGTTGGACTATACCTTTACGAAGAAACAGATAGAAAAGTGATAAAGTCCATAGGGAATAGTAGGATTTGGACAGAATAGCATGCTGAAAAATATAAAGTTAAAAATTAATTCATTTTTTACTCAAGGACATAGCAGGACTCTCCTTGCTAAAAAAAATATTGCCGCATCATTACTGATTAAAGGATGCAGTATAGCCGTTAGTCTTGCTTTAGTTCCATTAACAATTCATTATGTCAATCCTACTCGTTACGGTATTTGGCTTACACTAAGTTCTATTATTGCCTGGTTTGGTTTTTTTGATATTGGGTTCGGTAACGGGCTGCGCAATAAATTTGCAGAAGCTCTGGCCTCAGGACAAAAGGAATTGGCTAGAACATATGTAAGCACAACCTACGGAATACTTTCGATAGTAATTACAGGAGTTTTACTCTTATTTATATCAATTAACCCTTTTTTACATTGGGCCAAAATATTAAATACCTCACCCGAAATGTCCCAGGAATTAACAATTGTGGCATTAATAGTGTTTTCGTTTTTTTGTATTCAATTTGTTTTACAGTTAATTACAACAGTAATAATAGCCGATCAAAAACCTGCACTGGCCTCTTTTTTTGGGTTGTTGGGAAGTATTATCTCTTTGCTGATAATTTTTATATTAACTAAAACAACACAGGGCAGCCTCCTTTATTTGGCTATAGCTTTCGGCTCATCTCCTGCCATAGTGCTTTTGGCTTCCAGCATATGGTTTTATAGCAAGCAGTATAAGGCGTATGCACCAACTTTTAGGTTGATAAAATTTAAATTTGCCAAGCCATTAATGGGCCTTGGATTAAAATTTTTTATAATACAAGGGTCCGCAGTTTTTATCTTTGAAACCACTAATATTGTAATTACTCAAATATTGGGACCTGAAAATGTTACCGTATATAATATTGCCTTTAAATATTTTTCAATAGCAACAATGCTTTGTAATATTGTTGCTTCTCCGCTTTGGTCAGCATATACAGAGGCATATGTAAAGGGGGATTTTGCCTGGATGAAAAGTATCATTAACAGGGTAAATCAATTTTGGTTGGTTATTATTGGTTTTGTAATAGTCTTGCTGGCTTCCTCAAAATATGTGTATATATTGTGGATTGGCCATTCAGTTGATGTATCATGGAAAATATCTATAATAATGGCTCTTAATGTTATTGCTGTTGCCAGGTTCAACCTGTTTATTATTATAATAAATGGAATAGGTAAAATAAAACTGCAATTGATTATTAATGTAATTCTTAGTTTTATCTTTATACCCATGTCGGTTTTTTTATGCAGGTTATATGGAGTAGCAGGTGTAATAGGGGCAAACTTTATTATAAATTCAATATATGCCGTTATTGCTCCGGTGCAAACCCAAAAGCTTTTAAATAAAACTGCAAACGGGCTATGGAATCAATAAGTCAATAATAAGTTATGATAAAAAATAAAATAAAGGGAATCATATTGTTTTTATATACCAGATTTAAGTATAGAAATTCAAGTATCCGGTTTCTCGGGATGTCATTTATTGATTCAAAATCCAAACTCGAAGGTCATAATTCCATTGACAATAATACAACCCTAAATAATAGTTCTATTGGCCTGGGAACATATACCGGTTCAAACGTGCACTTTACGTTTGTAAAGGTTGGCCGATTTTGTTCAATAGCATCAAATGTTCATAACATATTTGGTAATCATCCTAAAGATACCTTTGTTTCAACACACCCGGTTTTTTATTCCATAGGATTTCCATACACCTTTGTTAAAGTCCAAAAATTCAAAGATATTGTATATATTGCTCCAGAGACGATTGTTGAAATTGGCAATGATGTTTGGATAGGCGATAATGTAACTATTTTGGGCAATGTAAAAATTGGCGATGGTGCCGTTATTGGTGCAAATTCTTTGATAACAAAAGATATTGAGCCTTATTCGATTAATGTTGGTTCACCCACAAAGATTATTGGGTTCAGGTTTAACCAGGAGACTATCGAATTCTTGCTTAAATTTAAATGGTGGGATAAGGGATATGACTGGATAAAGAAAAATGCGGATTTTTTTGAAAACATAGAGAAATTCAAGGCGAAAATTGAAGAGCTATTATAAAATATGACATCTATTCGAACAATCATATCAACAGGTCCAGGTCGTCTGCACCTTTTCGAAGCTGCTATTTCATTAAAGAAAATTGGAATGGAATTAAGTATAATTACCGGCTGGATTCCCGGCAGGCTATTCTCTGATAAAATGCTTAATTTTATGGGTAAATTTGTTGGGAGAGCAGGTAATTTGGCTCATGGTTTGAGAAAAAGAACGCCTGGTGAGTTAAGCAAATATGAAATTAAAAGCTGCGGAGCCTCTGAATTTTTTACCAGGGGCATGATGAAGTTGTCTTCATACCATTTCATTCCTTATGCAAATAGCGCTGTTCTGGGGTGGAAGTTTTTCGGGCTGCAGTCAAAGAAATTTATCAGAAATGCTGATATTTTCCATGTGAGGAGCGGTGCAGGATGTGCCGGTGCAATTGAAAAAGCTCGTAAGCAAGGAATGAAGATCATTGTTGACCATAGTATTGCTCATCCAAAGGAAATGGAGCGGCAAATGAATAAAATATTTAAAAGGACTCAGTTTGAGAATAATAAATACACAGAAACAAACCCATCTGATATATTTTGGGAATTGGTTTTAGAAGACTGTATGAAGGCAGACATATTGATGGTAAATTCGGATTATGTAAAATGGTCCTTTATTCAGGAAGGATATTTAGCTGATAGAATAAAGGTAGTACAGTTAGGTGTGAATTCTGAATTTAAAAATAGCAAGCAGGAATATAATGCTTCAGATAAAATAAAACTAATTTTTACCGGTGGTTTTATAGAGCGGAAAGGCGCTTTAATATTACTGGATGCCATAAAGATATTGGAAGATCAGAAAATTAATTTTTCTTTAGACGTAGCCGGTAGTTTAGGAAGTATAAAAATACCTGATTGGGTAAAAGAATCGAAAAATATAGTATTTCACGGACATGTGAGCCAGTTAAAATTAAGTGAATTATTGATTGCAAGTGATATTTATATATTTCCAACCTATACAGAAGGTGCTGCGCAGTCTGTAAAAGAAGCCATGTCCGTTGGCTTGCCGGTAATTACTACCAGGCAGAGCGGCTCTCCCATTGTACATGGAGAAAATGGCTGGCTAGTTGAAAACGATAATGCTGAAGCATTAGCCGGGGCAATAGTTATTTTAAGTAAAGACAGAAAATTACAGGAAAAGCTGGGTCTGGAAGCAGCAATAACAATAAAAGAAGGCCATACTTGGGAGAATTTTGCAAAAGACGTATTAAAGTTATATAATGAAATATTGTTAAAATAGTACTGCTTTATCGCAGTATAAGCTAATTTATAAAGTAAAGGCATTTTTCTATATTATGTCAATTCGCTTGGTTTTTACCTTTTTCCTCACTTCAACTTCCTCAGAATTACATATATTTGCATTTATATAAGAATTAAACCTTTCGCATGGGTAGCTCAATAATAAAAATGAATAACAGAGTCATTATACTTTTTGTTTCACTGCTTTTTACGTCATGTTTTACCCGGAAACAAATTGCCTATTTTCAACCCGCCAAAAGTAATTCTGATACAGCAACGGTAAACATAAAGGAAAAATTTACGTCTAGAATACAACAAGGTGATATACTTAATATTAGGGTGTTTAGTTTAAGTCAGGAGGCAAATGCCATGTTTAATGTTTTCCCTCAAGAAGAATCGGGTAACACATCAAATGAGTTATCGGCCCCAGTGGGGTTTTTAGTTTCCGCAGATGGTACTGTTACCCTTCCGCTTGCCGGCAAAATACACGTGGGAGGGCTGAGTAGCGAAGAAGCTTCAGATACCATTACAAAAAAATTAAATCTATACCTGGTTCAACCTACCGTAAGTGTAAGAATTGTAAATTTTAAAATATCTGTGCTGGGTGAGGTTGCACGCCCATCCGTTTATATTATAGCCAATGAAAGAATTACACTGCCAGAAGCTTTGAGCCTTGCAGGTGATTTAACTATTTATGGAAGAAGAAAGAACCTGCTGTTGATACGTGAAGAGGATGGGAAAAGGGAGTTTGCCAGGGTTGATATTACTAAACGCGATTTTTTTGATTCTCCTTATTATTACTTGAGACCTAATGATATTATTTATGCGGAACCATCAACAGGCAGGGTTCTTGGTACAAGTGGGGTGCTTCAAGTGGTGCCGTATATTCTTAGTGCACTTACTTTGCTTCTTTTACTTTATGATTCAAATATTAAGTAAGATAAAGTAATTTGTTGACCTATTTTATCCAAATTTAACTTTAGGCCAATGGGTAATATGTAAAAATGTAAATACAATAAAATTGCGATAGAAATAAAGGAAACTACAATGAATACACCAACTACTCCAAATACATTCGAAGAAGAGGCACAAGAGCCATTCAATATAAAGGAAGTTGTTTATAAATACATTGTTTATTGGAAATGGTTTTTACTTTCACTTATACTGGCACTATCTTGTGCATTTGTTTACCTGAAGATGAAAACTCCTCTTTATAGAATTCAGGCCAGTATACTTCTCAAAGATCAGCAAAAAGGTGATGGGAATGATCCAATGATGAAGACTTTTGACATTTTTTCATCCGATAAAATTGTTGACAACGAAATAGAGATACTCAAGTCATATACCTTAATGGAAAAGGTAGTAAAAGCACTTAACCTGGATATAAATTATGAGTCAAAGATCCGCTCTCGTACTATCGAATTGTATGATCAAAGTCCGGTAATTCTTCAATTGATTGGGGAAACATCCCTTACATATAGAGAAAAGATTAAAGTTATTGTTTCGGACAACCAAACTGTTATACTTAATGGGAAAAAGTATCCTTTAAATGAAGTAATAACAACACCTGATGGTATTTTCAAGATTACCCTTAGCCTTAAAAACCCTGAAATAAAAGAAGTAGATATTGTTATTTTGCCCCTCAATTCTACTGCGGAAAACCTTCAGGCAAGGATAAATGTCAGCCCTTCGACTAAAATGTCAACAGTGCTCGATTTGAGTATTGAAGATCCTATTCCTCAAAGAGGGGAAGATATTTTGAACTGCCTTATTGATGCCTATAACCACGCAGCCCTTGAAGATAAAAATAAGGAAGCAGCGAACACACTTGCTTTTATAGAGAACCGCTTAAAGTTGCTTGCTGCAGACTTAGCCAATGTAGAAAATAATGTAGAAGGATTTAAATCTAAGGAGGGTATTGTTGACATTAATGAAGAAGAGAGAATATTTTTGACAAATGAGCAGCAAAATGAAGTAGAGTTGAGCCAGGTAAAAATACAACAAAGTGTTTTAAATACAATTGAAGACTATGTGAAAGATAGGAATAATACCCAGGGTACCGTCCCTGCAACTATCGACGGTCTCTCAGGCCTTAACACCGGCCTTAACGATCCTACCTTAATAGACCTTATTAAAGATTTAACAGAGCTTCAAAAGCAAAAGGAAAACTACACCAGGCTTATAAAAGCAGACAATCCTTTGGTTTTAGCTATAGATGCGCAGATTTTGAGATTAAAAACCGATATCCTTGATAACATAGAAAGTATAAAGAAAAACCTTAATCTTACTGAAGTTCAGTTAGCAGAACGTAGTGTTCAATTGGAAGATATAATAAAATCAATACCTGGTAAAGAAAGATCCCTTATTGATATTAGTCGCGAACAAGCTATTAAAAATAACCTATTTAATTTTCTCCTCCAAACAAAAGAGGAAACCGAAATATCATTGGCTTCTGCTATTTCAGACAGCCGTACTGTTGATCCTGCGCACAGTAGCATTGGGCCTGTAGAACCGGTTCATTCCATCACCTATTTAATATTTACAGTAATAGGTTTGTCCATTCCGTTTGTAATTATTGTCGCTACAGATCTTTTTAATGATAAAATAAAGAGTAGAAAAGATATCGAGAAAAATACGAAGACGCCTATCTTAGGCGAGATTTCCTGGACCGAACACGAAAAAGCCTTTGTGAAAGATAACAATCGCAGTGTTTTTGCCGAACAAATTCGTGCGTTAAGAACTAACCTTTCATTTTTATCAAGTGATAAAGTTGTACAGAGCATCCTCTTTACCTCCACTAAGAGCGAAGAAGGTAAAACATTTATTTCCATGAATTTGGGCGCCAGCTTGGCCATGGCAGGTAAAAAGACACTGTTTCTGGAATTTGACATGCGTAAACCTAAATTAACATTAGGCTTGAATTTAGAAGAAACTAAAGGGCTAAGCAGCTACTTAATCGGTCATTCTGAATTGAATGATATTATACGGCCGGTACCCGGGCAGGATAACTTATTTATAATAAGTTGCGGTGCTAAGCCCCCTAATCCGGTAGAGTTGCTTTTAAATGGGCGTATAGATGGTTTGTTTGAGGAGCTCAGAAAACGCTTTGATAACATTATTATCGACGCTCCGCCTATTGGTATTGTAACCGATGCCCAGATTTTAGAAAAACAGGCGGATGCTACCTTGTTTGTTTTGCGTCAAAATTTTACACCCAAGGAAAATATTGAATTGGTAGATAGTCTTTATAAAAACGCCAAATTTAAAAAACTAAATATTGTTTTTAACGGAATAAAGAAAGGGGGAAGTTATGGATATACCTATGGATATTATGCTGAAAGTGAAGAAGAAAGTGGCTTGCTAAATAATATATTAATAGGCTTGAAAAAAAAGATGGAATAATGGTTTCTAAATTTAAATTTACTTTAAATTATGTTTAAGCCGGGAGCAGTAAGGTTTCTTCTTGCTTCCACTGTGATTCTGTTTCACGTTACAAAGTTTGTTTTCATAGGTACGTTAGCAGTGTTTTGTTTTTTTATGCTAAGCGGGTATTGGGTGACTTTGATGTATGAATACAAGTATTCAAAGAAGGTTAAATCATTAATGGTATTTTATGTAAGCAGAATATTTCGCTTGCTTCCGGTTTTTTACTTGATTACCGTCATTATATTTATTTTTTATTCATTTTATGATCAAAGACTATTTCATGCGTTTAGTTTTTTAAGTCTTAAAGGAATCGGATTTTATTTTTCTAATACATTTCTTCTTGGGTACAATCAATTAGTGTTCATGCCAATAGGGCCGGCCTGGTCGCTGGATATTGAACTTCAGTTTTATCTTCTTTTACCCTTTTTATTAATTCTCATGAAATCGAGAAATAATAGAATTATTTGCATTTCCATCAGTGCTCTAATTTCTTTAATTCTTACGCTATTTTATCCCGGGTCATTTTTGAGTGGAACAATATTAAAATACCTTATTTATTTTTTAATAGGTGTCACTATCTTTAAAGAGGATATAAAATTTACCAGGAAAACAGAAATAGTATTTAATTGCCTTTTTATAGCGGTATTGATAGTCTTTTATTCTGTTCCGCATCTATATTCACTAGTAAAAGAGGGAAATTCGAAATACAATGAATATTTTAATCTGTTATCTTCCTTTCTATTAATTCCTTTTCTTTCTAATAGTATTCGAAGAATCAGCAATAATGCTGATGTGCTTTTGGGAGGCGTTTCATACGTTTTGTATTTATGCCATTGGATGTTTATTGTTCCCTACAATTACTATATAGCACGCATAGACGGAATAACACGGCTGCCGTTTACTATCGGCTTTTTAGTAATTACCTATGCTTTTGCTTTTATAGTTTATCTTTATTTTGACAATCCAATTGATGAAAAGAGGAAAAAGTGGGTTGCAATGCAAGTAAATAAATAAAGTGTATAGGGTAAATAATATACTCCGTTGCCATTTAAAAAATTAATATACAAGTTAAAAGCGTTTTTGTATGCTGCATTAGCAGGATTGCAGTTTAATCTTGTGGGACAGTTAGGCGGAAATGAGATATTGGCCGTGGCAGACAGCTTTTCACTAAATAGCTGGAAAAAATTATATCACGATATTCCCGATATAAAGAAAATTAATATCGCATATTTTACGTTTTTCCTTTTCCAGTTGCTTAGTGATATTATTAATCATTCCGAAAGCCATAATTATATACGTGGATGGGCTGCTATTATAATGGCTATTATTACATTGAATTTTTTATCGAAAATTCTTCTAAAATCCTTCGATTCTATAATTTTTTATTTTATAGGAGGCACTCTGTATTTAATAGTTTTTAAGCCACAGCCAGACTATTCAATTGGCGATATAGGTGAGAGTATGGGAACATTTAAGTTTTGGTTGGTTCCAATTTTAAATAACCTGGTGCTTATTATATCCTGGTTTATTATGGGCAAAAGCAAAAGGTCCGGGAGCCTCA
>Ga0302277_1001903_pt1 | contig 15161 bp, 17 predicted proteins | sample III_Bog_N3_1_FD_198759 | JGI IMG/M metagenome (GOLD analysis project Ga0302277, IMG submission 198759) | Peat permafrost microbial communities from Stordalen Mire near Abisko, Sweden - III_Bog_N3_1 | ecosystem: Environmental > Terrestrial > Soil > Wetlands > Peat | place: Sweden: Abisko... | reverse complement strand
TCCGGGATGTCGCGCGTCAGGTCGGTTTGAGCGATTCGGCCATGCAGGGGTATCGCCGCAAAATCGGTGCGAAGGTACTCGAGTTCTTCGGCATCGATGTGCTCGTGGACCTCGGCATCGAGCCCAGCTGGCGGATCAACCTGGACTGCACACGCGCCGCGCAGGCATGCCGGTATGAACGCCGGGCGTTGGCGTGAACGGCGTAATTGAACAACATCATCGGCCGGGGTTCGCGTGGACCCCGGCACATCACACAAGGAACACCATGGAAGATATCGCATTTGGCATCGGGCTGGTCATTCTGGCGCTACTGGCCGTCTGCTTAGTCTGGAACATCTGGCCGTTCATCGTCGGCGCGCTGGCGCTGATAGGCGCGGCCCGGGTTTATTGGGTCTGGCGAAATCGCCCGCGTGGAGGCGGGTGAGGGGGGAAACGAGAAGCCGGCCGATGGTCGACTTCTTTTTACCTGTCAGAGGGTGTCATGGGCTAATTCCATTTGATTTGATAGCCGAATTCCACCACCCGACCTGAAGATGCCGGCTGTCCGGACAGGACGAAAATCAATATACAAGGGTCATTTGCGGTGGACGGGCGTTGTACGGACTTGTGATAATAATTTTAGGTCGGAAACAGTCGAGCTCGAGGAAATTGGGGCCGAGATCCAATCCAGCCCGGAATTGACCCGACGGGCCTTCCGGCGCACAATTGCGCCATCATGCGAAGGCAAACAGCCAAAACACAGTCAAAAGCTTCGCTTTTGATAATTAAGGCCACCTTTGGGGCACTGCCGACAAGGTGTTCGGGCTCATGGATATTTCAGAAAATAAACACCGCGGACAGCCAGATCAATTTTTGCATCCGCCTAAAACCATGAAAAAATTCTCGGAAAATTTTTCTGTCGATAGCGCGCTGCTTCAGGAATTAGGTGAACGCTTGTGCGTATAAAGTCTCTCGCCCTTCACGAGTAGGGATGCGGAACCGGGCGGCCGGCGGGAGTAGTCTTCAGAGGGCACCGCCTGTGTTGCCCCCGGTGGAAGCAGCCAAGTGAGGGTGAGAGAATTAGGCGCGGAGCAGAAAAAACGGATTTGCAAACAGCCCGCCGGTTCACGAGCAAAGCGAGCAAATCAATTCAAAGATTCGATGGCCGGAAAGCCGATGGAAACTCACGCCTGACAATTTTGTTGCCCGAATGACGGACACTTGGCAAGTTGCCTTGGGGTTTCCTGCGGGATTTTGTCGATGTTGCGGCAAGCGTTTTCAAATCGTCTTAACAATGTTCACAGGCAGTAAATTGCGAAGTGGGGCAAGCTGGACAACCGCCGAGTTGAAGCAAATTGGCAAGGTGCCAGATTCCGTTTTTGCTCGCCGGTATGGTCGCACCATCAAGGAGATTGTCGCTGAACGTGAACAGCGGCGCATCAAACTGCCAACTGGCCCGCGTCGGTGGTCCGCCAGCGAAATTAAAATGCTCGGTCAGTTCAACGACTGCGAAGTAGCCCGGCGTTTGCGCCGCACGCCTGACCAAGTTCGCAAACAGAGAATTCGTCTCGGTGTGCCGCCCCTGCAAGCTCAGCACATCAAGAAATGGACGCATGACGAGGAACAAATCCTGGGGACCATAACGGACCGCGAATTGGCCAAGCGATTAGGACGCAGCGAAGGTGGTGTTCGCGCCCACCGTCTGGCGCTAGGGCTCCGCAAATATAATTTGGTGGGTCGAATCTGGTTGCCAGAGGAGGAGAAACTATTGGGCACTGCGGAAGACCAGGTTATTGCCAAGCGTCTTGGACGTTCACGCATCTCGGTGCTTCAACATCGCCGAAAGCTCGGTATTCCGCCGCTCCCGCGCGTCTTTCCAAATGCATGGACGGAAAAAGAAGATTCACTATTAGGCACAAGGTCTGACGCGGAGATTGCAAATACAATTCACCGCTCAGCGCTTGCGGTTGGGCAACGTCGGGCCAAGTTGGGAATTCCTGCCGTGCCCGATCCCGAATTCAAGAGCCGCCCTTACACGAAGGCGGAAGACAAGCTGCTGGGCACCATGCCGGATGCGAAACTCGCCGGCCAATTGGGAAGGACCATGTTTGCTATCCAAGCCCGGCGGATATCGTTTGGCATTGCCAAATTCAACGGCCTGCGGCGTGCTTGGACTGCTGAAGAAACTGCTTTGATTGGTAAATTGCCGGATGAAGAAATCGCACGCCGACTAAACCGGACTCTCGAATCTGTTAAGGTGTTTCGGGGTAAACTGCACATTTCAAAACCCGACTCGCGACACTTGCGCTGGACACAAGAGCAAGATGCATTGCTGGGCAAAGTGCCAGACACAGAGGTCGCGCAACGCACTGGTCACCCGCTGAGTTCAGTTTCGGCTCGTCGCCGTCAACTGAAATTGACCGATCCTTCAAGCCGAGCTATGTGGACGCCAGCGGAAGATGAGGTGCTTGGCACTTTGCCAGATGCAGAAATTGCACAGCGATTGAATCGGACTGTCAGTGGTGTAATGAACCGCCGGAAGAAATTGAGAATCCCATCGTGGCTGAGCGCCAATGGGTGAGCAGAATCTTCACCGTCTCAAGGCGGAGTCCGGCACGGGGGAATTGAAAATGGGGAGTCTTGGCGAAGGGGGAAAATTGCCAGAACTATATGGCGCCCCGGGTTGTATAAGCCGTCGCGGATTGGACGAGAGTTTTCCAGCGGCAAGCGTGGGCCGATGAAATCGTTAAAAAGTTTTCAGCATGGTGGCATCCCACCATCCTTCGCGAGGTTCGATACATTCAACTACTTTGAATCCATGTCTATCGAGCATTTTAGCGATGTATTCACAATGCTCAGGAGATCCCAAAATGCGACCGGAAACTTTTTTAAACCCAATTTTTTTCACCCGGTCCAATCCGGCGGCGAGCAATGCATTTCCAACACCCCGACTGCGCATTGAGTGAGCGCAAAACAAACTGTCAAAATATGCCTCGCCGCGAAATGCATTCATTTCCAAATCAATGTATAAAAAACCAAAAATCGAATTATCAAGGGTGAACCCCAAAGTCAGGTGATTGTCATCAATCTTGTGGTGCAGTCCCTGATAAGCAGATATTTTGTTGTAACCGCCATCAAAATAATTCTGAAAAGTCAGATCTACTATATCATCCAAATCTTCGGTGGTCGCATCACGCAAACCGATGTTTGATTTGTCGTATGCCTTAGGCGCCCAGTATTTCTCCAGCTTAGCGACTTTCTCCCGCTCAAGATTAAAGTTTTTATAGTTCTCCTCAAAAACAGTTGGCCCGGTTCGGGCGTCACCAAAATCCTGAATCCATCCGATATAGAACGGGGTGCCATTTGAATACTTAATTTCAACCCTTTTGAATTTAGCCACTCGGAATATATCCTCGCGCTTTTCGTGGACAACTACCCGGTCTTTTTCTTTATTGCACATATTATTTGGGGGCTGTTGTGCCTTGCGGCCCCCGTTCACCTTGTGGTCCAGTTTCACCCCTTGAACCGGGCTCGCCTTGTGCCCCACGCTCACCCTGCGGGCCACGCTCGCCTTGAAATCCCTTTTCCCCTTGAGGACCGCGATCGCCGTTTGGTCCCCGTTCGCCGGGTTTTCCAGCGGGGCCTGTAAGCAATTGAATTACGTCGGAATTTGAACGAATTTCCTTTATTATGCGGGTTTCAAAACTTTCCCGATTTATAAACGACAGAGTTCCCAACAGACAGGTTACGATCATAACAATCAGCATAAAACGACGAGATGCTCTATACAGATCAACTAAAAAATCCAACTTCAGTCGGTTGAAATGTTCTACTTGGAGATAAGCTAGAATCAACGCTTTTTTTTGTGCGGTTTGATTTTTGGCTTTTGCAATATCCTCTATGTCGATAATCGACAGGCTCCCAACACGGTAAAATTCCCATAAGAGAAAAAATGCTCCCAAAAAAAAGACCATTAAAATTGTGGCGACCAAGGCTCCACCCCATTTAGCCAAAAAAATTGCGCTCAATGCCACGACTGAACCAGTGAGGGTTAACAGAAACTTGGCCTTGTTCTCAATAACAGTCCACCGCTCATCGCTGGTTTCTTTAAGTTCTTTAGCTAAATCGAGTATCAATGACAATTGTTCTAGGTTGTCTGGGAGGGCAGGACATTTGAAGGCAGCATCGCTTTTATACTTCCGCTTTTGAACCTCTTCAAAAGAACATTCAATTCGGCAAAATTGCAGGAGGAAAAAGAGGATTCCGTGCCTAAGCTTTAAATACCACGGCAGAGTGGTTGGCTGATTGTTGGAAGGCATAGATTTCGGTTTTTTAGGCATCTGCTTTGAATTTGTTAACGAATAGTTCCGAAATTCCCGCATCACACTCAAGATCCAGCCAGGCCCATTGGCCGTTTGGATTAATCTCCAGAAAAATCCAATTTCCCTTTTCATCAATTACAAAATCGACAGCGGCAAACCGGAGTGCATATGATTGGAGAAGCTCAGTCAGCCTAGATTGAACATCTAAGGGCATTTCTCGGACCCGATAATTCACTCCCTGCATATTATTCCGGCGAATATCAAGACGCTGACGGCCCTGATCTATAGCAATCAGATCTACCGCAACCATTTCTCCATCGAGAAAACAAACACGAACGTCTGATTCTTTGGCAATTTGCTCTTGGAACAAAGTGGGGCACTGACTGACGAGATTAAGGTTTTCAAGGCTCCGTTCAGACACTCCGCTGGTATAGATTACCGAATCATCTTCAGGATTTTGCCGTTCAATGTAACCAGAGGACAGCGGTTTGACGACGAGGCTCCGATTGTATTTGCGCCAAAAAGCGCGGACAGCTTCAGGGTTCTGGGTTAGTAATGAATCGGGGACACGCAAACCATTTTGGCTTGCTCTAGTTAGCTGTTCGATTTTGTGTGATGCTCGAGCATTTGCGGTGGGGTGATTTATCCAGCGATTTTCTGGGATATGAGCCAAGAATCCCTCCAGAGCCTCCATCCATTCACAAGCTGCATGTCCGAGTTCTGGGGATTGAGACCCTGTATGGTGTAGATGTTTTGGCCTTCTCAACCATACCGCCATTACCTCCGTAGAACAGATTTTATTTTTCCCGAGTGTTAGAGTTGCTTTAGAGTTGGAATAATCGATCCGGCATTCGCGCATAACGCTGTCGGTGTTCAGGCGACAGTAACTAACTTTATTCTGATGCAATTTCTCGCACAGGAAATCGCTTGTAGCATCTTCGCTATTGCTGAGGACTATTACCACAGGTTGGATCAGAATCGTGGAATGGCATGGTATGACATCGCACCATCATCTTGGTCACTCTCCTCACGAGTGCGCGTCATTGTTCTGGTAATCATGGCACTGAGCGCCTCTTCTTGGTCCATTGCTTCGCGAGTGGCGGTGCTTGTCTTCATCGGGGTCGTAGCTAACGGTGCCGCCGGCATAACACCTTCTTGGAACAATTGAATGAAGCATCGCGGATTGGTGTCTGGAATAGTCTCTGCCGATTGGCGTGATTCAGGTTGAAAAAATGAATCTGGGTCCTGGTCCAGCGATTCACGTGTCTCGGTTAGCGTTTTCGTTCCCAAACTCAAACGCGCGTTCAAATTATTTTCAGTGTTTTTCATGGATGGCACTTTAAAAAAACTGTTTTCACAATCGCCCATTCTGATCGACGTTCCCCCTAGCGAGGTGGAATTGGTCTTGGCCTCGGTGATCGTGGGTTCTTGATACCAGACGATCCGCAAGGCGGCAAAGTCATTTTTCATCCTTCAGTCAGACATTATTTCTTGGCAGGATGCGGGCATGGCGATGAAATCCAAAAAGAATCCGGCGGCGGTGGCGCTGGGGCGGCTCGGCGGATTGAAGGGCGGCCCGGCGCTGGCGGCAAAAATGACACCGGCGCAGCGCAAGGCCGCCGGCCGCAAGGCGGCTCTGGCCCGCTGGTCAAAAAAGACTAAAAAGCCCTAGAAAACTGTTGTTTATGCGCGAGCGGTCGTGCATAATAAAACCATGAAACTTCGGAGCACACTGGACCGGATCAAACAGGGTGGGAGGATTGTTTATAACGACGGACGGCCAGGACACAAGGGCGTGACGGCAACGGTCCTCACCGTGGATGGCAAAGGCATGACGGTGCAATTCGATGACCGTGCCGACACAAACCTGATTGCCTTTTCCGACAAGGCATGGATGAATTTTATTGAGCTTGCGGATTGAGGCAGCCCATGAACACCCAACTTTTGATTCCAACATCCATGCGGGAGGCGGCGACACATCTGCGCGCCGGCTTGCAGAAAATGCCCCATGATTTATCCAAGGCAGAATTTGTGCGTGCATGGTCGGCGGTGGCCTATCTTTATCCAGGGTTGCATCCCGACGGTTTTGACGATGCCGAAAGCGGTTGGCCGGTCGCGCTCAAGCGTTTTGCGGCGGAAGCATGGCGGCGGGCAGAGGCCGGCGAACTGAATGACGCCGAGCTTTATTCCAGCGATGCACAATGGGCGGGGCTTTATGACCGGATGACCGTTCATACGCCGGAAGAAACTACAAGGCGGCAGGCGATGGCGCGAATGGCTTATCTTGCCCCGGCAATTTGACTTAAAACCTCCGCGCGATATTTCTCTTTGCTGATCTGGTGGGAATAATGGGTCAGCTTCACCAAGGATGCGTATTCACTTTTTTCGAGGTTCTCATGCAAAAGCCGCCAAGCATCTGCTCCAAATGCTAGAATGACTGGTGCATGACATTTCAGATCGCGTAGCTCCCGCCGAAACCATTCGACGTGCTCCTTCACCATTGACGGGTTGGCTTTGAGATGTTTCAGAACATCCTTGGAATCCAGCATGACGTGATTTTTGATCACATCGGTCATGTAGGCGCCATAGTATTCCGTGTCTTTGAACGCAAAACGGATTTTAAAATCATTCGCGCCGGAATAGGGGTCATGGAAATTGCCGAAGGGTTCCAAGTTTCGTTCGTTACGGGAAAAATTCAATCCAACCATCAAAACGTTCGGTTTCAGCAAAGCCAAAAGGCCGGGATTTTCATCCAAGTCAAAGACGCTCATGTTTGCCATGTTTGACTTTGGTTTTTCACCAACCGGAGCCCACACTGCCCAACTGGCGTAGGAGCCATGGTTGCGCTTTATGCTGTTGAATAGATTTAGCCCGATCATAATTTTCAATCTGCCGGCACCTTTTGTTGCGCGGCCTGAATCCGATCAAGAATGATTTTCTGCCGCCAGGCAAGGTCGTGTTCCCAAATACGGATGACACGCCAGCCGAGCCGGCGCAACTCGCGGTTTACGCGGCGGTCGCGGGCCATGTTTGTGGCGAATTTCTTTTTCCAGAATGCACGATTGCCAGCGGGGATTTTGCAGTGCTTGGGACAGCCGTGCCAAAAACAGCCATCCACAAAGATTGCCAGACGGTTCCGCCTAAAAAGAAAATCCGGTTTGCCGAAGACTTTTTGATGCCTGCGCCAGCCGGCAATGCGGTGGCGGCGGAATAATTTTAACAAAGCAAGCTCGGTGTCCTTGTTGCCCCGACTGCGAATTTTAGACATCACTTCCGACCGCTTGCGTCTGGAAAAAATATCGGCCATCGCAACTTGTTCCTTCAAACCGGCGGGGCGACGGCAATTTGAAGGTCGGCGAGTGAAACGAGTTGCGGCTTGGCCCGTTCGTGACGGATTTCGGTCAACTGACTCTTGTAGGCAGGCCGCTGACGGTTCAAAAATCGTGCAATTGCGGTCTCAAGTTTGCGACCATCCCATGACATCGCCTTGAACGCATCGTCGGCGGCAACCGAAAACACGGCAAAAATGTCGTCCGCCGGTTTCGCCGGATCGGTCGGGAAACCGGCGTCAATTATCTCTTTACGCGTCCAGACTTCGCCAGCCTTGGGCAGGATGCGGAGAAGGCCGGGGACGGTCGAATATTCGCGACCATGCAGAAGGATATGGCTTGCAGCCGCGAGCGACTTGACGATGGGAAGGGAGCCGCGACGGTTGCCGAGCCGCAGGACAACCTGTCCGCTGGCGAGCATCCATGCCTTCTCCGCCGGCCCATCAAACCATCCTACAAGCACCGTGATTTCGGGGGCGGATGAGACGCGAAACTTATCGGCGTCTAGTTCGGGAGCATCCTGAAGCATGAGCGCGCCGGGATCGGCGGTGTCGCCTGCGCCATACAGGGACTTACGCTGGCGTAACGCCTCATACAGGTCGGCGGCGCGACTCTCGCGCAGACTGGCGCGGTTGCACAAATTCGCCAGAATTTCGTCGAGGAAAATTCCCAATTCCTTCAAGCCATGCGCATCACCTTCCTCGTCCGGCGCGATGGCAAACGCGCCCAGTCCGGGAAGAATTTCATGGAAGCCCCACATGGTATGCGGCCAACGGTCGGCACCTGCCTTTTCCGACTGGAATTGCGCCAAACGGCATTTCTCGTCGCCGGGATAAAGGACATAGGCACCCTCCGAGCGCTTGATGGCGTCCCGGTAGGCGTGCATTTTCAGCAAGTCCTGGCGCTTGTAATTGCCGGGGCTTTTCGGCTCCTCCTCGTCCACATCATCACTGTCCCTGCCGCCGAAAAGTGCGTCGAGATTTTCCACGCGATACTTGGCATCGAGATGAATGTGGACCAACAATTCCTGTTCCTCGGCCAGCTTCGCAGCGTCGGCCGGGGTCATGCCGTCAATGGCGGGCCAGAATGTCAGGGTATAATCCGGGTGCATCTTGCGCGTCCAGCTTCCGCCCGCGCCCCGGTCGGTGGTGACTTCAAACTGGCGGTTATAGGAAAATGCCGCATGCAACCGGCGACGTGGATCAGTGAATGTGCCGGTGAACGGACCGAGCGGCACACGTTTCTTTACGCGCAAGTTTGGCGTGTCGCCATCCAACCCATCCACAAGGTCTCCGATCAAAGGCCGCTGGCCCTCGCGATTGAACCTGCCGCAAAACCAATCGAGTAGCTGAAAAAAAAGCCAGTATTCGTAAAGTTCCGCCACGTTGCGCTGGCCGGCGTGGAACAAATCCTCCCCGCCCTCCCAGGACAGTTCGGCGGCGGTGCGGAAGCGCAACCACCAGCGGAGCACCTCGCGGTAACCCGCCTTGCGTTGGAGCACGGGACTGCCCAGCGGCACAACTACGAGATCATCAACTTCCTTAAAAAACGGGCGGGAAAGCCACTGCTCCAAATTTATTGAAAGCCGGCGGGCAATATCGGCGGCGGCGGACCAGTCGCCGTCGGCATCCTTGAACAAGGTTTCGGCGCGGGAAACAAAGGCATGGAAATCACGGAGCGCGTGTTTGATAAAACGGTTCTCCTGGGTATCCACCGTGGGCGTCTTGCGGACGACGGGAACTCGCGCGGCGACGTTGTCGAGGCCAACGTCCCGTAATGGATGACCGGCAGGCAGACGGCAACGAGCCGGTGCATTGACGAGAGAATGGACGGCTTTCGCCGTCCATTTGAAAGGCCGCTCCACGGGTATTTGTTCCAACTCCTGCTCAAGCTGCTCGTGGGGAAAAGTCAGGATGCGCTGGAGCGCGGCGGCAAACTCGGCGCTTTCCAACATTTCGCGCAGCAATTCAAGCTGAACCTGAAACCAGCCGTGCTCGTTGCGTTCCTCAAACGTGGAGCGGAACGATGTTTTGGCGGACGAACGGGAATCGGCGACGAGGTCGGCCATGCGGTTGGCCAGCGAGCGCAACATACCGCGATACTCGAAACGGTAATCCAGTTTTAGCGACCGGACATCCACCAGCGCGGTGCCGATCGGTGGCCGGGACTGGTCGGTTGCGTCCCCCTCAATAATTTCTAGGAGAAGCGTGCCGCAGAAGTTGCCCGTCTCGATGCGTCCGGCATCCTTGTCGCCAGACTTGAGGTTGCGCCGGCGACGGGCCAAATGACAACGCAGCCGCAAATCGCGTGCGTCCCCGGCGCGGTCCAGGTCATAGTAATAACGGCCATTTTCCCGAAGCTGGAAAACCGTCTCTCCGTGCTCGGTTGCCACCTCGGGCGCGAGTTGGATTATCGGGGCCAAAGCCGCGTTCCCGGCATCATCCATGTCCGGCGTGAGGATTATGGTGGCAACCCGCGTGCCATCGGAGGCGCGGCATTCAATATGTGCGATGTCAGTTTTGTCCATCGCCGGTGAAATCAGTTTTCAGGGAAGGACGTGAATCCATTTTCGTTCAACTGGCGCCACATGCGGAAAATCTTTTCCGCTGTCACGGGATAGCGGGCATCCGGCGGAACCACGCGTGACGGGTCAACGAGTTTGGCGGTGATGTTCTTTTCTTCGCGCGGCGCCACATTATGAACTTCGATGCTAGCCGAGTTCATTTTTTTCAGAAGCGGACCCAGTTTGACCTTGGAACCATGAAGCTTCGGTAGGAATTTCTGGATGATCAGCGCATCAAACGCGGCATCAAACCAATCACGACCGGCCACATTCGCAACCCAAGCGCCCTTGCCCGCCTCCGCCGTGGCGTCCCATATTTTGCCATCACCAAGCATTTTATAGAAACAGACAAAGCGGGATGCCTCGTGCGCTACGCGAAAACCGTATTCGCCGCCATGTTCGCGCTGGAGGGCAAAGAACAAATTCATCTCTGCGACGAAGCGGTCTTTGACATCAACCGGAACGATGACGGACCGGTTGCCGGACTCGACCACAAATGCGGGCCCGAAGGATGCGCCTCGGCCGGCGAGTAAATCCAGATCAGGTTTTCTGGGATCATCAAGGAAGCCGGCCATTTCGGCTTCCGTCACGCGAAACTCTATCACATTGGCCCGATCCAGAACTTTGGGCGAAAACATGTAGGTGGTCTCATCAACATTGACGGTTCCGATGATAAAAAGATTATCCGGCAGCTTAAGAATGGGGTCGAGTTCGCGCGTATTTTCGGGTTTGCCATCGGCACCTTTCTTATCACAGTAAAGCGTGATGGCCTCCTGCGACTCAATCATGGAGAGCAGGTCGGCAAAGTAGCGCTCGACGTGCGACAGGTTCATTTCATCCAAAATAAGAAAGTGCGGAATATTCGAAAATCGGCGGGCACGCAAAATTAGGTCGAGCGCGGGCTTCGTCACATAACTCTTCGGGTCGAGGCCGTTTGGATAACCGAGCACATTCTCGTTGCCCGTCCAGTCCGCGCCGACGGGAACTAATTCGTAGCATTTCGCAGTCTGCTGCATGCGGCGGGCCTTAATCAACGCGAATGCAGCGAGCTTTAGAAAAGGTTTGAATCGATGGAGGTAAGCGGTGAAACGACTTGTTGGCTCGACGGCATCGCATATCGTTTGGGCGCTTACATCCTCGCCGATATGATTCTGTTCGATATAATCCGCCCATTCCGCAATGATTTCCTTGGGCACCATGCTTTTTGTTGTCCCACCTTCTGTTTCCTCGTTCCAAAATTCAACTGCGACCGTGTCTGATTTCTTAATTACATATTGAACACGTTCGGAAACAAATATTGTCCCGGGCACAAAAGGATCTGCCGGGAGGAAGTCAGGGGTTATCCAGCGAGCAAATGCTTGGGCTATTTTAGTTTTCCCGGAACCTGCAAGGCCAGTTAGAATTAAAAAACGTTTTGCAAAGAGTGCCGCCAAATACCTGTGCAAAAACGGTTTTGTTGTGGTGATACCCGCAGCCGCACAACTTGCATTAAAATTATCTACGATTGTCTGGATATTTGTCGGAGTTGGATTTCTTGTTTCATTCCCACCGTTGCCGGGAATCGCAAGGCCGGTAATTTTGCGGAATTTCTCCTTCCCGACAAGTTTCCTGATTTGGGCTATTGTGTCGTCATTTTCCTCAACTTTGCTTCCATAAACTTCCCAGTATAAGGCGTCTGGTTCAACACCCGCCCCCAACGGTTCAAGCACTTCGGGTGTCAGTTCAAATGTGACTTTAGCTTTGTTGTGCAGATAAATTTTACCGTCTGAATATAAGAGCAAAGCGCAATTGTTATTTTGCTTTGAAAAATGCTCCCCCGGTTCGGCGACCATTGCACTCAATCTGGTCTGCAATTTGGCGATGTCTTTTCGAATCAGAGTGGCTATGTGCAGCTCGGACTTCGGACTTAATTGAATCTTGGAAAAAACAAGCAGCGCCGTTTTGGTGGCATCCAAACTTTCAATATTTGGTATGCCACAAAGAAAACCGCCGGTGACGAATTTTGCCGAGTTTGACGTGCCATAACACTCACGGACTACGTCACTGCCCAGCGGAGCAGCTTCCCCCTTAACTTTTTCACGAAAATCAGAGTTGTAGTCAGGCATAATATTATTTGGTTAGAGTTCGTCGGAGTTCCTTGGCGACTGCATACGCGAGCAATGGCGGAACCGCATTGCCAATTTGTTTTAACTGTGAGTTCATTCCACCAGCGAGGAAAAAGCCATCAGGAAAGGATTGAATGCGAGCCGCTTCCCGAAGCGAGATTCCCCTTGCCTGGGCACTGTCAAAATGGATGTGGGAATACGAGTCTTTACCAATATGTGCGGGCAAGGTTCTCGCCGGATGATTGGGCCACATTTTGCGGAACTTGTTCGGATAACGGCCGGTCTTATATGGCGGAACAGACTCTTTACGAATCCGATTCCAATCTTCGCCTCCAGCCTTTGCCGGCCGGCCGGTTTCTTTTTCAAATGTTTTCAAACGCTCTTGAAAAATCTCCTCCGCTACAATCAGCGCTTCGGGATACATGCCTCCGTGTGGCATTCGCCTGAATATTTCGTAATCTCGCGGCGTGTATCGAATGACGTGGCCCGAAAAATTGTTGCCATTATTTGTAAACCGGGGCCATTTCCTCATCTGATCTGTGAACCAATTGTTTTGTGGACCGTATGGTGTTGAATTATCAACCTTCCTTCGGACGCCCTTACCTTTGCGGCCGTCCAAGTGGTGATAAATCCCCGGAAGATCCGCGAACGCTTCCTCAACTGACGTTGCGTTGCGGAGAGTCGGGTTCCTTTCCCAGTGGTCAATGTAGTGGTCTGATGGCGGGCAAACTTCTGGCTCGCCCTCTCCAGCGCGAGCAGTGGAATAACCACTCGGCAATTCGTATGCGCATTGGATTCTTGGAAATACCAGCTCTTTGTTGAGGGACTTGTGGATTCCAATAATAAACATTCGCTCCCGGAGTTGGGGAACCCCAAACCACACCGCATTTAGAAGAGTGTAATTTGTGGTATATCCCAAGGCTTCCGTGGTCACGGCGATTTCTTCGGCGATGTTTTTCCCCACATGTTTTCCGATTTCACGCACATTCTCCATCACGAAGGCTAGCGGTTTTAATGTTGCCACATAATGAAGGAAAAAATGATACATGGTTGCCCGCTCATCGTGCTCATGGGCAAATTTTTCTCCCGCCAGATTCCAGAGCGCGGCTCGACCGAGACGTGAAAATGCCTGACAAGGCGGGCCGCCAATTACGACGTCAATTTTTCGCTCTGGTTTCTGCGATGGCGGGCCGAGATGCCTGACGGCATCAACCGGTTCTGTTTTCTTGATGTCTGTAAATCCTTGGTAATCGCTGGCTGCTAGACCGGAACCAAAATTCAACCGGTGCGATTCGCGAGCATCATCATTTAGCTCAACCGCAGCAACTGAACTAAATCCGGCTCGGTCGAACCCGAGACTTAACCCTCCACATCCTGCAAAAAGGTCAACTGTGCGGAATGTCCCTCGTTTTTCTGCTGCTTCTAGCTTTTGCAAAATCAATTCTTTGTCGGCATGATCGCCGTTTGAGTTGGCAACGACATTTGAACGGCCGGGAAGGTCGTTTTGTTGTTTTACATCAACTGCTTTTGAACGCTTTGCAGACATTTTCTTCGAAAACTTTATTTCATTGGAAAAAACCATGACCGGCGCATCTTTTATGGCCCACGACATCCACGTAATTTGCGGTTTCGCCCTTTGAATGAAAAGTGTTTTCGCCTTGGGATAACATTTCGAGCGCAAAAAGCGAACTTCATTCGCCGGCGTGATCGCATCATGAATCTGATTTTTTATGCCGTCACTTTACATTCGGTGGTAGGACATTGGCTGTCTAAGCTGGAAATATTTTTCGGGCTGGCAAACTAGCAGTTGCGCGTTCCACGGCAGGCGGGGAACCGGGAACAGCCCCAAAATTGCGCACCGGCGTTGCCGCCTTTTTTTGCAGTTCGCAGTTTCATCGGGCTTTGGCAAACGGGGCATGTTGGCGTGGCCAATTGCGAATTGCCAATTGCCGATTGCGAATTGTGTTCGGCGGCTGTCGCGGCGGCGGGTTCGTAGCCGTAATGCTTTTGCAGGTCGCGCTGGAACTGCCGGACCAGCGCCAGAAATCCGGCCCGGTCGATCAGTTCAATGGGTTTGCCGTCGGCAAATCTGCGCGCGTCAGGGGTGTAATCCCCGCTCGCAATGAAAATAGCAGCGTCGGCGCCCTCGGCCGTCATCACGCCGAACAATTCGCGAACGGGCTTAACATTGACCTTCCACGTTTTCCAATGTTTGCATTGCACTACGGTGGTGCGGCCATCCTTGAACAGTTTCAAATCCACGCCGCCATCCGGCCCGCCGCCGCCGGTTTCCTCCACTTGATACCCGTTCTGGCGATAGACGGAAGCCAGTTGCCGCTCAAAATCACGCCAGCTCAGGCCGCGCACCCAATTCAAATCAATGTCGGCGGCGAGAAAGGCCCGCTGCCGTTGGCGAAATTGGACACCTTTCCAGCCGGCGATGAAACAGATGACGGCAAAACCCGCGCCGAAAATAAGGCCGATGCTCTGGAGCTGGGGAATCTTAACGGCCGAACACCAGACGGCCGCGATGACCCAAAAGCCTATCAATCCAACGGGAATGGAAGTCCATGGCGGCACGACCTGAAAAATAGCGGTCAGGATTTCTACCAGCATTTCCGGCAAGGTTTCGTTTTTGGAGCGGCGGCCCATGATTTGCGGCAACGATTTTTATGTGACTGACGCTCCAGTGCAAGCGGCAAAGCCGAGCAGACATCAGCGACGGGGCGGCGTGAGGCGAACCGTGGTGCCCGGCTTGGTGACGTTGACGCCTTTGACCTTCAGCATGACTTTGGCGAGCGTGCGATGCTCATCGGTGGCCACATTGGGTGGCAGGATTCCGGCGAAACGGCCTTCAATCGAA
>Ga0302277_1001900_pt1 | contig 15183 bp, 15 predicted proteins | sample III_Bog_N3_1_FD_198759 | JGI IMG/M metagenome (GOLD analysis project Ga0302277, IMG submission 198759) | Peat permafrost microbial communities from Stordalen Mire near Abisko, Sweden - III_Bog_N3_1 | ecosystem: Environmental > Terrestrial > Soil > Wetlands > Peat | place: Sweden: Abisko... | reverse complement strand
CCAACCGCCACCCATTGACCTCCACTACTTCGGCTATTCCACCAGCCGCGACGGCACCCGCAAGGCCTTCCTCATGCATGGCGAAGACATCTTCGAGGCTGGCCCCGGCGAAATCGTCAACCACCGCTACAAGGTCGTCTCCGTCGCCCCCAACGGCGTACAGATCATCGACCTCAGCTACAACAACACACAAACCGTGCCACTGCTCGCCAATTAGCGCCCCAGGCCGCCCATGACTAACTCGACCACAGCCCGCGCCCGAACCGCTCCCCGCATTCCTGCCGCGGAACAGGGCTACATGCTGCTCGCCGTCGTCTTCCTCACCCTCATGGTCCTCATCGCCCTCTCCGTCGCCGCCCCGCAAATCGCCAAAAGCATCCAGCGCGACCGCGAAATCGAGCTCATGCACCGCGGCAAGCAATACCAGCGCGCCATACAGCTCTACTACCGCAAATTCGGCGCATACCCGCCCACCATGGACGCACTCGAAAAAGCCAACAACATCCGCTTCCTGCGCAAGCGCTACAAAGACCCCTTCACCGGCAAGGACGAGTGGCACCTCATCCACTTCGGCGAAGCCAAGACTCAAACCCTCGGCTTCTTCGGACAACCCATCGCCGGAACCGGCTCCGCAGGCGGATCCGTCCTCGCCGGCATCGGCCCCAGCGGCGGAAACCAGGCCCAGCCCACCGGCGGACCACTCTTCGGCGGATCCACCCTCGCTCCTTCCGGCACCTCTACCGACCCCAACTCAACCGCCAACAACGGCTCCACCGACTCCAGCGGCCAGGGCAACGCATCCGGCACCACCACCGGCACCGGCTCCACAACAGGCTCTACAACCAACTCGCCCACCAGATCCGGCTTTGGCTCCTCCACCTCCGGCCAAACCTTCGGCGGCGGCGGCATCATAGGCGTTGAAAGTACCAGCACCAAGCTCGCCATCCTCGAATACAAAAAGAAAAAGCACTACAACGAGTGGGAGTTCGTATACGACCCCCTCGCCGATCGCAAAACCATCTCCAGCAGCGCCGGCGCCATCGGCTCACCAATCGGAAACTCCCCCATGGGCAGCTCCCCCACCGCCGGCTCCGCATCACCCTCCGGCAACTCCATCGGCAACAGCAACAACTCAAACTCCGGCACCGGCACCAGCTCCAGCACCACCCCCCAGCCATAAAATCTCCCGCGGCAACCCAAACCAAATCGAGCGCAGCTCGATCCCAGACTCTCAGTCCCCGGTGTTGTGTCGCAAGCAGATGATCATTTATCCGTTTCTAAGGGTACGGGCTTCAGCCCGTACGTAAGACCCCCAAAATCAAGAGGGCTTTAGCCCCTGAGGGAATGCAGACCACCCTGTCCTGTTCACTGTGGGGCGTCGATAACAGACGCTATGAATGAGACACTACCCTAGTCCCTAAGTCCCTGGTCCCTAATTCCCTAGTCTCTCGCCCCTAAGCCCTTCGTCCCCAACGGATCCCCAAACACCACCTGCCCAAACAGCCACGCAAACACCACGTACACCACCGCACCAGCCCACACTGGCGCTTCGTGGTGGCCCGCAATAAGCGCCTTCACCAGCGCCCCCGCCATCACAAAAAAATGCGCAAAGTTACCCAGCGCCAGTGGCCGGCTGTATATGCCCCCAATCAAAACGTCCTTGGCCATCCAGTTCATAATGGCAAACCCGAAATACAGTGCCCCGGCCACCTGCACCACCAGCACCGTCACCGGTAGCGGAGCCACTCCCCAAGCCCCCAGCAGCTCCTGCGGCGCAAACGTCGTACCCAACCCCAGCACCATCATCACCACCGCGCTGGCCACCATCACTGTCTTCGTCCGCATCTCCCCACTCCCACCCGGGCCCACAGCGGACCCGACCTCCCCGAGTATACCGAACCCATAAACCCCCAAGCTCAGCTCCCGCCTTGGCCCCCGTTCTCAACCAACCAAAATCGAGCGCCGCTCGATCTCCTGACCCCTGTCCCAAACTTTCTTTCCCCAAACTTGCAAGACAGCCAAAAACCACCGCTCTGCTCCGTCGGCCGGCCATGTGCCTAATATCCAGCACTTGAGGCATACGCTCAGAGCGTACCTCGCTCGTTCTTGCGAGCGCAATGTCGCGAAGACTGTTGCACCTTCTTGTGAAGCAATCGTCGGCCTTGGACTACTTTGCCCAGGAAATTACCCAATTGAGGGTGAGATCCACTCACGGCTTCCAGAAGTAAAGTGCAGAGGCCATGTACATCGGTGCGAGCAACGAAAACGAAGCAATCACGTGGGAGCGGATGAGAAGTCCGCGATACGGTCCCAGCCCAGTATCATCGCAACCAGCGGAATGCTGCCCCAAAAGACATGCAGAAAACCGAGAAACGCTGTATGCGGATCGGCTGGGTAGACGTAGCCAATGAAACGGTTGAAGCCGGGGTCGGCGAGAGCGACAGTGGAGAGAATCATCATCCGCTTGTGCGCCTCGGGATTGCTCCGCATCGCGATGCCTATGGCAAGCACAAGCAGAAAGCCCCCTATGTCGACAACGTGAACCGAGATGAACGGATAAGGGAATGGGCCATGCGCCTTTACGTTCATCATGGCCGCCGTGTAATCCCCAACAGAGCCCATCACCTCCATCAGGCAGGCCCACGCGGCCAGAAGCCAGCCTAATTTCCGGTGCAAGTCAACCCGGTTACGAACCCCCAGAAGCACTTGCACCGTCAGAAGAAACATCCAAATAGTGAAGACCGCCGCGTGTAAATGCAGCAGCAACGTCGGATGCTTACCCAGAAATCTCCTGGCATCCATCCCAAAGCCGAGGATCATTCCGACCCAAAGTACACCGAGCCAGACCGCGGAGGGAATCCGATCCTCCCGCGTGCTCCAATTCCCGCGAACCTGCCACTTCCAACGCGCGACTTTCCCAACTGGTGACCTCCAGTTGATTCTTTGCTCACTGGAAATTCGCAGGGCGCTTCAATCGATGTCAATGACAATTTCCGGCAGATGCCGGATGTTCTCCAAACCGCATCTTATTGAAGGGAATGGCTGACCATCCGCAGGGTCAGCCTCCGTCAGCTCCCTTCTAGGATGGCACTCGGACTGCGGACCGCCCTATGCTGGCAACGACGCCGGGGCCATTTGAACAGACCGCTCGCCCGCGATCAACTCAATGCGGACCTCCGGCGGCGTCAAAAGCGTATTGTGCACAAGGCAGTGGTGGACAGAACGCATCAGTCCCTCCTTCTGATCCTCCGAAAGAGACACCGGGCACACAACCTCAATGCGGAAGTTGCCAATCCGCGACGGCTGTTTCAACTTCTCGGCAGTCACGGTAACCTCCACTCCACGGTCGTCGAGACTCCGGGTCTTCAAATATTGCACCGCGTAGAAAGCCGCGCAGGATCCCAGCGACGCCAGCAGCAGCTCGGGAGGCGTCATTCCGCTGTCTTCCCCTCCATTGTCGGTCGGCTGGTCGCAGAGTATCGTGTGCGACCGTGCATGAATGGCAAATTTAACCTGGTCAAGATGTGTGATTCTGACTTCCATCGAATATCTCCTCTTCATTGAAAGAAAGCCACAATGGAGACAATCTGTTACAAGTTCGCAGATATTTATTTAACACCCGGCAGAACCAACATGCGCAGATATTCCCGCGTCAGGATGGCTCGCAGTCGCGATGCGACGCTCGCGTCGCAGCGAATCTCCAGAGAGCGGCATCGATCAATCGCGGAGCGCAAATCGCGCAGAAACACCACGCAGGACGGACACGCTTCAATGTGCCCGCGCATCTCATCGCAGCTCACCGGATCCAGCTTGCCATCCAAATACTCCGAGAGGTTGGCAAACAAATCGCGACACGCATCTGGCCGTCGCTTTCCCCTTGCCCCTGTGCCTTTGGTTCGCCTCGCGATCGCCGCCACTTTCCCGGAATCGACTGCCGCGCGGCTCAGCAGCAGGGTCATCTCCTTGCGCACACTCAACCGCGCCCGATGAAGCCGAATTCGCACCGTTCCCTGCTGCAATCCCAGAATCTGCGCCACCTGCTGTGTCGTCAGCTCCTCCATATCGTGCAGCACGAGGACTATCCGCAAAGGTGCGGCAATGCTCAGGATAGCCTGATGAAGCAGATGGTGCTCCTCGCCTTGAAGCAGATGGCCTTCAGGACCCACTCCATCATCCTGAAGCAGCCGACCCAACTCTTCGTCGCTAGGCATCAGCTCATCCAGTGACAGCAACTTCGCCGGAGCGTTGGACGGTTTGCGGCGCATGCGCCAGCAACGGTTTCTCGTCACCGTATAAAGCCATACCGCCAACTCCTGCGGAGCCCGTAGCTTGCTCAGGTGCTGGATTGAACGGTAGAGCACTTCCTGCATGGTATCTTCGGCATCTTCCGGATGCCCGCACACCTTCATGCTGAAGGAATAGACCGTATTCTGAAGCAGCCCAATAGCCTCTTCAACCGCCTCGGGGGTATTGAGGCGCAACAGTTCTGCCGCTTGAATCAATTCAGGTCGCATCGCTTCCGGCCGTCAGGATCAACTCCAGTATAGCCTCAATTACGAAGACGTTGATTCCCTCGAAATGCTGCGCAAGCACCACCCGCACAACTTCTCAGATGGATCTATTTCGCACTCGGATGAGCCGACCCACCCTCTTGCAACGCCGCCTCAATCATCTTCACGCAGATCGGAGAGACCTTCTTCAGCCAATCCCTCTCCTCATCGCCTGCAGGCTTTGAGTCAGCATCCAGCCATGCGCGCAACAACACCAGAGCCAGCCCAATCTCCGACCCAGGGCGGCTTTCCTCTAGAAGAAACATTTGCCGATACACCTCATCCTTGATCCGTTCGCCGCGAATCTTCCGGGGGCCACCAGCCTGAATACCCTTTGGTACGATCATCGCTTTGTCTCGCCTTGAACCAGCCATGAATATCGTCCAATCTCCTGCGAAGCAAGCCGCGTGAAACCGGCGAGGCGCACTTCTTCCATGGCATCAGCGGAAGCGATGCGATGTGCCAGCGGTGGCCCTGCAATAGCTTCAACATCGGTACGCCAGTCGAGAATCGCAAGCCGTCCACCCTTGCGCAGAACTAGCTGCGCTTCCGCCAACACCGCAACTCGGTCCTCTATCTCATGCCACAGATTTGCCAGGAAGAAAACATCGCAGCTCGATCCCGGCAGGTTGCTCTGCTCGGCCTCCGCGTGAATCAGTTCGATGTTCGAAAACTCAGCCTGGCCCAGCTTTCCCTTGATCCACCCAAGCATCTCACTTTGTCCATCCACAGCGTACACCTTGCCTGCTTCGCCAACCGCAACGGAGAGCGGCAAGGCAAAGTACCCTGTACCCGCGCCGACGTCAGCGATGGTTTCTCCGGCCTGCACAGCCAATGCACGGATTACATCCGCGGGAGGAAGCCACACCAGGCGCTCCGGATTCTCAAGGCGCGCCGCCTGCGAAGCTGGAAATCGCTTCTCAGGCATCATCTCGGCAACCGTTGCCACTACAGCTGGCATCCTTCAGCCCCATCGCGCGCAGAATCAACATCGCCGGACACCAGTTGGTGAACGCGGATTGAAGTAGATTCAGGCCCACAAAGACTGTCAACCACAGCCAGTAAGGCGATACAAAATGCGCAAGCAAAAGGGAGATCAGAACCATTGCGCCTCCCATCAGGCGTACTCCGCGTTCCACTGTCATAGAGATTCTCCTTCTTCAGTTTCGGGTTCGTGTCCCGCCTGGGTATTCTTCCCGGCGTGGACAATGTAGTAAAGCACCGGAATCGTCGGCCACGAAAGGAAAGTGGATGCCACCGCGCCGGCAATCAGCGACAATGCAAGCCCCTGAAAAATGGGATCAGTAAGGATGACGCTTGCACCCACCACCACCGCAGCTGCCGTCAACAGCATCGGACGGAAGCGCGTTGCCCCTGCATCGATCACCGCTTCGGCCAGCGGCATACCCTCGCGTATTCGCAGTTCAATGAAGTCCACAAGGATAATCGAGTTGCGCACAATAATTCCGGCCCCGGCAATGAAGCCGATCATTGAAGTCGCTGTGAAGAAGGCGCCCATTATCGCATGTGCCGGCATGATTCCGACCAGTGTCAGCGGAATTGGAGCCATGATAATCAGAGGAACAATAAAGGAGCGGAACCAACCCACCACAAGCACATAAATCAGGACGAGAACCGCGGCAAATGCCAGACCCATGTCGCGGAAAACTTCGATCGTGATATGCCACTCACCATCCCACTTCATGGAGTAGTGGTCGGTCGACTCCGGCATCGACGCGTTATATCGGGTCAGCGTATAGCCGGCCGGCAGCGTCAGGTGATCAAGTTCCTTGTTCATCTTCAGAATCGCGTACACTGGGCTCTCAATCGCCCCGGCCACATCCCCCGTCACGTAGACCACACGATGCAGATTCTTGTGATAAATATTGCGTTGGATAGTCGTATGCTCGATCTGTACCAACTCGCGCAAAGACACCATCCCGCCATCCGAACCGGGCAGCCGAATATTGCCGAGTCCTTGCTCAGAAGAGCGGTCCGCGCGGTCAAGTTCAACAACTGCCAGCGCTGGCTCACGCGCCGTCTGATCGTGAATCAGCCCCACCGATGTCCCCGATACAGCCAGTCCCAGTGCATGTGCAACGTCAGAAACCGCAATGCCGTGCTGTGCCGCCTTGACCTCATCGACGCGGATCATCAGCCTCGGTTGAGCATCTTCCACATACCAGTCCGTGTCCACTACACCTGGGGTGTGCTGGAAGATGGTCTTGATTTGCTGTGCCACTTCGGTCTGGCCCGCCAGGTCTGGACCGTAGACCTCAGCCACCAGCGTCTGGATGACTGGCGGACCAGGCGGCACTTCGCTCACCTGAATGCGCGCCCCATACTGATTCCCGATCGCGTCCAGCAACGGACGAAGACGCTTGGCAATAGCGTGGCTCTGCACACTGCGCTGCTTCGCAGGCAACAGGTTCACTTGAATGTCGGCCTGATTCGGCTGGCGCCGCATGTAGTAGTGACGCACTAATCCGTTGAAGTTATAGGGCCCGGACGTTCCCGTGTACGTCTGATAGTTCAGCACATCCGGTTGCCGCGCCAGTTCATCCCCAAGTGCCTGTGCCACGCGCGCTGTCTCCTCCAGCGGCGTACCATCGGGCATGTTGATCACAACTTGCAACTCGCTCTTGTTATCGAACGGCAGCATCTTCACGCGCACCAGTCCCATCGGCACCAGCGCTACCGAAACCAGCAGCAAAAAAACCACGCCAATGAAGAATAGCGTACGATTGCGCGGCGACTCTATCAGCGGAGTCATGATGCGGCGATAGACCCGCGTGCGCCAGTTCTCCGTCTCCGGTTCAAGCAGCTTTGCTCCCTGCAGATGCTTGCCCAGCAAACGCAGCGCGGCCCATGGAGAGACCACGAATGCGACCATCAGCGAGAAGAGCATTGCAGCCGAAGCTCCAACCGGGATAGGCCGCATATAAGGCCCCATCAGTCCTCGCACGAAAGCCATCGGAAGTACAGCGGCGATCACAGCGAACGTAGCAAGAATAGTCGGGTTCCCAACCTCGGCAACAGCTTCCACGGCGACAGTGCTCATCGGTCGCCCGTGATTTTCAGGCAGTCGGAAATGGCGCACCATATTCTCAACCACAACGATCGCATCGTCGACAAGAATGCCAATGGAGAAGATCAAGGCAAACAGCGTAACTCGATTGATCGTGTAGCCAAGAAAGTAGAAAACCGACATCGTCAGTGCAAGGGTCACTGGAATCGCCAGCAACACGACACCCGACTCACGCCACCCCAGGAACAGCGCAACCAGTAGAGTCACCGATAACGTGGCCAGCAACAGATGCTCCAGCAGCTCGTCCGACTTGTCCTTTGCCGTCTCGCCGTAGTTCCGCGTAGTCGTCACAGTCACGTCGTTCGGAATGGTTACGTCCTGCATCTCATGCACACGCTTGAGCACCGCGTTCGAGATATCGGTTGCGTTGGTTCCCTTGCGCTTGGCCACGGTGATCGTCACGGCTGGATACTGATGCGCACCCTGTTGCGCGCCTGCGCCGGTATTCGTCGTGCCGTAGACCACATAATCCGCAGGGTCCGCTGCGCCGTCCACAATCTTGTCCGCAACGTCGCGCAGGTACACAGGATGGCCGCGAACCACGCCAACCACCACCGCTTCCAGATCCTCTCGCCGGGCAAACAGGTTGCCCGCATCGACGCGCACCTCCTGATTGTTCTCAGAGAAATTCCCCGCCTGCACACTGGCATTTGCCGCTTGCAAATGTCCCACAATCGCCATCGGCGACAAACCGTATGCAGTAAGCTTCTCTGTACTCAGCACCACCCGCATCGTGCGCGGAAGGCCGCCGATAATTGTCATCTCCGAGACATCGCCAATCTGCGCGATATTGTGCTTCATCTCGTCAGCAATTGCCCGCAACTGATAGCCGTTGTAGTGTTCACCCCACAGCGTCATGGCCAGAATCGGAACGTCGTCAATGGACCGCGCCTTGATCAGCGGTTGCGAAACTCCGGGCGCCATCCGGTCAAAATTCGAGTACAGCTTGCTGTACACCTTGATCAGAGCATCTTCCTGCGGAGTGCCAACGAGGAAGCGAACAATAACCAGGCTTTGACCCGGGGCAGAGGTGGAATACACATACTCCACCCCGGAGATCTGGTGCACCAGATTCTCGATCGGCAGAGTGACGCGCTCTTCCACCTCAGCTGGGGAAGCGCCCGGCATCGCCGTCGTGATGTCCAGCATCGGAACCAGGATCTGCGGCTCTTCCTCGCGGGGGATAATCGTGACCGCGAAAATTCCAATGGCCAGCGACGCTGCAATGAATAGCACCGTCAGTTTCGAATTGATGAACGCCTGTGCCAGTCGCCCGGCAATTCCAAGGTCTTGCTTCATGGCCGGACCCCTGTGCTGGTCTCGATACGCTTGCCGGAAAGGTCCCGGTCCGACGGTACGTCCACAAGCTTCTCACCCGCAGAGACACCCGAAAGCACTTCGACGAGATTCCCCTGAACCGCCCCCAGCGTGATGTAGCGAAGCTGCGCAATTCCCTGGCTGTCTAGTACGTACACGCAGTGCAGCGATCCGCGATCAACCACAGTCGAGCGAGGAATCAGAATCGCCTGACGAGTCCCATTCGCGAACCCCGCCGTTCCGTACATCCCCGCGCGAATCTGAGCCGACGATGGCAGGTTAATCTTGACAAGAAAACTGTGACTCATTGGATCAGCCGCTGGAACAATCTCGGCAACCGTCCCACTCAGCTTCGCGCTGTCATTGATTCCTACGTCCACTTTCATCCCCATGTGAATCGCGCCGATCACCGACTCATCCACGCTGGCTTGCAGTTGCAGCGCCCCAGCTTCATCAATCTGAAGCAGCGGCACGCCCGGTGCAGCCATCGTGCCCGGGTCAGCCAGGCGCGCCGTCACCACGCCCGCAAATGGTGCAACCAGATGCGTGTACCCCAGCATAGTGCGCGCGCCACTCTCCTGCGCCCGAGCGGCATCGGTCTGCGCGCGCATCGCATCCACACTCGCTGCGGCTCCTTCGGATCGCCGAGATACTTCATCCATCTCCTGCGGGCTGACACTCTTTTGCAACTGGAGCTGCTTGTAACGGTCCAGCGTGCTCGCAGCCAGCGCGGCATTGGTCTGCGTCGCCGCTTGCGCGTTCTGCGCCGCTTTCACGCCCGCCTGAGCTTGCTCCAATTGAAACCGCATCGCAGCGTCGTCCAGAATCGCCAGCGTTTGACCCGCCCGCACCTTGTCGCCCTCGTGCACCAACACCTGTTGAACGCGACCCATCACCTGCGCGGAAACCACTGCGGTTTCTCTTGAGTGCACTGTGCCTGTCGATTGCAGACTCACAGGCAACTGCATTTGCTGGCTCTCAACAACCGTCGCCTGCATCGTTTGTACCGGCCCTGGCATTGCAGCAGATTCACCTCCATGGCAACCGGCAATCATCGCCGCGGAAGCGGCAAGCAAACTTGCCCTCAAAATATTCTTCATTGCAGTTCCTCCGCAGCATCGGGAGTCAGCGTCCCGGTGGCGTATAAAAGTTCGCTGTAGGCCATGGCATTTCCGTACACCGCATGCCAGTAGTTGGTTTGGCTTTGCCGCTCGGCATCTTCAGCACGCAGCAAATCCGTCATCGTGGCAAGTCCTGCTCCGTAACGATTCTTCAATATCCGCAGGCTCTCCGCAGATTGGTCCATCGCTGCCCGCGCCGTCTCCAGTTGCAGTGCAGCAGTCTGAAGATGTATATGCGCCTGACTTACTTCAAGCCGCAAATGTTGCTGCGCGGCTGCCACCTGCCCATCGATCTTCCGCTTTGCCGCATTCTCGCGCACCAGCTGTGCGCGCTTGCCAACGGGCAGAATATCCACGCTGATCTGTATGCCGCCAACCCAGTTGTTTCCTCCCGCGCCGCCAATCGAAGCATGGTCATCTTCCCAATTCCCATAAGCGCTCACGCGTGGGCCAAAGTCCGACTTCGCAGCTCCCACCGCCGATGCCTGGGCCGACTGCGCCGCGCCCAACGCCATCAAATCCGGACGCATCTTGGCAGCCATCGCCATCTCTTCTTCCAGTACCCGCGGAGGAAAACTGTGCGCGTCCATCGGCTTCAATTCCGTCGCCTTCAGTTCCGGCGCGCCCATTGCCTCACGCAGTGCTGCCCATGCCAGTTCCAGATCACCCTGCGCCGCAATCAACTCTTCCTGCCGCGCAGCCACATTCACCTGGGCCGACATCCTGTCTGATTCCACCGCAAGCCCGGCCTTCACGTGATCCTCAACGGAAGCCAGCAGCGCCGCCGCCGTCTCTTGTTCGTGCTGGGCTACCGCAATCTCCCGCTGCGCATACAGCACCTGCTGGTACGCCCCAACAACGCAGAAAACAATCTGCTGATCCACGGCCTTGGCAGAGTCGGACGCGCTCTGCTTGAGCAGATCCGCCCGGTGAATCTCCTTCTCCGCCTTGAACGAATCAAACGCCATCCACTGCCCGGAAAAGCGCGAAGAAAAATTCCCAATCGCTGCCGGACTGTTCAGCGCATCCAGCGCAAAGTCCGCCTGAGTGAACCGTCCCTGCCGCAGCCGCGTTCCAAAGGCATATACCGGATCCGTGCCCCGCGACATATTTTCAGTAAACGAGAGCTGCGGCAACAGCTGGGTGCGTGCCAGGCTCGACGCAGCCTTCGCATCGACATTGCCGGCCTGCGCAATCGCGGCCAATGGGCTTTGCCCAAGAGCCTGTTGGATCGCTTGCCGAAGCGTCAGAGGTTCCTGCGCTCCGGCGGCCAATCTCCCCATCGACATCAGGAGAAGTAGGCCCATAACTCGATACATGCGTAAACTCATGGGGTCGGATGTCCTTCTGTGGTGCTTTCACTGGAAGAAAGTCACGCAGAGGTTAATCCGTTACAAAATACGTCAAATTATTTTTTCCATTGCCTGCTCGATTGCCGTTATGCATCAACGAGCGCAAGCGAGTAGATGAGTCGGACTCATCCTGCCCGCCCGCCACAGCGCAAATCCCCCAAAAAGGCAAACTACTTCTTCGCCAGATACGCCCGCACCCGCTTCGACACAGCCTCCGCATCGCACAGCATGATCAAATGCGCGCACGTCCCCTGCGACACGTACGTCTCCGCGCCCAACGCTCCAGCCCACTCCAGCGCCGGTTGCGGATTGACCAAATGGTCTTCCGCCGACACAATCACCAGAAACTTCGCCGTCGCCCTGTGCGCCGCCTCGACAATCGTTCCCTTCCCCACCACATCCTGCGTCATAATCGTCCGCAACTGCGCCATACGGTCGTTCGCGTCGATCGCCTGCCGAGCCTCCGTCGCCGTCACAAAAGCCTCCAGACCCTCCCGCGTCGTCTCCCCGTTCCGCCACGCCGGCGAGGTCACCACCAGCGAGCCAAACAGATTCGCCAACCCCAGCTTCGGCTCCGTCGTATACTGCCCCCCGGCAAACCCCGCGTCCGACTCGATCGTCTCCACCATAATCCGCTTCACTTCCAGGTCGTAGCTGGTCAGCCGCGGAGTCCCCAGGATCGGCGCCGCCAAATCGAAAAATCCCGGATGCGCCGCCGCCCAGCCAAACGTCTGCTCCCCGCCCATCGACAAGCCCAGCACCGCGTGCAAATGCTTCAGCCCCAGCGTCTCCGTCACCAACCGGTACTCCACCGCAATCACGTCCCGCATCGTCATCTTCGGGAACGCCGTCCCATGCTGCCGCTTGCTGTTTGACGGCGAAGAACTCACCCCATCGCCCAGCGTATCCACCGCTATCCCGTAGAACCGCGTCGTATCCACCAGCACGTTCGCCCCCGGCTTCGCCGCCGGATCCCCAAACAACCCCACCAAATCCGCCGACGTCCCATACAACCACGTCGGCATCAGTACCGCATTGTCCGCAGCCGCATTCAGCGTCCCAAACGTCCGGTACCCCACCCGGCACTCCTCAATCACCTGCCCGCTCTCCAACCGGCACTGCCCCAGCTCGGCAAATTTCAACTCCCCATCCGCCGCATACGCCGTCGCCGCGCTCATCAGCACGGCCCCCACCATCACCACAATTGCTCGCATCATGCTGTCCACCATAGAGCGTGAGCCCACCTGCGTGAAAGTCCTGGGCCGGATACCCATCCAGATCCAGCATCCTCTGTGCAGACTAAATGGTCCTAGCCCGGAACAATCGCCAGAACCTTCGCCGTCCCCCCCCCACTGCGAATGATTACCAAAGTACCCGTCTAAACATCCCGATCGGGTTGACATCTCTTCCGGGGGGGGGGGTACTTTGGTGACATGATATTCCTAAAGAAAGTTCTCTCCATCGTGGTTTCTGCCGCTCTCGTGGCAGGAACGGAAACCGTTCTATTTGCACAACAAGACGCAGATCTCAGTCATCCACCTTCGAGCGGATGGGACAGTTCCAAAATCAGTCAGGCCGTCCTGAGCAACGTAAACCAGAGCGTCCACAATTATGTGCAGAAAAAGCAAGCGGGGAAGCTGACTGCCAGCGACGTAGAAATCGCTGCGGCATCCATGAAAACGGCCATGGACCACCTTCAAGAGATTGGATACAACGCTGCGTTGGAAAAAAGGATTCTTGAGAACCAGGACGATTACCTGAATTACCATCCAAGCGAGGATGACGTACAATCGTTTCAGAAAACGCTCGCAGCGCATGGCATTCAAATCGACATTTCAAAAGCTCGTTCTTCAATGGATCCCGGATATGAGGCGCGGCAGCAGTTTTTGTCGATGGTGAAAAAACAAGGACTCTACAAGACGCAACTCGCCTTTGTCGAACAGTTCCGAGCGCAAGAATTGGAGTACGTCTCACAATCATCGACAAATATCGGTGTCCAGTTTGCGCATCAACACACGATGCCAGGACGTTTAGTTCGAACTAAGCTTTCGTACGAAGCAGCAGCCTGCCTTGTCGCTGCCGGAGTAGGTCTGGCATCAGGATGCACGCTCACAGTTTTTGCGTGTGAAGCTGCTGTAATTCTTTGCGGCGCGTGTGCGGTAGCTTGCTAAAGAAGGAGAATATTATGGCTGAAACCGCGGAAACACGGGGAACTTCGGCTCGGCTCGGCCCCGCCTTCATTTACAAGATTCTGCTTGCGGCGGCGGGTTATCTGCCTTTGCTGTATTTTTTCTCCAAATCCTGGTTTGCGATGTCCGTGATCACAGCCTTGACTATTTGCCTCGCATTCCTTTCGACACCATTTCGAACAGACCTGAGTGTACACGATTGGCGCACATTCTATCACTATCCAATTTGGATCATGCGCGCAGTCGCGTTGGCAATCGGCTATTGGTTGTTTGTCGCCACTCCATCCGAAATAGGTCGGTTTATTGCTGTGCTTATTTATGCAGTACTGTATGGAATCGGCGAGTATGTAGCATGGCATAGCAAGCCGGCAGCGGACTAACATGGCTAGCCATGGATAACAGGGCCTATCTTAACGAAGCCTTTGTCGTTAAGATAGGCCGCAATCGAGCGCAACTCGATCCGTCTGATCCCCGCCAGCCCACTACCGCCAAACCCCCATCCAACTCCGCAGCACCTTCTGCGCCGGCTTCTCCACAAGGTGCAGAGCCACCAACCCCAGCCCAACCAGAATCGCGTAGCTGATCCACGGATCAAACCGCATCAGGTGCAGCGCCACCAGCACCCCGCTCGCATGGAGCATATTCCACAGGTTAAAGTGCAGCAGGTACAGGCAGTAGCTGCTCTCACCCACAAACACCATCACCCTAAAACTGAACAGCCGCGCCAGCAGATTGGTCCCCGCCAGCCCCAGCACAATCGAGCCGAACAACGGTATCAGCAGCCCGTCGTGAATCAGCGCATACGGCACCCGCTGCCCCAGCATCAGAATCCCGTACACCCCAGCAAACCCCGCCAACCCCACCAAAACCCGCAACCGCCCTGCGCGAGGAATCGTCTCGTCCAGGTTGGCCAGCAGCACACCAAACAAAAAGCTCGGCAAATGCGGCATCGGCGTAAACTTCAACACCTGCAGCCATGGGCCCCAGCTGAAGCGGTCCGGATGCGCAATCCCGTCCGGGCTGAAATGCACATACAAGGCGCCCGGAATCATCGCCACGCCCCACACCAGCGCCATCCGCGCCAGCAAACGCCCCCGCAAAGGCTTCTTCCACGCCGCCACCCACGGAAAAATCACGTAGTAGAAAGCTTCCGCAGACATCGTCCAAGCCGGCGTATTCCAGAACGTGGCAATCTCCGGCACCCATCCCTGCATCAGCAGCGGCGTCAGCCCCATCCCCAGCCAGAACATCCAGTGCCGGTGCGCCCCGTACTCCACCGAAATCATCTGCCAGCCCAGCAGCAGGCTCAGCAGGTACACCGGGTACAGCCGTGTCCAGCGCGCCTCCCAGAATCTCACCTTGTCCAGCTTGCCCGCACGCGCTCGCCCGGCATAGTTATACGCCAGCACAAAGCCCGACAGCATGATGAAAAAACTCACCGACAGGTACCCGGCATTGACCACCGGCGCAAAATTCAGCCGCAGCGTCACCGGATACGCGCTCAGCCACGGCAGGTGAAACACACCCCGGAAGTCGAACCAGTCTGGGTTCGAAAAATGAAAAAAG
>Ga0302277_1001899_pt1 | contig 15194 bp, 20 predicted proteins | sample III_Bog_N3_1_FD_198759 | JGI IMG/M metagenome (GOLD analysis project Ga0302277, IMG submission 198759) | Peat permafrost microbial communities from Stordalen Mire near Abisko, Sweden - III_Bog_N3_1 | ecosystem: Environmental > Terrestrial > Soil > Wetlands > Peat | place: Sweden: Abisko... | reverse complement strand
CTAATAACATTATCATTGTTTTCCATTGACTCTCCCTTCTTTTTCTTTACTCCCTAAATCTCCGGGCACCGGGAATGTACCTCTCTATTATAGGTACATTATATGTAGTATCTTTAATAGTAGGAACTTCTTTTACAGTAAGCTTATTTACCTTCTCTATTTTCTTCGTAGGTTTTACAGGCAATAGCAACGGTTTGTTAGAAACAATATTTTGTTTTTGTTCTTTCTTTTTACGATCTAACCATTCATTAAGAATCTCTTCGGATATTAACGGTATGTCTCTACTCTTTGCGGTACTAACTTTTCCTTCACCCGGTTGTAAGCCAACTACTAAGTAATCTACAGTAAACACAGGATTAGTATGAACCTTCCAGCCTACTTCTTTAATCTTTTGGGTAATTACATTACGGGTTGCTGATAAAGTCCCTGTTAGACAAAACGTAACAATATCTTTAGTAGGGTACGTGGGATAAATAATAACATTATTTTTTCCGTTTTCTGTTATATCGTTTTGTGTTTTTAGAGAATTAATATTAACAGCGCCAGTCGTATTAGACGTAATAGACGTACTCGGTGTGAAGCTCGGTGTGAAGCTACCAAGAGGGGCGTAAGATACCCCGTTCTTAATTTTTTCTTTTTGCAAACTAATAAGGTTCTCTAAACGGGCAAAATGACCACCAGTAACGCGGTCATCATCCTCATAGGCGAGTAGTTCTCTCTGAGCCAAATCAGCACAATATAAACGTAATTTATCGAATTCGAGGTTTCTACTATAATAAACATCTTTATCACTAATATAGGGGGTAATACCCGGTGTGCCCATAAAATAAGACACAGTATCTTTTATAAATCCTGCACGATCTTCTACGTACTTGTTACCAAAGTCTTTTAAATAGGCCACCATAAGTTACAAAACTACCTTTCTTCAACTTCACTAAATACGCTAGTTTCCTTATAAGAATCAAGATTACCACATCGTTTAGTATACTCTTTGCCCCCGTCTACGGCTATGTTACCACACTTACACCATTTGAAATCATGCCGGTAAACGCTCTCGATTTCTTCGTTGCACTTTAGACAAATTACACTATTTCTAATAATCTTTGTTGTCACTTTGTTACCATCCTTTCCAAACATCTACTACAAACTTCGTCTAGTTTACTATAATTACTAAACTCATGATTACACGCTATACAATAATGTTTAGTCCATCCTGATACATTTTGTTTAGCTTTGATCTTTTGGGCTACTTCCTCTAAAGACACAGGATAATAATTATGACAATCTACTCCTACGTCAATACTGTTTAATTTAGATACTATGCTAGTATCGGGAACGCCTTTGCTTAACTCTCCGTGAGAGTGGCCGTATAGTTGCCAATTTCCACTGTGCGACCCCGGCCATACTAACATAGCGTAATGACACAATACTATTTTAGGAGAGAATTCGGTTTTTCTTAATGTTACAATATCTTTACACCAAACAAACTTACTACGAAGTTCGAGACTCCTTTCCATTACTTCTTCATGGTTACCATAAATATAATAATGATTACCATTCAAACGGCTTATAATTTCTAATGCTTCGTCTATGTTTGTATCTTTCCAAAACATATCACCAAGGTGGTAAGTTAAGTCTCCGCTTTTGACGCGGGAGTTGTGACGTTTAATCATTTCCTCCCGCATCTCGATACAGCTACTAAAAGGACGTTTACAAAATTTAATTACATTTTGGTGTCCATAATGTTCGTCACTTGTAAAGTATATCAATTTTACCCTAATAACCTTTCTCTAATAGTAGCAAAATCCTCTTCATTCGTAAATTTGCCGTCTTGGTACACTATACGTAATTCTCTTCCAGAAAATACAAACCTCTCATGAGAGAGGTTTGGTAATAATGTACACTTTAACTTAATCATGATCGTGATCTTCTTTCTCTATTCCATTCTTGGTAACAATAACTTCAACATGATCTCCAAACAAAATAAGGAACACGTCATTAGAAATTTCTGATAAAAGGTTAGAAACTATTTCGCTAACCTCGTGTGCGGTTTTGTCTAATTCAGGAACGTTAGGATTAGTCACATACTCTCCATTCTTCCATATAGTCAGACTTTCTCGGTCATATCCGAGAATACTTTCTCCATTGTCTTCGATGAATTCTGTTGTGATATATTCGGCATCACAATTTACGCTAAAATAACAGGTATCGCCGTCGTTAAAGTACGGCGTGTATTGTGTCCAACTAAAACTAACAAGGTTCGGATACTTTATGAACAAATCACTAAAAAATTCATTTAATAATGTTTCAGATTCTACAGAAAGTTTCTTCTGTAACTCTGTAATCTTGTCTGTTAACTTCTTAAGTTTTAATCGACTATCGTTGGCTGTTTTGTTTTTTGATTTTGACGTTTTTTCCTTTCTATATTCGTATTGTTTAACTTTTCATAACTAGCTGGAGGTTTACCCTTACCAGCTAACATCCATTCTTGGAACTCTGTGTTCTCAAAATAGTCTTGAGGAGTTGGTATAAACCTTCCACCAAAATCTTCTAGTACATGTTGCTCCCCAACATCGCGTACTGATACTTTTCTATTATCCGAATTAGTAATTGTTACACCAAATACTTTTTCCAGAATAAACCCTATAAACCAACTAGTATGTGTTAATGCTCGGTGTCGGCCATCTGCTACTGTTGCCTTACTAGAATCCATTAGATTATGGATTTCTATATAATCTTCTGGTTTACCTCCAAACTTACGCGCACTACTAACAGCGTGTATCCAAGGCTTACTCATATTATCCTTTCTAATAACAAACTGAATTGCATCAGGACAAAAAACAAATGTCAAAATACAGGTATCAAAGCACAAACGCCTTAGTATTTCTCTGAGCAAGCTGCATAGTTGCTAAAATATAGCAACATTAATAATCAGAGCGTCATTAGGCAAGTGTAGTGGTTTTCAGACCAATGAGCTAAACGCCCATTCTGCCCGTATAACGGGATGGATGCAATTCAATTTGTTATAATAGGGCCAAGTATCATTGGTGCTTGACCCTACTCTTTTAAATCTTTTTAAATCTTTCTAAATCTATTGTACAATATACACTAAAGAATGTCAAGCTCTTTTAGAATCTTTTCTTCGGTTTCGGATAGTTCAATTTCCGTATGGACGTTCTTTTCTAAAAGTTTATCTGAAAGTCTTTGCTTTTCCTTTCGTAGGTTTGCTAGATTTTTACCAAACGTAAGAATTTCTTCCTTACTGAAGATAGAGACGTTAAACGTCTCTTTACGCCCATAGGCTGACGTAGAAGGAACACTCAAATCCTCTTGCATTTTATTTAATACAATAGGGCCGGGATAAAAGACGTTATTAAAGGGAATACTCTTATACAAGTCTTCTAGTTTAGTTAGACTTGCAAGCTCTGTCAACAGATAGTCGATTCCGGCCTCGTGGCTACTTTCCGCAACCTTATGGCGAATACTATATAAAACACTTATCAAAATCTGTTTTGTGTTAAAGTATTTTGCAAAGTCAAGTAAGGCTGTTTTAACAGTTTCTTCTGCGTCTTGGAATTTTCCGATTGTAGCGACACTACTAATGGTAGTGTTATTTAGCTTCTCGTTAATTAAGCGTTGGATAGCGTTTGCTTTACGTAATGTGATCTTCATTTTTTCTTTTCCTTTCAATATGCAGTTACTACTTAATAATTTTAATAGTTTGGCTTTCGGGCAAGGTTACTAATACTTGCATCCCTGTACAAGGTACAGAGTTTTACATTAAACTACCGAAACTTTTACCGATCCGCCAGTTGAACATTGACTTCAACCGCCCGGTCGTCAAATGGAATATGAATCGTAACTTCTCGCCGTTCTCCGGGGCGGAAAACTTCTTGGATGAAGTCATCTCCCGATTTCAGCGTGGTCCTGTCTGGGGCTATTTCGCGCCACTCGTACCTTGGTCCCAACAAGTAGCCCTCTTCTGGTATTGTGTGGTGACATGTGTTTTCGGCGTAGATGGTTAAAATGTGCCCGTCAAGAAACGTCTTTGTGGCCTTTATGCAAGTATCATCATTGACGCTGACAATGATGGGAGTCTTGGGCTTTACCAGCACTCCTACGCGCTCCGCCGCACGTCGTTCCTGTTTTAGTTCCTGCGTTAAATCAATGATTCCGGTTGCACAACTTAACCACAGTAAAAATGCTCCGGCAAACGCCGCAGGAATTAAACTGAAAAATAACGAACCCGCGCCGCGTGACCTTCTTGACTCTTTCAATTGATTTACCTCCAGTAATATTACTTATTCGGTGTAGCTGTTTTAGGTACACATACTAACTCTTTATCCTTATCAAGGATTAAAGTATTTTCTGTTCCGCAGTCTGCTTGCGAGTCTTTTAAAGAACTTTTAAAACCATCGTAAGCGTCTTGAACTGCTTTCTGCGCGTCCTGTAACGCTATTTGTGCTTCTAGCAGTTCTGCTCTTTTCTTATAAAAAGCTTCTCTGTGTTCGATAGTAACTACTGGAACTTTTACATTGGTTGGTTTATCTTGCGCTAAGAGCGTCATTGACAAACAAAGAACAACAACAACTAATGTTTTCTTCATTTTTATCCTTTCTTTCTTGTTACTAATTACTAAACTTTGCCGGATTCTGTTCCCAAGTTCCGGCTTACTCGGTTAGTTATTAGGCTAACATGTATGCCATATTAGTTCCACCGTCCATAACATTAGGATTTCCGAAGAAACTCTTAACCTTATCGAACAAATTAGAAACCATATTTGACAAGCTACGATTATAGTTCGCAGTTACTTTGTGACTCTCGTATACGGTGAGCATCAATCCCGGCACGAATACTATTCTCTTTTTATCCGTCGAAACCTGTCACACCCATTGGTAAAACGTATTACATAAATTGGTGGATGTGGCGGCATCGAAGCCGCGTCCGAATAACTTTCAAATAATGGTTGACGTGCGTAGCCTAAACCTTAAATCTTATTAATCAAGTTGTTAATATCAGCAGAAACAGCTTTCTCATCCCTTACTACGACGTTCTCCGCTACCGCAGCCTTTGCTTCCAAGTTACTAATAATAAGCTTAAATCCTGCTACCTTTTCCTCTAGTCCCTCTTTTTCAGCCTTTACTTGCTTCAGTAGCTTTGTTTCGTATAAAGAATCTACGATTCCTCCTGCTACAAAGGCTAATCCAATACAAACAAATTCTAATACCATTTATTCTCCTTGTACATATTTAGGGTCGCCACAGTCTTTGTTGGCTTCCTCCACCAGTCCATTTTTAGATTGGACAATCTTTCCCCGCTCCATTCCATTTTTAGATTGGACAATCTTTCCTCGTTTTATTAGTTCTTTACGTGATACCGTTCTTTCAAACTTGTTTTCTTTAATACTTAACTTCAAGTATTTTTGCTTCGGTTTGTTAGCCTCTAGTCGCTCTTTATGAGCTTTAGTTACATTATAACAGAACTCGGCTACTTCTGTCAACTGTTCTATATCAAAAACATTATTTAACGGAAAAAAAGAATAACCGTAATGTGTTCCAAACCACTGTATATAACCTAATAATGATCTATTAGTACGGGAGTATACACTAAACTTCTTTGTCTTTCCTCCCATTACGGCTGGCCCCTCGTCTCGGTATGACATGCGCTTACCATCAACCCACGCTTTGTCTATCCTTGTAAAGGTAGGGACCAGCCGCTCTTTTAGATTCATCTTTCTCACTCACTAAGACCATTATACTATGATCTTTCCTCTCTTGTCAAGCTCTTTTTTACGCTTTTTAATACTTTTTATCACTTTTTTCGGAATTTTGAGGCGCTTTTTGTTGGGCTTAGGACATTTTTTATGAAATTTAAGTATCTCATTTACTATATACCCTAAAAGATAAGCCTCAGTTTCGTAGTCTTTTACATGATACCACGAACACATTCTCTGTACAACATGTAATGCCTCATGAACTACTTCGTCAATATTAGGATCATATCCAAAAAAAACAGTTGCTAACGAGTCTTCTGGATGTTTACTGTGTAAAGCCACTACACCCTGCATGTCGCCCCATTCATAATCTTCTGGATAAATGTCCTTAATCTTTTGTATAGAACCTTCTATACTAGTTGTAAATACTATAAACAACGTATACCCAAAAGGCTCTATAATAAGTTCCTTTTTATTTTCTATCAACATTGTATAGGTGTCTTCCATAGTTCCTTTATTTCTTCCAGCACGGCCCTAAATTATACTCCGATTCCATTATTACATATTTCATCTTAGTAGCGGCTGCTCTGCGAAAAGCGTCTTGTACTAATTGAGCAACCTTTTCAGAGTGAAGTTTTGGTACAAGTATTACTAACTCATCGTGAACCATTTTTAGTATTTTGGCTCCGTAAAGCGGTAAAGTATGCCACAAATAAGCTACTCCATTTTTATCAAATCCGCAACCCATTGCTAATTTAATGATAGTTGCATTACAAGATTGAATTCTATGATTCTTTCCCTGCCTCTCTACGCTTCCTCGTAGCGACCACTTAGCACTATTGAGTTCTTTACTATTTGGCGCTCTATGCGTTAGTTCGTAAAGTTCTTCTTCTGTTGGTTTTCTATTAAACTCTTTATAGGAAGCCCCAGTATTTACTTTCTTACCCGTTAGTTCGTAAAGTTCTTCATCTATTAGTGGTATATCTTCATTAAACGCTTTATAGAAAGCCTCAATATTTGCCTTCTGACGATCTTCCGGCAGCAATAGAGGGTTTTCATCTTTTTTATCTTTTCCTTTTTGTATTGCTTTCTTGATTTGTGCTGCTCTGTCGTTGGGGTCAGGGAATATTCTTCTCCTTCCAAACATATCAAAGGATTTAAGAGTCTCTAATGCTTTTGCTCCCGATTCGTCGATATAGTCCCAAATGTACGGAAACAACTCTCGGTGTTTATCAAGTAGCTTTTTAGTTTCTAATAAAGACTTGTTAATCTGGACTGATAGTTTTTCTGGACCGATGCCATAAGGAATACCGAAGTTTGTAGGCTTCATGGCGTTACGTAATTTGTTATGCTCTGGGCATTTACACTTTTTCTTAGCGAATTCTCCGTTTTCACTTTTCTTATAAAAGCTGCACTCTTCTACTGTGTATACCTTCCACAGAATATCATTTATTAATTCTGTACAAACCGAGTGAACGTCTTGATCTTTACTAAACGCTTCTATCCAAATAGGGTCATGCGCTTCCTCTGCTAAAATACGTAATTCCGCGCCCGACATATCAATTGTTAATAATTCGTAACCATCAGGAAAAATTTCATTGGGCGGGTCAGCCACAAAGCATGACCGAACGTTGGTGTCTTGTGGTAAATTTTGTGCGTTAGGTTGACTACTAGAACTTCTACCAGTAGCAGCATCGTATTGATTAAATCTACAGTGTAGTCTTCCGTCTCCGGGGTGTAACCATCCTTCTTCTTTGCAGGGATGGGTTTTCCATTGCATTGCCCACTGATCGCCATACGTGCCAATAGACTTTGATAACCCATGGTATTTACGAATAGCTCCCATTACAGGAATAGTTTTTTCATATTCCTCAAGGGTTATGTCCTTCATGTTGTCAAGATTTGCTAACGACGGTATATGCTCTTTAAGAATATCACGCAATTGGGCATCCGAACCATAGTTGACAAGTGCTTCGCCTTCGCACTTATCAGCAAGGTTCTTTAACTTGGTTCTCTGCTTCTTCATATTAGAGCACAACTCTTTTAGAGGCTCTTTTTGTGATTTCCTAAGAAGTTCTTTTTCTAAGAGAGCTTTTTCTAATGCGTCATAGGGTATCTTTAGCTTTTTATGCTCTCTTATTTTTGCTTTTAATTCAAGTTCTTCGTCGGTTGGTATATTATACGATTTCCAAAGTTGCTCCGCTTTGTTAATTTCTTCGTCAGAATACGTATTATATTTTGACCCTACCCACGGTAAAAAAACTGGGTCGAGTTCATTTTTAATTAGTTCTTCTAGTTCTGCCTTGGACTTATTGACATTATTTGTCCATTTGTCAGTATCTAGTAATTCTCCATGAACGTGCATATCCTGAAAAACACCAACCGCGTCGTTTTCGATTTGGCAAATTTCTTCTAAATTGTCTCCTAGTATTCTTGGGTCTAGCCCTACTTTACGAAAATTATTATGATATTTACCAGAAATTATTATATCCTGATATGCTTTTAGGCTAATTGGTAGTCGTGTATCCAGCGCAGCGTAGTGTACTTGCTCTTGCGTTAAAGGTGTCACAAGGTCGAATGAAGTCTGTAATGTCTTATCTACACTATAATTGAAGTAACGATTAACCATTTCATCCATGCTAAAAAACCCATAGTCTTTCAAACTATGGAGGCCAGCATAGATACATCGTTCTACGACTGAGCAATCATAAAAGCCTAATGTGCGGATTCCAAAGTTCCAGTAAAACGTAATATACTCAAACGCGAGGTTAACGCCAACTTTTTTACATTCATAGTTTGTAAGATATGGTATAAAAACATCTAGTACAGGTTTTAACTTATTAATGTTTTTACCGTATTCACCTTGCTCATTAAATAATATATCAGAATCATAATCGCAAAAAGCAAGAAGGTCTACTACATATTGCTCTTGTTGGTTGCCAACTTGAATCGTCCTGCATTTGCGCCAGTAATAATCGTCCTTAACGTCGGTTTCAATATCCCACCCGAACACACTACCTGACCGGGCTAGAAAGTTTGACACTAGTTCTAGCTCGGTTGCGTCCGTCACGAATGTAACGTTTAGGGGAGGGTTTAATACCAATGGAGGGTATTTTGTATTCGTCGTTACTAGATTTAAATCCGGTTCTTCAAAGTGGTAATCCATTACTTTTTAATCCCTTTCTAAATTATTTGGGTGGCAATACCGCCACTCCGCATCTCGTTATCAAAGACTCTCAGTTTCGCGCTGACTGGTTTTCAGTGAGGTTGTTAAGAGTTTTTCACGATATTAAGCGAACACGAGATAACCCCATTCGCTACTTCCACCCATAACCCTATTATACCAAGTCTAAACTCTTTTGTCAACCCCTTGACAAATATTTCATTCTGTGTTATCATACAAGTATGAGGATGCTTAAATTACATTTTGATGGTTCCTGTTGGCCGAACCCCGGTGGAAAAGCCGGATATGGTTTCATTGTATCGGAAAGTGGTGAAGTTGTCAAGTCCGAAACAGGATCGGTTGGTAATGGACCACGAATGACCAATAACCTTGCAGAATTCGAGGCGCTTTACAAAGGCTTAGAATGGATAAATATTCGATACGGCGCAAATTCCATTACAGGAACAGCTTTTCATAACCCCGACAAATACCTATTAAATGTTTATGGTGATTCTCAGCTTATCATAAATATAGCTAAAGGAAGGTATCGGGCCACTCCGGGTAAACTTTACTACCCCGCATACGAACGTGCTAATAATGTTTTGAAAGAAATGCGCCGTCAAAAGAACATTATTATTTTTGATTGGGTTCCACGAGCGCAAAACAAAGAAGCTGACAAAATTAGTAGAGTCTAAATTATTTTAAAATATTTCTCAAAACCCCTTGACAAATTATTGATTGTTTGGTAGAATAGTATTAATCGTCTAGTTTGTACTATAGCGATACAGCAGTCAGTAATATTAAACGTCAAGAGGTTCTGGTTAAAACCAGTTTTCCCGGCAACGTGTAGGTTTGATCCTACGCTCCTATCAAACGGAGAGACGCAAGGGCTATTAAAACGTTCCGTAAAGGCGGAAGGCGGGCGTCCGGGTATAAATGTCTAAAAGGTAAAAACCTCACAAAACGGATATGATGATAACAATCCCGTTAACCCTATGCGTAGGATAATTGGGGGCTAGGCTCATATTGATATTGCTACCCAATAGGGGTATGTTCCTCTTATGGTCCCATTTAATAGACTATCTATATAAGAAATACATTAGATTATGCTATTCCTTTGGTTCCGTAAGACAAGACATAGGAAAGCCCTTAGTGTCTCTAAAAATAAGTATTAAGAAAAAGTAGTATAGTATTTCTAAATTCAAGATTTAAGGAAAGGCTTTTTGGGAAATTCTTTTAATTATTTATATACAATAGAATCAATAACTTACAATGCTTTAACACCATAAGTAGTATCAATAACTATTGACACCTATGTTATACTGGTAACAGACATAGTGACTCGGAAACGATACTAAGAAAAGGGCGGTGGCCTCCTCCTATATGCTCCCGCATATACCACCGCTCCTAATTTATGGAGTAGCATATTGTTAATTCCTTTCTTAATATGCTACTCCATTTTGAGGAGAATAGAGTTTTTGCACTACCTGTGTATTTAATACACTTAATAGAGTAGTAATACCCCGAATGGGGTAATTTTAAAATCGCTAGGATCATTATGTCTTATACGGTATATAAAGTTCAAATAAAGAAATCTACTTTGGCATCTTTCCGCCGCAGAGCAATCCGTTCTAAAAAAGAAATTTTAGCATATTTGGTAGGGTATGTTAGTGATAATATATTTGTAGTAATAGAGGTAGCTTACACAAAGAAGTATGAAATTTCTACGCCAGAAAATGTAAAGTGGTTTGACAAAGACTACTATAAAGTTTTAGCAGACGCCCAAAAACAAGATTTAGACATTATTGGAGACATTCATTCCCACCCTAATTGCGATGCCATTATGAGTGAGGCTGACTATAACGGTACGGCTTTAGGAAACGTATGTGGAATATGTGCCGTCTATAAAACACCCAAAAACAACAATAGAAGTTTAATACGTTTTTGGGTTAAAAATAGCGCATTGTGCTGCGATTTAGAATATTTACAGGAATAGTAATATAACTACGATAACTCTGGAGGGAGTAAACAGTTAATGGAAAAACAGGAAAAGATTAAAAATGCTCATTGGTATAAACGTGTGCTTAACCGAATATGCCTAGACGAGCGACTAACACCTAATAGACGTTTACTTGCTGCGATACTCGGTATGCACATGGATGCAATATCCCGCGAAGATAGAATGCTTTATACAGCAATCCTTCTTGGAGAGTTTGTTAGTAGAAACGGACTAAAGATTTACGACAGTGCGGATCAAAAGTTTGGACCCAATGAAAGAACAAACATAGAACTAGCCGCCGACGCCGCCATAAAGGATGTTTTTAGTAGTTTGTTTAGTGGTGACGCTTTTAACGGAGAAAACGATGCAGCCACAGTTTAAAGTAGACTACACACAAACTAAAGGCTTTGCAGATGTATACACAGTAAATGGATTAGCAATTCCGATAACTCCCCCATATATCCAGTTTGCCACAGATTTTGCTAATATTGTACTAGCTAATTTTATAGCGCACGCGCAACGGGCCGCACAAATCGCAGCAGAGAAAAGAGTTATAGCGCAAGATAAAAAGCCTCTAATCATAGAGGGGTAATATGGTAACCAGAAGTGCTTTGCAAAGCACATTAAGAAGGATAAGATGCTCTATAGAGTATATTTTAATAGAAGTGCTGATTTCCCGCTAATATGGTCTTTCGACGAAGGGGATACTTCTACAGAAGTTTTAGTAACAGATTTTGTCATAGATAATTGTGTAGTTACTAGTGCTTACGATCCCAACGGAGATAACATAAACACCCCCAAAGGATACTTGAGGGTAGATGCTGAATTTATGTTAATAGAAGACGATATAGTATATTTTTATTAAGTGGGCGGGTGTTCGGTAAGGGGAACCTTCTGCGCTTGCAACGCGGCGATGAGAGTTCGATTCTCTCCTTGTCCACCAAATTATGTCTGTGTGTAGTGTAAAGGCTGCACCTGTGTTTTGGGAACATATAGTGGAGGTTCAAGTCCTCCCACGCAGACCATTTAGACCATCTTAGGAGTGTAATGCGTTTTCTTTATTTTATTCTTGCGTTTTTGCTTACAATTCCTTGCGCTGCACAAACATGGTCTGGAGTTATATCAACAGGTCGCGCAATTGATTGGTCAAATGCTGGAGTAAGTGGCGGAATTCCGTCCGGCTCTTGGACACAATGCGGCTCTACTATATCCGCAGAAGCATCGGCTTCTACTATAAATACTGCTATCGCTGCGTGTGGAACCAACCAATACGTTCTTTTAGGTGCTGGTACTTTTAACTTAACATCTGGTTTAATATTCGATGTGGTTAATAATGTTGCTCTAAGAGGAGCAGGAGCTAATCAAACTTTATTAGTTTTTACCGGCTCAGCGTCTTGTCAAGGTTTGACAGCTTTAATTTGTTTTGAATCTTCCGATACTAATTATTATGGTGCTCCTTCCAATATTGCTAATTGGACAGCAGGGTATTCGGCGGGAAGCACAAGTTTAACTCTTTCTAGTACAACTAATTTAGCTGTAGGCAGTCCGATAACACTCGATCAACTCGATGATACTTCTGTGCTCTTAAACGTAAGTGGTAATTGGACGAATACATCGGGCAACGTTTGGCAAGTTACAGAGTCCACTATTACTCCCATACAGGTTGAGTTTAATGGAACTGTAGGAACATCTGTAGGCTCTATTGGTGCGGTTACGTCTACTAATGATTGGTACTATACGGGTACTACCTTATATGTTTACTCTACAAGCAACCCCGCATCAGCTTTTAGTAGTCCGGGTGTAGTAGCTACAACAGACCCCGGAATGGGTGTTTTCGTATGTTATACTCCAACCGGCGTGTGTTCTACTGGGTCGGCTGGCGGAGCAGGTGATAACGGCGGTGGACCAAGAACAGGTAGGAGTCAACAGCAGTTAGTGACCGTTACTAGTATCTCTGGAAGTGGGCCTTATACAATAGGAATATCTCCCGGTCTATATATGCCAAACTGGGCTTCTGGAAAAACCCCTCAAGCTTGGTGGGCTACCCATCCCATATCCAATTCTGGCGTAGAGAATCTAAGTATTGATGGAACATCGGCTAGTGCTTCAATGAATGTACAGATATTCAATTGCAAAGGCTGTTGGGTTAAAGGCGTTAGGTCAATCGACCCCGGACGCTCCCATGTCCAGATGCTACAGTCTGTACACATAACAATTCAAGATAGTTATTTTTATATAAACCAATCCGATGTTACAGCGGCTTACGGCATTGAGGCCATACCCGCTAGCGACTCATTGATTCAGAATAATATATTTGAAGCAGTAACGGCTCCTTATACTGCTAATGGTAGTTGCTCCGGTTGTGTTTTTGCTTATAACTTTGATGTTAATGAAAAATTCGACACAGTTGATAGTCCTACTTTTCAAAACCAATCTGGTTTTACTCACGCAGTAGGTGACGAAAATATACTATTTGAGGGAAACCAAGGTACCGGGTTTTATTCTGATAATTTCCACGGAAGTCATCATTTTATTACATTTTTTAGAAACTCTTATAGCGGTTTTCAGCAAAATAATGGAACCATTACTACAAACCCTTTAACACCAATTATTATAAATGCCTTTAGTCGTTTTTATAATGTGATTGGAAATGTTCTAGGTTCTGTAGCTATATCAAATATTTACGAAAACACAACATCTGACGCCAATAGTGGAAATGCTATTTATAGTGTAGGGTTTGGTGATTTAGTCCCAAACGACTCAAATACTACTTTAAGTTTAATGCGATGGGGTAACTACACCGCCATAACGCAATCCTCAGATACTCCTGCAAATTCTGGCATTAGGTTTGTTTCTTCTGAAGTTCCTAGTGGAATAACAGCTTACCCTAATTCTGTTCCTAGTAATAACACATTACCTGCTAGTTTTTATTTATCATCCAAACCCGCATGGTGGCCTTCAGCTAAACCTTGGCCTTCGATTGGTCCAGATGTTACTAGCGGCAATTTATTAATGTGTACTAGTGGTACTTATAAAGGCGGGTTTGTACTTAGTAGTGGTTCGTGTACTAGCGGATCGGGATCAAATGCTTATAACGGCCACGCATATACAATTCCAGCGGCAGATTGTTATATTAGTACGATGGGAGGAAATCCCATAGGAACTAGCGGTTTGCTAACTTTTAATGCTAGCACTTGTTACACTGTAACTAGTGGCGCTGTTGGTATTACAGGAAATGTAACGTTTAGTGGAAAAGCGTCTATTACCAACTAAGAGGATTATGGTTGAAGTTCATGATAATATCTTTGTAGGTAGTGATTTAGATTTTACCAAAATAGCGCATAGAGACGGTTGGAGTTGTTTACGGTGTTGTAAGTTTGGACAAAGTGGACATAAAGAGTTACTAGGTTATTCTACTCAAGCCGCACCGGAAGGACCAAATAAATTTGTAGTAGTTCGCGGTGATAGGCTAATGGCCCTTAATCTGTTGGACCTAGACGATCCTAATTATGTAAATAAAGACATGATAAAGATAGGACTAGCGTTTATCAAATACAGGCTAGAGCAGGGTGATAAGGTTTTAGTTGCGTGTAATAAAGGACACAGTAGAGGACCAAGTGTTGCTCTAATGTTCTTAAGAAGTATTGGCGACATGCCTAGAGGCTTTATTCAAGCCGAGAAAGTATTTCGTACATTATACCCAGAGTATTCACCAAAATCAGGTATTAGACAGTTTTCAAGAGACGTGTGGGATGAAATAGCCCCTAAAGAATATACAGGAGAATAAATGGCAAAAGAAGATATTTATAAAGGTGCTACAAAGTCTTTAGGAGGCTCTAGCAAATCACCAAAGAAAGAAGTTCGTAGTATTCATACCGAAAAGGGTGCAAGTGGCGGATATATTCATACCCACTCTCATACTCATCCCGAACACCACCCTGACGAGAAGCACGTTTCTAAGAATCAGGACGATATGGTAGCTCACATGCTACAGCACATGGGAACGCCTAACCCCGGAGAAGACGCTACAAACGGCATAGAAGGAGCTACAGGCGCTACTCCTGACGCCAACCTTGGCGGTGGTGCTCCACAGGCTAGTCAGCCCACGCCGGGCGGTGCTCCTGCAACGGCTCCCCCAACACCCGCAGGAATTTAATATGGCTAAAGAACCTGAGCATAAAGAATCTGATATGTCATTTCACCGTTCAATGGCCGGACTGAAAAAAGGCGGCTTGCATCGTGCGTTAGGCATTGACCCCAACGAAAAGATTCCTAAAGATAGAATAAAAGAGGCTAAAAATAGCGATAACCCGCATGTA
>Ga0302277_1001890_pt1 | contig 15235 bp, 17 predicted proteins | sample III_Bog_N3_1_FD_198759 | JGI IMG/M metagenome (GOLD analysis project Ga0302277, IMG submission 198759) | Peat permafrost microbial communities from Stordalen Mire near Abisko, Sweden - III_Bog_N3_1 | ecosystem: Environmental > Terrestrial > Soil > Wetlands > Peat | place: Sweden: Abisko... | reverse complement strand
TTTTCGATCAACAACCAAGATGGTTCGAACAACCTTTATGGTTGGAACCCAAGCTAACATCCCCACAATCGATCTATGTTCGTCTTCCTCCATCATCGATGGAGAATCTGGTCCAATTAGGAAGAAAACTTGATAAAATTGCCAAGAGCTCAGTGCATATGCAAAAGAAAGTTGCGATAAGACCGACGCAATGGAAGCAGGATGTTCTCAAGAGACTCAAGCAACATAAGACGTCTGTGCTTAATTAAAGCCCAGAAAGTTACCCTCTTCTAATTTAAGGAAAGTCGAACGACCATAGCGTTATTTGTTGAGATTGGTCGACCCAACGCATTGTGCTCTACCACTTGAACCATGTTGGTGTTGCCGTTACTCGCAGGATTTACAACGAGGGTATGAGTCCCCACAAAATTATTGTAATTCATGCTCCAGGAAAGTGTATGGGCCAGACCTCTTGAAAAATTGAAACTGTTTGTTTGAGGAAAACGCGCAGTCGGGTTTGCTGCAATTTCTTGACACAAATCTCTGAAGGCCTTTGAACGCGCCTCGTTATAATGAATCTTTCGTTCAGGAAAGTCAGGACCACAGACGAGGGGTTGAGGAGTAAAAGCAAGTGTGGCCGCTACAACAGCCATAAAAACCGGCATCGAGATAAGTGACATCCCGAAAAACTCAGGCACCTTTAATGCAGTATAGATACCGCCAAGTAAGATCGTCGCCGACATACCTAAAGGTGATTTATAAGAAATATAACAACAGGTAGCTACCGCAGCCAATTTAAATAGCTTTTTCACATTTAATTTAAGTTTTTTTCTTACATATAATTTCGGCTTAAGATTGGGTGATGCTGGTGAAGAATCCATTGCAAACCGCCATAATAATCATTTTACAAAAAATAATATGTCATGCTACCGCAACCAGTAAAAATTGCCAATTCAAAGAATATAATGAATTCAATAGGCTGAAGGACAGAGCCTCCATCAACAAAGCCTCTCTCAAGCAGAGAGACCTCCACAAAAGCAAACGGGGGGCTCTCGCCCCCCGGACACCTTAACGTAACAAAAGTACAGCTTAACGCTTGCTGAATTGGAAACGACGACGCGCTTTTGCACGACCATATTTCTTACGTTCAACGACACGTGAATCACGACGCAAGAATAAAGCGGCCTTAAGCGGCTTACGTAGATCGGGTTCGAAATACGTCAACGCTTTTGAAATACCGTGTTTGACAGCCCCGGCTTGACCCGAAAGACCACCCCCGACAACGAGAACTTCAACATCGAACTGATTGGTACGATCCGCAACCGCGAAAGGTTGATTGACAACCATTTGCAGAACAGGACGCGCAAAATAAACTTGAACTTCGCGGCCATTGACGGTGATCTTACCTTTACCTGGCTTAATCCAGACACGGGCAATTGCATTCTTACGCTTGCCGGTTGCATAAGCACGACCATGCTTATCCAACTTCTTTTCATGCTTAACAGGTTCGGTGGTGGAAATATCCGCCGCCGTGATAGGGCTTTGCTCTTTGGCCTGTTCCTTGGCTTTTTCTTTTACAGTCGCCTTAATATCCGAAAGCTTTGCAGCAGCTGGTTTACGTGGTGTAGCCATTATTTGACCCTCTTGTTCTTTGGATTACGTGATGCAAAATCAATCACAGTTGGACTTTGAGCTGCATGGGGATGCTGTGTTCCCTTATAGACCTTGAGATTGTCGAGCTGACGGCGTCCGAGAGGACCTTTGGGAAGCATACGTTCCACAGCCTTTTCAACAACACGTTCAGGATGAGCCCCGGCCAACATGCTGGCGCGTGTACGACCTTTGATGCCACCTGGATAACCGGTGTGATAGAAAAATTCTTTGTTCTCAGCTTTTTTGCCGGTCATACGAACCTTCTCGGCATTGATGACAATAACGTTGTCACCGCAATCGACGGAGGCTGTGAAAGTCGGACGGGTCTTGCCGCGCAAAATAAGCGCAATGGCAGCGGCCAAACGGCCCAAGATGACGCCATCAGCATCAATCACAACCCATTTCTTTTGAACTTCAGCGGGCTTCATTTCGTAAGTCTTCGTCTGAACGCTCCGTTTGGATAGTCTAATTTTTGCAGCCATTCTTTACCTCTGCTTCTTTGTCATTTAAGTCATAAGTCGCAACACATCGTCACAACACGCCCTTTGAGATTGTCGCTAGGGTGGGGCTTTCTACCTATTATGAAGGCCTTATGTCAATCTAAATTAGTAAAAACAGCCCCCAAAGATATGTGGTATTATGATACCTCATTTTGTCCCAACGGCTTTAAAGCCTGAATACCTATTTTAAGCCCGGCTCTTAGCCAAATAAACAGATCGAGAATCGCCAATAAAAACCAGGGGTATTCATCCTTAAAGTTGCGGTGAAAATAACGCATAAAGCCGCGGGCCTTATGTTGTTCGATAAAACTTGTGGAGGCCTCGCTGGTACCTCCGATATGCGTAACAACAATATCCGGAACAAAAAAGATATCGCCCCCTGCCCGACGGAACCGCAAACAAAAATCAAGATCCTCAACATGAAGAAAATAGCCTTCATCAAAGCCCTTAATCAGCCAAAAATCGTCGCGTGATAAAAACATAAATGCGCCGCTAATGGCGGGTATAGAGACAATCGACGTCGGCAACGGCTCCTGATTAAAATTAAGTCGGGCCTTGGGAAAGAACTTACCTAAATGAAAAGCCTCAATAAAAGCAGTCGTGGGCGTTAGAAGAGCCCGACGACATCCACGTTGATCTTTTCCATGTCCATCAACGAGACGGGCCCCCAGCATCGCATGGGGGGGAAGAGATCCATAAATATTGAGAAGTTTTTGAAATGTTCCCGGAGAAAGCACGCTGTCTGGGTTCAGGAACAAAAGATACTGACCCCGTGCCACTCGGGCGCCTGTATTACAACCCCGGCTAAACCCGACATTGCCATAGCCCGTTACAAAACGCAGGCGTTCATCAGCCGCCGCCATGTCCTGCAATTGAGCCACAACGGAAGCTGGATTACCATTATCGACCAAGCAAAGTTCCACGGGAAAATTTTGGTCTAACACCGCTTTTACGGCGTCAAAAAGAACGGGGCCTGTGTGGTAGGTGACCATTATAACAGAGGTTCGCAAGGGATTTTCGGCCGTCATTGAGTTCCACACAAGAGTCGAGTAATTTCACACAACCTATCAAACCGCCTTTTCTTGAGAACGTCCACAAAAATGATAAACGTCAAACAGCTAATCCTTCCCGAAGTCAAACTTCTCATGCCCCAATTGCATCACGACGATCGTGGCTATGTCACCGAAATTGCTCATGGGAGACAATTACAAGAGGTCGGCTTGCCAGGTGAGTTTGTGCAAGAAAATCAATCCATGTCACGTTTCAAAAACACGGTTCGCGGCATGCACAGCCAGCAACCTCCTTTTGCACAAGCAAAACTCGTGCGCGTCTTGCGCGGTCGCATCTTTGATGTAGCGGTTGATGTGCGTCAAGGATCGCCGACCTTTGGGCAACATGTGTCCGCCATTCTATCTGACGATGAAATCACCCAGATGTTCATACCAGTGGGGTTTTTGCACGGATTTTGCACTCTCGAAGACAACACGGTTGTGCTTTACAAAATGTCGAGCTTCTATGTACCGGGTAGTGAAATAGGTGTAAAGTGGAACGACCCAGAGTTAAAGATTGAATGGCCCGTCAAAACCGAAGATGCCATTTTATCTGACAAAGATAATAAACTCGGATCCTTGAGCGCCTTTCCACGACTAACATGGTAATGTTATGAAAAAAATTCTTATCACGGGTGCGGCAGGATTTATCGGCTCAGCGCTTTGCCGTTACATAAGAAAACATAAATTAGCGCATATTGTTGGTCTTGATAACATGGGTTATGCAGCCAGCCGCGAGGCTTTAAGCAGCCTCGGCCATGACCAACATTTTAAACTTATTGAAGCCGACATCGGCGATAGTGAGCATCTACAAAGCATTCTAGCAAGCGAACAGCCTGATGGCCTTATGCATCTTGCTGCCGAAACCCATGTTGATCGATCGATTGATAATCCCGAGATCTTTCTAAAAACCAATATTATGGGCACCTTTACACTGCTCGAAGCGGTACGGCATTATCTGCCAACATTAAATGATCCACAACGTCATGGCTTTCGCTTTTTGCATGTCTCAACCGATGAAGTGTATGGATCGCTTGGCGCCACGGGTCAATTTGTCGAAACCATGGCCTACGCGCCCAACTCCCCTTACGCGGCGAGCAAAGCGAGCTCGGATCACCTCGTTCGCGCCTGGCATACAACCTATGGTCTTCCCACTGTAATGAGTAATTGTTCCAATAATTATGGGCCTTTTCAATTTCCAGAAAAACTCATTCCGCTCATGATCACCAAAGCGCAACGTGGCGAGCCTTTGCCGCTTTTTGGCCAAGGGTTAAATGTGCGTGATTGGCTGTTTGTTGAAGATCACGCCGAAGCGCTCTACCTTATCTTTACGCGTGGACGTTTAGGTGAGAAATACAATGTGGGTGGTGGAAGCGAGATCCGTAATATTGACCTCCTTGATCAGCTCTGCCAACTCCTCGATGAAGCTCTGCCAACATCAGCTCATCGCCCACACAAAAATCTTATCCGTCATGTGGCCGATCGCCCCGGGCATGATGAGCGTTACGCCATGAATTTTAGCAAATTAAACCAAGAACTCGGATGGCATCCCAAGACATCTTTACCCGATGGTTTGCGTCAAACCGTCACATGGTATCTCACTCATAAATCATGGTGTGACACAATTCATCAACGTTACAGCGGGGAAAGACTTGGCAACGTTCTCCCCCTCACGAGAAAATAATGGAACGTCATCGTGTTATGTTGTTGGGCGCAACAGGCCAAGTCAGCCAAGCGCTCCGTCAGGAAGTCCTGCCAGCGGATTGGCAATTGTTGCCTTACTCGCATGCCGAATGCGATATAACCAATCATCGCTCCGTGCAAAACATTCTCCATGATTTAAAACCGCAGCTTGTGATCAATACTGCGGCCATGACAGCTGTCGATTTTTGTGAAACGCATTATGACGAAGCCATAGCCGCTAATTTTGATGGCCCGGCCAATTTGGCAAGTCAGTGTTCTGCGCTTGATATTCCTTTGATCCATCTTTCAACGGATTACGTCTTTGATGGTCGTGATGGAGATATCCCCTACAAACCTTCGGATAAAATGAGTCCCCTTAGTGTGTATGGCCACAGCAAAATGATGGGGGAAGAGGCCATTCGCCACTCCCACCCCTGGCATATTATTTTGCGTGTCTCTTCTGTGTTTAGCGCTTACAGCAACAATTTATTACCGCGCATGCTGCAGTGGATTGACACACGTGATGAACTGAAACTCGTGACGGATCAATTAAGCTGCCCCACCCCCGCTCCTGATATTGCTCGTGCGCTTGTTGTTATGGCGTCGGCTCTTTTGCAAGGCAAGAGCAATGGCTTTGGGACTTTCCATTTATGTGGTCAGGAACCGGCAACACGCCTCGATTTTGTAGAGGCGATTATGGACCTTTATGCGCCCTACACGTCACGCCGTCCGATTTTAAGTCCTGCTAAAAGTAGTGATTTTCCTGGACTTGCCGAACGACCGGCTTACTCCGTTCTTGATTGCCAGAGCCTTAGGGATGTTTACAATATTCCTCAACGTTCGTGGCACCTTGGATTAGCTGACGCCATGCAGCAACTTATGCACGAACGACAACAGGGGAAACAATTATCATGACAACCAAAAAGGGTATCATTCTCGCCGGTGGCAGTGGCTCACGTCTTTATCCAGCGACCCGCGCTCTTAGTAAACAGTTGATGCCTATCTATGATAAACCCATGGTTTATTATCCCCTGACAACACTCATGATGTCCGGCATACGTGACTTCCTGCTTATTAGCACACCACGCGATTTGCCTTTGTTTGAGGGGCTCCTTGGCGATGGGTCCCAATGGGGCATTCATATCGCTTATGAAGAACAAAAAGAGCCAAAAGGGCTGGCCGAAGCCTTTATTCTTGGCGAATCCTTTATTGGTAATAAAAATGTCGCGATGATTTTGGGTGACAATCTCTATTACGGTCATGGCCTCATGACTGTGCTCCCGAAGGTCGCGCGCGAGAAGTCAGGCGCTACAATTTTTAGTTATCGCGTCAACGATCCTGAACGCTATGGCGTAATAAGTTTTAATAAAAAGGGTGATCCGATCGATATCGTTGAAAAACCGAAGACCACCATCTCAAAATGGGCCGTTACAGGCATTTATTTTTACGACAATGATGTAATCGCGATGGCGAAAAGCCTAAAACCATCACCACGCGGTGAGCTAGAAATCACCGATATTAATCGTCTTTATCTGAAACAAAAAAGATTAAAGGTTGTCAAACTAGGGCGCGGTCATGCATGGCTTGATACTGGCACCCATGAATCCCTCGGCACAGCAAGTGAATTTGTACGTATTATCGAACAACGTCAGGGATTAAAAATTGGCTGTCCTGAAGAAATTGCTTTCCGTCGCGGTTACATTGACGCCGAACATGTTCTTAAAATTGCCAGCAGCCTCGGCAAAACCAACTACGCTGAATATCTGCGCGATTTGGTCAACCCGGATTTTTATTAAAGTGCCTTGTAGAAACCAATGATGCTCCAAGGCATACTCATTTATACTCTATTAAGATTGAAAAGCGCCGTGTGACGGCCTCTCTGAGGAGCAGCGTTGGGCGACGACGGCTCAGAAATCAAGGGTGTTGGATTTCTTAATTGCGCCATTCGCGCAGCATGTTCAAAAGCAAAATCCAATTCGCGTGGATCATCATCACTCATCCAACGAGGCTTAACTTGGGCTCCCCCTAAAGATCCCCGAAAGATCGGCCATGCTAATATACGACCGGCAAGTTTAAATAAAATATTATGCGGAACTTTCATGGCGACTCGAACTCCATAAAGCCGAGACAAACCTCAAGGTTTCTCTCATATAAAAAATTTATACTTTGCCAATATAAACAAATGGCACTTTTGCACAAGAATTTATTGGTGCTGCGAGTTCTAAAGTTATTTTCTTGGTTAAGACAAGATTGTTTGACGTTTGTATTTCTTCTCCTAAAATCATTTGCGCCTAGAAATAATTCAATTATTTTAATGTGTGCACTGCACACATTTATCATTAATATAACAGGCTCTATGGCCTCACATAACAATCGAATGTTATAAAGATGCACTCTTCCCGCGCGATTCGTGCGCTTAACTCTTTTAATAAGTGAAAAAACAGCCCCATCATGAATCGCAAAGAACGCTCCACTGAGAAAAAAATCAAAAAGTCAGGTCGTCATCAACAAGCTTCTACGCAAACACTTTTTTCGACCGCGCTTCATCATCACCAAGCGGGTAATCTTGCGGAGGCCGAGAAGCTCTATCGCCAGGTGCTTGAGATTAGTCCTTTCCATAATGATAGCTATAATCTTCTCGGCGTCATTGCTCTTCAAGTTGGGCGTTTTGATGTGGCGGTGGATTTGATCAGTAAGGCCCTAACGATCGAACCCAACATTGCTCTTTATCACTCCAATTTAGGAAATGCGTGGAAAGGATTGGGACGTTTTGATGCGGCACTTGATTGTTACCGTCGGGCCCTTGTGCTACAACCTCTTTATCCTGAAGCCCATGTCAATATGGGCGTGGCCCTTCTCGACAAACGACAACTCGATGAAGCTGCGTCAGCCTTTCGGAAAGCTATTGAACTTAAGCCTGACATTCCAGAAGCCCATAACAATCTTGGCAATGTATTGATTGAACAAGCTCTCTTTGAGGACGCCATTGTGGCCTATCGCCGCGCGCTTGCTCTGCGTCCGCATTATCCGGAAGCTCTCAATAATTTGTCGACCGCCCTTAAAAACATCGGCGAACTTGATCAAGCGCTGCATGCCTGCCAAAAAGCTCTTAATATTCGCAGTGATTTTCCAGAAGCCCACAACAACATCAGTATCATTCACAAAAAGTGTGGAAATCTGGATGAGGCCGTCGTCTCAAGCCGGCGCGCGATTGAGCTAAGCCCTCGTTTGGCTGAAGCCCATTATAATCTTGGAATAGCTCTTGCGGCCCAAGGAAAAACCGACGACGCAGTTCTCTCCTATCGAACGGCGATTAAACTCAAAAATGAATTTCCCAATGCCCACACCAACCTCGCTATGGCGCTTCTGGCACGCGGCGATTGGGCGGAAGGATGGCAAGAATATGAATGGCGTTGGAAAACCGAGCGCTTACAGAAATTCAAGCGCCCCTTCACACAACCCCAGTGGCGTGGCGAGGCGGCATCTGGAAAGACTTTACTTATTCATGCCGAGCAAGGTTATGGCGATACCTTGCAATTCTGTCGATATGCGGCGCTGGCCACCAAGGCTGGATTAAAGGTTATTCTCGAAGTGCAAAAGCCACTTGTACGCCTCCTGAACCAATCATCCTCAATCGAGATTCATGCCTTTGGAGATGACCTTCCCACGTTTGATCTTCATTGCCCGATGCTGAGTCTACCCTTAGCGTTTCAAACAACCCTCACGACAATCCCTCATCAACCTTCTTATCTGAAGGCCCAAAAGGAAGACATTAAAACATGGGAAACCCGACTTAAGGCCGTCCCCAACAAAGGATTAAAGATCGGGTTAGCTTGGTCCGGGAGTACCACCACAGAATCCCATGAACAACGTTCCTTTGCGCCAGAGCAATGGGCCCCTCTTCTCAAGCTCACTGATTGTCACTTTGTAAGTTTGCAAAAAGATGCGCCAACAGCTCCATCCGAATTGGGGATGACGGACTTTATGGCCGAAATGCATGATTTTGCCGATACTGCCGGTTTAATTGCTAATCTTGATCTTGTGATAACAGCCGACACCGCGATCGTGCATTTAGCCGGAGCCCTCGGAAAGCCTGTTTGGCTCATCGACCGCTTTGATCCTGACTGGCGATGGCTGCTGGGACGCAATGATAGCCCCTGGTATCCGTCCCTCCGTATCTACCGTCAAGCGACGCCGGGCGATTGGTGTTCTGTCATGCAGAATATCACGCACGATCTCCAAAACAAAACATTCGCAGCTAAGAAAGCCTAAAACCGATATCTCACGGCAAAGAGATGGCTACTGTTAAGGCGTTTGAGAATTAGGGTGCAGGTCTAGAAAACAACTGGTGAAGCCAAGAGGGTTTCTTTGCAGCGAACGTCAGTTGACTTTGTCTATAAGCGGCGAGGGATTTTGAAATTTCCGTCGTAACAGCCGCGAGCTCATTATTTGTTTCAGCCGGTACGGGCCCCGGATTATTCCCATCATAGACAATACGGTCATTCGCCATATGAAAAAAAAACATTCTTATTAGTGAGAGAAATGGCGTGATCCACACCTTCGGCAGAATAATGAATTGCTCCATTCCATTGTTCATCAAGCATAAGCTCCAATTTGACACCCGGGGTTACGGCTTTCAATTGTTCTAAAATAGCGTTGGCTTGCGCGTTACCTAATAATTCAGGGGACAGACCGTCGCGAAAAATGTTTGTCATATGTTGATCCAAAAATACTTGTGTGAATATTGAATATTTATAACATTAAGAGTTCACCCGCTCAAAAGTTCTATTACTTTCGACTATTGAAATAGTTAATATCGCTCTTAGATGTTTGTTCTAGTTTGCTTTTTATAAAAAGCAGGGGCTTCACCCCTCCCTCTTCACATCGGCAATTTATCACTACCACCTCAATTATTCATTTTCTCAAGGCCAAAAGCGATGAGAGCGACGAGGGATGGAAAGATAGCATATTGAATATAAAGAAAACCCTCGGCCCGATCGATAGGACGCGAATTATATCGGGACGGCGTGTAACCCGTCACAAAAATAAAGACAGCAAAAAAACATAAAGAAGAGCGACAAAAAAGCAGCCTTCATACCACGTGCGATAGAGACGCCAATATTGTTTTTTTAGAAAACGCCGCACAACGAAGCCATACATCGGCAAAAAAAATTATAAAAATAATGAGTGTTTTTAAAAGGGTGTCCTGTCGAAAACCCACATCGCTATTCTGAAAAGTAATCTCGAGCATCTTATAAGCCATGGGCGTCATAAGCCAGACAACAAAAAGAGACCCACCTCCTTCTGATATTTTTTGGGAAGGTTTTTGGGGTTTGAAAAATCCCTTGTGTTTCAAACGAAGAAACCTATCTCTAGAATTGATCTTCTCTGTTACGCGATGTCACGCTTTTTGTTCCCTAAGAAAAAACATCGACCCACCATTTTAGCGGCGCCAACTTAGAGAATGCGCAGAAACACAAGCATCAAGAAAAGGAGAACAATAACGGCCACACAGTTTACAACTGTAAAGCGGGTAAACATATGCCACCCCGCCTTTCGTTCGGCGATAAATTCAGCGGGAACAGGACTGCCGGCAGCGGAATGAGATTCGTTAGACATCGGATACTCCTTCATGATTGACCTATGCTTATGTCGTGGGCTCGTTTTTGACAAGAGTTGTTTTATATTCGGGATTAATAAGCATGTCCCGTGGTGCCTTTGTATCCGCTACAAAGGCTTTTTCTTCAAACACATTGACCCTGTTTTCGGCAATAAACTGCACAGCTTGCGGGTAAAGGCGATGTTCGGCCAGAAGCACGCGTGCCGCAAGTGTGGCCTCAGTATCTTCCATCGCAACAGGAACAGCTGCCTGCACAATAATAGGACCATGGTCCATTTCAGATCGAACGAAGTGAACTGTACACCCCGTGAATTTAACGCCGTAATCGATGGCTTTTTGGTGGGTATCAAGGCCTGGAAAAGACGGGAGCAAGGAGGGATGTATATTAATAAGACGATCGCGCCAACGGTCCACAAACCATGATGTTAAAAGGCGCATAAACCCTGCCAAACAGATGAGTTGAACGCCATAGGAGGTAAGCTTCTCGTCCAAAACGCGTTCAAAATCTTCGCGCTTTTTATAATCACGATGATTGATAACAAAGGTCGGAATGCCGGCAACGAGAGCGTGATCAAGGCCTTTGGCATCTGCGATATTTGACATAACGCAGACAATCTTTGCCGGAAAATTAGGGCTCTGAGTGGCTTCAATCAAGGCTTTTAAATTGCTACCGCGCCCTGAAATCAGAACGGCAATCTTTAGCACGGCCATACTCCATCGGCATCCTTTAACCGAACCCGATGTGACGTCGTGTTAGCCTCCACTTCACCAATACAAAATACTTTTTCTCCCGCCGACGCCAAGATATTGGCGACAACATCGACCTGCGCTGCCGCCACAATCAGCACAAGACCGATGCCACAATTAAAGGTGCGGGCCATTTCCGTTGCATCAATCGATCCCATTTTGGCTAACCAATGGAAAACAGGCGGCGCTTGCCAAGCCTTGGCATTAATTGACACACCAAGACCATCGGGCAGCACACGGGGAATATTTTCGAGCAATCCGCCGCCCGTAATATGCGCTAAGGCTTTTACATGCCCTGTTTTTAGAGCTTTAAGTACGGGTTTAACGTAAATACGTGTAGGCTCAAGTAACGCCTCCGCCAAAGAACATCTTGGATCAAAAGGAGCGGGAGCCCGATAATCAAGTTTATGGTCAGCAACAATCTTGCGCACCAAAGAATAGCCATTGCTATGAACGCCACTTGAGCCAAGCCCTAGAACGACATCGCCTGTTGCCAAGGTTTTTTGTGGCAAAATTTGATCACGTTCCACAGCGCCGACAGCAAACCCCGCCAGATCATAGTCACCATGACTATACATCCCGGGCATTTCGGCTGTTTCGCCCCCTACCAGAGCACAGCCCGCCTGATGACATCCAGCAGCAATACCGGCAATAACCTCTCTAGCACTCGCAACATCCAACTTACCCGTTGCAAAGTAATCCAAAAACAAAAGCGGCTCGGCCCCTTGAACAATCAGATCATTGACGCACATAGCGACAAGATCGATGCCAACTGTACCATGTTTGCCGCTCTCGATCGCGACCTTAAGCTTTGTGCCGACGCCATCTGTGGTTGAGACGAGTATAGGATCCTTAAAACCCGCCGCTTTGAGATCAAAAAGCGCACCAAAACCGCCTAATCCTGCATCAGCCCCCACACGTGCGGTCGCCTTCGCTAAAGGCTTAATAGCCTCAACGAGTGCATTGCCGGCATCAATATCAACCCCTGCTTCGGCATAAGCCCGCCGCGAACCAGAAGATAATTCTACATTTTTGGAATTGTTGCTTATAGCAACCTCCCTTAAGCTTGGGTATAAGATGGGGGTAAGATAGCGGAATTAGGATTGTTTGCAATGCGGCAACTTATTATTCTTTTTTTGGCATTCAGCCTTATTCTGCCCAGTGCTTGGGCCCAAAACAATGAGGCTGACCTTTTTATGGTAACCGATGTCGATGCGGATGTGACAGCCAACAGTGCGGCGCAGGCGCGCGACCAGGCCATTACAGAAGCTCAGCACACGGCGTTTGATCAATTGCTCGATCGCCTCGGCGTTGATAAATCGCAGGTCGCCAAGTTAAGCGATGATGATCTCGCCACGCTCGTTCAAAATTTTGAAGTACAAAATGAACGAACATCTTCCGTACGTTATATCGGGATCTTCACAGTTCAGTTTCGCCCCAACGCCGTCCGCACCTTCTTAGGCAATCATCTGCCCTCCACCATCGTCGCCCGAAGCAAACCTCTTCTTCTGCTTCCGATTGTTCATAGCCAGGGTCATAGTATCTTATGGGAGGAAAGCACAAAATGGCGAACCACCTGGGAAAAGAGCACGCATAATTCTGGCCTTGTGCCACTTACTCTTCCAGCAGGAGACCTTGATGATATTGCCCTCATAAGTACCGATGAGGCAATGAACGGGAAAAGCACAGCGCTTAAGGCGCTGATTAATAAATATCAGACCAATGGCGCCGTGGTTGCCATTCTGAACCTTCCTGATCCTAAAGACACGTCTGCCCCAGCTTCCGCGGACGGGCTTCGGCTTGATATCCAACGCTATAACGCCGAGGGCCTTTCGCTAGCTGTCACACATTTCACCTTACCGGCCACGACGGACAGCACCCTCGAGAGCACACTCATCCAAGGAATCAAACAAACCCGAAACGAACTCGAAAAAGCCTGGCGTCAAGAAAGCAAGTTCCCGCCCAAGGTGGCCACCCCCGCTATCAGCCCCAAACAAGAACTCCCGGATGCGCCACAAGCTGCCCTTGGCCCACTTATCACCCTTCCCGTAACAGTACCTCTTGTTAGTTTAACGGAATGGGCGCAAATCAGAGGCCGGCTCAATAATATAAGTGCCATCCAAAGAACCGAAGTGATTACCTTAGCGCGCGGCGCTACCAGTATTGAGATTGTGTTCTCAGGCACTCTGGGGGATTTAAAAACGGCTCTCGAAAACGAAGGCCTATCCTTGACCCAGAACCTGACAAATGGTGGCTGGATTTTACGTCCCGATATATCAGGGGACACACAATAAAAGGGAGAATGGAATGTTTAATATCGAATCGCGGACCCGTTTTTGGTTTATTGTCTTTATCTTGTTCTGTCTTGCTATATGGATCCTCAAAGCCGTTCTGCTCCCTTTTGTTGCCGGTTTAGTTATTGGTTATTTCTTAAACCCCGTTGTCGACTTTCTGGCACGCCACAAGGTGCCGCGCTGGTTTGGCTCGCTCATCGTTTTGGCAACATTCGTTCTGATTGTTGTAGCTTTGGGTCTCCTTATTATTCCCATGCTCAACGATCAAATTGGCGCTCTTGTTAATGAGATCCCCATTTATGTACAGAAAATACGTAATCATTATATTCCCTGGATTGAAAATTGGCTCGCACGCTTCTCCCCCGATGATGTAGAAAAATTACGGGGTGCCGCTGGCCAATCGGCAGGTGAAGCCGCCAGCTGGTTTGCCAATCTCTTTAAAGAAATCATCAGCGGTGGTGTGGCCGCGCTTGATGTGGTTGCGTTGGCCATCATCACGCCTGTGGTTGCCTTTTATTTGTTGCGCGACTGGCCACAACTAACATCCACAATCGACTCTTTATTGCCGCGCCGGCATCATCGGGTGATTAATGAGCAGCTAGGCGAAATCAACACGACGCTTTCGGGTTTCATCCGTGGGCAAGCTCTTGTCTGTTTGGCTCTCGGCAGTCTCTACAGCATTGGTCTTAGCTTAACAGGCCTTAAATATGGTGCCGCGATTGGTATTACATCCGGTGTTTTTTCATTCGTCCCCTATGTCGGCACCATTTTTGGATGGGTCACAAGTCTTATTCTCGCCCTTGTTCAATTTGATGATAATTGGGTTCGGATCGGTATGGTGGCGGGCGTATTTTATATTGGCCATGTTCTGGAAGCCTATGTGCTTACGCCTAAACTTGTGGGACATCGCGTTGGGTTACATCCTGTATGGGTTTTGTTTGCCTTAATCTCGGGAGCCAAGCTCTTGGGATTTACAGGGGTTTTGATTGCCGTCCCGACAGCCGCTGTTATTGGTGTGCTCACACGATTTGCCGTACGTTCCTATAAAGTAAGCTCGCTCTACAGAGATCCGTTGGCGCCTCATAAGAAGTCATGAACCGTCAATACCCCCTCCCCCTCCCTCACCAAGAGGCTCGGACGGCCGATGACTTTATGGTCACGGCCAGCAATCAGGATGCCATGGGATGGTTGGATCGCTGGCCCCAATGGCCTAGTTCGTGTCTAGTGATTTATGGGCCGGCCGGTTGTGGCAAAACACATCTCATGCATGTGTGGCTAGCACGCAGCCACGGGCAAGAGCTATCCGCCCTCTCGCTCGCCGATCACCAAAAGGGTGATCGTGATCCTACGCAAGCGGAGATATGGGCGATTGATAATACCGAAGCGATAACAGGCCATGCCGCCCACGAAGAAGCACTTTTCCATCTTTATAACCGCGTCCGTGAAGCCCATGGTTTTCTACTTCTAACAGCGCAACAGGCCCCTGCCCAATGGGGGATTCATTTACCGGATCTCAAATCACGACTTCTTTCGGTACCTGCGATCGCTATAAAGAGTCCGGATGATGCTTTACTAACAGCGCTGCTGATTAAACAGTTTCGTGACCGGCAAATTGATGTCAGCACCGAGGTGATCCATTATTTGCTGCCACGCGTTACGCGTAGCCCTGAGGCAGTTCGGCAACTCGTGACAGATCTTGATCACGCCTCC
>Ga0302277_1001887_pt1 | contig 15241 bp, 11 predicted proteins | sample III_Bog_N3_1_FD_198759 | JGI IMG/M metagenome (GOLD analysis project Ga0302277, IMG submission 198759) | Peat permafrost microbial communities from Stordalen Mire near Abisko, Sweden - III_Bog_N3_1 | ecosystem: Environmental > Terrestrial > Soil > Wetlands > Peat | place: Sweden: Abisko... | reverse complement strand
TCCGGCGGACTGGTGTTTGCGAACCTGATGAACGCCACCGATTACGTCTATGCCATTTTGAGCACGACCAATTTGGCGATCCCGTCCACCAACTGGAGCGTGGCGACGGAACTATTTCCGACGGGCGATCAAACCAATGTAATGCCGTTCACGGCGCAAAACTTTGGCCGTCCGGTTTTGTTTCTCCGCGCCTTGGACTGGACGGGGGTGACATCCGGCGGCAATGAAACTCCGTTGTGGTGGTTTTATTTGTATTACGGAACCACGGCCTTGTCGGACACCAATCTGGACAGCCAAGGCTACCCGCTTGTTTATGATTACACCAACGGCCTTGACCCCAACATCATCAGTTTTTCCATTTCCCTGTCTTACAGCTATGTCAACACGAACTATCCCAGTCTGCCGCTCACCATTTATGCCGGTGTGCCGAGCTATGTGGCAGTCTTGATCAACGACACCAATTTGGCCGATGCCGTCTGGCAGCCCTACATCAGTTCAAATGTCGTGGCCACACTTGGGGCGGACGGCAATTACAATGTGTCCGTAGGGTTGCGCGGATTGCCGACCAACGCCACGGCAAGCTGGCAGACCGTGGCGCTCATCAAGGACACCGTTGCGCCAACGCTTGTCATCACCAACCCCACGACCAGCAGCGTCTCCCAAGACATCATTCAATTTCAGGGATATGCCAGCAAACCGTTGAGCAACCTGACCTTTGATGTCAGCAATGTCGCCGGCATTTTAACCAACCAGCAGGGCTTTTTGACGGGACAATTCTTCGACACCAACCTGCTGGCATATACTACCAATGATTTTCAATGCCCAGATGTTGGCCTGGGGAATGGGACAAACACGATCACGTTGCACGCCACCGATTGGGCGGGAAACCGGACGGATGCCAGTTACACGTTGAATTATACCGCCAGCACCAATCCGCCCGTCTTAACAATCATCTGGCCGCCCGCAGGGACGGCCATCAGCGGAAGCAGTTTTACCGTGCAGGCGCAAGTGGACAATCCGGCGGCAAGCATCACGGCGACCATCGCGGATGCCAGCGGCGACACCAACACGGTTCAGGGCTTGGTTGAAAAGAACGGTTCGGCATGGGTGCAAAACCTGCCTTTGAATGCCGGAACCAACACCGTGACTGTGACGGCCAGCGGTTTGAATGGCAGCACCACCGCCACCAGTTTCAGTGTCATCAAGAACGATGTTGGGCTGGTGATATACCCTTTGGAAAGCTACCAGCTAAACCAATCGTCCGTCAGCGTGTTTGGCGAAGTGGGCGACCCAAGCCTTTGCGTATGGGTCAATGGCGTTCAGGCCAGCGTTGATGACTATGGCAATTGGGAAGCCGACAACGTGCCGGTCAGTCCCGTTGGCACAGCCAGCTTGAGCGTGCAAGTTTATGTCGGCGATCCCGTGCTCGTGGCCTCGCAAAACCAGTATCAACCACAGCCGGTAACGGTGGGAATGATGAGCTATTCAGGCCATCACGACCTTTCCTTTTACGGCAGCGGCACGGAAACCATCAACTGGTTTTATCAGTCCGGCGGAAACTATGAGACCGCTGATTTCGGCGGGGGTGACTTCGAGATTTCACCAAATACAAATGGAGTGGCAAACATTGATTTGGATGGATTCGTGACTCCCTTCGATATGCCGTGGGAATATGCGTCTTTGACCATCCCGCAATATTATGGTTCCGACACCTATCCCTATGGGAACTACACGCAAACGCGGGTCATGGTCGAGCCGGGCGGCCAGACGGTGGCCGGAACAACAAACCTCTATCTTGTCCGGGCGTATGCCAGCGAGTTTTCGACCGACGAAATGGAATTGGGGGCATATATTGGCACCTACGGATGGGACTACGAACACCTGCTTGCAGGTGTTGGCAGCACGCCAGATTACAATGGCTATTTTGGCGACACGCCGCTACCGCCGGAGTGGCTGAAAATCCGAGACCATGCTTTGATCAACAGCGGAATCACCAACACCTACAGCTTTTACGATGTCGGCGGATGGAAAACCTTCAACGCAGCTTGGGGCGAAACCGTGGTGGCGGCTCCGGCGGGTGTGAATTGGGATGTCACGCCGGTGGCCTCACAGGTTTACCAGAATCAGGCTTATACCTTCAACGTGCAGGCGTTTGATGCCACCCCGCAAATGCTGGTGGATAGCAGCCGCCACGGCAGTTTGGACAGCCTCACCACGCCCTCCAGCCCTTGCCGCTTTTGGGTCAATGATTCGCAGGAACATGGCGATGATGAATCCAGCGAAGGTGCGGCCAATGACCAGATTCCTGGCTCCAGTTCGCCCAATTACAGTTGGAACCATTCCCAAGGCCAGTCAGATTATATCAATTTCTTCCCGGTGGCCTTGTGTTTGAGCAACACCCTACAAATGCTGCCGCTGACCAACGGCTATATCTACCATCTGGCACAGGCGGACGGCGCGGTGAAGTTTCTTTACACTGACCTGACGCCCACCAACGGCTTTAATTATCTGACGAATTCCGTTGGCTCCACTGATTATGGCACTATCGCGGGTTATGACCCATCGTTTAGTCCAGACAGTTCCGGCGTCATTTCCTACACCAATCTGGATGCCGCCGACCTTGTTCATGTCGGGACTTCTTCTGCTTCTGGTCTGGCATTGAATACCAACTGGCTGAACCAGATTCAGGCCAATGGCGGCACGGGGGTGGTTCTGATGGAAGGCTGCGCCACCAGCACCGCGCCGCTGATGCTTGAAATCTGGCACAAGGATCAATTTGGCAACACCAACTTACTGGGCGGAGTGCCACTCTACTTGAACATCAACGGCGTGGAGCAGATGTTTAGGCACGCGAATTTTTCTTATGTCACCGGTGCCAACACGGTTGCTCCTCGTGCCGACGCCCCCAATGAGCCGCAGACAGAAAACAAAAACCTTGTCTTTCTCCACGGCTACAATGTCAACCAACAGGAGGCGCGCGGCGTAGAGAGTGAAATGTTCAAACGCTTTTACTGGTCTGGATCGAAGGCCAAGTTTTATGGCGTGACGTGGAATGGGGCGGTTTCCAAGGATTCGACTTTGGGTTCGGCTTTTGGGTTCACGCCAAATTATCACACCAATGTAGTCAATGCCTTGCTCACGGCATCACCGCTGGCCAGTTTTATTAACGGCTTGTCAGGCGATACAACCGTCGCCGCGCACAGCCTTGGCAACATGGTGGTTTTGAGTGCCATCAGTGATTATGGCGCGACGCCACGACATTACTTTATGATTGATGCGGCCGTGCCGCTGGAGGCTTTGCAGGGCAACATGAGCTATAATCCAAATATGCTTTATTCAACTTGGAATCCGTATGCGAACCGCCTGTTTGCCAGCGATTGGTGGCAGCTATTCACCAATGGCGACGCCCGCGCCACATTGACATGGAGCAACCGCTTGGCCAATCTTGGCAGTGTGGATGTGTATAACTTCTATTCCGGTGGCGAGGAGGTTTTGCGGGAATACCCGCAAGATCCCAATTCAACCATAACCACCACCGCCGCGTTGGAGCTTTATTATTACGCACTGGGAATACCCCTTGGCACCTATGCTTGGGTGTGGCAGGAAAAGGGCAAAGGCACTTATGATACCGACACCTTTGTCGGCAGCACCCACGGCGGCTGGTTTTTCAACAACAGTAGCTATTATTACAACGATTATGACGGCACCCGCATGGTGCCGGCGGAAGCCAATGTGATTGATGGCGCACAACTTCAAACCATTCCGTTCTTCAGCTTCAATTCACAGGGCAGCGTGCATCCTGACTCCGCCCTGACGGAAACTAACGGCAGCGCCTATGCCGCTGCCAACCGCGACCGCATCTTGTCCGATGCCATCCCAGCACTGACACTGCCGGTGGGGGCAAATCCAGTAGATCGCTTGGGGGCAGACAGAAATATTGATATGCAACAAACATTTAAGACTGGGTGGCCAGCGGAACGATCCTCAAATAATGAAGATGAGAAATGGCATCACTCCGATTTTGATTATGTCGCATATCCATTTACGCACAGCCTATTTGATGAAATCGTGAACGACGGACAACTAAAATGAATATGAAAATTAAAACGTGTTTGCTAGTAACCCTAATAGCCGGCCTTGCTGGGGCGCAGATATATCCATTAGAACACCAATGGTCAGCAAGATTAAAAGCCGTGGATGACAATGGTGTGCCGGTGACAGGTGCTAAAATCCGTGTTAGCTATAGCGTGTATACGACCAATCAAATATCTGGCCTTACAGACACTAATGGCAGTTTTGTTGCAACCCACCACGATGCAACCGAAAACCTATCAATCAATGCAGAAAAACAAGGTTACTATCCGTTTTCATTTACTTATTACAAAGGAGATTATCAGCCAGCTAGGTGGAATCCCAATTTGACTGTTCTTTTAAGGAAAATTGGAAAACCAATTGCCATGTATGCACAACGCGCGCGGATTGAAGTTCCTGAGCTTGGAAAACCTATTGGATTTGATCTTATGGAAGGAGACTGGGTTGCACCATACGGACATGGCAAAACAAGTGACTTTATTTTTGAAGCCCAACGCCGTTTTAATAGCTGGCAAGATTTTGACTCATCGTTCTCGTTAACATTTCATTCCCCAGATGACGGGTTGTTTGCAATCTCAATGCCACTCGACCAAGGAAGCACGCTTCGCCTTCCTGCGGTTGCTCCAAAAAGCGGCTATGCAACTGAACTCTCGGGGCAATTAAGCGACACGCCTTCCAAAGCTTGGGAAACGAGCGAAAAAAAGGATCAGAACTATTATTTTCGCGTGAGAACAGTCAAAGACGATGGGGGAAACATTGTGAGCGCTCATTACGGAAAAATATATGGCGATTTCAAGATTGACGCGATTAATTCCAAAACGCTTTTAATTTTCTTTCAATACTACCTCAATCCCACTCCAAATTCTCACAATGTTGAATTCGATCCAAAACAAAATCTGTTCCATCAGTTGTCCAATCGTCAGTTAGTCAATGCGCCTTGAGTCGCAAATGAAAAACCACGCTCTGTCTAATTGTTGCTGGAATTGCAATTTGTGCTCGTGCTCAGGTTGAACATGATTGGGAAATAACACTTAAATATGTTGATGAAACCGGCCAACCTGTTACAGGAGCCAAAGCTGGTGTGGGAATACAATCCTTTGAGCAAGTCAGCGAACCTTAAATCTCCCCGCAAAAGCCCCCCCGACGGACTTCGGCGCATTTGCGCCAAAGTCCGTTTTTATCGTGTAAGTGTGGCGCTTGCAACAACCAGCAACCCAACCGCATCAAAGATGTCCATGCGGGCATTTTCGCTCGTCCACGCCCTTCGCTTTGTCGGTATGCGTGACGCAAGATCATCAGGAAATTGCTGCGCCAACGATTCGGCCATTTCCTGTTTGGTTCCTTTCGAGTTGCCAAGCAGCGTTTTTCGTAACTCTGTCCCTGAAATCTTTACCGCTTTTAGCTTGCGCCGCTTCGCCAGCGCAACGACTTTCCGGTGCAGTTCCTTAATGCGCGGTGCGCGATATGTTCCTTTGGCGTTCACATCATGCAGCACCAGCGCGGTCGGCTGAAAACGGACGATCAGCTTTTTAATGTGGGTCAATGAATTGGCGCTTTTGTCGGCCAGAAACACTTTGTTGCGATATTCAACCAGCGCTCCGTCTTCAATGACGGCATAGCCGAATCCATAGGTCGAAAGCGAGACGGCTGCGATACGAAATTGTGTTTTGTCTGTTTTCATTTAATTATGCGGTGGTTTTAGAAACGATATTGGTAAGAAAGTCATGGCGTTTGGAATGGAGAATCCGTTTTCGATAGCTGAGAAGCTTGGCGCGCTCCGCCACATTTTGTTCCACCTGTTGATACAGGCCGGCAAACAGTTCACGAACAGGTTTGCCGTAGATCACCTCGTAGGCCAGGGCGGCTGACAGAGTTGGTTCACGGCTGCAACTCTCGTAGCGTGAAATCTTGCTGCCCTTGCTTTCACCGATACCGCCCAGCAAAAAAGCCACTTCCTCCTGTGAAAGTGCGGATTTTTTTCGATTGGTGCGTAAATAGTTTGAAAGCGAAGCCATAAAATAAAACTCCGTATGAGTTCGGAGGAAACGATATGCCACAGCCGACAAATGAAAGAGACTATAGAACTTGCCAGATTGGCAAGTTTGCATGAGAAACCCAGCGCGATTCCAGTTCAGAACTACATCATACTTTGTGCTTTTCGTCAAGGTGGTGGCAAGTGTGTCGCTTGCCAATCTGGCAAATTCTGCCGTCTCCTGGGAGTCCGACCAGCATCATAGAATCGCGGCACGGACAATCAACCAACCCTGACAGGTTGCTAAAAAGTTTGTCCCTGTTATTATGAATACGTTCAACACTCGCAACGAAGAAACAGCTTCCGAACCAACCAATCAGCCGTTAAGTCAGGAAACCGTCCAGGCCTTGCAAGAGCTTGGCAGCGTTTTTAGGCAGATACACCGCCGGCTCATTTCAGAGGGATATGTCATCCGAGACGGGAAACTCATAAAGCCCGGATCGGCAGATGAAATTAAAAATGGAACCAAAGGATAAAAATGAGGGTCAAATACTAAAAGACATCGCCGCTGGCAAATACCGGCACTGCTATTTGGTGTATATCCGAAAAAGCACGGACGAGCCGGACAACCAAAAGAATTCCATCACCTACCAAAAGGCCGAGGGCATCAGATTTACCCAGCGGGAAAAACTGTTGGTGGCGCCTGTCAGTATCGCCGGCCTGTGCGTAGATGGCGTGATTTCTGAAAAGCACTCTGGTTTCAAGGAAAACAATGACCTGACATTTACCAAAGACGGTTTGGTGCAGTATCACATTGACCGCCCGAAATTTCAAAAGCTCGTCCAGTTTTTAAGTCTTGGGTTATTCCAGGGCATTGTGTGTTTGTGCTGGGATCGCATTAGCCGCAACAAAGGGGATGACACCATCATCCGCAAACTCATGCGAAAGGGCATTGATGTCCGATTCGTGTATGCCAATTACGACAAAACCAGCGCCGGGGCGCTTCACATGGACATTGACGGAATGTTTGCCGAACACCACTCACGCGTCACCAGTGAAAAAGTGCGACTGACAACTTGGAACCTGCGTGAGCGCGGTGTTGTTACCTACAAAGCCCCCATTGGCTACTTGAACCAAGGAACCATGCACCACAAGCCGCTTGACCCGGAGCGCGCCCCGGTCATCAAGAAATTGTTTGAGTTTTACGCCACGGGCGACTGGTCACTTGCCGATCTGGTTCGTTTTGCCAACCAACATGGACTGATTACGGTGCCGGTGCGCCGCCGCCGCACCCAGGACGAAATTCTAGCTGAGGAAGACGAGGAAATTAAAATTGAAAAGACTTCCCGTCCGATGACAATTTCCTATGTCCACAAAATTCTAACCAACCCGTTTTACACCGGCAGGGTTTTGGGCAATGAAAGCAATTATGTTTCCAGCGTGAGCCACGAAGCGTTGATCCCCGACGAGCTTTACAACAACGTGCAGCAGATGCTCCGGCGAAAGAAAGTCAGTGCGTATTACACGCAAAAGCTGGAACTGCCTTTGCGCGGTTTGATTCGTTGCGGTGATTGTGGCCGGGTCTATACTCCCTACTTGCAAAAGGGCATCCAGTATTTCGGGGCGCGTTGCGCGGCAACGTGTGCCAATACCAAGAAAAGCTTCAATATCAAGTTTCTGGAGCAGGAGATCGCCAAATTTATTAATCGCCTGATTCTTACGGAAAATGAGAAAACCCAGCTCGATGCCACCACCGCAACCGATATTTCCCTGTTTGAAGAAAAGCGATTGAACAAGATTGAGCAGAGCGACCGCCGGAAAAAGAAAATCCGCGAGGATTTGACCTACTTGAGAACCAACAAACTACAACTGCTTAAAAGCGGGGTTTATACGCCGGAAATGTTGCTTGAGGAAGAATCCCGCCTCAACACCGATTTGAACAAGATTCAGGATGAAGAAATCATTTCCGACCTTTCCATGCAGGCGGTGATGGAGGACGTGCTAAAACTTTCCGAACTCCTAAATAACGGCTCTACCTATTACTTAAACGCCAAATCACCGGAAAAAGAGCAGGTTGTCAGGATTATCTTTTCCGAACTGTATGTTTCTGGAAATACGTTGCAATATAAGTGCAAAAAAGGATTCATGGCCCTGGAAAACCGATCTTTACTTGTTTGTGACCCCACCGCCTGGCTTTCCGAACTTTTGAAACTGTCCTCGCTAATACGAACCAGCATTGAAGAATTGAAGTCAGCAATTAAATCGCAGTGATACGGTGAAGTGGCGCGCGACTATTTCCCTCGTTTCGCCTGTCGCGCCATTTCACGCGTCATTGTTTCGATCTTATGTTCAAGTTTCTGCAATCTCCGAATAACGTCCGGGTCTTGATACTTGAGAACACTGGCGAGCATTTGCTTGATAAACCGGCTAAACGAACGGGGCTGTGGAGCTAGTGACGTATGTGGTTTTGGTGCGTATATTTTTTTCATATAGACACAGGATATGCTCCCATGGCAAAGCCGGCACGACTCCAGAACTTGCCGGATTGGCAAGTTTGGCAAAAGCATTCAGAAGTTGTCAGCAGCGGGTGGAATCGGTATGTTTCGATGCCATGAGCAAAGGAAAATTCACAACCGAAGCCGCCCTGCTGTGGGGCGGAATACCCGTTGAGATTCAAAAGCGCATCCTCAAAAATGCGTTCTGCGCCAAATGTCATGTTGTCGTGGAACTCGTTGACTATACTGGCACGGTGGAAAACGGCGATTTGGTTCTCGACGGCTCATGCGCTGTCTGCGGCCATGCGGCGGCAAGAGTGGTGGAAACCTCCCAAGCCAGCCACGAGAACAACTGATCTTTGCCCCGCTTTAACGGGCGACATACATGGTATGTAGGGGCAATCTGCCCGACGATTTAATTGCACGGCTTAACCGCCGCACCACTAGATCCCAACGTGTCGTCGGCTACCGCCCGACTAACTTCTCTCTCCCTACGGGCTAACCGGGCTAAAGGACACTAACCGTCGTCCTTTATCCAGAAAGAAGTTAGTCGGGCGGGACGGGCTATCGCCCTTACCCGCCGACACGTTGGGGACTGGTTCTAAAATGAAGGGCAGCGCCCCGACCACCAGCCCGCTAGCGTGACCGGTTCACGCGGGAAGCGTGGAAAGGACGACGGGCGAACTGCCACCACGACCAGACCGGTCAAGACACTACACCCAAGGAGAAAGAACCGCCTGACTAGGCGCTCAAATAGAATCGCCGCGCCAAACGGCGCGTCCATTTTCCGGCTCCCATGCTACGATGGCAACCTGTTCGGGTTTCAAAACCAGCCACCCATTACCTCGCCGGCGTGCCCCAAAGCACTTCTGCCGGCGTGACCGCAGCGGAAATCCATTACAGGCCGGGTTTTCGTTGCGGCAGGAGTGTGGTGGCTGGTTTTGGCACCATGAATGACCAACCCATTACAATCGGCGAGCGGCATGGCTGGGGCGAACCCCAGCCCTTTGGCATTGCCGCCGTGGACGAACGCCAGCATATCTACATCATCGGTAAAACCGGTTCCGGCAAGACGACTTTGCTGCGAAATTTAATTTTGCAGCACATCGCCCTGGGACATGGCGTTGGCGTGATTGATCCGCACGGCGACTTAGCCGAGGAATTGTTGAACCACATCCCACCCAAGCGGACAGATGGGGTCGTGTATTTCAATCCGGGAGACATTGAATTTCCCATCGGCTTGAATGTGATCAGCAACGTGGCACCCGATGACCGGCACTTGGTGGCATCGGGCATTGTGGGCGCGTTCAAAGGCATCTGGCGTGATTCATGGGGGCCGAGGCTGGAATATATTCTCTACAACGCCGTGTCGGCCTTGTTGGATTGCGAGGACGAGACGCTGTTGGGCGTCAACCGATTGCTCATGGATCGGGACTACCGCGCCCGCGTGGTGGAACAGATTAAAGACCCGTTCATCAAGTCCTTTTGGGTGGAGGAATATGAAAATTACGACGAGCGGTTTAAGCAGGAGGCCATCGCGCCGATCCAGAACAAGATCGGCCAGTTTCTTTTGAATCCAGTCATTCGTAACATTTTAGGGCAGGTTAAAACCAAGGTGGATATTCCGTATGTGATGGACAACGGTGGCCTGTTCATCGCGAACCTGTCCAAAGGACGGCTTGGACACGACAAGGCGAACCTGCTTGGTTCCCTACTGGTGACGCAATTTCAGCTTGGTGCAATGGCGCGTTCCACCCGGCCGGAATCGGAACGCCGGGATTTTTACCTGTTCATTGACGAGTTCCAGAATTTTTCCACCGATGCGTTTGCCTCGATTCTGGCGGAGGCCAGAAAATACCGGCTCTGCCTCACGTTATCGCATCAATATATTGACCAGTTGCCAGAATCCATCCGACAGGCGGTGTTCGGCAATGTGGGAACGCTTGTCGCTTTCCGCATCGGCTATCCCGACGCGGAAATCATGGCGAAGGAGTTCGGCAAAACGCTGCCGGCCACTTCCCTTGCCGACCTTGAGCGTTATGAGGCGGTGGTGAAACTGCTGGTGGAAGGGGCAAATCAGGAACCGTTCCGGGCGAGAATGCTGCCGCCCTTGGAAAATTACACGGGTCGGAGAGACAAAATTATTGCACGGTCACGCGAGCGGTTTGCCGTGCCGAGGGCAACGATTGAGGCGAAGTTGAAACAGTGGATGAAAGTATAATTAGCCCGACATTACAGTTGAAACAGCTATTTTAACCAAAAAAAGCCCCCCAGCAACGTGTGCGGGAGGGGTGGAACCAAGAATCATGCCGCGACCAGATTGTTGGCCGGCTTGAGCTTCAGGATGGAGCTGTTTTCATCCAAGTCGCCAGACAGTCGAAGTTGCCGGATATACTGTTGAACGGTGACACCTGGAGAAACAAACTTGCCACGATATTTTTGTTCAAATGTCGCCTTATCAATTCCTCCCGCCAACTCCTGCATGACTTCACGAATAACTGCCACAGACCTTGTCAGGGCCGCTTCATTTTTTTTTGTCATAATGTTATCCTTTCTTATTGAGTTCTAAATACATTCTAATTCTTATGTGTTCTTTTGGCAAGCTTTGGAATAGAAAGTTGAAGTTGTTTTGTTACAATTTCTTGGATGTAATGCAATGCTTGTGCGATAATTTTTTCATGTGCGTCGACATCTTCAACCGTGTCATTGGTTTCCTCATACCAGAAATTGAACGTGAGTGAATGAATTTTTTTCTGGATAAGGTAATTGTATAGATCGGTGACATTCACAAATTCAGCTTCGGAATCATTTCGGATTCCGAAGTTCAGTTTCTTGTCTGTTGCGCCAATCAGCACCGTTTTTTTGAGATTGTCGCCAAGAAGTTTTTGAAGAACGTATTTTGACGCGCCAAGCGCATTACGAACAGAAGTGGAATTCTGATGAAGCAATGCGGGCGCATATTCGGCGCACAACCGCTGAAAATCTTCATCTGTTTTGAAGGCGCTTTTGAAACAGCGGCGATCCTCTACATAGGCTTGAAGTAGCGATTTTGTGACTGGATCTTTTACTTTTTCAATATCCGCGTATTGGCTGCGTATCCGAATCTCAAGCCATGGGTCGTCAAATTTTGTAAGGAGTGAACGAAGGAGCTGAACCCGATCCATTTGCTCGTTAAGTTTAAGGCTCTTCTTGCTTGCGGAGTTAAGCAGCTTACACAGTGTATCGACAAAATCACTCAATGTGCCGTCAGCCATCAACCGAACGAGAACATTTTCCATTATCTCGTCATAGAGATGGACTCGGTGATGAACAACGATATACTTGTAATCCCAGAAACGCTCCATGAGAAGTTTTTCGGTTTCAGAAACAGTTCGTGGCGATGGTCGTGCCCTCCACAACTTAGAATGATTTTCTTGCGCCAATTCAAAGAATGCCGAGAGCCTGCCAAAATCAACCGAGCTATTGAACAGTCCAGAGAAAAAACCGTCTCGACGGACAAAATCAATGCGATCTGCATCTATGGTTCCGGCAATAAATCCATGGCAGATTGGAAGATCCTCCCCTTTCAAAATCTGCAAGGCTCCCTTCAGTAGGCTTACAAGAACCGGACTTTCATTAAACGATGCCTGAAGGACTTCCAAAAAAAATCTTCCCAGTATTTCGTGAAGTTTGAATCCTTCGTCATGTCCGTTCTTGTATTCGGCAAGTGATGAATTCAATTCTTCCTTTTTTTGTTTCCCAATTCTGGTCAGGACTATTGCGTCACCCAATTCCGCATGAAGAAATCCATCAATTGCGTTCTCAAAAACATGACTGAATGGCAAATGACCAATGTCATGCACTAATGCAGCGATTCTGATAGTTGCCAACGTCACGGCATTTTCTTGAGAACAAGGAAAGCTCCGAGAAATAGACTGTGTAATCGCAGTAATAGCTTCAGGTGTAAATAATCCTTCAAGTTGTTTACTTTCGGCTCTTAATGCACCCATTGCCTCACCTTCAGCTTTGGCCGCCGCATTAAGAAACAACTGTGTTACAACATGCGAAACGCCAATCGAATGTAACAGTCGAGAATATTTAAGTCCGGGATAGACTTTATATGCACTGGAGTTCTGAACAATATTATGAAGGCGATTAAATAAGAAATGATTGAGAAGCTGATTTTCCCAACTGAAAATCTCCAGATTTCCCCAAACTGGATCTTTGATCAGTCTGCGCTTGTCAACTTTGGCTTGTGGCGGCATAGGGCATTCAAAAACTCCGAACGTGTTGCCACGATAGCGACCCACGACCCGGTGACAAGCGAAAAAGCGCAGTTGGTTCAAATCATCCTTATTTTGCTCGCCACAACTTGCCTCGCTGGCAAGTTCTGATGTCTCCCGCCATTCTCCAATTCCCGACATTCTGATGGAATGGAAAAACGCCTTCCCCGCTTCCAACGCGCCACGGTTGCCCCGATGCAACTCACAGAGCGCGACCGCACCATCATCCGGCTCGTTCACCGCCACCGGTTTTTGAGTTCCTGCCAGATCATCGCGTTGGTCGGTGACAGCCAGTTGCAAGTGCTGCGGCGATTGAAACTGCTCTACCACCACGGATTCTTGGAACGACCCCGCGCCCAGCTTCAATACTACGACGCCACCGGCACCCGTCCCATCGTGTATGGCGTGAGCGCCAAGGGCGGGATGCTGCTCAAACAGGAACGTGGCGACAGCCTGTTATGGAGCGAGAAGAACCGCGCCATCGGCCAGGTGTTTCTTGAACACACGCTTCTGGTTTCCGAGGTCATGGTGTCCTTTGAGCTTGCCTGTCGGAAGCATGGCATCCGGCTTCTTTACGAAGGCGAGCTTGATTTGCCGGTCATAAAGCAGCCATTCCAGTGGTGGGTGAAAATTGCTGGCGGCATGAATCTCGGCGTCATTCCCGACCGGGTGTTCGCCCTGGAATACCCGGATCAAACCGGCCAGATGCAGCGGGCGTATTTCTTCCTTGAGGCCGACCGGGGGACGATGCCCGTTGTCCGCAAGCATCTGGCGCAAACATCATTCCGCCGCAAGCTGCTGGCCTACGAAGCAACCTGGGCAAACAAGGTTCACCAGCGACATCTTGGCATCCATCGTTTCCGCGTTCTCACCGTCACCACGATTGCCGCGCGGGTGCAGACGCTCCTTGCAGCGTGTTCCCAACTGAAGCGCGGCCACGGTCTGTTTCTTTTCGCCGATACTTCGGTTTTGGAAAAAGATTTATTCTCCGCCGTCTGGCACAACGGCAAAACTGGCGAATTGTCCCCGCTCCTCGACTTGCCAATCCGGCAAGTTCCATCGTCTCCCGACTTTTTTGCCAGCCGGTAGGATGGCCGATGGATGCAGCCCGATTCACGGGCCGCACCGATCTTCACAACCACAACCACAGGAGTATTATTATGGCAAAAACACAGTTCGTTAACTTCAAGGCCGTCAAAGCAGCTATCACCATGGAACAAGTGCTCGCGCACTATGGTCTGCTCGAAAACTTCAAGCGTGGCACCGACAGCTTGAACGGCCCGTGTCCGATTCACAACGGCAGCAACCCGACACAGTTCCGGGTAAGCATCAGCAAAAACATCTGGAACTGCTTTAGCGAGTGCAAGCATGGCGGAAATGTCTTGGATTTCATCTCTGAAATGAATGACATCAGCATTCATGCGGCGGCGTTGAAGGCGATTGAATGGTTTGATCTCGATCCCGAAGCCATGTCCGCCGGGGACGACAAGGGCGAACCAGCCGAGACCGGAGAAACCGCATCGGCATCCAAGCCAGTGCCGAGACCGACGACGCGGACGGCCACCTCACTGCCACCGGTGGAAAAGGCTGCGCCGAACACGCCCCTGAAGTTCCGTTTGGACAAGCTGGAGCGGGAGCATCCGTATCTCACGCAGGAACGCGGCCTTTCGCTCGAAACCATCATTGATTTCGGGATTGGCTTTTGTTCAAAGGGCATGATGGCCGGCCATATCGCCATTCCCATCCACAATGCCAAAGGCGAAGTGGTGGCGTATGCGGGACGCTTCCCGGTTGAAGAACCGCCCGAAGACACGCCCAAATACAAACTGCCGCCGGGATTCAGGAAATCGCAGGAATTGTTCAACATTGACCGCGCGATCAAGGAACCGACGGACAAACCGTTGCTCATCGTTGAGGGTTTCTTCGATTGCATGAAAATCCATGACCACGGCTACCGCAAGGTGGTTGCGCTCATGGGCAGTAGTATGTCACCTGCCCAAGAGGAATTGATCCGACAGCACGCTAACCGTGGCGGGCGTGGTGGGAACGTTGGACGGAGTTATGTTTTTAGTGTTCATAGGCAGACTCTAGCACCAACGCGTCATTGCGTCAGCGGTCTGCCTTCTCATCTAATCTTGTTAGGCAGCGATCTCATAACATCATCATCGGCTGTTTATCCACTGCTTAATCTGTGCTCGAATCTTCGGGTCTCTGCCGCCCACGGTGGAACACTGGCCGCATGGCTCGCCAACTAAAAGCTCGTAAGCTGCACCTGGAAAAGCCGCCGCCATAGCTTTGCCTTTCGCGGCTGCCGATGGTATGTCGTCAGCCTGATAAATCTGGGCTGTATATTTGGCGTAAGGTTTGGTGCTCATAAAATGTGTGGTGAACTCTCGCTGCCTAACGAAAAAAGCTGAGCC
>Ga0302277_1001886_pt1 | contig 15244 bp, 8 predicted proteins | sample III_Bog_N3_1_FD_198759 | JGI IMG/M metagenome (GOLD analysis project Ga0302277, IMG submission 198759) | Peat permafrost microbial communities from Stordalen Mire near Abisko, Sweden - III_Bog_N3_1 | ecosystem: Environmental > Terrestrial > Soil > Wetlands > Peat | place: Sweden: Abisko... | reverse complement strand
GCCAAATGTTCGATTCCACTTTTGCTTATCTGCAATCGGTTGGTCTGCGAATCGCAGGCTCGGACTCAAAAGAGCATTCCAGTCGGCGCTTTCCACGGTAGCCCTGATTTGCGATGAATCCATGCCGGTCGCATAGAGGCCCCCAATGAGGCCTCCCATGCTGGTTCCGCCAATCTTATCGACGGGAATACGATGCTCTTCAAAATAGCGAAGCACACCGATATGCGCCAGTCCGAGAGCACTGCCCCCGCTGAGCGCTACCCCGATGGAGGGCCTCTCTGCTTCTGTGTCCTGTTGCGCCGCTGCTGCTACGGCAGAAAGCAGAAGGCACACTCCAACGCGGCAAAACCGAATTATTATCAATCGCAGCATACTGCCTCACTGGTGGCCAAGTGTGCGCTCGAGTTCAGCCTGGGCGATCGCCCGGTCCTTCTCGGCATCAAAACGCTGTGCTTGCGCCTCGGCCAACTGAGCTTCCGCTGCTCGCAGCGCTGACAAATTCGCCGTGCTTGTCTTCACCTGGTCCCCGGTGATGCGCACCATTTCGGTACCAGCCTTGACAGACCGTCGCGCCGCGTCCAACTCATCCTGAGTGCGATTCAGCTTTCGAACTCCCTTTTCGATGTCGATGCGCACCTGGCTTTCAGCGTGATGGACATTCTCCTTGGCCTCTGAGACCTGCGCATGGCGCTCCTTGACCAGTCCAATGCGCTTGCCAAATTCGGAAATCGTAAACTCCGATCGGAAGCCGACGATTTCGTTGTTATCCGGTAGAAGCGGAGTGCCATTCTGATGAATGTTCTGCGCGAACCCGGTGATGTCGGGAATGTACTCGGCGCGCGCTGCGTTCAGTGCCGCATGGGCTTTTTCGAGCGTGTGCCGGGCTGACATAAGGCTCGGGTTATTCGCCAATGCCTCGGATTCGAGATCCTCGACGGATTTGGCTGTGTCCGCAGTTGCTTCGGAGCCGGAAGACTCTCTGTCCTCCTCCGGCTCGGTCAATACAAACTCGGTGTCCAACGGCATGCCGAGCAGGTCGTTGAACTGAATGCTCATGTCGTCGATTGCATCTTCCAAGGAGCCCAGAGCGTGTCTTGCTGTTGCTAACCGGGCTTCGCCATCCAGAACCTTCACATCGAGAACAACTCCGGACTCGACGCCTCTTCTGGCCTCATCCAGGCTCTGCTCCCCAGCCTGGATGCGCAACTCCAGGGCGTGCTTGCGCCGCTCGGCCGAGAGTAGTTGATAGAAGAGAGTCTTCACATTCAACGCAATTTCGTCGCGGGCCTGTTGGAAATCGCTGTGCGCCGAAGCCGCATCCGCGCGGGCGACGGATGCGCCCGCGTGGATTTTGTACAGCTGGGTTATCGGTTGTGCCGCGCTCGTTATGGTGAGGAACGCGTCCTGCTTGCCTACCTGGATCTTGATGTCCTTATTAGGAACAACTCCCGTGCTTCCGTAGGTTCCGAACGACCCCTCGGGAATCGTGAGGAATTCATTCTGGTCGAGGTGATTCGCCATAGTTTGGTTGGTGATCACCGGGAAGTAATTCGAACGCGCCTGGATCACTCGTGCATCCGCTTCCTTGGCTTTATCGCCTGCCATCTTCACCAGAGAATTCTGTTTGGTGGCAAGCTGAATGGCCTCGTCGAGCGTGATGGGCCGGGATTGCGCCTGCGATGACGTAGCGAACAAGAGAAGAAGAAGGATTGGCGTGACGATTGTCGCGTTCCGAAGCCGCCTGCTGTGCACCACAACAAAAAGAACCGGAATCGCCACAAGAGTAAACACCATAGACCCAACCAGGCCGAAGGCGATGACGCTGGCCATGGGAGACCACATGCTCGATCCTGAAAGAATCATCGGGACAACTCCTACCGCCGCCGCCATTGAAGTAAGAAAGATCGGGCGGAGTCGGCGTTCGCCGGCCTCGAGGGCGGCTTGATCAAGAGGGACTCCCTCCCTCATGCGCTGGTGAATGTAATCGACGAGGATAATCGCGTTTCTGACGACCAGTCCGCCGACGCTGATGAGGCCAATGAAGGCTGTGAAGCCGAACGTATTGTGCGTCAGGAAGAGGCCGAGGGCCGCTCCGGGGACCGCGAGAGGCAGTGCAGTCATGATAATGAGCGGGTCCTCGATCGTACGGAACTGGATGAGAAGAATCAGGAAGATGAGCATGATGGCGGCCGCCAGCACGTATTTCATCTCGCCAAATGTCTCCTGCTGCAGTTCTAATTCTCCGCCATAGGCGATCTTGTAGCCGGGCGGCAGGGGCATGGCGTCGACCTGCTTGCGCGCCTGATTCAGAATATTGCTGGCCAATTGTCCATGGGCGGGAAAGGCACGCACGGTAAGGGTGCGCACACCGTTCCTGCGCACGATTCTGCCCGGTTGCCATTCCGGATTCAAGGTTGCGACGGCATCCAAAGGAACCCTGGTTCCGGTGACCGGCGAAGTCACGTACATGTCTTTCACCGACCGGAAGTTGTCTCTCTGCGCAGGATCCAAGCGCAGCAGAACGTCGAGTTTGCGATCTCCTTCCCAAGCGCTGGTCGCGGGCAGGCCCTCGAACCCGGCGGCAAGTTCCTGGGAGATCATCTGATTGCTCAGACCCAGACGATTTGCCACCTCTTCGCGCACGTGCACGCCGGCCTCGAGAACTTCTTCGTGCCAGTCGGAGTTGATATAGGTGGCGCCCGGCGTATGCCGCAGCACGTCCTGCACATTGTTGCCGATCGACTCCAGCGTTGCAGCATCCGGGCCCGAGATGCGAACCTCGACCGGGGACTCCATGCTGTCTCCCTGCTGGCACTCCTTCACGATCACCATTGCTTCCGGAGCAACATCCGGGAGCGTGTGCCGCAGTTTTTCGACCAGGTCCGGCGTCTTCTTCACGTTGTTCGTGTTCACCAGGATCTGGGCGTAGTTCGTAGCGGGTATTTGGGGGTTGACGTTGTAGTAGAAGCGGGGGAAGCTCGACCCGAGATAGCTGGCAAATTCCTTTACCACGGACTCGTGCGCAAGAACCGCCTCGATTCGGCGTGTAGTTGCGTCGGTGGTTTCGATCCGGGTCCCCTCGGGCAGCCAAACGTCGATGACGAACTGCTCTCGCTCAGCCATGGGAAACAGGTGTTGCGGCACGATGGACAAAAGACCAAGTCCGGCCAGAAAGGCGAGCAAGGTGCCGATGAGAGTGCGCTTCTTGTGCTGCATCGCCAAGCCGATGAGCACGTTATAGCCCTTTTGCATGTAATCGAGGACAGACAGTTTTTCAGGCTTGTCCGAACTCCCGTGGCTCTCTGTCTGCAGCCCGGTGCGGATGAACCACTTCGACATCATTGGAGTCAGGAACATCGCCACCAGGTAGGAGATGGTCAGCGACAGCGCCACGGTGACCGGCAGGGCCCGGATAAACTCGCCCACCGCACCTGAGAGATAGAGCATCGGGGCAAAGGCCGCAATGATGGCCAAAGTAGCAGCCAATACCGGAACGGCCATCTCGCTCGCGGCCCGTTCCGCCGCTTCATCGATCGGAACCCCGTGATCGAGCAATTCAATATAGTTGTCCACGATGACGATGGCGTTATCGACCACCATGCCGAGCACGATGATCAGGGCGGCGATCGAGACCTGTTGAATCTCCACGTGGCACAACTGGAGTGTGCTGAAGGTCATGGCAATGGAGGTGGGGATGGCAATCGCTGCCACCAGCGCCACCCGGATAGGCAGCAGAACGATCGTTACCAGGATGACGGCAATGATCGCGATGCCAAACTCCCTCATGAAGTCCTGGACGCGCTCGTGCACCATCTTGGGCTGGTTGGCAACCAGATCGAGCTTGACGTCCGGCGGAAATCCTGCCTGAATGCTTGCCAGCTTGGCGTGCAGGTCTTTGCCGAGATCGTCGATATTGTTGCCTTCGTGCATCTCAACAGAAAGCAGAATGGCGGGCTCGCCATTCATGCGCACGTAGTTGTCCGGATCCTTGTACGTCCGGTGAACGTCTGCCAGATCCCGGATGTAGACCGGCTGGCCTGTTGTGTGCGAGACGTCCACCATGATCTGCCGGATGTCGTCTTCTGTGTGAAGCCGATCGCCTGGCTGAATGGGGACCTTGTTGTTGCCGTCCGAGACGCGGCCGGCATACTCGACGGTGTTGCGTCCCTGGAGAGCCTGCATCACCTGGAACGGAGTGACCCCGTACTGGGAGAGTTGAGCATTCGAGGAGTCGACCTCGATGGCTTCCGGCTGGTCGCCGATGCGATGGATCTTCGATACCATGGGAAGGGTGCGAACGCCGTCCTCAACCGTCCTGGCATAGTCTTTCAGCTCGCGATACCCATACGAGCCGCCATGCACTGCGATCAGGACCGCAACCGTATCGCCGAAGTCCGAATCCACCATCGGACCCAGAACGCCGGCGGGCAATTCCTGCGCCTTGAGCAGAGCCAGGTCGAGGCGCAGCTTGGACCAGAACTGATCCGCATTGGTGACCGATTTGTTCAGTTCGACGTTGATGACCACCATTCCATTGCGAGTAGTCGAGTAGGTCTTGTCGCGGCGGACCTCTTCGAAGTGAAACAGATGTTCTTCGATCTTGCGAGTGACCTGGTCTTCAACTTCCTGGCTTGTTGCACCCGGATACATGGCGGCAACGATGCCGGTTCGGATCGTAATCTTCGGATCCTCGCGGCGCGGCATTCTCACCATGGAATAGACACCCAGGAGGAAGACCACGGCAGACAGAAACAGCGTTACCTGGGGGTAGCGTAAAGCAGCACGAACCGGATTCATCGGCTACCTCCTTCAGCCTTCACCAGCGACCCCTCGCGGACATAATTCTGGCCGTCCACAACCACCTGCTCATTGCCGGTGAGGCCGCTGCGTATCTCCACTTCATTGCCGATCATCGAGCCGACTTCGACACGGCGACCGTAGACCCGATTCTGGCCCGGAGCCAGGATGTAGACCTGCGTTACACCACGCGGATCACGGACGATTGCTGAACCAGGCACGGTGATGGCATTCACCTGGGCATCTCCGATCAGACGGGCATCGCTCACCATGCCAGCCAGCAATACGCGCGACGGATTGGGGACGACGATTTTCGATACGTAGGTGCGGGAAGCGGGATCGGAAGCCGCGGCGATTGCTTCGACGCGTCCTTCGAACTTCTGTCCGTTGAGCGAGGGGATGGAGACCTCGGCGCGGTCGCCTTCGCGCACCTTTCCGACCTCATCCTCAGGAATTCCAACTCGCACTTTGACAGGGTCAAGATCGACTACAGAGATAACCGGAACACCGGGAGCGACTGTATTTCCGACTTCGATTTGGCGCATTCCGATAAATCCAGCAATCGGGGCGCGCAACTGGCAATCGGCAAGCCTCTTCTTCGCTTCCTGCATTTGCGCGGTTGCGGCGCTCAACTGCGCGGAGGCGGCTTGCTTGTCTTCGACACGCGTTCCGCTGCGCGCCATGTCGTAGCGCTGTTGCGAGGCAAGATACGCCGCTTCGATCTTGTGGAAGTCGTTGGCTGGCAGACTTTGATGGTCGTAAAGATACTTGAGGCGCTGGTATTCGTCCTGAGTGCGATCGAAATCGATCTTCGCCTGCTCCAGTTCCTGATGCCTTAATCCCGCTTTTGCTTTCAGGTTCTCGGCATTCGCGGCGTCTGCTTCACCCGCCGCGGCATTGTACCCATTCCGGTAGTCCGTCGCGTCCAGATCCGCCAGGATCTGCCCCTTGGTCACGCGTTGGCCCTCTTCAACGTAGACATGCGATACTCGGCCGCCAACCTGGAAGGCTGTTAATGCCGTAACATTCGCTTCAACCGATCCACTGACCGCAACCGACACCGGCTGCTGGACATGGTGTGGAAGTTGCAGGCGCACGGGCACAGGCTGATCCGCAGCGACCTCCGGCTTGCGTTGGCATCCAGCCAGCAGGAGAACTGATGCGCAGATAGCGGCAAGAGTCCGCTTAACGTGCGGAGACACGGTCTCCCGAGAGCAGCAGAAAACAATCATCTGAGTACCTTTCACGAATTAGGAGTGTTCTGATATTGGTCGGGCCGTGGATGCTAAGCGCTCCAATCTCGCACGCGTCTTTTGCACCTTTGCCCTATGGATCCGGGCTGTGGTCCTGCCCGGCTCCGTGCCAAAGCGCTTTCAACAGATCGCGGCCGACACTCTCCCATCCGCAGGTGGAATGCCAAATCGGAAGCGACCGCTAAGCGCCGTAGAATCAGCGGGTGCTAAAGGCGGCCTTGGGATGGAGGGTTGTCGATAGTCGCAATTGTCGACGCAAGTTCGACAGCAAGGGAGGAGTGCTTATTCAGGTTGTGTACCTTGACGCCTGCGGGTTTTGCACCTACGCTTACATCCAGGTGAGCCCGTCAGAAGCGACCGGCACGGGAAAGCGCCAGGCCAGGAAGGAATTCGCTGGCTGCGTGGCCTTTTCGTAATCTTTCCCACGGAATGGTCAATGCTTTTCGGCTGGTGTTGCTGATTCGCTGCCATGTGCTTACCGAAGTCTGACCAATAAGGTTCTCCGATGAAAGACCTAACCGCGCAAACGGATCTACAACGTCAGAACAGGCGACTTCAGTTGCTCCTGGACTTGACCAACAGGATCACGTCAAACCTGGACGTGTGGGAGGTCGTACGAGCAGTTTCCGCGAACTTACGCGAAGTGATGCTCGGCGATCTAGTTGGCATAGGATTGCCCGACGAGGCGTCGGGGAAACTTAGAATATACGCGCTTGATCTTCCGGAGAGTGTCGGAATCTTGAGAGAGGGTATGCAGTTCACTTTAGCAAGGCCAGAAAGAACTGCGTTCGAGACTCTCAAGCCTACCATCGCAAACACCTCAAATCCTGACGACTTCGGCCCCGAGATACAGGCACTCGATGCGCTTCTCACGGAACCGAAGACCGTTTGCAATATTCCGCTTGTGAACCGCGGTCGCGCTCTGGGTCTCCTGAGAATCGGGCGAACAGCAGAACGTCCATACGACACCGACGAGATCGACTTTCTCCGCCAGGTTGGCGGCCAGATTGCCATCGCAATCGAAAATGCCCTGGCCTATGAAGAGATTACACGCCTGAAAGACAAGCTCGCCGAGGAGAAGCTCTATCTCGAGGAGGAGTTCCGCAGCGAGATGGGCTTCGAGCAGATCATCGGGAGTAGCCCGGCGCTGAAGCACGTTTTGCAGTTGGTTGAAACAGTCGCCCCCAGCGATTCCACCGTTCTTTTGCTCGGCGAAACCGGAACTGGAAAAGAGCTGATTGCCCGTGCGATCCACGAACGCAGCCGGCGCAAAGAGCGCACGTTTGTGAAGCTCAACTGCGCCGCCATACCAACCGGCCTGCTGGAGAGCGAACTTTTCGGGCATGAAAAGGGAGCGTTTACAGGCGCAATCTCTCAGAAGGTCGGGCGCATGGAACTCGCCGATCAAGGCACGCTGTTCCTGGATGAAGTAGGTGATATACCACCCGAGATCCAACCGAAGCTGCTAAGGGTTCTACAGGAGCGTGAATTCGAGCGCCTAGGCAGCACGCATACGCGCAAAGTCAACGTGCGGATTGTGGCAGCAACCAACCGCGACCTGGAAAAGATGGTTGCCGACCGGGAGTTCCGCAATGATCTTTATTACCGATTGAACGTATTTCCCATCCGTATTCCGCCCCTGAGAGATCGTAGAGAGGATATTCCGCTGCTGGTAGGCTTCTTTGTGCAGAAACTTGCCAAGCAAATGCAGAAATGCATCGACGTGATTCCAGCATCCGTGATGAGGGGACTTGCGGCCTGGGACTGGCCCGGCAACATCCGCGAACTCGAAAACTTTGTCGAGCGTGCCGTAATCTTGACGCGGGGCAAGACACTCGATGCGCCTCTCACGGAACTGCGCAAAGTGAATACCGATCAACCTGCGCAGCCATCCACAGCAAGGGAGGAAGAAGAGATCGCGCGGATCGTGAAAAATACGATCAGTTCGATGAACGGGAAGCGCGCATTGAATGAACATGCAAGGAAGCAGCGCGACGAGATCATTCGAGTTCTTGTCGAATGCAAGGGGCGCGTCGGAGGGCCGGATGGGGCTGCGGACCGCATGGGGATTAGTCGCACAACCCTCATTTCTCGATTCAAGAGACTCGGCATAGATCCATACCAATATGCTTGACTACGGCTGCCCGGCTGGAATTCCAAGGCAGTCTTAACATGTTAAGGCTGGCCCCGTTAACAATGGGATTTTAACGGCCGGGCCTTTGTCGAGAGTTTAGGAGCTTCGGAGATCCAGCCCATAGTGATGGCGACGCGGGAGAGTCCTCTCCGCTACCGCGTGAGCAGGATTTTAGCTTGTTGCCAGCTCCCGAGGTTGAGGTACAATACTGGCACGTTCCATCTGACCTGGGACGATGGTTTCTGACGGAATCCGGCTGCGAAGGTGCCAAGATGGCTTCTCGCCGAGCGCTTCTGCCTCGTTCTATAAGGCCCCGGACCGCAATTGCGGCCACATCGGGCCTTTGTCTCACCTGCGTGCTGTTACTGGCAGCCCCGGCTCACACTCGCGATCCGAATAAAAGTCTCAGCAAGCACGAAACGAAGGTCGAGCTATGAGAGTCGCACCCATCTGGACGAAGATCATTCTGGATCGGTGGTCCTTTCGACTAGTTATGATCGCCCTGATTGCCGCCCTTAGCTGGCGGTGGGCAGTTGCGGCGACAACTGAGCCCGGACATCTGCGGATCATCCATGAATCCTGGACGTTCAAGGATGGCGCGCCGGATGCAGTTTGGGCCCTGGCGCAGACGGCTGACGATTACCTCTGGCTTGGAACTGCATCCGGGCTGTATCGTTTCGACGGTATCCGCTTTGAGCTTTTCCGCTCGCCCTTTGGCGATCAACTCCTGACCAACAATATTAGCTGGTTGTTTGCCCCTCCCACAGGCGGACTTTGGGTCGGCAATGTAACCGGAGGCGTCAGCTTTCTAAAAAACGGGAGAATCAAAAACTTTCCCGAGGTCCCAGGAACAGTTTACAGTTTCGCTCAAGACCGGCAGGGAGTCGTATGGGCTGCTACAGATGGCGGCCTGTGGCGATTCGATGGCTCGATATGGCAGCACATCGGCGCGGAGTGGAATGCTCCGCAGAAACCAGTCTCTCAGGTGGGGTTTGATCGAGAGGGCATCCTTTGGGTGTTAACAGAGTCCCGCGACTTCAAGGTTGCAAAGCAACTATATTTTCTTCCGCCAGGCGACAAGCAGTTTCGAGAAGCTGGAGACAATCTCTTCGTTCAAGGCCTTACACTGGACGCCGATAACACGGTTTTGACGACCCGCGAAAGAAGGCCGCAACAGCCCGATTCCGGTGTCGAGTTGGGAAGCTCGCTTCCTGCCTATCCAATTCTAAAAAAGAACTCTGAGCAAATCCTCGATCGTGCCAATGGCGTTTGGTTTCTGTCGATAGCTCCTTTCATCTTTCGTCATGCTGCAGGCGACCCGCTGGCAGATATCGTCGGCAAAGCCTCACCCGGCAATTCTCAGGTCTATGACATTAATGCGTACCGCTACGCGAGGCTGGTCGATCGCGAGGGCAGTATTTGGATTGGAGATCCCACCGGCGTTCACCGCTTCTCCTATAGCCCTCTGATCCAACCGCAGTTTCCCAAACCGCAGCGGTCGAGATTCACGGTCGCGCCTGATGACGGCGGGATGGTGTGGATCAACGCTGGAGATGGGACTGGATCGTCTGCTCTTTATCGTTTAGTGGATGGGAAAGCTGAATCTCATGGGGCGCAGGGGGGATTAACGAATATCGCATACCGGGCGCCGGATCGGACATTTTGGTTTGGCGGCGAAGGGGGACTGTGGCACATGGTCAATGGGAGCCTCACCAGAGTTGAGCTCCCAAAAGAGATGGACAAAGCGTGGCTCCTGTCAGCCATTACACAGGACGGAACAGGGGGAGTGTGGGTATCATTCTCCCGCGACGGGCTTTATCGGCTCAAGGACGGTGTCTGGACAATAAATGGAGGACGCAGTGACCTTCCGACCACGGGTGCGATCGCCGAATTTTCGGATGCCCTGGGCCGGATTTGGTTCGGCTGCGGGAAAACCCAATTGGCTGTGTTGGACGGCGATCATGAACAAACATTCAGCGCAAAAGACGGTATTGATATAGGCAGAATCTTGGCGATCAGTGGCAGAGGATCGGAAATCTGGATTGGCGGCGAGTTCGGTGTGCAGCAGTTCGATCACGGACGATTTCATACGATCAACGCTGTGGATAAGGAATCGCTCCGCGGGATCTCCGGAATCGTGGAGACCGCCAATGGGGATCTATGGCTCAATGGCCTGGGAGGAATTATTCACCTCCGCCAAGCAGAAATCGTGGAAGCGTTGAAGAACCCCGCATATCAGGTCAGCTGTGAGCGCTTTGACAGACGAGCCGGACTTCCGGGGCGTCCAGCACCTGGCAGGCCCACAGCTGTCGAAGGCACGGATGGGCGGCTATGGTTCACTGAAAACAACGGCGTTGTGTGGCTCGATCCCACTCAGGCGTCAAACAATGTCCCGCCACCTCCGGTTTCGATTCAGTCCGTTTCTGCGGATGATAAAGACTATGCAATGGGCCAACCACTGAAATTCCCAGCCCGTACCTCCAACGTACAGATCAGCTATGCTGCCGTAAGCCTATTGAATCCGGAGGCGATTCGTTTTCGCTACAAGCTGCAAAAAACCGACAAGGACTGGCACGAGGTCGGGACTTCGACCTCTGTCAACTATCGAAATCTTCTTCCCGGTTCGTACCACTTCGTCGTAAATGCCAGCGACACCAACGGACTATGGTCAGACAATACTGCAACCGCAGACTTCACTGTCTTACCTGCCTTTTACCAGACGAATTGGTTCCGCGCTTTGTGCGGCCTCCTCCTTCTGGCGTTGCTGTGGGCGGCCTACCAGTTTCGCGTCCGGCAATTGCACCGGGAGTTCGCCCTGACTCTGGAGGCGCGCATCGGGGAGCGGACAAGCATTGCGCGCGAACTGCATGACACACTGCTTCAAAGCTTCCATGGGTTGATGCTGCGGTTCCAGATCGTTTCCCAGTTACTGCCGGATCGTCCCGAGGAGGCAAAGGAGCAGTTGGACAGAACAATGGATCGGGCGGCCAAGGCGATCACCGAAGGCCGGGATGCGGTGCACGGTTTGCGCGCCTCCACGGTCCAAACGAACGACCTCGCACAGGCACTCAATACACTAGGCGAGGAACTCGCAACTGATCCAGCCAACCAATGGACTCCAGGATTCCGCGTCACGGTTGAAGGCGAGGCGCGAAATCTACATCCCATCTTGCGTGACGAAATTTACAGAATTGCCGCTGAGGCGCTTCGGAACGCCTTCCGGCACGCCCAGGCTCGGCAGATCGAGGTTGAAATCAGATATGACAACCAACAATTCCGGCTGCGCGTGCGGGACGATGGAAAAGGCATTGATACCGTAGTCCTGTCGGGACAAGGGCCTGGGGGACACTACGGCTTGCCCGGCATGCGGGAACGCGCCAAACTGATCGGGGGCAAGCTAGTGGTTTGGAGTGAAGTTGGCGCGGGCACGGAAGTGGAACTCGGCATTCCTGCGGGGACGGCCTACGCCACAGCTCCAAAAGGCAACTGGTTATCACAGTTGTTCGCCAAAAAGACAAAAACCGAATCAGGAGATAGACCATGAGTACCGGCACGGCTCGAATTCGAGTTCTTGCGGTCGATGACCACCCGATAGTACGCGAAGGGATCGCCGCATTGATCGCAATTCAGCCAGACATGATTTTGATAGGCGAAGCCTGTGACGGCCGTGAAGCGATCCAGCAGTTCCGGATGCATCGCCCGGACGTGACGGTGATGGATCTGCAGATGCCGGAAATGAACGGGCTCGATGCGTTGATTGCCATTCGCAATGAATTCCCCGATGCGAAGATCATTATGCTGACAACCTACAAGAGTGACACACAGATTATCCGGGCTCTCAAGGCCGGGGCTCAAGGCTATCTCTTGAAGAATGCTCTGCACAAAGAATTGCTGGAGGCGATCCGCGCGGCAAATGCGGGAAAGAAAACCGTCTCCCCGGAGGCTTCCCTGGAGATTGTCGAACATGCCACCGACGACGCTCTGACGCCGGCAGAAATCAGCGTCCTGCGACTCATAGCTGCCGGACGTGCAAACAAAGAAATCGCAGATCAGCTCTCTACCACGGAAGAATCGGTGAAAAGCCGGGTCAGGAGCATCCTCTCCAAATTGGACGCCAGCGACCGAACCCACGCCACGACCATCGCTCTGAAACGAGGAATCATCGAGCTGTAGATTCTGGCCGCCCCCTATATCTACACCGACGCCTCAAAAGAGGCTCGATCCGACCTCTTTGTGGGGCTCTATTCCTTTGGGAAATAGACGAAAATGAATGTGTATACGAGAGGTGCGTCCATTGCGACGCTTGTATTCCACTTTTGCTGGCGGTTGGCCCGGTTTTGGCCTCATCTTAATGCGGCTGGTTGTCGGGCTCGCTTTGGTGAGTAATGCAGGTTCCGCCCTGCTAAGCAGTCCCGCCATCCCCATGGCAATCTTGTCTGTTCTCCTGGCTGCCGCAGCGATTCTTCTCATCGTCGGGCTATTTACCCCGATCGCGGGAACACTGGTGGCCCTGATTGAAAGCTGCAGGCTCGTCACCATCCCTGCAGACAGGTTGGTCTACCTCCTGGTAGCAACCTTTGGCGCTGCCCTGGCAATGTTAGGACCGGGTTTATGGTCCGTGGATGCTCGCCTTTTTGGGTGGAAGCGCATCGAGCCCACGCCTCGCAAGAGGTAGATCGCGCACCCGAAAGAAGCCGGCCGCTCCCCTCAAACAAGCCTGTCTGCTCCGCGAACAGAGGCGCCCACTTGCCTCTACATAGGTTGTCGTTTCCCTCGATGCAGAGTTCCGCGAAATGGGAACCGGTTACAGAATGTTGTCATGCAACCAGATCGGCTCACCCTATTCCGAAAGGAGTTGGAGCAGGGCATCAGGGCAACCCCGGGTTTGCGTTAGGTCATTCCCTCACTGCACGTGGGCCCTCTCAAGGTCTGGAGAAGGGAAACGGAAATGCAGGAGATCCAGCCAAGCGAGCATTACACGGATAAGCACAACTTCGCGGCTATGACGCGAACGAAAGTTGTCAAATACGCGCAGCTGGTCAGGATCGCTGATCACCTTTGCCGAAACGCCGATGATCTCGCGTTCTCTACGGATCCACCCTCTGCCGACAACTGCCGCATTGCCGGAATGATGTTGGGTTACGCGTACAATCTTGCGCCACTGCGCATCGAGACCAAGTTCGACTACTAGCCGAGTGCCCGTTTCAGAAGGGCAATACGCCTGGGCCCGTTATTTGCCTGGGCAAAACTGATCGGAGATTCCCGAACAACTGTCCACATGGGCGCTTAAAGGCGGGAGGTAATTATGGGGAACGCGGATGTTGCTCTCACATACCTCGGGGGACTCACAGGAGCACGCTTTCCCAATGTGAGCGAATTCGAAGGCCAGCAGCAATATCAAGGATCTCAATCCATATCTGACCAGTGTTTCAAAGGCAATATCGCCAAGGGTCTCGCATTACAGGCAGTGCTTGAAAAAGCAGCGATCCTCGCTCCCACCGATTCAACCGTACTGCTTCACGGAGAGCCAAAGGCCGGCTGCGATATTCCGCACGCAAACCTCGGTCGTGCACTCCAACTGCTGGCGATCGGGCCAACAGCAGAACGTCCGTACGATGCCGACGAAATAGAATTCCTCAGCCAGGTGGCAAGCCAGATCGCCATCGCAATCGATAAAGCTCTGGCCCACGATGAGGTTTTTGAAGAGAGAAACAAGCTTGCCCAGGAGAAGCTGTACCTCGAAGAGGAGATCCGCAGCGAGATGGGGTTCGAGCAGATCATCGGGCGTAGCCCGGCGCTGAAACACGTTCTTGAACTTGTGGAAACGGTCGCCCCCAGCGGCTCCACAGTCTTGCTACTCGGCGAAACCGGTACGGGCAAAGAGTTGATCGCCCGCGCCATTCACGAACGCAGCCGACGAAAAGAGCGAAACTTTGTGAAGCTCAATTGCGCGGCGATCCCCACTGGGCTTCTTGAGAGCGAACTGTTCGGGCACGAAAAGGGAGCGTTTACGGGCGCGATCAGTCAGAGAATCGGCCGCATGGAACTCGCCGATCAAGGAACTCTGTTCCTGGATGAAGTAGGTGATATTCCAACCGAAATCCAACCGAAATTATTGCGCGTCCTGCAGGAGCGCGAGTTCGAGCGCCTCGGAAGCACACAGACTCGTAAAGTAGACCTGCGGCTTGTGGCGGCAACCAACCGCGACCTGGAAGAGATGGTCGCGGACCGGGAGTTCCGCACTGATCTCTATTATCGCTTGAACGTCTTCCCCATTCGCATCCCGCCTCTCCGAGACCGCAAAGAGGACATTCCGCTGCTCGTCAGCTATTTCGTGCGGAAGTGTGCGAAGCAAATGCAAAAACGCATCGACGCGATTCCAGCATCCGTGATGAAGGGACTCACGGCCTGGGACTGGCCCGGCAACATCCGCGAACTCGAGAACTTTATCGAGCGTGCCGTAATCCTGACCCGCGGCAAGTCACTCGAGGCTCCGCTTGAGGAGCTTCGAAACTCCAGGAAGGACGAACCGGTGCAGCCCTCAGCTTCAAATACAGAAGGTGACATTGCGCGGATCGTTAAGGAGACTGTCGCTTCTTTGAAGGGCATAAGCGCGAAAAGCGAGCGGGTGAAGAAGCAGCATGATGAGATCGTTCGGGCACTCACCGAGTGCAAGGGTCGCGTCGCAGGCGCTGATGGCGCCGCACTACACTTGGGAATCATCCGCACAACCCTCATCTCCCGTATGAAGAGACTTGGAATCAGCCCATATGACTACGTCTGAACACCGAATCTGAGCTGAGGCAGGCCAGGGGTCAAGGGCGGACAAGAGGTCGCGGCAGGGACGAGCCTTGCGGCTCGCCCCCGCTCATATCCATACGGGCAGAATTACTGCATACAGCCCCTGCCAAAGGTCGGATGTGACGCTTTTGAAGCGCTGATCTGGGTAGGGATGACATACCCGGACACACTACTGTCCGGGGAAAATCTGAAGCTATTATTGTAAAGCTATTATTTCGTATTAGATAGACTTACTCATCGCCGGGAACGATTTGAAATC
>Ga0302277_1001880_pt1 | contig 15261 bp, 7 predicted proteins | sample III_Bog_N3_1_FD_198759 | JGI IMG/M metagenome (GOLD analysis project Ga0302277, IMG submission 198759) | Peat permafrost microbial communities from Stordalen Mire near Abisko, Sweden - III_Bog_N3_1 | ecosystem: Environmental > Terrestrial > Soil > Wetlands > Peat | place: Sweden: Abisko... | reverse complement strand
GTCTTCACGAGGTAAAGTAAATCTTGAAATCTTTATGAAAACAAAATTGAACTGTTTGTTAATCACGCTGTTCGGGTTGGCCGCAACAGCCAACGCCGCAACCTACCATGTGGCCACCGCACAGCAGTTGCAAAATGCACTCACGCTTGCTGCCGCCAGCAGCGCGAGCAGCAGCATTTATGTGACGAATGGCTACTACACCGGCAACTTCAATTACAACAGCTCCGCCGTCAACAGCCTGACGGTTCTGGCCGAAACCAACGTTCCCAGCTCGCAAGTCGTGATTGACAGCGGCGGCGTGGGGAGTTCCATGAATATCTCCGGCACCGCAACGGCCAACATTACAGTGCAGGGGATGACCTTTCTGCGCAACTGCGGCAGCACCAGCGTCGGCGGCTTGCAGATTGCCGGAGGCAACACCACCATTCTGGTGAGCGGCTGCCAGTTCCTCTCGCCGACCAACTCCAGCGGCATTGGATTGCTCCTTTCTTCTGGAATAAACGCCACTGTGACCAATTGCACTGCGGCAGGAAGTATGATTGGCGGGGATGGCACGGGCATTTCCATCTCCGGCGTTACGAGCAACGTTACGGTTCAAAATTGCACGGTAACAACAAATTCTACTGAAGTCGCCATTTCAGGTGCTTCCTTTATCACCATCTCAAGCAGCATTTTCACTGGGAATTCGTCCGTTGTATCAGGTGTCAACAGTGTTGGTGTCAACTGTTCAGGCACTACGATTGTTCTATCCGACAACACTTTCATAGGAAATTTAGTTAGCCAAAGATGTAACGTATTCGGTTGTGGTGGGGGATACGGTGGCGGCACTTATTGCTCCGGCACAACCATAACACTCTCTGGAAACACCTTTAACACCAATTCAGCTACTTTTGGCGGCGGAGCTTATTGCTCCGGCACAACCATAACGCTCTATGGAAACACCTTCAACGGGAATTCCTCTTACGGCGGATACGGCGGCGGTGCTAATTGTTCCGGCACAACCGTAACCCTCACTGACAACATCTTCAACGACAATTCGGGGAGCGCCTACGGCGGCGGCGCTTATTGTAACGGCATTATATCACTTTCCAACAACACCTTTGCCGCCAATTCGGCGGTCGGCGGCAGCGGTGGAGGCGTTTATTGCACTTCTTCGGTCACTAATCCGATGACAATTTTTGGGAATGCGTTTCAGCAGAATACAGCAATGTCGGGAGGCGGATTATACGCTACTGGGCCAAACATCAATCTGTTGGACAATTTGGTCGTGAATAACTCCGCGACTAACACCAGTGCCCAAGGCGGCGGCATTTGGGTGGATGCCACCGCGAAGTTGAACATGATCAACAATACTGTCACCGGCAATACGTCGGCGGGAAGCGGCGGTGGCGTGGCTTTCATCGTCACCGGCACAGTGGAATTGCTGAATGTCTATAACAACATCATCTGGGGCAATTCGGCCACCGTCAGCGGCGGTGATGTCTATCTTTCCGGCACGGGCCAGAAGAAGGTGTTCAATTTCAATGACGCGGATAGCTATTATGGCGTGTGGGACATCGCGGCGAATGACATTGATGCTTCACCGCAGTTTTTCAATCCTGTCAGCGGTGATTATCATACCCAAAGCGCGTCGCCTTGCGCGAACGCAGGAACGAACGGCGCGCCGTCCCTTCCTTTGACTGACCTCGACGGCAGCTCCCGCACCAACAGCGCCGGGTTGGTGGACATTGGCTGCTACGAATTCAACACCACCGCCACGCATCCGGCGGATACAGACACCAATTTCGTCATCACTGCCGCCGAGTTCAACGCCTACGCAGCCGCTTGGAAGGCCGGGCAGACCTGGAGCAATGCGCCGAATGTGATACCGGCAAACTATTTGACGCGGGCAGGTTATCTGATGACCAATGGCGGCACCTATCACAACGACGGCAGCGCAAGACCCGTAAATTGGAAGACCGGCCCATAAACGCGAAAACCACGAACTAAAGGTTCTCGCGTTATGAATCCACTTCCAATCAGGAGTGAAAAAATCCAATATCGCTTGGATTCCAAAAAGCTGTCTGCGTTGCTTGTCCTCGCGCTGGCAGTCCTGTGTGTGTTTCCCGCATGGGCGCAGACGGCTCCATCCGTTTCTATTAACCGTTCGGTCTTGAACGATATAACGAATGAACCGCTGGTGACCGTAACCGTTTCAGGAGCCACGAATGTCTCTTGTCTCACCATCGAGGAGGATTTGCCCAGTCCCGCAACGCCCTTGAGCATCAGCGGTGATGGTGTCTATCTGCCCGCACAAAACATCATCCGCTGGGGGCCATATTTCAACACGGTCGCCACAAACGTGAGCTATCGTCTCACCGGTTCCGTTGGAAGCTATCCCGTTAATGGCGGTTCGTGGATGGACGGCCAGTGGTATTTCTCGCCCGGAGTGACCATGGTCACGGTGGGAGGCGGCAGCGTGCCGTCCGTGCCGCCGCAATTACAGGCACCGATCTTTTTTCCACCCAGTGGCTCGGTGGTTCCTGTGAATGTGTTGATGGGCTTGTATGGCGGGAGCTTCACCAATGTGGACATGACATTGCTGAATGACACTTGGGCAGGCGGAGTGCGAACCAACCAGAATTTGCCGCAACAGTCGGCATGGTTCACCTCCGGTTCCAGCACAAACATTACCGCCATCACAAACGCCATGAAGATATGGAATGGTAACAATCCGATCATGGGACTGACCTATTTCACGACGAATGCCACGACGCCGGTGACCCTCGGTGTGGGCGATACGCTCAAGGCCACCCTGAATCTTGTTTTGACCGGCGTGGCCGGAACGAACACATCGCAGGGGCTGCGAGTCGGGCTGTTCGATTTTGCCGATTCGACTCTTACCCCTACACGGGTTTCTGCCGACGGATTCGACCCAGACAGCCAAGGAAATGGGGTGGCTGGATATTGTCTGTTTCAAAACATGGGAAGTTATTTGGAGACGGCAACGCCAGTGGATATCAAAGTGCGGACGAACCTGGTCTCCAGCACGCTTCAGGGGAACGCCACAGATTTCAGTTCTCTCACCGGTTCGGTGGTCAGCAATAGTTTCGCCGGGTTCCAAAACAGCCGGCGATATTTCTTGACGCTCACCCTAAACCGGACGGGCGCAAATTCAATGACCTTCAGCGCATCATGGCTGGATAACATCACAGGCCGCTCTTACACGAACACGGCCACTGATACGGCGGCGACGAATTTCAGATTTGACGGGCTTGGCATCCGGACGCAAAGCGCCGCCACCACGGCAACGAACATCACTTTAAACGGGTTTAAAATTGAATATCTTCCGGTTGAATATGTTCCAAGCACAAACACCCCGGCTGGTGTCACCAACGCGTCGATTTATTACACGCTGGATGGTTCAACGCCGACGACCTCATCCATCCTTTACACCGGCGCAGTGCAATTGGCAACGGCCAGCGTCGTGCGGGCGGAAGCTTTCGCAACCAACTGGACGCCGAGCGTGGCGAGCCTGGCCTATTACGGGTCGCCAGCGGCAACGGCCAACGCGCTGGTGAATCGAAGTGTGGACATCAGTTCCCCGTCGGCTCCGGTGGTGACGTTCAGTGTTACACCCGGAACGAACGCGAATTGCGTGGCGGTGACGGAATCGCTGCCTCTTGGTCTGACTGCAACGAGTGTGACAGCAGGAGGCAATTACATCGCCAGCAACAACGTGGTGTTGTGGGGACCGTTCTTTGGAACGAACGTGCAAAAGTTGAGCTATGTTGCAATGGGCCAGCCGGGAACTTATCCAGTGCAAGCGTCTTGGAGTGTGGACGGTGTGGGCGGTGGCGAGATTGTTACCACAAATATTGTCGTGGCGGGTGGCGGTGTGCCGACACCGCCGCCACAAGTGGCAACGCCGACATTCTCGCCCGTCAGTGGCGGCTATGTTCCGGTAAATGTGACAATTTCCTGCGCGACACCCGGCGCATCCATTTATTACACGGTGGATGGCTCGCTGCCGACGCAGGCTTCAACGCTCTACAGCAGCGCCGTCAATCTGGTTTCTGCGAACACGATTCGGGCTGTGGCCTTCACGAACGGCTGGACGCCTAGCGTCGCGAGCGTGGCATATTATGGCTCGCCAGCGGCAACGGCCAACGCGCTGGTGAATCGAAGTGTGGACATCAGTTCCCCGACTGCGCCGGTGGTGACGTTCAGCGTAACGCCGGGCACGGGTGCAAGTTGCGTTGCGGTGACGGAATCGCTGCCTCCGGGTCTGGCCGCAACGAGTGTATCGGCGGGCGGCAATTACATTGCCAGCAACAACGTGGTGTTGTGGGGGCCGTTCTTTGGAAAGAACGCGCAGACGTTGAGCTATGTGGCAGTTGGCCAGCCGGGAACTTATCCGGTGCAGGCAACATGGAGCGTTGACGGCATCAGCAGCAGCGAGGCTGTTGGAACAAGCATTGTCGTGGCCTTCGCTTCCGGCAGCAGCGTTCCAACCCCGCCGCCGCAAGAGCCGGTGCCGACGTTGTCGCCTGCCAGTGCTTCAAACCTGCCTGTCAATGTGACGATTTCATCCGGCGACAATCAGGCGCAAATTTATTACACCACTGATGGAACGTTGCCGACGCAGAGTTCGACACCTTACACGACCCCGTTGACAATCAGCGTGCCAACATCCTTGCGGGCGGTGGCATTTCGTTCGGGCTATACTCCCAGCGTCTCGGCGGTGGGCTATTATGTCGCGACACCCCAGGCCAATTCGCTGTCGCTGGTGCGAAGCATTTCCGGGAACGGGACTTTTCTGCCGTTCGTCACCTTGACCGCGACGCCCCTGGGGAATTTGAGTTGTTATGCCGTTACGGAAACGCTCGTGCCCGGGCTGACACCGTTCGGGCTGGCAACCAACGCGGTTTGGAATCCAGCGAACAACACCATTTATTGGGGTCCATTTCTGGACAACCAGGCACGGGTGCTGACATATCAATTGAGCGGGCCAACCGGAAGTTACCCGCTTACGGGTCAAGGGAGTTTTGACGGTTATCCGGCCATTGTTACGGGCGCAACAGAGGTATCGTTGAACACAGCCTATGCTGGAGTATCCGTCAACTATGCGAGCTGCATCTCTGAACCGATTTCTTACACTGTGGACATTGATCCCGCACCGGGCATCATCATCGTGGATACAGCCAGCGGCACCATCAATTGGGGTGATGGAACACAGACCAACTTTACGCAACCGGATGTGACGTTGCAAAAACTTTATGCCGCTCCGGGAACATATAACATTACGATCTCGGTGAACTGGACCGGGCACACGACCGACATGATCACGCCGGGCAACGGAACCAAAACGGATACCATCCAAATTTTCTCATCGTGTGGCGGGCCGGTCATTGTAACCCAACCGACGAACCAAGTGGTTTTGGCGGGAGGGACGGCACAGTTCACTGTGGGGACCAGCAGTGATTTTCCGATCAATTACCAATGGTATTTTAATCAAACGAACACAATATTCTCTTCATCAGCGACGTTAGCGACACTCATGTTGCCAAACGTGACAGTGAATGCTGGCGGCTCCTATTTAGTCGTGGTTACCAATGCTTACGGCAGTGCCACCAGCAGCGTGGCCGCACTCACGGTTGTGATGCCATTGATCCATAATGCAAACGGAAGTGTGACATTTGGCTTTGCAGAGGTTCCGAACAGCAGCAGCACAACCCGAGTATTCGCCGCAACGAATCTGGCGTCACCAATCACTTGGCAGCCTATATTCACCAATAGCAGCGTCGGAGCCAATGGCATATGGCAGTTCACCGACACAAACGCGGTTTATTTACCGGATCGTTTCTATCGTTTCTCGACGCCGTAGGGCAAACAGAAGCATACGGTTTTTCTGAAGAGCCACTGACGCCGCCCGAGTATTTAGGCAATCAATCCGCCCCTGGCGGCAGCCCGCTTTTATTATTCCATTCGGTTGATACTTCTCTATCTACAGTTTTGGTTCTGCGCCTTTGAACGAACATTGCCAATTGAATAATTTTCTCTGCATGGCCGCTTCTCTGCGGTTAAATGATGGCCGCAATGTATTTTGTCCGGCGCATCCTGTTCGCGATCCCACGTTGCTGGTCATCAGCGCGCTGGCGTTCGTCCTGATGCATCTCGCTCCCGGCGGCCCGTTTAACACCGAGCGCAAGCCACCAGTCGCACGGTGAATCCTGGCGGCACGGTGGCGACGATCGGTTCTGCCGTTTTTCCTTTCGGCTTTTATCTTTTCAAAAAAAGTTTATACAAATTTCGCTGTTGTGGTGTCTATCATTTGAAACCGTGAACGGCGACGCACATTCCAACTGGCTTGAAAAGTTTTACGAGGCGAGGGCTTCCGGCCTGATACTTTATGGCCGCGCGCTGGGCCTGGGCCACGGCGAGGCGGAGGATGTGCTGCAGGAAACTTTTCTGGCGCTGATGCGTTTGCCGGAACTGCCGCGAGAGCCGGAGAATTATTGTGTCCGCAGTTTCAGGAACCGCGCGCTGAATTACAAGAGGTCGCTGTGGCGGCGTTTGACGCGGGAAGTCCTTGCGCACGGCCACCATTTTGCAGGCGGTAACAATTGGTTTGAGAAGGCGCAGGACGAAGCCGAACAATCTTTGCAGTCGGCCGCGGTGCGCTGTCTGGAGGGATTGCCTGTGGAGCAGCGCGAGGTGATTGTGCTGAAAATCTGGAATCAATTCACATTCGAGGAGATTGGCGGGTTGCTGGAGATTTCGCCGAACACGGTGGCGGGCCGTTACCGATACGGTTTGCAAAAGATAAAATCCAAACTGGCCGCCGACGCGCTGTTGCGCTCTGGCGTGCCTCAGGAAGGAGTCGTTTATGAAAGAGACGGATTCACTGGAGAACCAATTGCGTTCGTGGCAGCCGCGCCGGCCGTCGGCGGGGCTTAGGCGGAAACTGTTCGGCGGCCCTGTCAAAGCCACGCGGCGGGTGGCGTGGTTTTTGGGCTCGCTTGCGCCGGCGGCGGCGTGCCTGTTGCTCACGATATCGGTGTTTAATCCAGGGAATTATGGCGGTTCCACGCACCTCGAACCGATGGTTTTGGGCAATCAAAGTTCCGCAGTTTATGCTTCCGGCAATGACGGGGGAACGGAGAACAACTTATTTTCCGTCACTTTTGATTGGACAAACCATGGCAATTTCACTTCTAGTATATCTCCTTTTTCACGGTCAAGATGAATTGATTTGACGATTTACAAATGAGCAATGACAAAAGCAATGCGCCGACCGGCAAGCAACCTGCGGGAAAAACTCCCGTGACCACGCCCGCCGCCAAACCTGTTCCCGTAAAAGTTCCGCCGCTGTTCCGAAAGATTGACTGGCTGGTGCTGGCGGTCATTTTCGCCGTGGTCTGGACGGCCTATCTGTTCACGCTCGCACCGGAACTGACGCTGGAGGATTCCGGCGAGCTGTGCACGGCGTCGTATTATGCCGGCATCCCGCATCCGCCGGGCTATCCGTTCTGGGCGATTTATTCGTGGCTGTGGACGGTGATCGTGCCGTTCGGCAATGTCGCCTGGCGTGTGGAGGTGGGCGAGTCCTTCGCGGCAGCGATGGCGTGCGGGCTGGTCGGCTTCATGGTTTCGCGAGGAAGCAGCATGTTGATCGAGGGCATTGATGAATTGAAGGACATGAGCCGCAAATGGGAGAATGTCATCTGCGTGGTGACGGGAATTGTGGCGGGATTGATGCTGGGCTTTGACCGTTTCATGTGGATGGAATCGGTGGTCATCAACCGCATCTCGCTCTTCGACGTGCCGTGGATCATGGTGGTGGCGCTCTGTTTGTTCCGGTGGATTTATGCGCCGCAGCAGAAGCGTTATCTTTACATCGGAATGTTTTTCTTCGGCGTCTGCGCGACGATCCATCAAACGATGCTCGTGGCCGCGATGGGCATTGAAGTGTGCATCGCCATAGCCCTGCCGCGACTTGGGCGAGATTTATTTTTGGGCAACAGCATTGTTTTCGCGCTGGGATTGATCGGGATGGAAACAAACAAGGTGCAAGCCTTGAATGATTTAAGCCCGATGTTCAAAAACATCTTTTACTTTGTCGGACTGGGATCGGTAGCCGGATTCAACTGGATTTACATCAGTTCCTGGGTTCAAACAAAACGGCTCGGCAAATCATGGAAACAGGCATTGCTCTGGCCGACAGTCGCAATCGCCGGCGTCTTTCTGCTGTGGTTTTTTCTGCTGATGGCCTTTGAACCGAATGGCGACACCGATCCACTGTCGTTCCGGGCCGAGACGTTCAACAAGGTTCTGAATCTTGGCGGCAAGATCATGGAAGTATGTGTGATTCTTTACGGTGGAATTCTGGCTGTCTGCACCGTGGTCTGTTTTTGGACTGGCATTGAAACGCGCGAACTGGGCAGGGAATGGAAGGCGGTTCTGTTCATGGGGCTGCTCTGGACGCTGGGTGCGGCATTTTATTTTTATGAACCGCTTGCTGGCATGTCGGATCCGCCCATGCAGTGGGGATATCCGCGCACGGTCGAGGGATTTTTCCATGCGCTGTCGCGCGGGCAGTATGAAAAGTCCAACCCCACGGACATCATCCAGGATCCGATGCGTTTCATCTCGCAACTCGGCCTGCTCATCAGCGGCCTCGCCGATTCGTTCGGTTGGGTTTATCTGTTCATTGCTTCGTTGCCATTTTTCTTCCTCTGGCGGATGAAAAACCGCGAACGAGCATGGATCATCGGGCTGGCGGCCATTTATTTATGCATTGGTGTTCTGCTGACGATCATCATGAACACAAGCCTGGACCGCCAGAACGCGTTGTTGTGCGAGGTGTTCTTCACGGCTTCCCACGCGGTGGTGGCCATCATGATCGGCTACGGGCTGGCCCTGCTTGCGGCTTACATGGCGACGCATTACGAAAGATTCCGGAACTGGGGATTGATCGGCGGGGCGATTGCCACAGTGCTCGCGCTCTATTGTCTGGTGAGCGCGATGGGCAAACTTTACTTCGGTCCCGCCGGCGAGATCACCGGTGTGCATGAATTTTTCAGCGGCATCATCCGCGCGTTTGACAAAAACCAATACGGTTCGCCCGTTTTTGCAAATCTGATATTGGTCGCAACGCCGCTGATTTTCATCGCCGCGCTGCTGCTCTACCGCAACCGCGCCCCGGTGGTGATCACGCTTTGCATTTTTGCCACCGCGCCGGTTTATTCTTCTTTGTCGCACTGGTATAAAAGCGAGCAGCGCAACCACTGGTTCGGCTACTGGTTCGGGCATGACATGTTCACGCCGCCGTTTGGCATTTACCCCGAAATGTCGCGCAACACGATTCTTTTTGGCGGCACCGACCCAGGGCGATTCTGTCCGACCTACATGATTTTCTGCGAGAGTTTCATCCCGCACAGTTGCCAGCCGTTGGAAGACCAAAAATTTGACCGCCGCGACGTTTATCTCATCACCCAAAACGCACTGGCAGACGGAACTTATCTTGATTATCTCCGGGCGCAATACTTTCGCAGCCAGCAAAAAGACCCGCCTTTTTTCAGCCGGTTCATCAAATACATCGCAGTCACCATTGGCATCGGCAACCCCGCCAACGTGATCATGGATGGCATTGACATGGGCAAAGGAGACACGGGAAATTCGCTCGTTGATGGCATTGCCAACCTGCTGGATTCAACCTTGGACAAGCCGTTGACCGCATTGGGCGCCAGCATTGAAAAACGCCGACGCGCCGAGGGTGTCTATCCGCACAACGAAATCTACATCCCGTCCCCGCTGGATTCACAGAATTGTTTCCAAGAATACACGGAGGATGTCGCCCACCGTCAGCAGCTTGGCCAGCTCAAGCCCGGTGAAGAAGTTCATGCAGATGCAGAAGGCCATGTGCAGGTTTCCGGCCAGGTCGCCGTGATGGAAATCAACGGCCTGCTTTGCAAGGTCATTTTCGACCACAACCCGACCAATGACTTTTACGTCGAGGAAAGTTTCCCTCTCGATTGGATGTATCCCTACGAAACGCCGTCGGGCATCATCATGAAGATCAACCGCAACCCGCTGCCGGAGCTGACCGACGACATCTTCAAGAAGGATCATGAATTCTGGAGCAAATATTCCGAGCGGCTCTGCGGCAACTGGATCACCTACGACACCACCGTGCAGCAGATCGCGGACTTCGCCGAGAAGGTTTATCTCGGCAACAATTATGACGGCTTCACCGGTGACCGCAAATTCATCCGCGACGACGACGGCCAGAAGGCTTTCTCCAAGCTGCGCAGCTCCATCGCCGGTGTTTATGCCTGGCGCCTGACGCCGCAATGCCCGCCCGAATACCGTCAGAAAACCCAGGCATCACAGCAGGCGTTGATCAAGGAAACGGATTTCGCATTCAAACAATCCTTTGCCTTTTGTCCTTACAGCCCTGAAGCTGTTTTTCGTTATGTCAACTTCCTGCTTGGTTTCCAACGCTTTGATGACGCTTTGATTGTCGCAAAAACGTGTCAGAAACTCGACCCCTACAACGATCAGGTCTCCGGCCTCATTGCGCAATTGGAGAATTATAAAAAGCAATACGGTGACATGTCCCGAGCCCAGAATCAGATGCAGCAAATGCAGTCAGAAGCCACCACCAACCCGGCGGATTTGCCGAACATCCTTGGCCTTGCCGGGACGTATTTGCAAATGCAGCAGACCAATGCCGCCATCTCACTGTTTGATGAGGCGATTACCAACGCCCACATTTCCACCGCCCAACTTGGCGCCATCGCCAGTTTCTATGCCGAATCGGGAAGGATAATCAAACTCGAAGGCGTGCTTGGAAGAATCGTCGTAATCGCGCCAGACCAGCCTGAGCCACGTTACGACTTTGCCGCCGTCGAGGCCGTGCTGGGCAAGACCAATGAGGCTCTTGAAAACCTGAAGGTCGCCCTCGACTTGAACGCGAAGCGGCTCAAGGCCAATCCTGCGGCGACCGACCTTTTGACCCAGGCGCGAACCGACGGGCATTTAAATTCCCTGCGCAATCTGCCTGAATTTCAAAAACTCGTTCCGGCCAGTTAGCAGGAGTTTCATGATTCAATTAAGCTTTCCATTCACCGAAGAAAAAATCCGCGCGCTGAAGGTCGGCGACGAGGTTTTGATTTCAGGGATCGTGTTCACCGGGCGCGACGCGGTCCACAAGTATCTCCACGAGGGCGGCAAGCTGCCGCCGGAAGTGAACTTGCGTGACGGCATTCTTTACCACTGCGGCCCGGTTATGATGAAACAGGACGACGGCAGCTATAAATGCACCGCAGCCGGCCCGACCACGTCCATCCGCGAGGAGCCGTATCAATGGCAGGTCATCCGTGATTTTGGAATTCGCGGCGTCATCGGAAAGGGCGGCATGGGCGACCGCACTCTTGCGGCATGCAAGGAATACGGCTGCGTGTATTTGCATGCGGTAGGTGGCGCGGCGCAGGTGCTGGCCGAATGCGTGAAACGCGTCCGCAATGTCTATATGATGAAGGAATTCGGCGCGCCGGAGGCGATCTGGGAACTGGAGATTGCGGATTTTCCAGCAGTGGTGACGATGGATTCGCACGGCAGTTCGCTGCACAAGGAAATTTTTGCAAAGAGCCAGGCGGCACTGGCGGAGCGGCTCTAAAATTTCAAATTCCATTCCCCGGTCAAATACTTCTCCCTGGCTAGTTTTTGGATTTTAGATTTTGGAAAATCTTTCAATTCCTCAGTTGCGTTCCACGATTTAATTAATGCGGCTTTCACCGTGTCCGACGGCAAGTTCAAGTTGGTGAGAAATTCGCCGTGGCTGCGGCTTTGACGGTAATCCGGCTGCTTGGACGGCATGCGCAACAATTCGCCGACAAGTGCGAGGTCGAAATCCAAAAGAAAAGTCCCGTGAAAGAGCAGGAAGTTCTTTTTGCGGCGCTGCGAATTGCCGGAGAATTTATTGAGGGTTGATGGTTCAGGGTTGAGAGTTAAGTCCGTGTGGCCGTTGATTGAGATTTGGACTTTGGACTTTGGACTTTGGACTTTGGACTCAATTGCCTCGCGGTTGCGTTCCATGATGAACTTGTTCGCACCGGAAATCCCGGCGAGCGGCGAATTCTCTTTGATTTCCAAAATGAGCGCGTAATTCAAACATCCCCGGCCCTGCAAAACCGTTCCGCCGCCGGAGCAGCGGCGGAAAATGGGAATTTGTCCAGCGCGGCAGCTTTCGACATTCACTTCCGTTGCAACTTTATTTGCGTAGCCGACAACAATAAAAGTTTCATGCGATTTCCAGAAGCGCAGGATTTCTTCGCCGCCGTTTTCATCGCGCCAGTCGAGCAGGGCCTCGTCGCACGCCAGATTTTCGGCGGGTGAGGGGAGGGTGAGGTCGAGCAGCTTCATCGGATTTCGCTGGCGTTTGGGGTCAAGTTGGGTTTTATTGTCTGCGCGCTTTTTGCGTGCCAGGAAGAATTGATTAACACAGTGAGCATGGAGAAAAAAGAAATTTACAGTTCGCGTTCCCCCTTCGCTTCGCCATCTGGAAATGGAAATGGCGACAAGGCGGGCGATTCGCTACAGGCGGTCTTTGAGATGGCGCTGGAAAGCCAGGGGCCGGAGCGCACGGCCAAGCTGCTCGAAAAACTCGCGGACCAGTTGCGCGCCGCGCCGCGTCCGTCGGCGGGGCCGACCACGTCTTACGCCAACACGATTTCGCCGGACCAGCAGGCACCGTATCCAGGCGACCGCGACATCGAGCGCCGCATCAAGAGCCTTATCCGCTGGAACGCGATGGCGATGGTGGTGAAGGCGAATTCCACGACGAACGTCGGCGGACACATCGCTTCGTTCGCGTCTTCGGCGACGCTCTACGAAGTGGCGCAGAATCATTTCTTTCGCGGAGCGACGGAAGATTTCCCCGGCGACATGGTTTATTTCCAGGGTCACGCCGCGCCTGGAATGTATGCGCGGGCTTTTCTTGAAGGCCGGTTGGACGAGAAGCACCTTCAGAATTTCCGGCAGGAACTTGCCGAGGGCGGGGGCCTGTCGTCGTATCCGCATCCGTATTTGATGCCGGATTTCTGGCAGTTTCCGACGGTCTCAATGGGTCTTGGCCCGATCATGTCGCTGTATCAGGCTCGCTTCAACCGTTATTTGCAGGCGCGCGGGCTGACGAACTGGAAGGAAGAGCCGAAGGTCTGGGCGTTCCTCGGCGACGGCGAATCGGACGAGCCGGAATCGCTGGGAGCCATCACTCTAGCCGCTCGCGAAAATCTCGACAACATCATCTGGGTGGTGAATTGCAATCTCCAGCGCCTCGACGGCCCGGTGCGTGGCAACGGAAAAATTATCCAGGAACTCGAAGGCCTGTTCCACGGCGCGGGCTGGAACGTCATCAAGGTGATCTGGGGAACCGAGTGGGACGACATCATCAAGCGCGACAAGACCGGCCTGCTGCTGCAGCGCATGGAGGAATGCGTGGACGGCGATTACCAGAAATATATCGTCGAGCCGGGCAGCTACACGCGCCAGCATTTCTTCGGCAAGTATCCGCAGTTGCTGGAGCTCGTGAATCATTTGAGCGACGGGCAGATTTCCAAATTGCTGCGCGGCGGGCACGATGTTCGCAAAATGTATGCGGCCTACAAATCTGCGATGGATCACAAGGGGCGCCCGACGGTCGTGCTTGCAAAGACCGTCAAGGGCTACGGCCTTGGCGAGGCCGGCGAAGGCAAAAACATTTCGCACCAGCAGAAGAAAATGAACGAGAAGGAGCTGCGCGAATTTCGCGAGCGCTTCGGAATTCCCATCTCGGACGACGTGATTGCCGAAACGCCGTTCTATCGTCCGCCTGCGGACAGCCCGGAGACAAAATACCTGCTCGAACGGCGCAAGGCGCTTGGCGGGTTTGTGCCCGCGCGCATCGTCAAGCCGGCGGTGCTCGACGTGCCGAAGCTCGATTACTTCACCGAATTTTCCAAAGGCTCGGCCATGGAAGCCTCCACGACGATGGCGTTCGTGCGGCTGGTGACGATTTTGCTCCGGCACAAGGGCATCAGCAAAAACATCGTGCCCATCATCCCCGACGAGGCGCGCACGTTCGGCCTCGACGCGCTGTTCCGCGAAATCGGGATTTACTCGTCCAAAGGCCAGCTTTACGACCCGGTGGACAGCAGTTCGCTGCTTTTTTATCACGAGGCGAAGGACGGGCAGATTCTCGAGGAAGGCATCAGCGAAGCCGGCTCGATGGCGTCGTTCATCGCGGCGGGCACGAGCTATGCCTCGCACGGCGTGCCTACGATTCCGTTCTACATTTACTACTCCATGTTCGGGCCGCAGCGCGTCGGCGATCTGTTCTGGCTCGCGGGCGACATCCGGGCGAAGGGATTTTTGCTCGGCGCGACTTCCGGCCGCACCACGCTCAACGGCGAGGGCCTGCAACATCAGGACGGACACAGCCTGCTGCACGCCAGCACCATCCCCACCTGCCTGCCATACGACCCGGCGTTCGGTTACGAACTTGCCGTCATCGTGTCCGACGGATTGCGCCGGATGTATGTGGAGAATGAGGACATTTTCTATTACATCGCGCTTTACAACGAAAATCATGCCATGCCGCCGATGCCTCCGGGAGTCGAGGACGGAATCCTGAAGGGCCTGTATAAATTCAAGTCCGGCGCCGAAGGCAAAAAAGTCAAGGCTCATATCCTAGGCAGCGGGCCGATCATCCAATCCGCGCTCAAGGCGCAGGAAATTCTCTCGGAACGCTACGACGTCTCCGCCGATGTCTGGAGCGCGACCAGCTACAAGCTGCTCCGCACCGATGCCATCCGCTGCCAGCGCTGGAACATGATGCATCCCACCGAGCCGCCAAAGAAATCCTACTTGGAAAATCTCCTTGCGAAAGAGCAGGGGACATTCGTGGCCGTGTCCGACAACATCCGCACCGTGCCAGACCAGATTGCGCCGTGGGTGCCGGGCGGATTGTTCACGCTGGGGACGGACGGCTTTGGCCGCAGCGACACACGCGCGCGTTTGCGCCGGTTCTTCGGCATGGACGTTGAATCCACCGTCATCGGCACGCTCTACGCGCTGGCGGAAAAGAACATCATCGGCTGCGAAGTCGTGGCGCAAGCCATCAAAGATCTGGGCGTTGATCCTGAAAAGGTCCAGCCGCAGATTGTATAATTCCCTCTCCGCCTCGAACGGGTGGGCTTGGGTGAGGGAGGATGTTGTTTCACTTCACGCCGGGGTGGT
>Ga0302277_1001879_pt1 | contig 15263 bp, 7 predicted proteins | sample III_Bog_N3_1_FD_198759 | JGI IMG/M metagenome (GOLD analysis project Ga0302277, IMG submission 198759) | Peat permafrost microbial communities from Stordalen Mire near Abisko, Sweden - III_Bog_N3_1 | ecosystem: Environmental > Terrestrial > Soil > Wetlands > Peat | place: Sweden: Abisko... | reverse complement strand
CGGCCTTGGTGAGACTCCAGGCCTCAAGTACCTGTTTAGCACACAACAAAACGAAGTCCTTAACGATGAGTTGGTCTTCATGATCATTCCGCATGTCGTACGCGCAATGAATGTAAACGCAGGCGCCGGCCGGGAGATTGATATCGGCACTGGAGAATCGGTCCGCATTCGGCCTCTCCCCGACCCAACTGCCGACTCGACCACATCCGCCAAGCCCCAGTAATTTCTTACATTGAACGGGCCTGAATGGTTGCTTTCATCGTTGGTCGATTCTATCCTCAGCAATTTGTCGCTACCGCCCCGGCCAGTGACATTGGCGACTGCGCAGCACAGTTCCCGACGCCTGCCTCTGGCCTCCCCGTGCAAGCGCCATGGGAGCCCAGACGGGCTACGAGCCCTGCGGGCCTTCTCCCGGAGGCAGTCCTACCCCTGGGGGCGGTCCATGGGGCGGTTCTTCGCCCGGGCCGCCCAGCTTACCTGAGATCTTATCGAATTGCTTCTTCTGATCGTCCGTGAGCAGATCGCGAATCTTTTTGTTCGAACTCTCGCGGATAGCCTTAATCCTTGCCATCATCTCTTCCATGCTACCGGCCCGGTCTTGAAAAAGAGCGTTCATCTGTTCGTGCTCATCCTCTAGAACAGGAGCGATACTGGTCTTTTGTTGTTCGGAGAGCTTGAGCTTCTTGGTGAGATCCTTAAGCTCCGCAGCAGCGGCTTCCTTGGGAGACGTCCGTTGCATTGGGCTGTCGGGCGGTGGACCCCCGTCGGGCGGGCCGCCGCCCGGTGGATCTTGTGCGAATCCTGCGGTGGCGAACAGCATCGAAGCGAAAAGGAACAGCACCATGAACAGCCTTGAGAACTTTTCTTGCATAGAACCTCCGTTGATTACTGGAGGATTGACGCAGGTTTGAGCGGGGAGGCTGCGCGAAATCATGGAATACGACAATTCTCTACAAATCAGGCAAGTGAGAACCGGCATGCTACTTAAGTCTGGAATTGTGCCTTGGCATTCACAGTCGCTTGTCTGCCATAGAAACGTCGGGCTACCTCAGGAGGATGCGTGAAGCTTCTGTCAATGATCGCAGAGATCGATCTGGGGATTACACTCGTGTATTGACAGCAAAATGATCGCACATTGCCGGAAACGTCTGCGCTCTTCACCGGCACAGCTGTGAGTGTCAGGGAAAACGGCTGGCTGCGATTGGCCGCTAGCATCCTGGAATTGCCCAGACATTGTCTGGGCGTTTGCGAACGCTGGGAATTGTCCGGACGCCGTCTGGATAATCTTCATGAACTCTTTGCAAACACGATAGGCTTTGCGGGATGTTGCATTATGTCATTACAAGTGATTAAATAATTAGTCGATCCTGAAAAGCCAATAAAGCCCCTATAAATCCTGATGAAATGGGTCATTGGTTGCTTTAGAATTTCCCTGAAGGCGCAGCAAATGGCCTGAAAACTGGGGAAAAACGATGCAACCCAAGCGCGAGCCGAAGCAGCCACAACGGGAGATGTTTCAGATAGATTTGGAGCAGTTGATCGACATGAGCCATCCCCTGGTTCATCTCGGTCTTGTCATCGACTGGGAGTCGTTCGAGCAGACTCTTGGCGGCACCTATCATCCCAGTCAAGGTGCGCCCGGCATCTCGACGCGCCTGATGGTTGCTCTTCACTATCTGAAGTATCAGCATGACCTGAGCGATGAAGACGTTGTTGCCTTGTGGGTTGAAAATCCTTACTGGCAGTACTTCAGCGGCATGCGGCATTTTCAGCATCGGATGCCGATCGATCCATCGAGCATGACGCGCTGGCGCAAGCGGCTGGGCGATGCCGGGGCCGAGCAGATGCTGCGCGCGACGATTGAAGCGGGCATCGCGATGCGCGTGATTCGTCCCGCCGAGTTGAAGCGCGTCAACGTGGACACGACAGTTGAGACCAAGGCGATTCGTTTTCCCACCGATGCCAGACTTTACCAGCGCATGCGCGAGCGGCTGGTGAAGGCGGCGCGCGCCGAGGGCCTCGCGATCAAGCAGAGTTATCAGCATGTGGGCCGCCGCCTGCTGATGCAGTCCAGCCGTTATGCCCATGCTCGTCAGATGAAACGCGCACGTGCCTGCACGCGTAAGCTGAAAACCCAGTTGGGGCGCGTTATTCGAGAGGTTGAGCGCCAGACAGCGGAACCGTCCATGAAACTCGACAAGTTACTTCAGACCGCGCATCGAATCTACACGCAACAGCGGCATGACAAGAACAAGATTTACTCGGTTCATGAACCCGAGGTGCAGTGCATCGCGAAGGGCAAGGCAGGCAAGCAGTACGAGTTCGGCAACAAGGTGAGTGTCGCGGTGAGCAGTCGTGGTGGATGGTTCGTCGGCGCCAAGAGCTTCACAGGAAACCCCTACGACGGCCACACGCTGGCTGCACAGATGAAGCAAGTGGAAAGCCTGATCGGTAACAAGGTCAGCGAAGTGTACGTGGACATGGGCTATCGAGGCCACGACTATGACGGCCCGGTCGCAGTGCACGTGGACAAGAGACGAAGAGGACGGACCTCAGCACCTCGATGGCGATGGATGAAACGTCGTGCCGCAGTCGAGCCCAGCATCGGACATCTGAAGAGCGAACACCGGTTGGAACGTAATCGGCTGAAGGGCACTGCCGGAAACGAGATCAACGCAATCCTGGCAGCCGCCGCGATGAACTTCCAAAAGCTCCTCAGAGCTTTTTGGCGCATTTTTCTGTTCTTCCTGATCGAAGTACGGAACGGCTTGCTTGCCTTGAAAGCCCCGAAGGCCGGCAACACTCAACTTCAATCTGCCTGAAAATCACTTTTTCAGGATCGACTAAAGTAAGGTGTTGTGCTAATTGTGCGTTGCGACTTTTACGACCGCTAACAGCAGGCACCCCTGCTTCGACGCCAGGCACCGGTACTACGGGCGTGTCTGTCTCGTCGAGAGCCGCCACTGCATTTCTCGTCGTCGCCTGGTCACATGAGGTGCAAAGAGCGATCTGCTTTCGAAAATGCCGAGTTGAAGATCATTGAAGAATGAAGTTCGTTGTTTCCTCGAGGAACATCCTGGTATTTCGGAAGGGGGCATTGACCTTCCGGCTTTTTTCTCAACACGTGCTCTCAGTTCGGCTCCCAGTTATATGCAGTCAGTATTCTTCCATCCGCACCGACCAAGAGAATTGCAGCCCGCCCGCTGGTTAGCCTTCCGGAAAAACTTTTGCTACTCCTGAGATCGGTGAAATCGAACCCGGTTTGATTAGACTCAGATGTGACCACGTAGAGAGTCGCATTCGGAAAGCGCGTCGGACAGATCATGATCCCGGGGTCTTTCAACGTTGTGGTGTAAACAGGCGCAATACCGGCGGTCTTCAAAGCGTAGGAATAAACGTCGCCGACCGCACGCAGGTTGTCGTTCAATTCCAACGGAAATGTCGCAAACAGAATCTTGCCTTTCCCCAGAGGCTTTTCCACCCAATCCTTGCCATCGGGCAGTACACCTCGGCTCAAAACCGTGGTCTTGTTGCCACCGAAAATCAGGGTTTCATCTCCGCCGGCAAAGTGCATAACGGGTTCGCGAGCAGTCAGCGGATCATCCGTATATGCTATGCCGACTGAATCCTGTCTCGAGGTCGCGTGCATATGGGCATCGCCATCCCAGGGCCCCGTGACGAGCAGTACCGCTCCCCCTCTTACCTTGTCCTCGATAGCTTGCCATGCGGTCTGTGTGAGACCAAACGGAGAAGGCAAAATAATCAGCTTCGGGGATCCGAGTAAATCAATTTGATATTCACCTACGGCGTACGCACTGCTGCGCGCATATCCGTAGAGTGCGCGCACCGCTGTCTGCTGCGCCTCAAGCGCCAGAGGGTTCGCAACCGAAAGCTGGTTCGACTGGGGCAGCACGATGGCGACCTCCGGGAGCTCAAGTGCGGTGGCAGAGGGCGCGGCCTTTTGCGCAAACTCTCCCAGGTCGCGCATCATGTTTTCCCAGACCTTCGCTGAGCCGTCACTCCGCTGCATCCCAAAGTCCGGCTCGCGTGCCCAGTCCCACTGCATTGCACCCGTGGACCCGGCGGCGAATCCAAGCGCCCACTTGCGTTCGATCAGTCCAAGCCCCGTGAACTCGTCGTAACGCCAGGCTCCATCGGGAGCCCACACCGGCTGATAGCCTGTCTCACCTGTGATGTTGGGAACCCCAGGACGTTTGGCCACGACGGAATCCCAGAGCAGCGCATCGTCCTGCCAGTAGGTGTGGTTGGTGGTAAACGAGACTCCTGCGCCGCCGTAAAACTGATTCAGCACGCGGTCGGTCACACCGCCTTCGTCCTGGCCCACATCAATTAGTTGTTTGCTGCCGGTCGCACGGATTGATGCGACCATCTTCTTGACCCAATCGCTGAACATATCCTGGGCAAACAAGCCGTAATCCAGCGCCCTGACCTGTTGTGCGTTCTTGTAGCGTCCGTAGGTGATGTCATTGATGGAAGGCAACGGCACAGATTCGAAACTGCCAAGCTGCTCCGGGATCACCGACCAGGCATCGGCCAGCTTCGCAAGATTCCCGTTGTACTTCTGCTGCAGCCATTTGCGCCACGCCGCGATCTCGGTAGGATCCCCATTCGGATAGTTGCCTTTGAAAACGTGTCGAGGATTCGAGAAGCTGGGCTCGTTAATAAGGTCATAAGAAAGCCACGGAACATTTTTGAAGCGCCCCACGACCGACTGAATATAAGATAGCTGCGCCTGCACCGCCCCCGGGTCAGTATATGGATTGGGAAGCGGAGCATCTGTCCCCGTCTCGCTAGACGCATTTCCGGAGCGCGGCGAGAAAGCAAAGAATGTGAAGTTCACCGCGACGTTGTGCTTCTGCGCGCAATGCAGAAATGCCTCGAGATTGCGCAGAAAACGCTCGTTTACACCACCGGTACTGGCTTCGATGAATCTTCCATTCGGCATCCACACGCCTGTGCGCACAAAGCTGACTCCATGACGTGACATTTCGTCGAAGTCTTTCTCCCAGGCCCATGCGTTGCGCGATCTCGAGAAATCCCATCCATTTTCTTCGGTTGTGAAGTAGTTGGTTCCAACCGGAAAAAACGGAGCGCCATCCCGAGTGAGGAAGTCGCCTTTTACCCCTAGCACTGGTCCAGAATCTAACGCCACGGGGTCCTCAACCCAAAAGCCATTCTCGTAGAACTCACGAAATTTGCGGCCCTCTGTCAAAACCGCGGAGACCCTATAAAACCCGGCCGGCAATGCTTTACGAAAGGGAACATCGACGTCCGCAACGCCATCTCTTGTGGTGATTGGAAGAGCCACCGAGTCCACCACGCGATCTGCCGACATCAAATTGAGCTTCACCTCGCCGGAACTCGAGCCGGTCATTCGCTGTTGATGCGTATTTCGCAGATGCACTGTGATCCGGGGCGACTCATGCTCCCTTATAGTCGAGAACTCCAATTCGATCGAAAAATCGGTGGACCCATGGCTGGCGTAATCGGCGGCCGCGCGAATCAGCGACACTCCGTCTTCGCTTTGCCAATATCCTTTTTCCGGCTCGAAATCGAGGGCAACAACACGGCTGCCTTGCATCGGCCCGAGGTTATGATTGGCTACAATCACCGGCGCAGCCACCAGCAGTCCGGTGTTGTCGACCATGTAACCCAGCCCATCAAGTCGTCCCTCGAGAGCAAAGAATCGATGCGCGCGGATGTGAGGCGTCACTGGAAAATCGTATCCACGCTTCCATGCAAATTTGGCATCCGCGGGAACAGGAACCTCATAAGTGTGCCGGAAATCGAGCGCACGCGAGTATGTATCTTGTGCGCGCGCCTCAACGAACTTGCCACCTACTTCCGTCACCGGGACGCGCAGCGCCTGCCCTCCAAGTACAAGCAGATTGCCCCCGTCATGAATGTACTGCTCAATCGCTTTCCAGGCATCGGCCGGGGCAGCGGAACCGTAGGGAAGAACCAACAGATCTGCGCCTTCCAGAGTCCCTTTCGCCTGTAAGTTCGCTACATCGGCAAATTGCGGCCCCATTCCGTCGAGTGCTTTTTCCAACGTGGCGCGCTCGACCGGCTGACTCGCAATTGTTGGAAACCCATCTTGCCATAAGACAACCACCTTCGCGAGTGCCGGCGTCGACGAGAAGAAGGAGACCAACACACCGATTGCAACTCCGCGCAGACGGCAGACTGTACGACGTCCAGTCCTCGAAACCGAATTCATAGGATCACCCGTACGACCTTACGAGATCGAGCCTTGACATTCATTGGGGCCCGTCAAGTCCTGAAACTCATCTCGAATCGGTCGCACCGTCTATATACCCGATTCAACATTAGGTCGGATTTTGGCGAGGCGTGCAATGAGATGCATGAAGTTGGTCCAAACGGAAACTGCTTAAATCTTCAGCCTTCGCAGTTGCGCCGGGAACCGAATACTCCATTCCCGGCGCGTTCCGTGTGCAGAGTCCAAGCTTGACCAAGCTGGGCTCTCACTCATGGCTAGAAGACGAACTTGCCCGCGAACTGAATCCTGCGGGCCGTGCCCGCCAGGCTCTGAGTCTTGCCGAAGTTGCTGTCTGTGAGGTTAGTGTCTGGGCCACCCAGACCGGCATGGTTGAAGGCGTTGAACATCTCGGTCCGGAACTGGAAATTGTATTTGTCATCGTGGCCGAATCGAGTGTTCTTGGCGAACTGCAGGTCCAGATTCTGGAGGCTGGGATTGTTTACGCCGATCGTACGCGGGGCGTTGCCAATCTCAAAGGAGAGCGGCTTAGAGAAAACGGTTGGGTTGAACAAGAGCACGGCGTTATTGACGCTGGGTGCCTTGGTGGAGAGTTTCGCGGTCGTCCCGGACCAGTCAGGCCGCTGGTTCAATCCGCCGTAGGCAGATTGAGTGGTCCCGTTGTTGTAACTGCTGATCAAGATAGGCGTACCGGTGGACCAGTTCTCGATTCCCGAAACCTGCCAGCCGTTGACGAGCTTGCTCTCGACCGCATTCCCGGTGCTGAGGAACTGCCTGCCGCGACCGAAGGGAAGCTCATAGACCGCGCTCGAGGATATTTCCCATAAGATGTTCTGCGCGCCCAGGCCCCATTCGCCCCTGGGGTTGTATTGATTGGCATAGGTCTGGCTGGCTGGTCCAAGGTAGTTGACCGGCGAGGCTCCATTGTCGTACTCCTTGCCGTAGGTCAGCGCGTAGGTGAAGCTGAGGCCCTTCGCGGTAGACTTCTGCGCGCTAAAGGTGAATCCGTTGTAAAACGAGGCCGAGTCTGGCTTGCGGAAAGTGCTGACACCGTTGTACTGCGGGTAGCGGTGCTGCAACTGACCCAGGCTGACCGTTGAGCCGCTCAGCGGGAGGCCGGGGACATAGTAAGGGGTTCCGGGTCCGATGGCTGCCTGGAACGGATTGGCGACCTGGTTAAATAGCTGGCACTGTCCAGTGCTGGCACCGACTGTGCAGCCGTTGGCAATCAGGGTGTTGGTAGTCAGCTGGTCGACAGGCAGGCCGGGGTCACCGTTGACGAGGAATAGCCCGCGGTTGCCTAGATAGCCGACTTCCGCCTTGACTCCCCAGGGCAGGGTGACCTGAGTGTTGATGTTCCACTGGATCGAGTAAGGGTTGCGGTAGGTGTCGAAGTACGGCGTCGAAAGACCGTTGCCAATGTCGATACCCTGGGTGCACTGAGAGCTGGCAAGGCAGCTTGCACTCGTTCCCTGGGCTTGAGCGTAGCCCACTGGAAACGGATTCGTCGCTGAAGCGGCGAGCGCCGGGTCGGGGCTATACAGCGTGGCCACCGGCAGCGATTGCTGATTGTTGAAAGTGGGGTTGTAGTTGGTTGTAATGTCGAATCCGTCGTCGCCGGAGCCGCCGGATGTTCCGGAGGCCTGTAGAGCCGAGGGCTGGTAGACGATGCCCATGCCGGCCCGGACAACCATCTTGGAAGTGGAGCTGTAAGCCAGGCCGAAGCGGGGACCGAAGTCCTTCTTCTGCACAGGCCCTTGACGGCGGCCATATTGCGCTCCCGGCGCGCCGACAATGGTCATTGCGCCATGCAGGTTGCCGCAGTATGGGCAGTTCGACGCGGAGATAGCCCCCTGGAGCGGCGAAGCGGCTGTCGGATCCCAGAAGACCATCTGGTTATTCTGTTCCTCGCGTGGAATCTCGAAATCATACCGCAGGCCGATGTTTAGAGTGAGCTTTGGAGAGACCTTCCAGTCGTCTTGCCCATAGAAGGCAATGTATTGGCTGGTGGTGATGAATTTCGGGTCGTTGGAAATGCTGCCGCTCTGGGGGAGTCCCAGCAACAGCGAGGCAATCGAGTAGCCCGTGGTTCCGTCGTTGGTCGCGGGGAATTGTCGAGTCCAGCTATCGTCCGAGGAGAACGTGCCGGATGGGTACGTGTACTGGTAGAAATTGAGCCTCAGATTGCGGAACTCGCCGCCGAACTTCAGCGTGTGGCCGCCGGCGATCTTTACCAGGCTGCCGTTGATGGCCTGCGCCAGGGGATCTTCCTGGAACCCCTCATATCCGAGCGGACCAAGGTCGGTGAAGGAGCCGTTGTTGGAACCGCCGAATCCGAAGTGCGGGAAGATCTCCAACTGCTTGGCGGCCTGGCTCACATAGTTCGAATCGAAGCCGAGCTTGCCGGGGTCGAATGAGCCGCCAATCGGGATACGGTCCTGGGTCTGCTTCGAGTAGCCGTAGCGGAACTCCGCAAGCAGTGTCGGCGTGAAGGTCACTGTGTTGTTGAAGGAGCCGCTATAGACCCAGCCATGGCCTTGGCCGCCGTATCCGCCGTTCGATGCTGCATTTTGGAAGTCACTGAGCGCGCTGTAGGTATTGTGATCCATCGAGTAGCGCAGGAAGGAGTGCCATCTCTTGGTAATATCGGCATCCTCGCGAGAGTCGAAATGCCAGTCCGTGCTGGGCACTGGACCGGAGAAGGTGTAGTTGTTATTGCCGCTTGTCGGTGCAACACCGGAGATATTAGGGGCGGGGAAAAACTTCAGCGCCGCTTGCGCCACAGTCGAGATGCGGCTAGCAGGAATGACGTTGTACTTGCCGCCTACCCGGAAAGGTTGCCGAACGTAGACCCCCTGTGCGTTCGCGGCCACGGTGTCCGGATCGAAGAGTACTGGGGTTGTGGCGCCGAAGATGCTGGTGAAATCGCCGCCGAAGACAGCTGGATCAGGCACTTTATCGTTGTTCGTTGAGCCCGCTGCTCCCGTCGTGTACTGAAAGTCGAAGAAGAAGAACGCCTTGTTCTTGATAATCGGACCGCTGGCGGTGCCGCCCGACTGGTACTGGTGGGAGGCTGCGTTGGCGCTCCTTTTCTGGCCGAGACCTGCAAATCCATCCGCGTTGAGCGCGGCATTTTGAATGAACTCGAAGTAGGTACCGTGCCAGGCGTTGCCACCGCTCTTGGTTACCAGGCTTTCGGTACCGCCGGAGAAGCGCCCGTTCTCGGCTGGGAGCACGTTGGTCTGGACGTTGATCTCCTGCACTGAGTCCTCAACCGGCTGGTAGGTGCTGATGTTGTTGCCGATGTTGTTCTCAGGTGTGATGTTGGTCATTCCGTCGATCAACTGCTCGTTGTTGCCGTTGCGGCTACCACCAATGTGCGGCGTGGATGCACCCCCGACGTTGTTCACGCCGGCAACCAGGAAGGCAAAGTCGAACGGATTCCGGCCCTGGTCGGGCAATTGAAGGATGGCGTCCGTCTGGATGGTCTGGCCCAGGCTCGAGGTCTCTGTGTCGAGGGCCTGCACGTCTTGAGCGTTGACCTCGACGGTCTGGTTGATGGCTCCCACATCGAGTCTAAAATTCACCGGTCGAGTTTCGGTGACCTGCACCAAGACGTTGTCCTGCTTTGCCGTCTCAAAGCTTTTGGCCTCGACTTTGACGTTGTAGACACCCGGCTCGACAAATACAAGTTCATAACGCCCGGCGGAGTCGCTTTTCGCTTTGTGTTCTTCGTTCGTTGTCGTCCGGACGACGGTGATAGTAGCACCCTGAACAGCAGCACCAGTCTTATCGGTCACCACACCTTGTATGGTGCCGGTGGGTGTCTGCGCCGTGGCGAAGACACCGAGAAAGGTGATTGCGATCAAGCAGACAAACAAGCGTACTTGCTTCATGCTGCCTCCTGAAATGTCGCACTGCGCCGGCATGGTCAAAGGGGGACCGGCCTGCATTCTGGGGCAGTCACACTCCCTGCCCACACCTGATGGGATCGGTACCAAAACATATCGCCTTTGGTATCGATATCATAGACACAACACCTATACGTATTGTCAATTACGGCTGTCAAGTATTATTTTCATCTCTGGCATTTTCAACACCTTGGGAACGTGTGCTACAAATGAGAACGCTACCATCAACGAGGTATTTCCATACCCGCAGGCTCGGAGATGCCCGTTCTTGTTTACGATGTTGGAGGGAGCTAGGTATTCGCCGCGGTTTGCTTTGGCTGCATTTGCAGGTTCGACCCGGTGGTCAGTGCGCACTACCCGATCGAGAAAGTCAAGCAACGCTTTCATCCACCTTCTTTACTCGCTGGGGATCTCCGCACTGGAGGATCATGCTGCATTGGTGGGCGCCGCGGTGGCGTGGTTCAATAGTTCAGGTAGCGCCAATGACTCATCCCCACACTCCGCCGTCACGCACGTTGATGCGGTCTAATGCCGTCATTGTCGGCCTGTGTCTGGTCGCCTGCCATCAAGGTGGCCTCGCGCAGGCGCGCCCCATCTGTCGCGGGCCCGAGCCTATCGAGCTTGCCACCCGCAATCACCCCAAAGCTGAAAACTGGGCCGCCTTGGGTGGATGGTTTGGAGAGCAGCATCAATTTACTTGCGCCATCCCCGCGTTCCGGGCGGCGTTGCGCATCGAACCTGGGTCCGCCAGCCTCCACTACTACCTCGGCCTGACGCTCAACTCCGCAGGCCAGTTCAACGCTGCTCTGCCTGAGCTTCGTCGCTCTGTCGAACTCGATCCGAACCAATTGCAGCCGCGTTTACTGCTGGGCGTCGTCCTGAATCGTATAGGCAGGTCCGCGGAGTCTCAAGAGGCCTGGGAGGCGGCTCTGCTTGTCGATCCAACCTCGGTGATCGCGCTGGACTGGCTAGCCAAGGCACGCATCTCCAGTGGCCAGCCTGAGGCAGCCGTCGATCTGCTCAGCGCTGCTCCGCCCGACGAGGAGTTGACGCTGGACCTGGCAGTCGCGTACTCCCAGTCCCACCTCTTCGACAAGGCGGCTGAGACATTGAACTCCGCGCTGGCAAAAGCTCCCGGGGATCTTCGCCTTAGCGCCGCGCTCGCCACAGTCTACGTTCAAGCCCACCGTTACCAGGATGCAACCAACCTACTGCGCAAGGCTCTCGACCTCCATCCTCACGATGACCCGACCGAGCTTCTCTACCTGCGGCTGCTTGTTCTCCAGGACGACGATGCGGACGCACGGCCCATTGCGCGCCGGCTCCTCGCCACCCATCCGGACAGTTTCGACGCCCTCTATCTTTCCGGCATTCTCGAGAACGATGCGCAGGAGTATGCTGCCGCAAGCGCACATCTGAAGGCTGCCGTCGCCATCAATCCAAGTCACTACGACACGCGCTATAACCTCGGCATCGCGCTCTCGCACTTGCAACAGTACGATGCTGCCCGCGAGCAATTGGAGAAGGCCGTGGCTCTCGCACCGAACGAGGCTGAAGCCCACTTTCATCTTGCACAAGTCCTGCGCGCTCTCGGCCAGACCGCGCAGAGCCAGGCGCAGCTCAAGGTCTTCCAAGAGAAGCAGCAGGCCACCATCAAGCTGGCTCTGGCGCAAACCAAAGCGAGCCAGGCCGGGCAGGCGCTGAACAGCGGTAATGTGGCGCAAGCCGTCGCCCTCTATCGTGAGGCAATCGACGCCCGCCCGCAGGATCCGATACTTCAATATGATCTGGCTCTTGCGCTGAATTCGATCAAAGATCCGACCCCGGAAGACTTTCTACAGCAACGCGCCGCTCTCGAAGAAGCGATACAGCTCAAGCCCGGATTCGCCGCCGCCGAGAATCAACTGGGCTACGTGGCAGCACACGCGGGCGACACAGCGGCTGCTGAACAACACTTTGTCAATGCGCTCGCCGCGGTGCCCCGCTTTGCCGAGGCTTCCAACAATCTGGGCACACTTCTCGGGCAAGAGGGCCGCGACTCTGAGGCCGAAGTGCGTTTCCGCTCCGCAGTCTCCGCAAACCCGCGCTATATCCGTGCCTGGGTCAATCTTGCGGCCACGCTTGCAAGCGAGTCTCATTTCCCCGAAGCGCGCGCGGCAATCGAGAGCGCGCTAAAAATCGATCCACAAGATCCAGACGCTCTTCGCCTGCGACAGATGCTAGCCAGCGCGCCGGGGAACCCATCATCGTCTCAAGGCCTGGCTGTTACCTCACCCGTTTCATCCAGCCAGGATCAACACTAGCGATATGATACTCAATCGCTCCCACTCGCTCTGGTCTCGCCGGCGTCTCCTTCAGATCGGTTGTTTGGCGGCCGCACCAGAACTGACGCCACATTGGCTGCGCGCAGCGCAGGCGGCTGCGCCGTCATCGGCACGCTTCTCCCAGTTCACCGATGTGGCGGCTCATGCCGGTCTAACTCAGCCCATCGTCTATGGCACTCCTGGACAGGTCTCTTACATCGTCGAGTCAATGGGCGGCGGCTGTGCATTCTTTGACTACGACAACGACGGTTGGATGGACATCTTCCTTCTAGGCGGCCGCACGCTCGATGGAACTCCGCCGGGCTCAGGTAACAAGCTCTACCACAATAACCGTGACGGCACATTCTCTGACATCACCGCCAAATCCGGCCTCTCCGATCCAGGCTGGGCTGTCGGAGTCTGCGTTGGGGACTATGACAACGATGGCTTCGAGGATCTCTTCCTCACTTACTACGGCCACAATCGCCTTTACCGCAACAACGGCGATGGCACGTTCTCGGATGTAACGGCCAAGGCCGGTCTTCTGCACGCAGGCAACCGCTTCGGCGCAGGTTGTACTTTTCTGGACTACGACCGCGACGGTCATCTCGACCTCTTTGTCGCTAACTATGTGGAATTCGACCTGGCCACCGCACCTAAGCCCAATGCCCAGGTGGCCACCTGCTCCTACCAGGGAATTGCGGTCTATTGCGGACCGCGTGGCCTGTCTCTCCCCACACACTCTCTCTATCACAACAACGGCGACGGCACGTTCACTGACGTCTCCAAGGCGTCCGGAATCGACTCCGTGAAGACCTCCTATGGGCTTACCGCCGTAGCGATGGATATTGACGAAGACGGCTGGCCCGATATCTTTGTGGCCTGCGACTCCACGCCCAGCCTACTATTCATGAACAACCACGATGGCACCTTCCGAGAAGAGGCCTTGCTGCGCGGATTGGCTGTCAGCGGTGATGGACAAGATATGGCCGGCATGGGCGTTGCTCCCGGCGACTACGATCTCGATGGCCACATCGACATCTTCAAGACCCATTACCAACTGCAATCGAACGGCCTATACCACGCCACAGGCAAAGGCGAGTTCGACGACGTATCGAATTCTTCCGGCATCGGCACCGAGCGCCGATTTGTGAGTTGGGGCGACGCAATCGCCGATCTTGACAATGACGGTTGGCCCGACATCTTCTATGTTACCGGCAACGTCTATCCCGAGCTCGAGCACACCTTCGCGAAGTTTCCCGCGCGCAGTCAACCTATCCTCTTCCGCAACCTGGGTAACGGCAAGTTTGTCCAACTCGACGAAAAAGCCGGCCCGGCCATGGCGGCCCGTCATGGCAGCCGCGGCTGCGCCTTTGGCGACTTCGACAATGACGGGGACTTGGACATCCTCATCATGAATCAGAACGAACCGCCATCACTTCTGCGAAACGATGCGCCCCCAGGGAATCACTGGATCAAGGTGCGTCTTTACGGAACAAAGAGCAACCGCAGCGCCTTGGGCGCACGTGTCACTATTCGCAGCGGAAGCAGCACACAAGTACAGGAACTCATGAGCCAGTCCAGCTATGTCTCTGCCAACGATCCGCGTCTTCACTATGGACTCGGCTCCGCGACTTCGGTCGATATTGAAGTTCGGTGGCCGCTGGGTGCAATCGAAGTCCACAAAAATGTGCCTGCCGATATGCTGATCACTTTGCACGAAGGCTCTCCGACTATTAGAGCGGAGAAGCTAATTCCGGCTATCCAACATGTCGCGGGCGGCAAGACGTAAAGCAGCCTTCACTCCGAAGGTCTGCGACATGGAGAGCACGATCCGTCGTTAAGCTCGAACCTCCAACTGCACATTTGCCGGCGAAGCGGCCTGTTCCTCTAGGATGAGTATCTCGTTCGAAGACTTCGGCCAGTCAGCAGGTACATGGTAGTAGAGCTGCGATGGCGTATTTGGGGCTTGCCGCCTGAACTCAGCCAGTGTCGCCCGATCATCCACCCATTCACCCAGATCATTCCTTACATCACAAGGGCTGATCCAACATCCGGCCTCTCGCATAGCGAAGGCGCTGATTCGGGGGGACCATTATTCGAACTGGCGCTGCACCAGCAGAGGCTCGAATCCAAGAGACTTGATGGACGGCATATACCATGTTCTGAACGCCGTCTACCCGAACTTGTACCCGACAATCTCATGTTTGAATTGTCGAACGCCGGAGGTCTGACGGCTGTGAGGTAACCAGAAATCTCACTCGAATCTTCACTTCGGCTGCCTGACTTCGCGCGAGGTTCGTAGCTTTTGGCCGTGCGCGGCCCCCGTCGGTCCCAGTGCATGATTGTCCTACTTGGATCGTGGGACAGGGTTTCCATGCTCTAAGTGTTCGATATATTTCTGCACGGAGATGTCGGACCAGTCGGCCCCTCCCAGGTGCACCCCGCGCAGCATCCCATCTGGGGACACGAAATACGTCGCCGGCCATGCCGAAGGCGCTAATGGCTTTGGCGGTTGATTCGATCCGATGTAGTAGATCGGCATGGTCAAGTGATTCTTCTCAACAAACGCTTTGACTTTTGCCGGGGTGTCGTTTTGGGAGACGATCACGAACGCCACTCGGGGATTCGCGCGGTATACCTCGTAAAGTCGTTGAAGCGTGGGCATCTCCTCAACGCAACCGGGACACCATGTTCCCCAGAAGTCGATCACTACGACCTTTCCCTTCAGTTCGCTCAGCCGATGCACGATTCCATCCAGGCTTCGGTATTCGAAAAGTGGGGCTCTCA
>Ga0302277_1001874_pt1 | contig 15280 bp, 13 predicted proteins | sample III_Bog_N3_1_FD_198759 | JGI IMG/M metagenome (GOLD analysis project Ga0302277, IMG submission 198759) | Peat permafrost microbial communities from Stordalen Mire near Abisko, Sweden - III_Bog_N3_1 | ecosystem: Environmental > Terrestrial > Soil > Wetlands > Peat | place: Sweden: Abisko... | reverse complement strand
ATGGCACGCCAACTTCGGATCGAATACGAAGGTGCTATCTACCATGTGATGAGCCGGGGAGACCGGAGAGAGGTAATCTTTTTGGATGATGACGACAGGAGAGCTTTCCTTAAGACTCTGGAAGAGGCAGCAGAGAAAGCTGCTTGGCAGATCCACGCCTTCGTTCTGATGGGAAACCATTTTCATCTGGTGGTAGAGACACCCCAGCCGACGCTGGTGAGCGGCATGAAATGGCTCAGAGATCGGGAGCAGGTCACCCAAAGGGCGAGCCGAGCCGAGCGAGCGAGTCAAAAGAACAAGCCAGAGCATTATTTCTTAGCCGAGTCCCAACTTAGCCAGCAGGTTCAGGCCAAAGGCAAAAAGGGCGGCTCCGAGAAAGACGCAGACCGGGAGGGTGAGAACCCAGGCGAGGAGGATATTGCGAACGGTTTCCATCTGGAGGCCGGAGCCATTGGCAGCCATCGTTCCCGCCACACCGGAGGAGAGGACATGGGTGGTGCTGACAGGAAGACCGAGCACATCAGCCATGCTGATTGTCAGCATCGCGACAAGTTCTGCAGCGGCCCCCTGACCATAGGTCATATGGGATTTTCCGATTTTCTCTCCGACGGTAACAACGATTCTCTTCCAACCGATCATCGTGCCGCATCCCAGGGCCAGGGCCACCGCGACCTTCACCCAGACCGGAATGAAGTTTGTCACGGCATTAATGGAGTTGCTTAATTTCCTGGCGTTTTTCTCAGCATCGGTGGCATCGAACTGGTGGTTTTTGGCCATCTTGCTGGTGACGGATGAGAGGAGATACAGAGTAGAACGGATGTTCCCCCGTTCCGATTCGGGAATCTTTTCAAGGGAATCAAGTCCTTGGAGTTTGTTTTCCGCATTTGTTGCCAGGAGTTTGATGGAACGGAAAAGTTCCGGACTTATTGAGTGACTTCCCCTCATAAAATTGGAGACCACCCTGGCGGGATCGTTGTCGATCTTTGCCTCCTGACAGCCTGCTTCATGGGCCTGGCTGTAAGCGATGAGGGTTTTCAACCCCAGATTTACCGCCGCGATCTCGGCAGGTGTGGAATCGCTTTTGAGTGCATACATGGTTGGGAGGATGCCGACCAGAATCAGCATGATCAGCCCCATCCCCTTTTGTCCGTCATTGGATCCATGGGCGAAACTGACACCCGTGCAGGTGAACATCAACAATCCGCGAATCCAGCCCGGTGGGGGATGGTGGGCATCAGGGGCCTTGAAGAGTGCCGGGTTTTTAATGGCCATCTTCATCACAATCAACAGCAGGGCCGCTGCACAGAAACCGATCAGCGGTGAGATCAGGAGCGCCATTCCGACATCCTTGGCTTTTCCCCAGTTGACCCCGTCGCCCCAGTAATGGGAACCGCTGATCATGGCATTTGCCACACCGACTCCGATGATCGAGCCGATCAGGGTGTGGGAACTGGAGGCGGGCAGTCCGAAATACCAGGTTCCAAGATTCCAGAGAATCGCCGATAAAAGCAGTGAAAAGACCATGGCAAAGCCGGCGGCTGACCCGATATGGATGACCAGTTCCACGGGGAGGAGGTTGACGATCCCGAAAGCGACTGCACCGCTTGAGGTGAGGACGCCTAGAAAATTAAAGAACCCGGACCAGATCACCGCCCGAACAGCCGGCAAGGTGTTGGTGTAGATCACTGTGGCAACGGCGTTTGCAGTATCATGGAATCCGTTTACGAATTCAAAGGAAAGGGCTAGGAACAGGGCCAGTCCGAGGAAAAACCAGATGAGGGGAGAAATGACGACCACGTCGGCAAGAAAACAGTGCATCGCTTTTATTTAGCGGAACCGCTTCTGTTTTGAGGAGCTTCAATCTTGTACGGAATGTTACAATTTCGTCACAATTGAAAATTGAATTTTCGGAAGGGCCAAAAACTGCCCTCAAATCAGTAAGTCTCGACCGGTGAGCGCTTCCCATCCTCAGGGCTGCGGAGTGACGCCAATTCTGTCCCAAGCGTGGCAACCCGCAGATTCCAGACACCTTCATCAAGGCGGGCGAATGCCTCCTCAGAAAAAGGTGAGGGGGAAACCATGCGGGATTTAAAGGAGGTTATCCGGGAGAGGGCACGGTCGATTTGATCGTCCGGGCACAGCGCCAAGATTTTTGCCGCCTGTTCAGCCAGTTCCATCCGATGACAGATCATCAGGAGATCATTGCCGGCGGCAAGGCCGAGCCGGATCATCTCGTCAAATCCGTAGTGATTGAGAATCGCCCCCATATCCAGGTCATCGGTCATCACCAGTCCCTCGAAACCCATCTCCTCGCGCAGGAGCCGGGTGGTGACAGCCGGGGAGAGGGATGCCGGAAGGCCGCTGGGATCAAGTTCTGCAAAGGTGATGTGGCCGATCATCATGCTGTCCACCGTATCAGCGCCCGGCGCAGCGAATTTCCTGAAGACTTTCAATTCATGGGCTTCCAAATCGGCCCGGGGTCTCGGCAGTGCGGAGAGTTCGTGGTGTGGATCGGAGGAAGCGGAAGAGTAGCCCGGGAAGTGTTTTCCACAGGAAAGGATGCCCGTTTCCCTTAACGAGCGGTTGAAAGTTCCCGCCATCTCAATGACCTGATCCGCCGAAGTTCCGTAGCAGCGTCCCCGGAGGGAGTTGTCAGCTTCGTCGTCAAAGGCGATGTCGAGCACGGGACAGAGATCCAGATTGAATCCGAAGAGTTTCAGGAGTTCGCCTGTGAGCTCACCATGCCGTGCGATCAGCGAGAGATCCCTCTTTTCCCGGAGTTGGCGGGCATTCGGAGGCTCGTTACCCAGAAGTTTCAGACGGGAGACACGCCCCCCCTCCTGGTCAATCGTGATGATCGGCTCGATGGCGCTAAGTTCGCGAAGCTGATCGGTCAGTTTGCGAAGCTGGGTTGGCGTCTTGATGTTCCGTCCGAAGAGAATAAATCCGCCCGGCTGAACGCGACGGATGAAATCTGCATACTCCTTTTCGATTTCCGTTCCGGGGACACCGAGGAGCAGGAGTTGACCTGGAGAGGGGCTTTTCATAGCGTGCCACCAAAGCAGAAAAGCAACCTGCTGACGAAACGATTCTCATGACAATCCGAATTCTCCTGGCCCTGTTATTTCTTGTCGGATTTGACCTGCGTGAGGGCATTGCCGTGGAGTTGGGAATTGATGTGCTCCAGCAAAATCATTTCGATCTCCTGCAAGGAAAGAGAGTGGGGCTTGTGACCAATCAGACCGGGGTGAATTCAGCCGGGGAAAAAACACGCCTGATCCTGCATCGCCATGTAAACCTGGTTGCTCTCTACACACCCGAACACGGCCTCGACGGGACGGAAAAGGCAGGGGTGGATGTCCGGTCAAGAAGGGATCCCCTGACTGGACTCAAGGCTTATTCGCTGTATGGGGACACCCGGAAGCCGACGCCGGAGATGCTCGCGGGAATTGATGTGCTCGTTTATGACATGCAGGATATCGGTTGCCGCAGCTATACCTACATCAGCACGATGGGGAAATGCCTCCAGGCATGCGCCGAACAGGGAAAGGAATTTGTGGTGCTGGATCGCCCCAACCCCCTCGGCGGAAATCGGGTGGAAGGCATGGGTATCGAGCCACGCTGGATTTCCTTTGTCGGACAGTTTCCTATTCCCTACGTCCACGGAATGACTGTCGGGGAGCTTGCGCTCATGGCGAATGACAAGGGATGGATGGGTCCGAGGGCCAATCTTCAGGTCGTGAAAATGCACGGGTGGTCACGCTCCATGACCTGGCCGATGACGGGCCTCCGCTGGGTGCAGACTTCGCCGAATATTCCGCTCGCGATGTCGCCGAACTATTATGTGATCACCGGCATCGTCGGAGGGTTGGCGGACGGTCTGGATCTGGGCCTCTTCTCACCTCGTGCGTTCCAAATTCTGGGAGCACGCTGGATTACGCCTCAAATGCTCTTCTATCTGCAATCCAAGTGCCATGGAATTGGCGTTTATCCCTATGTGACCTCATCTGGCCCGGGCGTAATCTTCCATGCCAATCCCAATGGACTCTCTGGCGGTGGAGGCGATCTGTGTGCCGCAGCGCTCTATACCCTTGCCGAAAGTAACCGGGAATCGCATGGCGGCATTTTTTCCAAGGCATCGGGTGAAATGATGAATCTTTTTTACAAGGTCTATGGCAGTGACACGATACGCCATGATCTTGCAACGAAACGCCCCGAGCAGATCATTGCCTCGTGGCAACCCTTCCTGGCACGATTCCGTGCAGAAAGGGAACCTTTCCTGCTCTACCAGTGACTCCGTTGCCAAGTTATGATCGCTTGGGAAGGCTTCCCGGGCATGTCGAGCGTGTGGGTATTCTTGGAGGCACATTCGATCCGATTCATCTCGGCCATCTCATTCTTGCGGAGAGCGCTTTGGAGGAGCTTTCCCTGGACAGGATCCTCTTTATTCCCGCAGAAATTTCACCCCACAAGCGAAGTGCGCCTCCCTCCGTCTCTTCAAGAGAACGGCTCGACATGGTGGCGATGGCGATTGACGGCGAACCACGTTTTTCCCTGGATGATCGGGAGCTGAAACGGGGAGTCCCCTCTTACACCATTGACACCGTCAGGTCGCTGCTCGCAGATTTTCCGGGAGTTCGATTTCTCTACCTGATCGGAGCTGACAATGTGAGTTCTCTTGAGAGCTGGCATCAAATAGGAGAACTCAGAAATCTGATCGATTTTGCGGTATTTGATCGTGGGGATGGTGCATTTTGTAACAGCTCGACATATCAAGTCGTGCGCCGAAGGATTGATATTTCCTCGACAGAAATCAGGGATCGCCTCGCCAAGGGGCTTTCTGTCCGTTACTTTCTGCCATCCGCCCTTCACGATTACATCATGATGCACCGTCTCTACACTCTCAATGCCCAAGACTAAGTCTCCCGCCCCGCCCGCCCTTGATCCCGAGGAGGCCCTTGCCAGGTTGTGTGCCGCAGGCGCACTCGACAAGAAAGCCGAGGATGTGGTCATTCTCGATATGCGCGCCGTTTCCAGCTTCACCGATTTCTTTGTCATTGTTTCCGGAACCTCGGATCCTCAACTCAAGGCGATCGCTTCCTCCATTCGGGGAAAAGTCCGTGATTCGGAGAATCTGCGTCCTTTCGCCGAAGATGGCATCGCGGGAAGCCAGTGGATCATCATTGATTATGGCAGAGTGATCGTTCATGTCTTTCATGTGGAAAAACGCGATCTCTATGCCTTGGAAACCTTGTGGGGTGATGCCAGGCGGATTGATGTTACCGGTTAGTCCCCCTTATGAATTGGGTTCAGGATATTTCGATACCGTGTCGTCAGTGCGGCGAGGAATTTTCCATCCAAATCGAGACAGTCGCCCACGGGAAGGTGGAGATAATCGAGGATTGCGCCGTCTGCTGCCGCCCGATGCTCGTTCGTGTTACCTTGGAGGATGGTGAAGTGCTCGATGTGGAGATCCAAGCAGCGTAATGCCTTGGAGTAGAGCTTCGATCACTTTGATTTCGCAGCGGGAGCTGCGTTCATCAGTGCCCCGCTGGCATCCGATTCATCGGAGGATGGGGAGGATTTATGTGGTGCTTCCCCGTTCACATCAGGCTCCGAATGAGTAGCTTGCCCTGGTGAAGGAAGGGTCTCTCTCCGCGGTTGAGATACTAACTTGTCCTGTTTATCAAGAAGGTCCAATCCTGCCTGCGAAATGGATGTTGCACTTCCTCCCAGATCATTGGCCTGCTGATAGGCCAGTCTGGCTTCTTCATTGAAGCCAAAGGAGGATTCGATCAGACCCCGGTAAGCGGGGACAAAGGCCGAATTGGGATCGAGCCTTTCGGCATAATTGATTGTACTGATGGCGGAGAAATAATCACCGTAGGCAGCCTGGGCTTGGGCCAGCTTTAATGCCAGCCTTGAGTCATACGGAAAGAGATGCAGACCGGAGGAAAACGATCCGACCGCTTCCAGTCGAAGATCAGGAGGGCTCGACTCCCCATAGGAACCCAAAGAGGAGGTTTCCAGTGCCGCTTCTCCGCGGTAAAAATAGAGTTCCGGGTTGTCGTGAGTTTTCATGGTTCCCTTGCGCGCCCACTCAAGAGCCTCCCTGGGATGTCCGTCACGCAGGGCAATCCGTGCCCTTTCGGCAAGATACTCACCGCGGATCATTGGAATTCCATAAATCATAAGTGCCAGTCCTCCCGCCGGAAGGGCATAGCGAAGCAACTTTCGAAATTTGACGCTGGTATCAGCAGGCAGGGACTCCTCTTTTGGAGCCCCCGGATTGACCAGAACAGCCAAAATGACAGCCATCAGAAGGGCATTCAGGGGAAGCTGCATGTTAAAGTCCACCACGGAGTGGACGAGATACGCCCCCACGACTGCCAAAGCACCGATATTCAGCGCAAGACGGTCGCTTTCAAAATCTCTCGAATCAGCAGAACTGGCCGTGAGTTTGATGAACGAGGACACCCCGGCCCTCACATGCAGGAAAAGAAACAAAAGAAAAAGCCCCATGCCGACAAGTCCGTAATCAGCCAGAAGCTGGAGGTAGTCATCGTGGACATGGATGGGGTCGTTTTGTACCGAGGGATCACGGAAGAATCTTCCGTAATAAAGAAAGGAAAATCCTCCCGTGCCCCAGATCGGGGAAAGCTGAAACTGTTGGAACGCGGAACGCCACAGGAGCAGTCGCATGTTTTCGGGGTCATTGATCCCGATGACCCGTTCGCCAATGTGCGGACTCAGGAAAAACATCAGCAATGTCCCTAAAAACAGCAGGAGCGCCGTGCCTGCGGAGATTCCCGCCACCAGGAGAAAACGCTCCCGTTCCATCCGCTTCCAGGCAATCAAGGAAAGCAGCAGCAGGATCACGCTTCCAAAGAGGAGGCTCAGGTAACCTCCGCGGCTTCCGGAGATGGCAATGCCGAGAATGCAGGCTACGGTGATATAACCCGTGAGGACACGGGTGGTGATCTTGGCTCGTCCCCAGAGGCTGAAGCTGGCTGCCATTAACGCGATGATTTCCAGAAATCCTGCAAAATGATTCGGTGAAATGAAAAACCCGCTTGCGCGCCAACTCACATCGCGTCGCTGAGCCCAGGAGAGCGGCATCCAGGAGTCCTCCTGGGTGAACTGGATGATTGCGGGGACAAGCTGAATCAGGGCCAGGATCATCAAAAATCCAAACAACAACTTTCGGTCCGCCGGTTTTGTCAGAACAAGTGTGAAGAGCAGGTAAACAAGCAGGCAGCCCGCCATGATGAAGAACTGCAACCGGGCTATGTATTCCACTTCCGAAAAGCGGTTTCGCGAAAGGATATAGGTTGAGAACGCTACTGTCCCGATCAATGCTGCGATGTTGGCACGCTGGCTTGTCTTGAATTTAGGCAGAACGGATGCAAGAGAGGCGAGCGCGATCATCAACACTCCTGGAACCGCATAGAGCAGCCTGGCCCCACCGATAAACAATTCCAGAAATGCAAAGGCGAGGAAAATCGGGATCAGAATAAAATAACGCACAGCTCTTTCTGACGATAACCACATCCCATTTCCAGTCAGTATTTGTGTTTGGGTAATTTTTTTAAGAACTAGAATTTTCAAAACCCGGTTAGAGTTTGGAACAGGTTCCCGGAGCCTTGAAAAAGCAATTTCCTATTAGTGTCGCTCAATCCATGATGAGAGCGATGAAAGTGGCTGTGTTCAATACCAAACGCTATGAGCGGCGCTCCCTGGATGCCGCAGCTGCGGGGAAGGGCATTGAATTTACTTATCTCGAACCACGCCTGGATGCGACTACGGCAGTGTTAGCAGCAGGACATGAAGCTGTTCTTATTTTTGTGAACGATGTGGCCGATCGCCCTGTGCTTGAGAAACTTGCCGGAAGCGGCACGAAATTTCTTGCGACCCGCAGTGCCGGGTTCAATCAGATCGACCGAGGAGCCGCGCGCTCACTTGGTATTTTACTGGCTTATGTTCCGGCCTACTCTCCCAATGCCGTGGCGGAGTTCACCATCGGACTCATTCTTACCCTGGGACGACACATCCACGAGGGGCACAACCGGGTGCGTCGTGCCGACTTCAACCTCGAGGGGCTTTGCGGGTTTGAATTGCGTGACAAAACGGTGGGAGTCTGCGGCACGGGGCGTATCGGCACGAATGTCATCCGACTTCTGAACGGTTTCGGATGCAATGTGCTGGCCTATGACGAGGAGCCGAATGAGGAGGTGATGCTCCTGGCATCGTATGTGGATACGCGAGAAGAACTTTTTCGATTTTCCGATATCCTCACCCTTCATGTCCCTCTGATGCCATCGACTTTTCATCTGATTGATGCCCCGGCCCTGAAGTTGATGAAAGACGGGGTTTTCATCATCAATACCAGCCGAGGGGCTCTTCTTGACACCCCCGCCGTGGTTGAGGCCGTGAAGAGCAGGAAGGTCGGTTTCCTGGCCATTGATGTCTACGAAGAGGAGGCGTCGCTCTTTTTCGAGGATCGTTCCTCGGACATCATCAACGACGATGTTTTTGCGCGCCTTCTGACTTTTCCCAATGTGATTGTGACGGGACATCAGGCTTTTCTGACCGATCATGCCCTCCGGAATATTGCCGAGACGACCGTGCAAAGCCTGGTGGAGTTCGATGCCGGTCTCCCGTGCACCCATCTGGTGCCTCAGTCGTGATGAGAAAATATTTTATTCCCGTCGGAATGCTTTGCCTGCTCTTCGGCGGATGCTCACCCGGCCACCTCAAGCCTGATCTTGTCTTCATCAATGGCGCAGAACCTGAAACCCTCGATCCCGCACTGATCACGGGACAACCTGAAGGACGCATCGTGAATGCGCTGTTTGAGGGATTGCTGCGTTTTGACCGGCTGGGAAAAAGCATCCCTGGCGTCGCCTCTTCCTGGGAAATTTCACCGGACAGAACGACCTACACTTTTCATCTCCGCCCGGAGGCTTCCTGGAGTGATGGCAAACCCGTCACCGCCAGGGATTTCGTGGCCTCCTGGCATCGTACCCTCGATCCCGTCACGGCTTCGGCTTACAACTATCAGCTTTTTTCAGTGCTGGGTGCGGAGGATTTTGCGAACGGGAGGGAAAAGGATTTTTCCAAAGTGGGTGTGAGGGCTCCTGACGATCACACGCTTGAGGTGAAGCTCAAAGAACCGACACCCTATTTTCTGGATCTCTGCGCCTTCCCGACCCTTTTTCCGGTGCGAACTGATTTGATTGCCAGAGATGGTGATGACTGGGTGAAGCCGGGACACCTTGTTGGCAACGGTTCTTATCTGCTGGCTGATTGGAGAATCAATGACGTGCTTCGCCTCAAGAAGAACCCCCTCTACTGGGATGCCCGCCATGTGATGCTCCAATCAGTCGACGTGCTTCCGATCAGCCAGGCCAATGTGGCTTATAATTTTTACGCGGCGGGGCAGGCCGATCTGATCATGGACAAGGGGCTGGCTCCTCCTTCGCTTCTCGATGTGCTCAAAAAGAGGCCTGATTTCCATGCCGCACCCTTCCTTGGCTCTTACTTCCTCCGTTTCAACTGTTCCAAGCCTCCCTTCAGTGATCCCAAAATCAGGATGGCCTTTTCCCTGGCGATTGACCGGAAACGTATCACTTCCAAAATCACCCGGGCTGGTGAGTCCACTGCACTCAGCTTTGTGCCGCCGGGCATTTCCGGATACAAGGCGCCCGAGGGACTTCCGGAAAATGCGGACAGGGCACGGCACCTCCTTGCCGAGGCCGGTTATCCCAACGGCAAGGGATTCCCACTCACAACCTATCTCTACAGTGAGGGAGAGTTGAACGAAGGAGTTGCTGTCGAGTTGCAGTCGATGTGGAGTGAGGAGCTTGGAGTCACCGTTCAGTTGGCCAGGCAGGAATGGAAAGTCTATCTCAACTCCCTCGGTTCCCTTGACTATGGGATTGCACGGTCGAGCTGGGTGGGGGACTATCCCGACCCGAACACCTTTCTTGACCTCTTTCTTTCGGGGAGCGGTAACAACCGCACGGGATGGAGCAATACCGCCTATGACCAAATGATCGGCGAGGCGGCAGGGGAGGGCGATCCCCGGAAACGATTTGAGATACTCCGGAAGGCGGAGGAATTTCTTGTGCGCGACCAGCTTCCGATAGCCCCCCTCTTTTTCTATGTCGGCATTCAACTTTATGACGGGAACGCGATTGGTGGGATTGAGGAAAATGTGCTCGACGAACATCCGATCCGTGAGATTTTCAGGAAGGACATTAGGCCATGAAACCCCCATTTGCCACGACTCATTGTACGGCGCTCATCACCGGTGCCTCTGCTGGACTTGGGTTGGAGTTTGCCAGGCAGCTTGCCCCGGAGGCATCCCGTCTTATTCTGGTGGGGCGCCGTGAGGAACGCCTGACAGAACTTACTTCGGAACTGACTGCTAAAGCACCGCAGCTCCAAGTCGATGCGTTCCGATGCGATCTTTCCCTTGCTTCCGAGCGGGAACGCCTCGCGGCCTGGATTGTGCGACAGCAGGTTCCCGTGAATTTGCTGATTAACAACGCCGGTCTGGGAGATCTCGGCTTGTTTGACACGGCCCCATGGGAACGCATTTCCCCGATGCTTGAGGTGAATATCATCGCGTTGACGCATCTCACCCATCTCCTTCTGCCGATGCTCAGGGCCCAACATTCTTCGGCGATTCTGAATGTCAGTTCGGTCGCGGGATTCTTTCCCCTCCCGGAGATGGCTGTCTATGCGGCGACCAAGGCTTTCGTGACAAGTTTCAGTGAAGCTCTCCGGATGGAGCTTGCCCCGGAGGGCATTATTGTCACGGCACTCTGCCCAGGGCCGGTTCCGACAGAATTCTTCACAGTCGCGAGCCGTCCCGGGGAAACGACCCATGCCATGGCTCGGACAAGTCCGGCCCTCTGCACAATCCCGGAGGTCGTGGTGCGCGATGCGCTGAATGGCCTTGTCAGGAATAAGCCGGGAGTCATTCCAAACAAGCTCCTTGCCCTTCTGGTAAGAGGGGCTCGGTTGCTCCCGTTCCCGTTGATTCGCACGGCAATCCGGCTTGGAGCAAGACCCACGAAGCCAAAGGCTTCTTCCCAAGATTGACCGTGGAGGTTTCTTCATGGAGAATCAAGCAAGTGAAAAGCTTCGCAAGATGGTCCAGCCGCGACATTGATCCCAGATCCCACTTGGCATTTGCCTCGGCAATCGAGCTGATAGGGCCGGATCTTTACTCCGTTGAAGAAAGGATCTCACAGCAGTCCAAAGCCTTTGATTCCGGTATAGAACACTATATCGAGTATGCCATTGGCGGCAGCGGAAAACGCCTTCGTCCGGCTCTTGCGCTGCTGGCCGGCGGTGCCACCGGACGGATTGTTTCCGACCATGTGGATCTGGCTGTGATTCTGGAATTGATCCATATCGCAAGCCTCGTGCATGACGACATCATGGATGGTGCGGATCGTCGTCGTGACCGTCCCACGCTGAATGCGAAGTGGGGAAACTCCATGACTGTCCTTATCGGGGATGTTCTCTTTTCCCATGCCCTGCGGCTCTCCACCCAGTTTTCCAATCAGGAAATGTCGCGGCGTATCGCCGATTCCGCTGCGGATGTCTGCACGGGGGAGATTTTGCAGACACAGCGGCGCTTTGATCTGAATGTCACCCTGGCCGAGTACTACCGGATGGTCGCGATGAAGACGGGGGCGCTTTTTTCCTCCGCCTGCGAGTTGGGAGCTTTCCTGAGCGGGGCCGCCCCTTCCGTCATCAGTGCGCTCAAAAGCTATGGCAACAAGGTAGGCATTGCCTACCAGATCCTTGATGACTGCATTGATCTTGTAGGTGATGAGGAGATGATCGGCAAGACACTGGGCACCGATATTGCGTGTGGAAAATTCACCCTGCCTGTTCTGCTCCTGCTGCAACATTCGACTCCCAAGCAGCGCGACGAACTCCAAGCCTTGCTCCTCTCCGAGGAGGGGATCTCCGCAGGACATCTTTCCGAACTGGTTTCCAGTAGGGGTGCCCTTAAGGCAGCAATCTCAGCGGCCCGGAGTCTGGTTGATGAGGCTGAGTCCGAGCTGGATCATGTCCAGCAGAACCGTCATGCCGCTGCTCTTCGCTCCATGACCGAATATTTGCGGGGTGTATTGGATTCTCTTCAGTAGGGTTTTGCCGGGAATTCTGCATGAGTGACGCACGTTTTGAGGAACTTCCTGATGAAGATCGTCCCAGGGAACGACTCTCGCGTCATGGGGCCGAGGTATTGACTGATGCGGAGTTACTCGCGATTTTTCTTCGTACGGGAAAAAAGGGTCTGAATGTCATGGCCCTGGCAAAGGAACTCATCAAGGAATGGGGAACGCTGCGCCGACTTGCCGGTTGCACTCCGCAGGAATTGGCGAAGATTTCAGGCATCGGCCCTGCCAAGGCTTGCGAGCTGAAGGCCGCCTTTGAAATGGGGCGTCGCATGGCCCGTCCGGAAGCCGAGAAACTGCGTGTTGACAAGGCAGGGGTGATCTACGAACTGCTTGCAGGAGAGCTTCAGTCTCTGCCCCATGAATCCCTTCGTGTGCTCCTGCTCGACACCCGCCACGGATTGCTGGAGGAAAAGGAAATCTCCCAAGGGAGCCTGAATGAGAGCATCGCCCATCCCCGGGAGATATTCAAACCCGCTATTGCCAAGGGAGCCTACGCCATTGCTGTGGCCCATAATCACCCCTCGGGTGACCCCCTTCCGAGTGAGGCTGACCGCCGTCTCACCCGCCGCCTGGCTGAGGCCGGAACACTGCTGCAAATCCCCCTCCTCGATCATGTGATCATCGGTTCCAAGAGGGGAGATCTGGCCCCTTATTTCAGCTTTCGCGAAGCGGGACTTTTGTAATATTTTACAAAACGATTTCAAGAGTCATGGGAATGATTCACCACACCGCTTTTGTCGATCCGACAGCCCAACTTGGTCATGATGTGGAAGTCGGGCCACGAGTCATCATTGAGGCCGGAGCTGTCATCGGTGACGGATGCAGGATACAGGCTCAGGCCGTGATCAATGGGCAGGTTCGAATGGGAACCCGGAATATCATCGGCCATGGAGCGATTATTGGGGGGGATCCGCAGGATTTTGAATTCAAGCCGGGAACAAAGAGCGACGTGGTCATCGGCGACAATAACACCATTCGCGAATATGTGACCATCCATCGTGGAACAAGGGAGGGTACATCGACAACGATTGGAAGTCATAATTTTCTCATGGTCGGGGTTCACATCGGACACAACGCATCGGTCGGAAACCGCGTCGTCATCGCAAACAACTGTCTGCTTGCCGGTCATGTCTCCGTCCATGACGGAGCGGTTCTGGGAGGAGGATCCGTTTTTCATCAGCACATTCGTGTCGGGAGACTATGCATGGTTCGGGGAGGAGAAAGGTTTGGCAAAGACATCCCTCCATTTCTCATCGCCTATGGCACCAATCTCGTCTCCGGTATCAATGCCGTGGGACTTCGCAGGGCCGGATTAAACCAGGAGGCTCGTCTGGAACTCAAACGCGCCTTCCGGTTGCTCTATCTGGAAGGTCACAATCTGTCCCAGGCTCTGGAAGAATCGAGGAAAACTGCTTGGGGGCCCGAGGCTCAGAGTTTCTTCACCTTTGTTTCCGAAGCCAAAAAACGCGGCATCTGCTGGGTGGAGCGCTCTCGGCCTGGCCTGGGTCTCGATGAAGAATCATCGTCGTAAGCAATCCGTCCTGTCTTTCAAATTAAGAGCGTAAACAGTTTTACGATTACGCTTACAAATGAAATCTACTCCACATCTTTTAGAAGTGGAATGAGAGGAAATGAAAGCCATGGTTGCAGGAAATCGATCAATGGCATTATGAAAAAAGCCGGCAGGACGCGGAGAAATATTTCCAGAAGGCGATCATATCCGATGGGCAATGGCGGACTGATGGATGCTTCATCAAAGCTGCTTCCTTATAGTTGTCCCAATTATCGCTTTAGAGTCGTTGCAAGGCTGCGGCGTGAACGAGGCGGACGGGAACGCCATGCTTTGTCGCCGCCTCGGCGCAGGAGGAAAACTCCGGGGACTCTTGCAGCGTCTTGCCCCTAAGCGTGCCGACTTTGACGGCAATGGGGCCGTATTCTGTGTCCACCGTACGGTGATGGCGTTCCAGCTTGAGCCGCTGCATGGAATGGCGGCGGATGCCGAAGGCGCTCGTCTCGCGGAGGATCAGCTCGGAAAGGGCATCGGATTGATGCTGGTGTGCGAGAACTTCAAGGATCCATCCTGAGCGGCCTTTTTTCATCACCGTCGGGGTGAGTGTGGCGTCCAGGGCTCCCGCTGCCAGGATCAGATCGAGCGCACCAGCGGCATGCTCCGGGGTGAGATCATCCAGATTGCAACGGAGTTCCATCACTTCGTCACGAGTCGCGGCGTTGCTTGTGACCGATTCCCCAAGAATCAGGCGGAGGGCATTCGGGCGGTTGGGGGTTTGACGGGAGCCAAGTCCGTAGCCGATGGCTGAAACTGACATTTCTGGCATCGGGGTGAAGCTCCCGGCAAACTCGGCGAGAATCGCTGCTCCAGTGGGCGTGATATGCTCCCACGGCTCCTCGATCTGGCGAAAGGGGATGCCCTTCAGCAGGGCAAGCGTCGCAGGAGCCGGGAGGGGAAAGGTGCCATGGGCGCAGTGAATGTGGCCCGTACCTTCGATCAAAGGGCCGCAACTGATCGCATCAATTTCAAGAGATGCAAATCCCGCAGAGGCCGCGACAATGTCGGCGATGGAATCCTCGGCTCCGACTTCATGAAATCCGACAGTTTCCGGAGGCACGCCATGAATGGCCCCCTCGGCCACGGCAATTCTTCGGAAGAGAGCCAGGGCGCGGCCTTTCACTTCCGGATCGAGGGTGCTTTCCTTCAGCAGGCTGCCAATTTCCTGATGATTCCGTCCGTGGGCGTGCCGGGGAGTCGCACGGTGATTGAAGGGGGAGAGTCGATCGGAATGATGGTGTCCGTGAGAGTGGTCATGATCATGCTTTTCGTCATGGTGGTGATGGTGGTCTGCATGATCCCCTTCGCTGGCTTCATGGCCCGCGACAAGAAAACGCCATCCGGAGATTCCGTTGCGATTGCCCCGCTCAAAACGGCAGGCGGGCAGCTTGATCGGGAGCGCGTTGAGTGCCTCCTGAAAGACCTCTTCGGGTACGCCAAGATCGCGCAGTGCCGCCACGGTCATGTCACCGCTGATTCCGGCAAAAGCATCGATGTGAAGGGTTTTCAT
>Ga0302277_1001866_pt1 | contig 15332 bp, 20 predicted proteins | sample III_Bog_N3_1_FD_198759 | JGI IMG/M metagenome (GOLD analysis project Ga0302277, IMG submission 198759) | Peat permafrost microbial communities from Stordalen Mire near Abisko, Sweden - III_Bog_N3_1 | ecosystem: Environmental > Terrestrial > Soil > Wetlands > Peat | place: Sweden: Abisko... | reverse complement strand
ATTTGCATTGTATCCAATAAAATTATGATTCATAAAATATGGATTTTTAACCTCTTCACATTCATAATCAAATATAATATAATTATTGCATTCTATTTTCATATGTTCAACAATATTATTCTTACATGATATCATTATCCAATTCTTCAAATATCTTGAATAATTTTGCACAATAAATGTATCATTGTTATAAGATACTTCATTTCTATTATGTATAATGTTCAACATTGTATATTTATCTTCAAAAATAATATTCTTCCCATATTCAAACATTTTTAAATATATATTTTGATAATTATATTTTGCATTTACTTTTACACTTAAACATACATTGTGAAATGCGGAATAGCTAACATTGATTTCACAAAAACATCAAATAAAATAGGAACTTCTATCAAATATTTATTATCTTTGATCTTTGTCTTTTTGGTATATACTTTATAATAATACTCCAAAAATTCCTGAAAACAAAAATCATAATTGTCTATTTGGTTGCCTCCAATATCTAATTTAATCTCATCAAATATATCATCACTATTCATGTCAGATTCCACACAAATATATACATCTTTAATAACTTTTAAATAATGTGGAATTATAAATATATATTGATTTTGCACAATCATATAATTATTACTTATGTATTCATTTTTTATTGCATTACAATCTAAATCAGTAATCTTGGTGAAATTCATTGTGCCATTTATATATTAAATGATATATCTTATTGTGGTAATATATCAATTTTTTTCATATTGTGTTAAAATCAACAAATAAACATATAAATCAATTATTATGAGTGCACACGAAAAAGCAAAAATAATGACTGATCAATGGATAGTAGATATGTATGCTCAAAATTCATATCTCATAAAAATACCACAAGCTAGAATAAATGCAAAATATAAAGAATATTACAACAAATATTCAAAAGAATCAAAATGTGATGTATGTTATTATGTTGTAATTGGTGGAATTATTATTAGTGTTATTGGAGCAATTATTATAATGTAAAAAATTGAATATTGATTTGACTGTTCTACATTTTAATATATTTATCAATAAAATTCTCATGAATTGTGATCATTATAAAGGTGAATTCAAAGACCATATGGCAAGTGGTAAAGGTATTATGAAATATGCTAATAGTGATATTTGCAAAGGCATCTTTGAAAATGGCAAGTTAAAGATAGGTGCATATATATATTCAAATGGTAATTATTTTAAAGGTCAATTTGAAAATGGCAAATTAAATGGTATTGGCATTCAAAAATTTATAAAAGGAAATATCACCATTGGTAGATTCAAAAATAATAAATTATGTGGTGTAGGTAAAATTATAAAAAGTGATGGAACAATTTATAAAGGTCATTTCAAAAATAATGCTTTACATAAACATGGTAAAATTATATATGTCAATGGAATTGTTTTTGAAGGTGAATTTAAAAATGGAAGCTTGAATGGTCATGGGAAAAAGATATTTGTTGATGGTACTATTTATGAAGGATATTTTAAAAATAATGAATTGATAGGCAAATGCAAAATTATTAAAGATAATTGTACATACATTAGAGATTTTCATAATGGAAAAATGAGTGATTCATATATAATGATCAATGAAGTTATCAATGATTCAATTTGGAATACATATGATATGATCATTAAAAAAATAAGTAATCATAACAATTTGTGTTGTATTTGCATTGATAATACAAAAGAATATGGTTTCAATATGTGTGGTCATATGTGTATATGTGAAAAATGCGCAACTGCTTTAAAACAAAAAAATAAATTAAATTGCCCAATGTGTCAAACCAATGGTAATATTATCAAATTTTTTATTTAACTTCTTTAATTTTTATATCAGAATTACCAGTCGATTTTATTATTTGTCTGTAATTCTTGCCAAAACAATAACCATCAATTGTGGCATTACCTGATGATTTAAATTCACCACTCATACTATATTTTCCAAATTTAATATCACTATTCCCACTTGCAATACATATTATATTTTTGAATATTAAATTTGCATCGAATTTTGCATTTCCACTTGTAATTATTTTAGCATCATTAACTTGTGTATTTCCTCCAATTGCTAATTCACTATTTCCACTTGATGTACATTCAATATTATCAATTTTTAAACTTGCATCATATTTTGCACTACCACTAGTCACAATAATAGCTTTCTTAACATGTTTACTTCCACTAATATCCAATTCAGTATTCCCATTAATATCAACATTTAGTGATTCTGATGAAATAAAATCACTATCAATGTTCAATATGGTATTTCCATGCATCAAAATATTATCTATTTCATTTTGATCCAAATAAATTTTTGGTAATAATTGTTTATTTGCCAATGCCTCAAATATTGTTTTGTTTTTGTAAATCATAAAAGTACCTAGTAACCAAACTTGATATTCTGAATATTTAGATGTTCTCATATTGTAAGTTTGAAATAACAAATAATTCTTTTTTGATGTTATTACATTTTCTCCATTAATTGTAGTTCCATGTGCATTCTGAACAATTTCAATAGATCCATTACTCTTGATATTATTCAATGAAAAATGATTAGTATTAGAATTTTGAGTGATACTAATAACAGTTGATTCACCACATATTGTGAGTGTATTATTATCTTGTTCCATTGATTCTATATTTTCACCAGTAACTTTCCCATCCTTACCAATGTTAATTGTACATGTATATTTTGCTACAATTTTATTGATTTTTTTCATATGTAATATTTTTGATATATTATTATTACTAAAAAGATACTATTATATCACAATTTCAATTTTTTCAATAAAATAAATGTTAATATTTACTATTCACAAATTTCAATAAATATAATAATACTCTTCTTGGCACTTGTGATATAATATTATCTTTTCTTTTTCTGAATGCCAACATTGTAATGATTGCCATTTTATCGCCTGATAATCTATATTCATCAAAAAAATCACTATTAATCAACACATCCAATGGTGTCATGAATTCATCATTATGTGTACATCTACATTTTTTAGCATTTGTTGGATATTTATTTGGTATTACATATTTTATGAAATCATGAATATCATTTGATAATTTATATTTATGTAATCTTTCTGCAAATACTCTTAACGTATTGAGAAAGTAATACATGTCATAATATCTATTTTTATTTTTTTTGATACCCAATCTGCTTGCCCATTCAGAATCAACTTTGTGATTATCTACCAAGCCACCAATGCATGAAAAATCAAAATCCCATAATTTGATTTGCAAATTTATGTTTGGCAATATAAATTTTGTACCTTTAATCTCATGTGTAATATATTTATTTTTATTGTCTGTTTCTTCCAATAATATATCATTTGCTTTCAATGAATTGTGTCTAAATGTTTTATGTTTTTGTTGTATAATTGCTAATGCATATATCACTTGAAATATTATATTTTTTATTTCATCATTTGTTATATTACCATATTTTAATTGTTTCAGTAAATCACCTTTTTTATAATATTTTGTTATTATTATTCTTGCTTTATCATGATAGTTTTTTATACCATCAGAATACCTATGATAGTTGCAATAATAGTTTTTAATATCATTGTCAATATATTCAAAAAAATGCTTCAAAAATTTCTTTATTTTACTAACAAATGTAACATATGATTTAACCACATATTCATTAATTTTGGCGGTTTCATTCAATAATTTTAATATTTTATATTCTGTATCTTCTGGTTTTGCCTTTTTATATTGATCTGACATATAATATGGAATAATTTTCATTATAAATTTTACTTGATCATCTTTAATCATTTTAAATATCAATCCATATGCACCACAAGTATAAAATGCTAATTTCATATTCATTGCCTTTATATACTTTCTTATATCAACATATCCATCTTCATTTAATCTAATTGAATTCGCAACCAATAAATGCACCAAATATTCATCTTCTGTCATCATCATAATATTCACATTGTTATTTTAAAATACCAATATTATGCATTTTCATTTTTTTCATAAAAAATTGTCTACTATTTAGTGACTTGATTTTTACAAAAAATTGTCTACTATTTAGTGACTTGATTTTTACAAAAAATTGTCTACCATTTAGTGACTTGATTTTTACAAAAAAATTGTCTACTATTTAGTGACTTGATTTTTACAAAAAAATTGAATATCAAATGATTTGCATTATCTTATTATATAACATAATTAATAATAATATAAAAATATGATTTCAACACTTACATTCCAAGATCAACCAATAATCCAAAATCAATACATCATTAACACTGTGAATAACCAAAAGTATTGTGAAATATGTGGCATTAGTATATAATCATTTTAGCATTTACATCAAAAATGCAAACAACAATGTAAATCATGATAATTATAAACATTATAAAACAATTTGGGAACATTTATCACAATTTGCTGATTATATTGTCTTAAATGTATATAAAAATATCAAATTATTAATCAACCTACTATCTAAAATAAATATCAATAAACTCATAGAATTCAAAAATAAATATGGATATCAATACATAGATACATTAGTAAGATATAACTTAATAAACATTATTGATTATGATTTGCCAAAATATATCCTGAAAAATACCAAACAAATATCAATTGCCAAACTATTATACGAAAAATATAAAGATAATGAATGTTTAACCAAATTCATAAATATTATAAAACCTAATATCAATAAATTAACTGTGTGCAATGCAGATAAACTATTCAATATGTTTGTAATCACACAAAATTTTGAAGGATTTTGTGAATGGGGTGATGGCAATCATAAAAATAAAAAAGAAAACATTGAAAATCATTTTGAGAAACATGTAAAGAATGGTAATGAAAATTGGAAAATTATTTTTGAAACAGTCAAACAATATGAAAACTTTGCCATGAATACAAGCAAAATTATGACAAATAAAACTATTCATACTAATGGTTCCAAAGTATATTTGAGTGGTCTATATGGCAAAATTTTCATCATTGGAAGATTGGATTCAAAATATAATTTAGGTATTTCATCTTGTTATGTCATTTGTGATGAAAAGTATGAAAATAAAATAAATAATATTAAAAAAAATATGTGTTTTGAATTAGATAATTAAAATTAAGAACATGATGCACAATCTGACGGAATAAATGACCATTGAAAAGTTATTAAATTGCCTAATTCATAAATTTTTGTTATATCTTCATTAAATTTCTTTATTTTATCATCATACATTTCATTCAATATTTTTGACCAATCATACAAACAAGCATATTTATCAATATACAAAGAATCACTCCATTGTGCATGATTAACAGAATATTCCTCAAATATTTTTGCCACTGTTTTTTGCATATGATCTGTTAATTTATATTGAGTATATTCATTTATCGGTTTTGTTGGTTTTTTCATATATTTGCCATCATAAAAATAATCAATTTGTGATATCAATGTATTTTTATCATTGTCATCATTCATATGATAATCAATGTTTGACACTAACATATTTTGCAAATAACGATTATTTGCTTTTGTCCATACAAAAGGATATACATTAAATCCAACAAACAAATTATATCCGGTCTCATTTGGCCAACAACAAGGCATTCTACTAAATGTAAAATGAGGATATTTATCATTCAAATATTTTATTGTCATTCTTATTTTTTGAAAATCTTCTGTATCTTCATAATCTGGTATCTTATTATCCAAACCAAATTTATCTATGTCTATATTATAAAATCCACCATATGCCAACGTAAATCCAGCACATCTTGAACATGTTGAAAAAGTATTCCATTCTCTGTTTGGAGATGTATACGTTTCAAAAAAATATTGTGTTTCATTTATCTTTATCATTTAATTTATTATTGATATTGTCAAACTTATGATGTATATTTACTTTCAACTTTTTTATAAAAAAATTGAAAATAAATTATAATGAAATATTAATTTATTATAATAAAGTATAAATGGGAAGATATACTACTTTAATATTTCACAAATCATACATGAACGAAGAAAATGGATATAATGTAGATAATATGTTATTTTGGGATGTAGTATTAAAGCATAGAGATTATTATTTATTTCCAAAAGGATGCAAGAAAAATGGAGATGATTTAAATTTTGAAAATTATAAAGATGCAAAATCCAGTGAAGAATATACCAAAAAATTTGATGGAATGGTTGATTTAAATTATTTTCCTTTTGTGTCTGAAACTGCAATAAATGAATTAGTTGACTATTTGAAACAATTTGAAAATGGTTATTTAACATTTATTATCAATGATGATATGTCTGGAGGTGAAAATAATTATACAATTAGAGTCAATAAAGAAAAAACAGAAATTAATATTGTCATTGAAGTAATCGATTTGGATGGTGGAACAAAAACAGTGAAAGTTGAACTAAAATACACTATTTAAATATTATTGAGCAAATATACCAACACTTTTTGAATATCATTTATGTTATAAATAATATATAATACAACACCTAATGGTATACAATCAAATAAAGGCATTGTTTGTTTATATTTATTTCCAAATATTTCTTTTTGATACTTATCAATAAATATTATTTTATAAAGAATCTGAGAAAAAAAATTTACATTACTGTTTACCCATTTACTACCATCAAAATCTATATTAACCAATAAATCTTTTAAAAATTCTTTATCAATATCATCTATATTTACTTTATCATAAATATTTTCATATTTTAACATTACATTACTCATCACAGTTGGGAAAATAAGTGTATTAACAATCGAAAATAAATCATTGTCATATTCAATACATTTCTTTTCCCATGGTTTGAGATTATATTTGTTGTGCAATACCAAACCATAATCAAGAATAACTATAAAATAACCATTGGTTGCTATTTTTGCACCAAATGCATTAATGTATTTTTTATTTGTTTTAACCAATCCAATATTTTTTGTGTGTAAATCATGATGAAAATATCCTTCCTTGTTTATCAAATATATAACATATACTATTTGTTTCAGTAAATCACAAAACATACTTTTATTGAATTTCTTCCAACTTTGCAATAATTCATCAAGTGTCATATCAACCAATGTCCATAATTTCACAGAACAATATTTTGATGCATATAATTTCTCATAAAAGTTTTTTTGTGATTCTGACATTTCATCAAAATTAAATTCCTTAGTGTCTTGTTCATGATTACACACATTATCTATCTTGTAATCATACAATTTCATAAAATGATCAGGATATTTTTTATACATTGTACTTGCAAAATCAATTTCTCTCCACACATTAGAACTTAGTGAATATTTTATGTCTTTCTTGAATATTGGTTCTATTTTTAGAGCATATTTTTTATTATTTTTATCTTTGACCAAATAAATAGATCCATGCATACCTTTACCAATCTTCTTTATTTTTTTGACAGTATCTATCATATATTATTATATATGATAAAATATACATAAATTTATTTATTCTTTTTATTTTTCTTGTTATTTTTACTTGGTCTATCCAAAAATTTTATCATATATTCTGGCAAATCTTCCATATTATTATTTTTTAAATAATTATCAAGTGCTTTTATTTTTGCCTCATTGGATAAACTATCAACATCTCTATACATTCTATTGTCTCTATCACTCATTAAATTATTCATTATTGTTTTGTAATTACTATTTTCAAAAAACCATTCCATCTGTTTCATAGTTAATGCTATTTTTTCTGGATCACCAAATCCCTCTTCAAGATATTCATTACACAATCTAGAATCACATCTTATTTTCAAATTATACTTTGCCAATTCTCTTTTTAAATTTTCTTCTCTTATCAATACAACTCTGAATTCATTCTCGGTGTATTCCCCATGATAAAATACACTAAAAAGATTATGATTTTGTTCAATATTCAATATGTTATCTTGTCTCATTCTCTCTTTAAAATCATGAATTCTCTTCTTAATTTCTTTTATTTTATTTATTAATCTGGTCATTGATATTTTTGACTTGCATCTCAAAATACAAAACTCACTCAATGAATGATCTTGTTTACTCAAACCATTTTGCTCCAATAATTCATCAAATAATTCCAATCTTTCTCTATCTTTTACTTCTTTGTTTCTTTTCAATAATTCTTTTTTATTTATTTGTTGTTCTTCTAGTTCTTCTTGTTTATTTTTTATTTCTTTCAGATCACAAGTATTTAACTCTGCAAATCTATTCTTGATATCCAACAAATTATATAATTTCATTGATCCGGCACATCTATAATGAGGATTCTTAACTTCTTTGAATACCAAATCATCAATATCTTCATCATTTAATTTGTATTCTTTTTTTATTGTTGATTTACATATAAATTTATTTTTATCTAAATTCACACATTTATCACACAAACCATGCTTTAAACTATCAACTGCTTCTTTACAATCATCACAATATTTTATTTTTGGTTGTTTAACTTTTTTTGGTTTTGCAATTTTTGGTTTTGCAATTTTTGGTTTTACAATTTCTGCACTCATTGTTAATCATTAGTAATAATTTTTTATATGGTTTTCAAAGTATTGATTTCAATAAATCGCACAAATATAATATTAAATATATTCAACAAAAAAATGAATGATATATCTCAAAAATTTGAAATTTAATGTTAATTATCTACTTTTTTATATTATCAAATCATTTCATGAACCAATTCAATATATACAATTTCGTGAACATGCCAGTGTGCATACTCCAATACATATGTGATACATTCTTGTATTTCCCAGATATCAAAAATTTAAGAATAAAAAGTGTAATAGAATAAAAGTAAAAAATTTTGATGGATTAGATCATAAAATTAATGGCAAATTGAATAATGATATTCTCAAAAATTATCCTTATTTGGAAACATTAGATATAAATGAAAACTATGATGTAACAAATATAAACCATTTGGTAAATTTAAAAGTATTACATTCATGTGACAATAACATGAAAAATGATGGAATAAAAAATCTAACAAACTTGGAAAAATTAGATGTATCTGAAAATTATTACATAAATAACATGAGTCATATGATAAATTTAAAAATATTACACGCAAATTGTAACAATGAAATAAATGATGAAAGTATTAAAAATTTAATAAATCTTGAAGAATTAGATGTTGATCAAACTGAAAATATAACAAATGTAAATCACTTAAAAAAACTAAAAATATTGCGTGCTGGAACATCTTGTGGAATAACTGATAATGGCATTACAGAATTGGTAAATTTAGAAAGATTATATGTAAGTTATAATAAAACCATAACAAATATTAAACATATGAAAAAATTAAAAATATTAAATGCTTCCAGCAACTGTGGAATAAATAATAATAGCATTGAACATCTAATTGGTTTAGAAGAATTACACGTAAAGCAAAATAAAAAAATTACAAATATAAGTCATTTGACAAATTTGAAAATTTTGAGAATTTTTGATAATAAGAAAATAAATAATGAAGATATTAAAAATTTGATCAATTTGGAAGAATTGGATATGAGTTGTACAAGTAAAATCACACATCTGAACCATATGAAGAAATTAAAAATTTTGGATGCAAGTGGTACAAAAATAAATGATAATGGAATAAAAGAATTGGTGCACTTGGAAAATTTAAATACAAATAGTAATATTAGAGATGTAAGACACTTTGTAAACCTGAAATATCTGAATGGTGTAATGATTAGATAATAATAAAAAATTGATATTTATAATATATAATTGCTTAGCTTATACATTTAATTTATTTACAATGAATAAAAGTAAATTACTTGATTACACTCTATATGGCAATCCTCTGTCCATTATAACAAAATATCTAGATTGCAAAGATATTAATAATCTAAAAAATACCAATCCAAAATTCAACAAAAGAATCAATTTTAAAAATTTGCAAGATGTTGTCCAAAATAAATTTGAAACATTATTAGAATCATTATTAGGTGGTCATTTCAATAAATTTTATGAATTATTGAAACAATGTAATGCAACCATATCAGGTTCTATCATATTGCAATTACTATTAAATGAACAATGGGCAGATTCTGATATAGATTTGTATATATGTGGTAGCAAAGATAAATGTAATAACAGTATTATTGATTTTTTGACTGATACACAATTATTTAAAATAAAAACATTTAATTCATATAACAATATGCTTCCCACCAAAATATGCCAAATTACAGAAATATATGATTTCACTTTTAAAAATAAAATGTCATATGTCAATAAAATCCAAATTATAAAAATTGGTTATGATAAAGAAACATATGACGAACACCCTGACTATAATGAAGATTATATAAAATTGGACTATATAAAATTAGACTATATTGAACCAGATGCAAAATTAAATCAAACTATTGTTGATCATTATGATTTTGATGTTTGCAAAAATATGATATATTATGATAATAATGGATTCAATCTAAAAATAAATAGTTTAAATAATGTTTTCAATAAATGCATTTCAAATATAAATATTTTGGATGGTGGATATATGAATTCATCATTCATGCGCATTATTAAATATAATCATAGAGGTTTCACTTTTGATAATCATGCAATCAAATGCAAAATACTAGAAAATTATTGCATTAAATATTATAAATTGTTATCTGTTGATTTTAATGATAATAATTATACTTTGGTTAAAAATAATGATAATGGAATTATTACTTACAGTAATGGAAAAACTGGAATAAAATTGATGAAGTGTCATAATAATTGTTTATTTGGTATATTTTTTAAAGATCAAATAAAACATTATCATGTTTGTGATTACCTCAAAGGAAAACCAAATCCATATGTTTACTGTAGTGATAATATAACTATCACAGAAGAAAATTCAATGATTTACATAAATAATAATAATAATTTTTTGAATTTTGCTGAATTTAAAAGATTAATACAAGGTAATTATCCCAGAAGATTTACCACTAGTATTGATTATAATCAATATAATATTGATAAAGACCTTAGAATCATCAATTCGGAATTATTATTATGAAAAAGTGCCATTATTGCAAAAAAGTTGAAATAAAAAGTACTTGAATATACTATTAATACATTTATATTTATAAAAACAATATGAATCAAACAAATTATTATAATGAAATTATGGAATGTCGCAATAAAATAATTGCATCAAAAATAAAAATTTCAGAATTAGATAGAACTCTTGCTACTATTGACAAACATTCAAAATTTGTATCTGAGTGGATCAAAGATAACAATGTAAATTTGATTTTAAATGAAAATGATATAAAATTAACTTGTTTTGAATATAATAATTATGATCCAGACGAAGATAATGAGTATCGTAGTATTTATAACAAAATCTTGAAAGAATATGAAGATGATACAATAAATCAAAAAATATGTGAAAAACTTGAATTAAGTGATCTTAAAGAATTATTGGAAAAAAAAGATTTGGAATTCAAAATTCATAATGTAAAAGAAGAAATGTTCAAAAGTGGTAAAAGTGATATTGATTCTGATATTTTGCAAGAACTTGAAAATGAAAATAAGAAGAGAATGTTAACAAATAAAATCAAAAAATATACAAAAGATTTGGAGGGAAATCAACATAACATTGTATTCACTAATGAAAAAATTAAAGAGTTAAAATTACTTAAATCAAATAACGATTTTGGTCCAAGAATGAATGAATTATTGATCAATATGAGGGTTTATAAAGACAATGTATGGTTATATGAAAAGAGAATCGAAAAATTAAACAATCAAATTATTGATTTATAATATCTCCAAAAAATTGATTTATTTATATCTGAACATCCACATTCCATAACAAAATAAATATTATTATGAAATTATTCAAACAACTCAATAAAATATCAATAAAACGTTCACTTTTTAACAACAAAATAAAATACTCTCATTTTAATCATAAAATAAAATATTCTTCTTTCAATGACAAAATGAAATATTCTTTCAATAAAATGAATATTCCATTGCAAAATATAAAAATCAAACAATTAAAGTCATATAGTACTGATAATGAACTTACATTTTGTGAATGTGTGATAAAAATGAGTGATGGTGTATTAGATAAATGTAATGTTAAAAATACTACGTTGCGTAACATTGGACATACTTTGTTATTTGTACCAAATACTGTAATATACACCGCATCAGTTATTATAGGTGGCAGTATACTTTGGACACTTATATTGATGTGTATGTTTCCAAAATGTGTATTGCAATTGAATGTTATACTACTAAAAATGTATATTGACAAATATGGAGAAACGATTGAATCAAAAAAAGAACTTGAATGCTGTGAACTTAAATTTGAAATTTTGAAAGATCAACAAAAAATAGATGAGTTAAATCATAATATTGAAAATGCTAAATTACATCTTCAATTGTACAAAATAAAAAAATCATTGGACAAATAATTAATTTATTGGACTTATCACAATTACATAAGATAGCATGTACATGATGATATTATATGCAATGAATACCAATGTAAAACCATTGTTAATACTATCTGATGTTGCCCATAAATGGCTTTTTTGTAACAAATATTAATATAAAAAATTGAAAATCTAACATATTGATGGCTTCATTAAAATGCACATAATTATAGAAAAACAATGGCAAAACAATTATTATTTAACAGTTATAAAAGTAAGATTGAAAAATATGATTCATATATGGACAAAATTGCAGATATTATAAATACTGTTGATGACCATTTGAAGCACATCACGGAATTAAATGAAGATGAAATTACATTGTTAAAATATACTTTAGATGTAAGCAATAAATTATATGATAAATACAATGATTTAACATGTAAATTTCAAACAAAAGTAAAAATGTTATCACATCAAATCAAAATAGAAGAAGAAACCAAAAAATCAGACTCAAAACTTCAACAACTTCTCAAAATAGAAGAAGAAACCAAAAAAGCAGACTCAAAACTTCAACAACTTCAACAACTTATGACATTGAATTCACTTTTAATGCATTGTATGGATAAACCAATAGAAAAGTTACAAGTTCCAAAAATAAATGATGACAATGATGACAATGATGATCAAACATCTGATGATGAACAAACTTCTGAAAAATTTTCTGATAGTGAGAATGATAGTGATGATAATAGTAATGACATAGACATTAAACAAAGATTAAAAAATAATGTCAATCCAAAAATTAATGATATAATGGAACAAATTGATTTGAAAGTCAAAGAAATTGAAGAATTGGAACAAGAATTAAATAAAATGTATGTGATGGAATATAGTTGTCATAAACCCAACCAATCAGTTTCACTTGCAGAAAATCCTATGAGTTACAACATAAGAAAACAAATTCATGAAAAATATGATGAAATTGAGGATTTGAATGAAAACATCAAACAAGCTTTTTTGGAAGAAGATAAAAATAAAATTACATCATGTGAAAAAGAAACAGATGATTCACATGATAGCAATCATTTTGGAAATTATGAAATCTTTGTCAAAAATAATACAACTGTTAATTCACATAATAATGATGGTTTAACTGGTTTGGTAATGGCAACAAGTTATGTGAATAATAAACAAAAGACTCTTGAAAAAAATACAGAAAATGTTGTTGAAGAAAGTGAAAAAGATGATATTCATAATGGGCAATTGTTGAAAATCAATTGTAAAAATGATAAAGCACCTTTGATAAATTTCATGAATAATAACAATAAATATTGAAAATATTAATTTATACAAAAAAAGATTTTCATATACTTTCTTTCTGATCTATTATATTATTGGATTGTGTCAAAAATAATTTGTACATTTCACATGCTTTATTAAAATCTTGATTAAGAACATTTATCATAGCTGTAATTTGGCACATTTCCATAATATCTTCTTTTACATTTTATGTTCTTTATATTTGTTCATTACAAATTTTGCACCATCTTTTTTGAATCTGTTTTGTGAGCTTGAGACGAGCTTTTTCAAAAAGTGCAATTTTGGTAAATATATCTGTGGAATCATAATTTGTGTTATCTGTTGTGCAATATGTGAGGAATTTTGGTTTGGTAGATTTATGTGTGGTATGTTTTAATATTTTATTTGATATTATCATATTTTTGTGATTATGATATTATTAAATAGGTTGATATATATTTTGGATTTTAATTATTCTTTGATTTTTTTTTTGATTTCTTTTCAGGTGTATGTTCAAGGTCACTTAATTTATCATCTGAATCATTATTTATTTTTGTAATTTTTATTTTTGATGATTTCTTTTCGGATTTAATTTCAGGTTTCTTTTGATGCTTCTTTTCGGGTTTAATTTCAGGTTTCATTTGATGCTTCTTTTCAGGTTTAATTTCTGTATTACTTAGCGTGTCATCTGAATCAATAATTGTTGGTTTAGTTTTTGTAACTTTTTGTTTGGTTTGTGATTCAATGATTTTATTTTTCTTTTTAGATTTTAATTTGGTTTCCACATCATCTGAATCATTGATTATTGGTTTTGTTTTTGATTTAATAATTTTATTTTTCTTTTTGAGTTTTAATTTGGTTTCTGTATCACTTGATGCATTATCTGAATCATTGATTGTTGGTTTAGTTTTCACAATATTTTGTTTATTTATTGGTTCTGCATCACTCAGTAAATCATCTGATTCTTCAGTATTATTTACATTGGCATTGGATATATTGTTATCTTTTGATTCTTCATGGACTTCTTCATCACTCAATAAATCATTCGTATTTTGTTTTTGTTGATTGATTGATTTGCGTTTTTTTTCAAATTCGTCAATGTCACTCAACAAATCATCAGACTCAATAGTTGTTTTTTGTTTATTATCAATGATTTTATTTTGGTTGTTTTTTTTATTATATTCTTCAATATCACTCAACAAATCATCAGATTCAATCATAGTTTTTTGTTTATTATTAATGATTTTGTTTTGTTTGCTTTTTTCATTATATTTTTTGGTATTCTTTGAATTACTATCAGGTATATTATTGTTATCTTTTGATTCTTCATCAATTTCGGTACCATAAAAGATATAAAAAAGTATAATTATCATTCATTTATTTCTTATCTATCATATTCACCATCTTGGTCTTGTACTTTCTCAATCCATTCACCTTTGCCACATATACATTCATTATTGCTAATATATCCTTTGTCAATTCCTCTGTGGGTGTCGCCTCCTCATCTCTACTTATCACTATTATCTTTCCATTCGAATATTCCTTTATTAACCACTCTATCAATTCATAACCAAATCTTGTTAATCTA
>Ga0302277_1001865_pt1 | contig 15332 bp, 15 predicted proteins | sample III_Bog_N3_1_FD_198759 | JGI IMG/M metagenome (GOLD analysis project Ga0302277, IMG submission 198759) | Peat permafrost microbial communities from Stordalen Mire near Abisko, Sweden - III_Bog_N3_1 | ecosystem: Environmental > Terrestrial > Soil > Wetlands > Peat | place: Sweden: Abisko... | reverse complement strand
GTCCAGTTGCGCGGCTGGCAGCGCTTGATAAGCTGGCATTGGAGGCGTAGCCGCCGCTTGTGCCCGCATCGACAGGGTCGTGCCAGCCAGCAGACACAGCAGAACAGGAATTTTGATCAGTAAATTCATTGCGATTTTAGGATTTTAACCGGCCAATTTGTTTTATTACCCAATGACTATAAATCGAACCTTTGGCCGACACTATGGGGTGTTCACCCCACAAAATTCAAAAGGGCTTCGCATTTTGCGGCTGGCCTGTTGCTTGGCGGCGGGGATTCTACTGTTATTTTCCGTTGCTGGGACAATGATCTTTAAGGTCATGGACACAACCGTGCCAGCTTTCCAAATCGCCGCGAGCATCGTTCTTATGCTCGTGGCTCTCAAGATGACGGTAAGGAGTTTTTGCACGATTTCACCTACACAGTGGTCAAATCCAAGAAATAATTTTCGGCGGTTTGCGAGGCACCGGCGGCGTTACACCGGCAGGCACACCCACAATCATCGGTGCGATGGCAGTCATTTCAGCCGGGATTTTCAGTTCCGCCTTCCATTCCGGCGTGTTCAGTGCCGAGACAGTAAAACCGATGACACAGGTGCCAAGACCCTGCGCATAAGCAGCCAGCAGCAGGTTTTCCGCCGCCAGCCAGCAATCCGCGACGACGAACGGCCCTTGTATTTTGCTGTAAATCACGATCAGCGTGCCCGCGTTATAGAAAACATGGAAATCCGGCTTGTCCACCACATGCAGCGTGTGCTTTGCCCGGTCGGAATCGGAACCTTGGGCTTCGTTGCGCACCAGCTTTTTGGCGCTTTCTGACAAACGATCCAAAACTTGTTTGTCCTGGATGACGGTAAATGACCATGGCTCCTCATGCATGGCGGTGGGAGCATGGACGGCGGCATCAAGCAGCGCATGAATGACGTTTTTTTCAATTATCTGGGACGTAAAGTCACGCACGGAGCGCCGATGCTGGATGGCATCCATCACGCTCAAGGAAGATTCGGTCTTGGTGGAATTATTGGGATTGCTCATAGCTTGGTGACAAAATTGTGCTTGATGTGCGATCTGAAGAAAATGCCGGCGAATTCAATCATTGATCCCGCCATGACTGTAACCCGGAATTTCTCGCAGAACTGGGGTTACAAAGGTGGCGCGCATCGTGAGCGTTTCCGTCTTCGTAACCTCCGAGAATCCATTGTTGTTGGCCGATGCTCTTTCGGTCAGCAGCAGTCGCGATGAAAAAATCAATGCCAGAGGCATGGCTTGCAGGGTTGGGGCGGCAGTGTGGAGACTGGTTGGTATCATAATCGTGTAATTTGTTTTATCTAATGGATCGGGTGTAGTGAATTATCAGGCGGGCAATTCTGGCAGCGGCGGCAGCGGTAGTTCTGGCGGCAACGGAGGCAGCGGGATGTCATCGCCGACGCTGGCTGCCTTGGACAGAACATTTTTTACCATGCCGAGCAACTTCCCGAACGAATAGGGTTTGAGCAGCATTTTCACGGGTTGCAGACAGGGGTGCAGGGTGAATTCCCAAGTGGGCAAAAATCCGGTGGCCATGATGACTGACATGGTCATGCGTGCGGCGTGGATTTTTTTGAGCAACTCGACGCCGGATACCTTCGGCATAAATTGGTCGGTGAACAATAGATCGTATCGGCAAATTTGCAGCGCGGTCCAAGCAGTGGCCCCATCTTCGGCGACATCCACTTGGTAGCCGGCGTCGGTCAACCCTTCAGCGGTGATCTGGCGGAGATCACGCTCATCTTCCACCACAAGAATGCGCTGGCGAGAATTCGACTGGCGATTAAATGGTTCGCATATTGGATCATTAAAATCGGAGATATATTTAGGGGACATTTATGACACTGTAGCCGGATATTTTGCGAGTGCTATGGGGTGTTCACCCCATTTGCTTTTTAGTTTGAGCATTCTCGCATTGATTCAGAGGGCCAAATTTAATTTACTATACATCTAGTGAAAAAGTGTGGAGCACTTCGAGTAAAAAAAATAAGAGATAATTCAAAAAGCTTTTGACCACATTTCGTCTTTAGTAAAATCACTCATCGCATTGAGCAAATTGTCGGTGCTCTGATGTTCGATGACGATGGTTAAGTGAATCGGAATCCAAACGGTATCAAATGGCCATCAGAAAAAGCCCATAAAAGGCTTAAAAGCACTGAAATAAAATTAGTTCAAGAAACGAATGGTGCTCCCGCCCGGAATTGAACCGGGATCGGCCGCTTAGGAGGCGGCAGCTCTATCCATTTGAGCTACGGGGGCAAATAACGTGGCAAAAAAAAGGTTTCACCTTTGTTTATCAACTTTTTCGGCTCAACCTTAACAGGATTACCAGTTGAAAAAAACAGTGTCAAATGAAGTATCAGATTTTGCTTTCGTATGCCCGCTTTTGCTATCGTTGGCTATGATGTGTTTTCGTTTCCTAAATCTATTCAAGCACTTTTTTTGAATTTTTGCTTTGATTGGTTTTCGTATTTTCCCATTGATTCTATTGACTGAATTCCGTTTCCATCGGCAGTTTTCAAAGTCTGACCTTTTGTTGTTTTTGGTTCTAATTTGTTCTAAAAACTCAATATGGTATCAAATGCGGTATCAGATTTGAGGCTCGAAATTCGGTGGAAATTTGGCTGGAAAAAGTGGTGCTCCCGCCCGGAATCGAACCGGGATTTGCCATTTAGGAAACGGCCGCTCTGATCCATTTGAGCTACGGGAGCACAAATTTTGACCAGCATACTCGCCCGCGATTTTTTTCCAAGTCACATCGTTGCGAAGTAAAATGGACGCGGGGTTCGTGACAGGCTAGACTTCTCAAAATGACGTGGCGTGAATTAGGCGATTTTCTGCATTTGCAACGGCGGGCCATTGAACCCAGGCCAGTCGCCGATTTTGCCCGGATTGGAGAAAAAAGGCGGACACTTTCAAGCGCCTTGAAAAAGCAACCCGTGAATCGCTTGACGAAGCTGTGCGCGAATTTACCAAGACCAAGAATTGGCCCGCGCTTTCAGACAAGCAGGTTACGATGCTATATTTGCGCCTAAGTTACGGCGTTGATTTGGCTATGGCGTTAAGCACCTGCAAAACGGGTCTTTTCCCCACATTGAAAAACCGTGATTCGGAAATGATCCAATGGTTGCTTAACGAAGCATGGGATTATCCGGGTCAACCACATACGCTTCGCCTATATTCTGAAAGGCGACGCGATTTTGGCAACGACCCGATGCGGAATTAGAAAACTGCGGCTCCGATCCATTTGAGTTACGGCAAAAAATCGTCCTGCTGTTTGTTACAAATTTATCGGTTGGGGCTATCGCGGGAGACAGCGATATTTTTTAGCAGCGATCCAAATCCATGCTGCGAATCATCCGCCGGTAAATTCTGTCTATTCCCTTCAGCTTGGCGAGATGCGATGTCCTGATGCCCAGCGAGTGGGTTATTGGTTCCAAAGCAAATGCCAAACCGGTTCTGGACATGAGAATTTCCTTTGGTCGGCACTTCAGTTTGGTCATGGTCTGCAACAAACAGAGGGCAGCAACTTGTTCAGCTTTTTGAGTCTGGCTATTGCCCATGGCCGAATCGAGAAGAACTCCTTTGCGGGTATCAACAGCGACGCCCATCCAGAGGAAATGAGGACGCGGTTCCTCATCCACGCCACCGGGGGAATATAAACAATCCAGTTCCAAAGAAAGCCTGGCATCTTGAGGCAACGCGTGAAGTCCGGCCAATTCAGATGCAGACAGTGAAACAGGAGCCGGCAAAGGTTCTGGAGGAAGCACCAATTTTTGCCAGTCAAGATCTTCGATCTGCATGGCGTCTGTTGCATTTTCAGGGCAAAAAGGCACTTCGTTGTCCGCACGGTTGTCATACAAATCCTTCTTTCCCGCGACAAGCCGCACAAAGGCGATGGCCACCCGCAGGTCTGACAACAGCAATTCCGCTTCGGCCTGTTCTAAAAACCACGGAATCGCCCCAGGACGATAACTGCGAAATTTCGGCCATGCCCGTTGCGAATGCGCCAATGGTTGGAAACCAATTTGACTCAAGAGGTCAATGTCATGCTGTTCCAATTTATTGTGCGCGACGAGCTCCGCCAACAAAGCATCATCGCCATACACGAAATTGGGGTCGTCGTTGTTCTGCTGGCCACCAAAAACCATCGCCATCACCCAGCGCAGGCCGAGTTCGCCACGGTGAACGAACAGCCCGGAAGGAGACGGTTCCCCATCATTGCCCAGCACGGAACCCAGCCGCACTTTGCCGGTGTCTTGAATGCCGAACAGGGCGGTGTCGCACATATATTCCCAAGGGGCAAACGAGCCAAATTCAGTCGTGGCGGCGCAAAGCGCCCTGAAGGTATCGAGCGACAGTTGAGGCCATTTTATCGGTGTCAATCTGATTGGCATTTTGGGCAATTATAATAATTGCAATTGCGAATTGTCCGCAAAAATCGTCAGCGGCGATTGGTCAATTTTCTTTGCCGCGTTGCTTGATTTCAATGTCCTCAATCACGCCTTCGTTTCTGGCAATCGCTCCGTATTTTTCAGGACTCGTTTTGATGCGCTCCACGGCGAGCCGTTCCAAGGCATCGCACAGCGGCTCCAAACCCTTTCCTTTGACCATGACGATTCGGTCTTGAAATTGGATTTCAACAGCATCCTTGCCACTTTGCCGGATGAATTTAGCGTGCTGAAAATAGCCATAGGGAAACAAGTGAACCTCGTTGACGGTTTCCACCCGCAAGCATTGTGGATTTGTGGCCGTGCGCCAGCACGTCAGATTCTTTGTCCGCGAATCCGTTGCGGCGTCACTTGAGGGCTTTGTTTGTGTTTCCATAAATCAATGTTCTCAATTTTTTGTTGAACCGTTTCTGCACGACGGTTTTGAATCAATCCGGCGATATATTTGCGAACTGGCGGCGGCACACGTTGTCCCTGCGCTGAATCCTGCTTGGCAAATTCAATTGCCAGTTCACGGTCGCCCAAGCGACCGACGTTCTCGCGCAACTGTGCTTTATCCTGGGTGAAGATTTTGACCGCCCGCGTTCCGCGTGAAATCGTAACGAGCCATTGCTGATTATTCGTCGCGGCCTTCACCGACGAATCTGAAAACAAAACGTGTTCGACAGTTTTGCCTTGCGAGCCGTAGGACGTAATCGCGTAACCGCGCACGAACTCACGATAATTTTCCGGCAAGACTCGCCCGTCTTTCAATTTGATTTGCCCATTGCGATTGACGCCCGCAACCGTCACCAGTTCGCCGTTAATCAATTCCTTGCCGTCGAGCGACGGAGCATTGGCCTTGAGTTGCAGTTGATCGCCTTTGGCGAGCTTCATTTCAACCGGCTGGCAAACCGTGAGCCGGTTTAGCAGCTTGAAAGGGACTCGCTGAATTTTGCTTTCCGTTTGAATCAGCAAATGCGTCGGCGTTGCTTTCAGCAACGTGCCGACTTCGCCTTTGGCGAAATCCTTTGTCTCGCGGTTGAACACAATCACCGCGTTGGCCGGATAAAACCGAGCATCGCGCTTTTGGGCATCCGTCAAATCCAGCCGTTCATGCGCCGTCACCAGCGAGTCGGCCTTGTCAATCAGTCCCGCGCTTCGCAGCCCGATACGGATGCGCTCATTGATTTCGCGAATCTCGCCCCATGTCTGCGAAACAATCACGGTGGATTTTTTCTTTTCCGCCAGCGTCAGATAATCGGCGACCAACCGTTCGCGTTGCTCGTCAATCGTCCGACATTCGACAATTGCGCCGAGGTGATTCAAACGGTCGAATGATTCAGCGTATTGACCGGACTGCGCCTTGCGAACCGCCGCGCGATATTGCTTGATTCGCTTCCGCTCGGACTTCGTTTCGCCCGCCTTTGGATTTTGCCGCCGAATTTTTGTCAGCCGTGCCGCTTCCAGACCGGCATATCGTTCAATCGCGCGCAGGGCGTCCGAGGCTTCGACCGCCCCATGCTGTCGCGTGTCGCCCGAAAGAATGACTCGACCGCCATTCGCTTGCACGAAACTCAAAAGTTCGTGCATCTGCTTTCCGCCGATTTGTCCGGCTTCATCCACAATCACCACCGAGCCAGGCATCATTTGCCGCTTCGCCAGAAATTCCGAAACGGTTTGGGTGTCGGCAAAACTCTTTTTCAAATCAAGGGCTTGCTGGCGCTGCGGTGCGATGACGTAAGAGACGTGACCGGCAGCTTTCAAGCCGTTGCCAATTTCCCGTAGCGTATGACTTTTCCCTGTTCCCGCGCCACCACAGAACAGCGTGACAAAATCACGCGACCCCAAAATCATTTCAGCGGCGGCGCGCTGATCCGGCATGAGTCCGGCGGAAATGTTGTGAAGCCGATTGAACTCCGCGAACTTGCCCCGCCCGTCGCAGGCGAGGCAGACGATTTCCCATTCGCAGCTTAAAATCTCTCGCGTCGTGATTTTTGACGGCGCGTGTTCGTTGCGGATATAATCACGTTCTCGTCCTGCCGCTTTGATTTCTTCAGTCGTCAATTCCGACCCGCGCCCACGTTCCAAAGCCGCGCTCCAAACTTCGTTTTCGCGCACGACCGAACGGCGGTCGAACAAATGTGCTTCCGCCCACTGGATTGCGGCTTGCGCCAAAATCATTGGTGATTGGGACGGCGATTGAATCGCCGCCTTTGGCTGACGAGCCAGCCTCCGCAGGGATTGCCTTTCTTCGCTGGTAAGCTGGCTGTCCCAGAGGCGTTGAAGTTCAGGCAGCGCGATTCCCTCGATTTTTCGGCTGCGCTCCGCTTGCGCGATTTGCGAGCGCAGTTCCTTCAAATTGCCTTTCGCCAATTCAGGCTTTTCTTTGAGCATCTTTTCAATGCTGGCATCAATTTCGTTGTGACGTTTGGAGAAACGCGATTGCAGTTCACGAGACACACCTTTGATTTCAAAATCACCGCGCGGCTTATTTTCAATCTCATATCCGAACTGCCGCAAATCGCGGGCGAATTCGTGGTAATAAACATTTTCGGCAAACTTCCGCGCTTGCAGCATTTCGTAATTGGAAAGTGCTTTCCAACGCTGCTCGGTTGCGTCGAACGTGGCGTTGAACATGACGCAATGCGTGTGCAAGTGCGGATCAAGCGCGCGTGAGGTGTCATGCCGAAACGTGGCGCAGACGATGTTGCCGGTGAGCCGCTCCGATTTGTCCATTCCCCGATGCACCTGTGTTCCGGCGAAATGCTGCAATTCATTTACGGCAATTCGCACCGCTCGGCTGTGTGATTCCAAGAGCCGTTTGTCATCGGCAATCAAAGCCTGAATCGAAACCGATTTTGGAGGTGAAAAAGTGAAGTCGTAAAAAACCCGGCGATTGGCGACCTCTGCCATTTTGTCCGAATCCCATCGTGTCGTCTTCATCCGTTGCGTCAGCAATTCGCCGGTCTGTGGATTCTGATTGTGGCAGAGCTTCAGGAATTGATCCTGTCTCACCTTGCCCGTAAGCCCAAGATGTTCAGCCCCGATTCCAGCCCATTCACCCGATACGATATTTTCCTGACTGTAATAATCGCCAAGTTGCAGATGCTCTTTGAAGTATTTTTCCGCGTTGTTCAGGTTGCATTGTGTCTTGGTGGACAGCACATCCTTTTTTTAGCTCATCGTAACCAGCAAAGTTGTAATGAAACCGTTACAACCCGACTTCCATGAATCGGTTTAGATGGAGGCATGAATTCGTCATTGAAGACTTATTTTTCATGGCACGCCTTACGTCTAACATTCGTTAGAGTTTTTGCGGACGAAAATTGTCCGAGGTCTGGCGGATATGCGCCAGAAGTCTGTCCGATTTTTATCCGAAAGTTATCCGATTCTTGTCCGTTTTTTTATGGGCGATAACAGTTCATCCGAGGAAGCCCATGCTCGATTTAAGGAGCTTGCCAATGGCTACCGGCCAAAACTTCCACGCAAGCTAGCGTTGCTATTGCCATTCAAAACGCAAATCGAAGGGCTTCTGGCAAAACAGGCATCCTACGACGACATTCGGATTCTTCTGGAGGATGCAAAGGTCATTGTTTCCAAAGACACCGTGCATCGTTTTTGCCGGCAAGTGATCGGCCAAAAGGCGGTTCGCCAGCGCAACGCGGGCGCGAAAGAAATCTTGCCGCTGAAAATATCGCCAGTTCAACAACCACCGCCTGAAAGCATCCAAGCGAGTTTGCAGGAACAGCGGAAGCTCATCCCCGGCCCGTGGTCGCGGCGCAAGCCCGGCCCACGCATCGCCGATTCAAAAAACCTTTAACTAAAATATGCAAAAACAATTCAACGCCGTCATCAACGGCAAGGGCGGCGTCGGCAAAAGTTTTTTCGCCGTCAATTTCGTTCAGTTTCTCAAAGATAATGCCATCGCCCACATCGCCGTTGATACCGACAACGAAAATTCGACGCTGAAGCGTTTCCATCCCGAAGCACGGTTTCTGAACATCGCCGACCCGACGGACATTGATTCGGTTTTCGCAATGCTGGACAAAACGGATTTGGTTGTCATGGACTGCCGCGCGGCCTCGACCGACATTTTTCTCGATTATTTTGACGAGGTGCGAATCTTTGATTTGCTCAAACAGTTTGGCGCGTCGTTGAACCTCATCATGCCGGTGAACCACGAGACCGACAGCTTGGAGCAAATTCGCAACATCACCGACCGGCTCAACCACAATGCCCGATACCTGGTTGTCAAAAACGAGGTGTTGTCGGAACGGTTCGCCAACTACGAACGCAGCGCCACGCGAACACGGCTGATTGGGGAACTAGCAGCCAAGGAAATCACCATGCCGAAACTTTACGATTGGATCGTCGCCGACTTGAACAAGCACGACCTGACAATTTCCTCCGCCATCAAAAATCCCGCCTTTGATTTTTTCAACCGGGGACGCCTTCAAAATTGGCTTCACAAGTTTTATGACGAACTGGGTTCCGTGCGCGGAATGTTGCTGCCGCCACCGCCAAAGATTCAGAAGTCGAAAAAAGAAACGAAACCCGGCGATTCGCTTTTGTGAACGACGAAAAGAACAGCTTTGACGAGGCGGTTTCAGAATGGCGGCGCAAGAATGGGATTCGGGACGACGACTCCGTTTTGCAAATGCTGGAATTACTGAAGATTTTTTTCCAGAACGTCAAAATTGAAATTCCGCCTGATACGGATTCCATCCAGTTGATTACCGTCCGTGTCTCGCTCCAAACGCTGACGCAATTGACCAAAGACTTTTCAAAGGAGGCGCGGGAGCTGAAGCAGGAAATTCGCAGCGTCCCCCAAATCACCAAACAACTTTCCGCCGGTCGCGCCGTGGCTTTTCTGTGCGTGGCAATCACTTCGCTCCTGGCCGGAATCCTAATTGGAAAGTTTCTGCTCTGATTTATGCGCTGGTTGAATTACATGACCGCTGGCCTTTCTTTGCTGATGGCGACCGGCGCGCTCATTTTTCTGCCCGTGCCGGCGTCGTGGATTGTGATGGTGGTTTTCACCGCTATCGCCGCTTACGCGGCCACCACGAAGGGCAAGACGGCCAAGAGCAAGTTCATCGTTCGGCTGAAAGGATTTTCGTGGACGCGCGAAGATTTTTGCCGTGGCTGGCTCATCACCGGCGACACCGGCTCTGGCAAGACCCGCTCCGGCATCAACCAATTGCTTTTCCAAGTTTTCCAAAACGATCCAAATTGGGGCGGGCTTTGCATTGACGACAAAGGCGTGTATTGGGAAACGCTCGTGGAAATGGCGGCAAAATTTAATAGGCAGGACGATTTGATTTTATTGCAAGTCAGGCCGGACAACCCGCCTGACGGCTGGAAGCCGGCATACACCTTCAATTTGCTTTCCGACCCGACCATACCGCCTTCTACCTACGCAAAATTCGTCGTGGACACGGTGACAAGTTTGGGACAACGCGCCGAGCAATCATTTTTCAAAAGTCAGGCGCAAACGCACATCGGCTTGGCTCTCGAAGTGTTGATGCGCTTGGACATGGAAGCGACCCTGTTCAATGTCCGTGATTTTCTTCTCGATGACAATACGATGAATGAGGTGTTGGGAGAGATGAAGACGGATTATCCAACTGACCGCGATAAAGCCCTCATCAAACATTTCACCGAGCGCTATCGCGGGCAGCCAGCCGAACAGATGGGCGGCGTGAAAGAAACCATCGCGAATTATCTCCAATTCTTTTTGACGCCCGATGTCATTGAGGTGTTCGGCGATGCCAAGAACAGTTTCGACTTCAAAGAAATTGATCGCGGCAAAATTATCTGCGTGGCGATGCCGCAGAAATTTCAGATGGAACGCCGCTACATAAACACATTTCTCAAAATGCTTTTTTACGCGCACGTTTTGCGCCGCTTCGACCGGCCAAAGGAAGAACGCGCCACCGACAATTTGCTCATTTTGTGGGCGGATGAAGCGCAACGATTCGTCACGGCCAGCGAGGACGGCATGAGCGATTACAACTGCATTGACGTGATGCGCGAAGCAAAGGCGACGCTGGTTGCCGCCGCGCAATCATCCACGTCCTTCATTCCGCCGCTCGGCGAAGAAAAGGCGCAAGTGCTGACCTTGAATCTTCGCAACCGGATGATTTTCAAAGGTGCGGACGAGGCGGGCGCGGTTGAAAGCGCGGACTTTCTTGGGCAACGAAAAGTCCGTCAAAGGACGTATGGCTATTCCGGTGGTATGGCCACGCGCAGCTTCACGCATATTGAAGAACACAAAATTAAACCCTACGAATTACGCAACTTGAGAAAACACCAATGCGTCCTCGTTCATTGTGAAAAAGGTTTTCACAAAACAGTTTTACCGCCAATTGAAGCCGACGGCACAGTTTCAAAATGGTTTCCGTGGTGGAAGCAAATTGGCTTCTAAATAAAATCGAACAGCGGGTCGCAATTAACAATGTCGTCGGTGGAAATCTTTGTATCGCGCAGTCATTTGAAATTGTCACCGACAAGAAGGGGTTGATTGGCGTTGGATTTAACAGGCAATTCTGTTAAGGAATAAAGATGATTGGCGAGGAACGCCCCAGACAAAAATTGCCTTTTGCCGCAGAAAAGGATTCAAACCAATTCTTTCAAGAGGTCATCCGGCTGCTCATCAAAGAATTTGATAACAGACGCAAGAAATATGTTCCCACGGAAAACTTTCAAGTATTTCATCATGGAATTGGCTGGAACTTTCAAAGGCAAGAAAAAGAAGGATTCAAACCACATTCGGGGGAACTGGAAAAGGTGAGCACAGGATGTGAGGTCAAACTTGACCGCATTGTTGCAAACGACATGGCCGTTATTTCAGATTTCATTCTCGAAACAGCCAGCCGCATGGAAGAATGTCTCGTCCGCAAGTTGACCGATGAAATGGCTTCTGTGACCAAGGAAACAGGAAACACGGTTTCCATTCCCAAAGGAGGTTCGTTGGCTGATGCCTTTCTTGAAATGATTAAGACGACTCAAGCAGGCGTTAGCCGTGATGGCAGCGTTTCGAGGCCGACGCTTTTTCTTAATGATCCCGGTTTTATTGAAAAACTTCAGCGCGAACTTATTGAGCGCGGCCCTGAATTTCAAAAGGAAATTGAAGTTGCCCGCAATGAACAAGATCAACAGGCGCTGGCGCGTGAGGCGGAACGCCTTGCACGATACGACAATTTGGAATGAATGCTTTGCTTTGCATCGGTTGCAATGCTTACGACCATCTTCGAGTCCTTGATGGGAATGACTCATTGCGCTTTTCTCCGTTGCAACCGCCGCACCAACTTAAATCGCTCGACGACCTGCTCGCACAGGCCGAGCATTACGCCGGTTTTTGTATGCGCAACAGCGGGAAAATGTCGCCCACTCTTTTTCTGATTGGCTCGGACGGGCCGCTCATGTTCGTTCCGACTTCGTTGACCGGTGAAAGCAAAAAGACGCTTTTGCCACCCTGCCCGGCTCATGTGCATTGCCAATGCTGCCACCATCTGTGTCATGGCGATGGAAGCCTGGATGAAGACGGCCAAGCCGGGGGAGAAACTTGACATGACCGAACCGCCATCCGAATCGTTTGACCGGCAGGAAGTGGTTGTCCTCATGGGCGAAGACCGCACCGGGCAGAATCAAAGATTTCTCCCCATCATCCGCAGCGGAAACGGCAAATTCTTTGGGTTCAATGAATCCGATATGCCGCAATTAGATTCGATGGAAGGCCGTTTCGCCGGAATCTTGCCACCAAATGTGGCCACCGACGAGCATCGCACGCTCGCCAAAGACATGCTGAAGGTCAAAGGCGTCAACGTCACCAAGCCGGGCACCACGGTTCGTCTCACGCCGCACCGCCGCTGATTCTGGCCCTAAATTTTATTTTTGGCATGGACAGCAAATGTCCAACCGGTTCTGGTAACCTCTGTCCAATCGTGACAACTCATAGCCATCTACGCCATACTCACCGAACAATTTTCCATGGATGACGCGGCCACAACAATTCAAGGCAGCCACGAGCCGAAAGGTCTCGGCACCAAGCTCGCGCCGTTATTGAGTGGTGGGTTTTTTCGGCCGCTGGCCCGCCCTTCGGCGCCATTGTATGTGGATTGTGCTGATCGGTTGGAGCAGGCGAGTGATGATGGTGGCCAGCTTTCACATTCGGATGCCATTGCGCTGATTCGTGATGCGCTGGTCGCTCACCCCAGTTTGAAACTGGACGAGGACGAGGGCGGTCAGTTCGGGGATATTCGCCAGCGGGCAGGTCAGATCTTTAACCGGCTGCTCGAAGCGGGTTGGCTGGAAGACCGTCCTGCCAGCCTTGATGAGCGTTGGATAATCCTTTCACCACGCCTGTCTCCGTTGCTCGGCCTGTTGCGGGGCTATGCGGAGGACGATCTCGCCGAGCTGAAAGATTTTGCGGCGACGGTTCGATCGGTTTGTGAAACCTTGTTAGCCGAAGGCGCATTGGACCCAGTCCGGCGTAATCCCGAGGAACTGAGACAGGTGGTAAAAGAGTTGTTTGATCGCGCAACGCGCGCAGGCCAGCAGATGCGTGCGGTCGAAACCGTGATTCTTCGCTACGCTCAGGAGCAACGCGTCAGCTCCACCCCGAATGAAACCCTCCGGCGCTTCCTGATTGAATTCCATGAGGGCGAGCACATGGTTTGTTATGACACGTTGGAGCATGGCGGCTTGCTGCCCAAGCTCAAGCAGGCCCGGCTGGTAGCTCAAGACGCTTGGGCCAGCCCATTCGTAAAACAACGACTGGCCGAGGGCATCGCCAAGCATCGTAGCCTGGATGAAACCACGGCCTATGGCGAAGCTGAGGAAATGCTGGCGCGCTTGGAGCGGGCTATCGCTGGCATCTCCGCGAAACAACGGATCATCGACGAACGTATCGCGGAGTTCAGTGAGCTTTCAGCCGCGCGCTATCGCTACCAGACGGAGATGCGTGGCCGAAGTCCCGAAATGGTAAATGCGTATCTGCAAAACGCCGACCAGCACCATGCGGGCAGTTCCTTTGCCGACCTCGCCAATCTGCCCGGCATGATGATTTTAAGCCCGACGGTGGAATTTTATTTCGGCCAGGACGCGCTTGCCCGGCCACGTCGCGCGCGGTTGCCCGTGGAGTTGGGCATCGCCCGGCCGCCGGCAGCGGGTGATGCCTTGGATGCGCTGGAGCGTATCCGTCGTCAAAACCTCTATGCGGTGACCCCGCAACGGGCCGGTCGGTTGATCGAAAAGTGTTTGCCGGTTAAGGGGACAACCCTCTCCACGGCTGATTTGAAATTGGGCACCGAGGACGACTTGCTGGATTTTCTCGCGGTGCTCGCTTACGACCGGGCTTCCGGGTCGCGTGGGCACAAACCCATTCGCTGGCGCATCCGCACGGCTAGGCAGGAACACGGGTTGGAGCCTGAGAAGATTCCTCTCGACGTTATTGCGGGGCGTCGTGTGGAGCGTATTACAATTGAAAGGACTACATGACACCAAACTGGCCATCATTCTGGACGCATATTCCCGACGACGACCGCCCGTCGTTGCGTGAGGTTCTCACGGACTTGCTTGCCACCGGCGTTTTGTTTGGTGATGCCGGTCGCGAACGGGAGCTTTACCACACCGCTAGAAAGTATGATTCGGAACTGGCTGAGTATCTGTCTTTGTTGAACCTGACGCTGTTTCCCGATCCTGACCGCCCGATTCTGCAAGTGCGCCCAATTCCGGGCGAGTGCGGACTCACCGCCCGCTTCACCAAGGATGAGACCTTGGTAGTGTTGACGCTGTGGCGAATTTACGACGATGCGATCATGGAGAGTTCTACCAATATCGTTACGCTGTCGGCGGACGATTTGTTTGCGAAACTCAAGCTCTACTTTGAGCACATCGAACCCCCTAAACCAACGCACCTCGAACGTATCTTGGGTAAACTCCGCTCTCGCCGGCTCATTCGTTTTCAACCCAACGCCGAACAGTTTGGCGAATCACGGCTGGAGATATTGCCGACGCTCGCCCGCACCATTCCTTTTGAGCGACCGGAGGAATGGGCGCAGTCCGTCGCGCTTTTCCAGCAGGCTGTTGTTGCCGCAAACGGTGACTCTGAAACTGCATCCGTCGAGGAGGAGGGCAAGCCATGAATTCGCAACGTATTTCTCTTACGCGCATCATTGCCGTGAACTGGTATGGGTTCCGGCAGATTGTTGATATTTCCAACCACACGCTCATTTCGGGCGCTTTTGGTAGCGGCAAATCCGCGCTCCTCGATCTCATTCAATACGTCCTGCTCGGTGAAGATTGGCGGCCCAACCGAGCCGCTTCCGGTGCCGCCCGTGGTCGCACCTTGGTCAGCTACTGTTTGTGCGACACGAATTACACCCGCAACGACGAGCCGCATTATATCCGGCGTGATGGGGTCACTTTCATCGCCTTGGAATTCACTTGGCCATCTGAGAGTGGCAAGGAACCGCGTCGCGAAACCTGGGGCGTCCGCATTCAGTTCACCAGTCCAACCTCCCGTGCGGAGCAGACCTATTTCTGCATCCCGGCCCGGCTCGATTGGGCTGACCTCGCGCCGTCGGGCCAACTCATGTCCGAGGAGGAATTCAAGTCCTATGTCCGACGCGAATACGAAACGTCATCGTCGCGCAAATGCCTGTTCCCTCGTCAGAAGGAATATCTAGCTGAAATGGCCACCCCGCATCACCTCTGGTTTGATGAAAAGCAATTTCCCAAAACCTTTCCCAAGGCCATAGCTTTTGAGGCCGAGAAGGATGTGGAAAAGTTCATCCGCCAGTTCATCCTTGAGGAAAATCCGCTGGAGGTCAGCGATGTCAAGGCGGCGGTCAACGCATATCGCGAGACTC
>Ga0302277_1001848_pt1 | contig 15410 bp, 17 predicted proteins | sample III_Bog_N3_1_FD_198759 | JGI IMG/M metagenome (GOLD analysis project Ga0302277, IMG submission 198759) | Peat permafrost microbial communities from Stordalen Mire near Abisko, Sweden - III_Bog_N3_1 | ecosystem: Environmental > Terrestrial > Soil > Wetlands > Peat | place: Sweden: Abisko... | reverse complement strand
CGTCCTCCTGATGGCGGCCATCGCCTACTCCATTCTGCAACGCTCCATCATTCTCGAGCAGGGGCCGCATTCACTTCTTGCGAAGGCGATAGGCAGCGACTGGAAGGGGAAAATTTCGCCCGTCTGCTATTTCCTCGCCATCCTGCTGGCCTTTGTGAATCCCGTGATCTCCACCTGCCTCTATATTGCCGTCGCCTTGATTTGGCTCATCCCTGATCCCAGAATCGAGCGCGTCCTCCCTCACGAGCATGAGGCCTAAAGAACCAATGAACCAGAAAATCATTCTCATCACCGGTGCCACGAAAGGCATCGGTTTTGCAGCCGCCCGACTTTTGATCCCCCACGGCGTCAAAGTGATTGTAGCCAGCCGAGATTTAAAACGGGCCGAAAGTGCGGCGACCCAACTCGGGTGCGATAGTGTGCAACTCGATATCACCGATCAACAAAGCGTGAATGCAGCGGCGGCCTTGATGAATTCCCGTTACGGGCGCCTGGATGTGCTGGTGAACAATTCGGCGATCCTGCTTGATCACTACGAGAGCCTTCTTGATCTGAAGATCGAGACACTGCGAGAAACGCTTGAAACCAATCTCATCGGCACCCTGCGCGCCTCCCTGGCTCTCCTCCCCCTGCTGGAGAAGTCGCACGATCCCCGGATCATCAATCTTTCCAGTGGTGCGGGACAGCTCGATGGCGAGCCTCAGCCGTGGGCTCCAGCCTACAGCATCAGCAAAACGGCACTCAACATGCTCACCCAGCAACTCACCGCCGCCTTGCCGGATGTGATGGTGAACTCGATGTGCCCCGGGTGGTGTCGCACCGCAATGGGTGGAGAGGAAGCACCGTTATCACCCGAACAGGGAGCTGACACCCTGGTCTGGCTGGCCCTGGAAGCGCCCTCTTCCCTGCATGGAAAATTTGTGAAGGAACGATGCGTGATTCCCTGGTAGAAACGAGAAAATTTCAGTGATGATGACCACCCTCGCCATGGACATGGCCGTGGTCGAGTTCTTCAGCGGTCGCATCACGAACTTCGCGAATCGTGACATCAAAGTGGAGCGTCATGCCGGCTAGCGGGTGATTCCCGTCAATCGTGACTTCGTTCCCTTCGATTTTCGTGATGATGACGGTCTGCTCGCCAAATTCCCCTTCGGTATGGAGCTGCATCCCCTCCTCGAGATCATCCCCTCCCTCAATCTGATCGGCAGGCACCACGGAAATATTTTCGGGATCATTCAGTCCGTATCCCTCCTCGGGGAAAACTGAAACCTTGAAAGAATCTCCGGCGAGTCTGCCCTCCATTGCTTTTTCCAGACCCTTGACGATCTGTCCCTCCCCTTGAATATAAGCAAGTGGTTCACCCCCCTTTGAGGAGTCGATGATGTCGTTGTCATCGTCGGTAAGGGTGTAATCGAAGTGGACGACGGAGCCGGTGGTGATTTTCATGATGGATTGGGGATGCGCGGAACTCCGCGTCCGGCAAGGTAGGGAGCCACCGGGAGATTGTCATCGTAAAAGTGTCCCTCCGATGCAATACCAACTACCAATAAATCTTGGTCTTTTCGGCTGGTTCTTTTGCCGATGGGCGTTGTTGTCATCCCTCGGGTTATTTTCAGATAGCCCTCGGTCTTCCGCCCAGCCCCTCGCCAACATTTCTTCGCAGCAGTAGTCCAATTCTTATTGGCACTTGGCATAATGCCCCTCCAAATTGGGAAAAGACCTTTGCTCCAGGGTGTGCCTATGATCCGGCATGGCAGAACTTGATTCAGCACAGGCGACTTCCGCCGCGCAGTTTGACCGGCAAAGCGACCGGTATGGAAAATCACACATTCTTGCTGACACTAGCGACGTCACGCTGGCCCTGTCCGGAGTGATCCCTCCTTCAGGGGGGCGGGCTCTGGACGTGGCCACCGGAGGAGGTCATACGGCACTGGCACTTGCGAGGATGGGATGGCGGGTTACTGCTGGCGATCTCTCACCCCGGATGCTGGAAAATGCAGCGAGGCTCCTCAGCGAGGAGGGATACGTCGTGGAAACACAGCTCTTCCCCGGTGAGCAGATTCCCTTTGCCGATGCCTCTTTCGATCTGCTGACCGTCCGCGTGGCAACGCATCACTTCAGCTCTCCCGGAAAATTCGTCGCTGAAGTGGCACGAGTCCTGAAACCTGGAGGCCATTTCCTGCTGATTGACGGTACGGTTCCCGACAACGAACGCGAAACCGAGGAGTGGCTGCATCAGGTTGAAAAATGGCGCGATCCCAGCCATGGACGCTTTCTCTCCCCTTCCGCATGGCAAACACTGGTGACACGGAACGGACTTCAAATCGTCTCCAGCACTCTTCATGAGAAAAAGCAGCCTGATTTGGAGTGGTATTTTGAAACCGCTGCCACATCTTCGGAAAATAGGAAACTCGTGAGGCAGGCGGTGCTCACGATTCCCCATTCGGTACGCCGGGCACTGAGGCTGGAGGAAGAGGAGAGCAGGATCACCTGGTGGTGGCCGATCCTGAGCCTGCTTTCCCGTAAAATGTAAGGGACCGCTGATTTAATCCCATGCTCGAATCTTTCCTCTCTTCCCTATTCCCCAATCAGCTCTGCGTCCTGTTTGGCGTAAGCCTGACCCTGTTTGCCGCTGCGGAAATCGGATACCGCATGGGAGCCCGCGTTCCTCCCAAGGAGGATCACGCCTTCCAAAACGAAATCTCGGGCTACCAATCGGCGGTTCTGGGATTACTCGCGCTGCTGCTGGGATTCACCTTTTCCATGGCATTGAATCACTACAATCTGCGCTGCAGTCTGATCATCCAGGAGGCGAATTCCATTCGCACCACCTGGCTTCGGACTTCCTTTCTACCAGGGGAAACACGGGAAATCTCCCGCAAACTTCTGCGCGGCTATGTGAATCATCGCATCAATCAGGATATACCCGGCAGCAATCATCAAGAAGATCTCGGGCAGATCAGTATTCTTCAGAAGGCTCTTTGGCAACAGGCTGAGAAAGCGGCAGCGATTGCCCCGAATCCGATCACTGCCTCGTACATCACCTCGTTGAATGAGACAATTGATCTGGCCTCCACCCGGCTGGCGGCCCACCGGGTTCGTGTTCCGGGAGCACTCTGGATGATCCTCATGATAGTTTCCATCTTTGGGATCTGGTCGTCTGGCTTCAGTTCCGGAGTCAATGGAAAGCGGGCACTTTTTCTTACCGTCGGATTGCCTGGACTCATCACGCTGGTGCTGCTTCTGATCGCGGATCTCAACTCCCCGACGCGTGGCCTGATCCGCACCGATTACAGTTGCATGACGGATCTGCGGAATTCCATGAATCCATGAGTAATCATCCTGTTCCATCCGCCTATCTGGCAGGCCCTGACGTTTTCTTTCCTGATGCAAAAGCCCTTGCAGCCACAAAGAAGGCAATCCTGCTCCAAGTCGGCATCACCGGACATTTTCCCCTCGACAACGAAATTCCGCAGGATTCGGGTCAGCGCCTCGAAATCCAGTCCCACGATATTTTTCTTCAGAATGTTGCGCTGATTGACCGGTGCGACATTGTGCTTGCCAATATCATTCCCTTTCGCGGCCCTTCCCTCGATCCCGGCACAGCCTGGGAGATCGGCTACGCCCATGCCAGGGGAATTCCCGTAATCTGCTACGGTACTTGGGGAACCTATCTGGAACGCTGCCGTCATGCCGGACTCGAGGGACCTTCGCAAGGAAAAGACATCAACGGATTCCTCATTGAGGATTTCAATCAAATGGAAAATCTCATGATCACACGCTGCGCCTCCCTGATTGTCGAATCCTTCGAGGAGGCCGCCGCGGCAGCCGCTAAAATCCTCCTCGACACACAAGGATAATAACGACAATAGTGATAGATGATCTCTGTCACCACTGATTATTATCCGGCGGGCTCTGTGAAAGCAGGGCCCTTACTTTGCCGAGCCGAATAAGGGCGTCCGATCCCGCCGTATTCCCCGAACATTAGAGGCAAAAATACTGAAGGTCGGTGTCTTCAACGGATTCCCTCCTTTCGCCTGGGGGAAAAATGAAGTCCGGGGAGATGATCTAGAATTTCTTGGAGAGTTTGCATTTCTCCATGGCATGAGGCTCTCGGTAAGCCTTTTCCCTTTTCACTCAATATGGGAACTCCCTGCCCGGGATGTGGTTGATGTGGCCGCATCGGGAATTTCTCTCACGCCCGATCGACTGCGCTCCAAGACGCTCTGGAGCCTTCCCTATTCGGCGGTGCGCCGTTCCGCCCTCGTCAGAGCAGATGATTCCCATAAGGAATATGACATGCACTACGAGAACTTTCAGAAATTCTCCGTGGTCGCTCAAAGCGTCGCCCATAGGCACGCAGAAAAGCACCTGCCAAAAAACTCAAGACTCCAATTCACACCGAGCCTGCAACAGGGGATTCAATCACTCCTGAAGGGAGAAACAGACGCCCTGGGCACCGGAAGCATCAGCGCGACGCATCAGGCAAGCAGGAACCGAAGACTCAAAGTCATTGATCTTCATCGTCAGGAGGATCATCCGGAGTTGATTTCCTTCGCCGTCAGGAGGGAAAAATCCCTTCTGGATTCACTCAATGAATTCATCCAACAAAAAAAGATGAATAATTTTATTGACGATCATATCTATCGTTATTAAAGATTGCTCCATGAACTTCAACAACGCTCCCGTTCACTCTCTCCCCACGGTGGGGTTGCTGCGCGCGGGCGTTGGGAGGTGGCTGGAAAATTGTTGTTGCCGGAGCACCGGCTGCCGATTCCCCGACGGGGAAAACAAACTCAACACCATCATTCACCACACATCCCATGAACTTCTCAACAAATACCAATACCATCAGTCATTCTAAAACGGCCCCTTCTTCCATTTACAAGGGGTTCAAGGAACTCGGCTTCGCAATCTGGAGAAATCCGCAGCTAGCCCGCGCGCTTCTTCCCGTCAGCGGAGGAAATAAACCCGAACGAATCGTGAGACAATACACACTTCCTCAAGCCGCCGCATACCTTGGAAAAACCGAGGCAGCCTTCCGCCTCTTCCTCTGGGAAAACGGCATTGCTGCGGATGAGGAGAACAACGGCTCGCCGGTCTTCTCCGAGGATCTTCTCGATCTGATTGAGTCGTATGGCTACCTCTTCGATTACTCAAAGAAATGGCGTCAAACCGGGCATCCCAAGGAGGCTGACAAGCTTCTCAAGGAAGCACGCGAAATTTTCGGCGTGACCGAATCCATTCATTCCATCCACAAAAGCAGGCCTCCAAAGCGGATTCCCGAGGTGCCGGAATACACGGAGGACTGGAGTGAAGCCTATGGCGAACTGGAGCACCAAAGGGTAGCCATCTGACAATTTCCAAGCACGGCTGGGGGATTGAAAGGGGAACTGAAATGTTCGCCCGATTCCTCCCACGCCCTGCTCCTTCTCTCCAGAACCCGTCCAAATTAAAAACCATGGGACGGGTTCTGGAAGAGAGGAGGGAGAGTTTGCTGCGGCGCGGCCTTCCCGGACAGACCCTACAACCGTGAGATCAGGAGTTCGCGCTGGAAGATGAGCTCCTTCGGAAGCTGGCTGTAGAGCTTGAGAAAGAGTTCGTCCTGCATGACGAGTTCGCGGTGCCATTCGACATGGTCGATCTTCTGGACTTCGTCAAATTTTTCCTCGGTAAAACCTTCAAGTCCCCTCAGGTCGATATCCTGATACTCGGGAACCCAGCCGATGGATGTTTCAATGGCGTGGGCACCGAATTTGGAACGTTCCACGATCCATTTGAGAATCCTCATATTGTCTCCGAATCCCGGCCAGAGGAACTTACCCTCGGGGCTCTTGCGGAACCAGTTCACATGGAACACACGGGGTAAGTTCTTCACAAAGTGGCGCATCTCCAGCCAGTGGGAGAAATAATCACCCATGTTATAGCCGCAGAAGGGAAGCATCGCCATGGGATCACGTCGCACCTGACCGATGGTTCCAGCGGCGGCGGCGGTCATTTCCGATCCCACGGTGGCACCGAGATAGACGCCATGCACCCAGTTGAAGGCCTGAAAAATCAGCGGCATCGTCGTGGCTCTGCGACCGCCGAACACGATCGCGCTGATTTTGACACCCTCGGGATTTTCCCAGTCGGGATCGATGATCGGACAATTCCTCGCGGGTGCCGTAAAGCGGCTGTTGGGATGACTTGACAGCACGGGCTTGCCTTCGGCATCCCGGGTCTCCGGCGTCCAGTCGTTTCCTTTCCAATCGACAAGGTGCTTTGGGGGTTCCTTGGTCATCCCCTCCCACCAGACATCCCCGTCATCGGTCAGGGCGACATTTGTGAAGATGGTGTCGCTTTTGATGGAGTCCATGGCCATCGGATTGCTGCTGTAGGAGGTACCTGGTGCCACGCCGAAGAATCCCGCCTCGGGATTGATACCGTGCAGCCATCCATCGGGTCCAGGCTTGATCCAGGCAATGTCGTCTCCGATGCAGGAGACCTCCCATCCTTCATCCTTCAACACCTTGGGCGGAATGATCATGGCAAAGTTGGTCTTGCCGCAGGCGCTCGGAAAGGCTGCGGAAACATAGGTCTTGGCACCGCTGGGATCCTTCACGCCGAGAATCAGCATATGCTCTGCCATCCAGCCTTCATCCCGTGCCATCGCGGAGGCGATCCTGAGGGCGAAACATTTTTTCCCAAGCAGGGCATTGCCACCGTAACCGGAACCGAAACTCATGATGAGACGTTCCTCCGGGAAATGCGTGATGTAGGTATTTTCCGGATTGCAGGGCCAGGGAACATCAAGTTGCCCCTCGGCCAGCGGTTGACCGACGGAATGGAGGCATTTGACGAAGCTGCCCGTCTTGGCGATCTCGTCATACACCTTTGCCCCCATCCGGGTCATCACGCGCATATTCACGACGACATAGGGACTGTCGGAAATCTCTACTCCGTATTGTGCAATGGGAGAGCCGATCGGCCCCATGCTGAATGGGACGACATAGAGCGTCCGGCCTTTCATGGCGCCGGAAAAAAGACCCTCCATTTTCGCTTTCATCACCGCAGGGCTTTCCCAGTTGTTGGTCGGGCCGGCATCCTTCTTCGACTTGGAACAGATGAAGGTCCGTTCCTCGACGCGGGCGACATCCTTGGGGTTGCTGCGGACGAGAAGAGAATTCGGCCGCTTGGCGGGATTAAGCCACTGTGCCGAAGCGGAGGCCACCAGCAACTCCTTCATGTATTTGTCCTCGGCCTCGGATCCGTCGCACCAGAAAATGCTGTCGGGTAGTGTCAAGGCTGCAATTTCACGAACCCAGTCGGTGACTGCGGTGATGCCCGGCAACTCCGTGCCAAGGGTTCCTTTCGTACTTTCATTAGTTTTCATAAACTTGGTTTGATCCTTTTTTTCCCTTGCTGCAAGAGTCATTCTCGAACCTGAAAACAGTGCTCTATTCGCACTTTGCGCATCTCAAATGAAATGATATTCTTGGGCTTTTATGCCGGCTGGCAACAGCAGACTCGGCACTCTGATAGACTTGTTTTCACTCGGGGCGAATTCCGTCGGGCCTTGAAAATAATTTTTCGCGAAGCATGAGAGAACATGGAAATCAGCTGGCGACTGAGTAAACTCAAGGATTCAATTGAAGGATCGTGCCAGGAAATGTACGATCGTGCCAGATGCATAGCAGTTTGGAGGACGAAAGGATCAGCAAAGGCTTCCAGGAAACTCCATTGCCCGGAATCGCATTTCTGGCTCTCACCGTGGGGCGCATGATGCTGGAGTGGGGGGCCAATGCCCGGATCGTGCATGAGGCGATCTCCTCGGTTGCACTCGGTCTGGGATGTGATTCCGCCGAGGCGCTTTGCCAGCATGCCGCAATCATCGTCATGCTGCGGCGAGGAGAGGAGGGGTGCTCCCAGATGGGAAAGGTGGGAGAGCATGTGGTCAATTTGCGACGGATGCAGAACCTCCAGGAAATCGTCCGGAAGGTAAGCGATGGAGGGCTCACGTGTGGCGAGGCGCAGTCCGCGGTCGAACAGATTCCAAAAAAAACCGCGCACTACCCCGTCTGGTTCGTCTGCCTGGCAACCGGACTGGCATGCAGTGCGTTTGGCCGATTGTTCAAATCGGACTGGGTCTCCTTCCTCCCAACGCTCATCGGGGCGGGTGCTGGCCAATATGTGCGTCACTCCCTCTTTCACAAGAAATACAACATCTTCCTGACTGCGGGAACGGTCAGCTTTCTTTCCGCGATGATTGCGGGATTCGGAGCCAGGGCGTTTGGCGGCGCTCATCTGCAACTTGCCATGGTCGCCGCAGTCCTTCTGCTTGTGCCGGGAATTCCCGTGCTCAACGCACAGATTGATGTGATTGAGGGCAAGCCGAATCTGGCGGCGGCACGCTCCCTGCGCATCACCTTTCTCCTGCTCTTCATGACACTGGGGCTCTCCCTCGCCCAGAGCCTTGTCCTTTGGGGATCTCCCTTGGTTCCCTCCCCCGCCGTCCCAGCGCCCGTGGAGATGCCGGTGTCGTGGCTCATCCTGCATCAGGCGTTTTTTGGCGGTCTGGCCGCCGCGGGATTCGGCGTTCTCTTCAACACCCCTCCCCGGATTCTCGGACTCTGCTTCGCCTCGGGAGCTTTTGCCCTGGCCGTGCGGACGATCTGTCAGAACATTGATCTGGGCCTCCCGGTTTCCTCCTTCATTGCAGCCCTGGCCCTCGCAACCGTCGATCGCACCTGGCATAGGACGCAATCCCCGCAGGGCTCCGTACTTGCCGTGGTGGGGTGTATCGCGATGGTGCCGGGAAGTCTCGCCGCCAAGGCCCTCATGGGACTTTTTGCGCTTGTTCATGCAAGGCCCGACGAAATTCTCCCATTGGTTTCAACCATACAAAATCTTGTGGTGGTCACCTTCACCCTGGTGGCGATCGGGATCGGCCTGATCATCCCGACGCTTGTTTATCCTCAGGAAAAGGAGGAGTAAAAAAGCTGTGCAACAAAGCCCATGCAGGTAGTGTGACGCACTGATTCTATCATGCCCGCTGCCATTCCATACGGGGGTGAAAAGCCCCTCCTGTATCTGGGAGAGTTCCCGGTCCGCCTGATCACGCTTCTGGTGGCATTCCACAGCGCCACCATGGTGGCTGCATCACTGCTCCTTGCCTGTGGCCAGGGGAGCTGGCTTGATCTGTTCACCTATCACAGCGCAGAGGTGGCCCACGGCCAGCTCTGGCGTCTCGTCTCGTATGCCTTTGTGGCGACTCCCGACCTCTGGTTTCTTCTGGAAATGGTGATGCTCTACTATTTCGGCAGAGAGGTGGAAAACGAGCTCGGGTGGCAGCGGTTTGGAATTCTTTATGCGGGTCTCGTCCTGCTCGGTCCGCTCATCCTGCAGGCATTCGGCTATGCGGGGATTCCCCAAGTGGCAGCCGGATCCCAGGAGGTTGATTTTGCGGTTTTCGCAGCCTTTGTGGCGATGCATCCGGGAGCCCAATTTTTCTTTGGAATTGCAGCCCGTTGGGTTCTTGTAGCACTGATAGCGATTTTCTCCCTGCAGTTCCTCGCCGCACATCAGCCCCCCCGTCTGCTGGTGCTGATCTCGTCATGCCTGTTGGCGATCATGCTGGTGCGACGCGCCGGTTTTGAAGAGCCTCTCTTTGGCTGGGGATTCAAGTGGTCGTTGCCCGGTTTTCGGAAGTCGGCACCCCGTTTTTCCGTCGTCCACGGAGGGCTCTCCTCTCCGGGCCGCTCACCCGAAAACACGCCTGCAAAAAAAAACCCTCCCGATCCCGAGCGGGAGATGGATCGTCTTCTGGAAAAAATCAGCAATACCGGAATGGCCAGCCTGAGCACAAAGGAACGCGAAGCTCTTGACGAGGCCCGCAAGGCCATCCTTCAACGCAGCGGCAGGAGCTGAAGCAATGGGGAACTCGGTGGAAAAACTCCGGGAGATCATTGCAAGGTTACGGTCTCCCGGTGGCTGCCCTTGGGATCGTGAACAGACTGCGGCCTCACTCACTCCGTCGCTCATCGAGGAGACATACGAGGTGGTCGATGCCATTGCACGCGAACACCGGGAGGATCTGGAAGAAGAACTGGGAGACCTCCTGATCAATCTGTTGATGCAGGCGCAGATCGCCTCGGAACAAAACTCCTTCACCCTCGAATCGGTCGCCTCCACAGCGGCGGAAAAACTGATCCGCCGCCATCCCCATGTCTTTGCAGACTCGAAGGCAACCTCCAGCGGCGAAGTACTGGTTCAATGGGAGGAAATCAAACGGGCCGAGCTCCTTGCCAAGGGAGCGTTTGACGAGGGTCAACCCTCCCATCTCGAGGGAGTGGCCCGTGCTTTTCCGGCGCTGGTCAGAGCGCAGAAAATCCAGAAGAAGGCGGCCAAGGTGGGATTTGACTGGCGGCAGCCCGAGGATGTGCTGGAAAAAATCCACGAAGAAATCGCCGAGGTTGAGCACGAAATGGCCGTGAACGGGGAGAATCCGTCATCGAAAAAAGATCGACTGAGCGAGGAACTGGGGGACCTCCTTTTTGCCGTCGTGAATCTCTCCAGGGCACTTTCGATTGATGCCGAATCGGCCCTACAGTCAGCCACCGAGAAATTCTCCCGCAGATTCCGAGCCATGGAACGTGAAGTTCCGAACACAAAGAAATTTTCCGATCTCTCCCTCGATGAAATGAACTCCCTCTGGGAACGGGCGAAGTCGGCGGAGAAGCTCCCATGAGCACGGCACCTGAAAAACTTCCCCTCTCCCTTGCGATCATTTCTTTCAATGAGGAGGCCCGTCTTCAAAAATGCCTCCGGAGCGCGGCGGATCTTGCACGGGAAATAGTGCTCGTGGACAGCGGGTCCACGGATGACACCGTTCGCATCGCGGAGCTGGCGGGAGCGCGGGTCATTCGCCAGGAATGGCTTGGGCACAGGGCCCAGAAGCAGGTGGCACTCGATGCCTGCACCCAACCCTGGGTGCTTCTCATCGACTGTGATGAGGAACTCTCCGGGGAACTCCGGGCATCGATCCGGCAGTTCTTCGAGGTTGGCGACGCCTCCTGGTTCCAGGGAGGCCGGTTCAACAGAAAGGTTCGCTTTCTTGGCCGCTGGATCACCCACGGAGACTGGTATCCCGATATCAATCTGCGGCTTGTCCGCCGGGACAAGGCCCGGATCGGGGGCAAGGATCCTCATGACAAGGTGATCCTTGAGGGAAACGTGAAGCACCTCAGGGGAGACCTCCTCCACGACTCCTTTCCCACGACTGCCAGCTACCTTGCCAAGATCGCTCCCTATTCGGATGACTTCCTCCAACTTCAGAAAAATGAAGGACGTCGCTGGTCCCTGGCGGCGAATCTCCTCCGCCCCCTCTGGCGCTTCGTTCGCGCCTATATCCTGAGGCTTGGATTTCTGGATGGCTTTCCGGGCTTCTGGATCGCCTATGCCACCGCCTTTTCGGTCTTCGTCCGCTACAGTCGCAAGTATGAAGATGAGGTGGCAGCAAAGGATCGGGGATGAGATCCTCAAATGCTAAAAACTCAAAAGCTGGAACAGGATAGGCTGGTGCTGTCAAACGCCAGAGCGTTTTTGATTCATTCTGACGCAGCGCAAAAAGGGGAAATTTTTGCGCAGAGGCGCAGGGGAGCAGGGTTGCATTGATTTTTTCATCGGGATGAAAGAGAAGGGCAAACTCATCGCAGATCCCGCGGCCTTGCCTTATTCAGAAGCAAAATCTCAGCGTCCCTGCGCCTCTGCGCGAGACTCCTTCCTGCCCCTTAACGATTCAATCGGTGCTTCCTTCGGAAGTTGCGACAAATGATCCAGATAAAGCTACCTCTCCACCCGCAAAACAAAACGGCAGAGCAGTTCCGTGACGATATAGAGAAGAAAGAGAATCCCGGTGATCCAAAAACTAGGGGGCAGGTTGGTCAGGCAGGCCAGCAGAATCCCAAGCCAGACCGCTCCGACAGCGATGACAATGGAGATCGTGATCGCCGTCCAGAATCCCCGGCACAGGCGGGCGGCAATGCCGGCGGGACCGATGACCAGGGTGAAAACAAGCAGAATTCCCACAACCTGACTCGCCAGCGTGACAGCAACAGCCAGAATAATCATGAAGCCAGTGGAAAGGGCCGTCAGCGAGATCCCCCTGGCTTCCGCCAGATCGGGCTCAAGGCTTGCGAAGAGCAGGCGGCGAGAGAAGAGCGCCAGCGTCCCGAGACTCAGCACCGCAAGCAGGATCGTCTCCGTGATCTGGGAGTGAGAAACACCGAAAATATTCCCGAAGAGGATCGACGTCGCCTGACCGGCAAAGCCCTTGTAGAGTGCCAAAAAAAGAGTTCCCACACCGAGGGCGAAGGAGAGCACCATGCCGACGGCCAGTTCGCTTCGGTGAAGCTTGTCGCCGGAAATCCCCATCAGCGCCCCGGCGGCGCAGCTGATCAGAAGCATCCCCTGCAGCGGTGACAGGGCAAAGAGCGCCGCACCGGTCGCCCCCGTGAATCCGATATGGGCGAGGGCATGGGCCGCAAACCCGACATTCCGGATGATGACAAAATATCCCACGACTGCCCCGAGGATTGCGGCGATGGAGCCCGCCACAAAGGCGTTGCGGACGAAATCATAGGAGAACAGGTTTAAGATCGTATCAGCCATGGAGTGCGGTTTCGGTGACATTGCTCTCGGAATTGACAATGAAAATGCGGCTCCCGGCACGCACCACATCAATCTCCATGCCATACAGGGCACTCAGGGCCGGCCCGGTGATCACCTCATCCACCGTTCCGAGAGCCGCCCCTCCCCCGGCCATGTAGAGAATGCGATCCATGACTCCGAGGAGCGGATTGATATCGTGCGCGATGAAAAGCACCGTGGCCCCGGTTTCGTTGCGGATCTTGACGATGCGATCCACCAGACGCATCTGATTCTTGGGATCAAGACTGGCAAGCGGTTCGTCCAGAATGAGGAGACGGGGCCTGTCAATAAGTGCCTGGGCCAGCGCCACTCGCTTCTTCTCGCCACCCGAAAGCACGGAAAAAGGCCGATCTGCATAGTTTGTCACTCCCGCCAACTCCAGGGCATGGGAGATTTCCTTGTCCGCAGAGAACGAGGGCCTGGGAACACCCCATTTTTCCCCGCCACGAACCGCCGAGATCAGGGCCCGGGCACTCAGTGCCGTACCTTCCGGACAGGCACTCGACTGAGGCATGTAACCGATGGAGCGGTTGCTCCTGCCGGGAGCCTGCCCAAAAATGCGAATCTCGCCGGAACTCACCGGACAGAGCCCGAGCAAAGCCCGCAGCAGCGTGGTCTTCCCCGCTCCATTCGGTCCGAAGATTCCGATAAACTCACCTTCGTTGATCTCCGCCGAAACATCCTTCAGGATTTGATGTCCTCCGAGACGAATCCCCAGGTTCTGGATGGCAAGTGCGGAAGACATCAGTGTTTCCCTGAATCTATTTCAATGCGGATTGCACCGCCGCAAGCTGAACAAGCATCCAATCGACATAACTTTTGGCATCGGCTGGCTGGGTTTCGGTCACCCCGACAACGGGCACGCCGTGAGATTTTGCGATTTCCTGCATCCGCTTTGTCGAGGGATCGCTGACCTGGCTGTTGTAAAAGAGAATTTTTGCCGTCCCGTCCGTCAGACTTTTTTCAAATGCCGCCGTCTGCTGGAAGCTTGGCTCCGTATCATTCATCACGGCAACCTGAAAATCATCGTTCAGCATCCTGAACCCAAGAGCGGAGGCCATAGAGCCGAAGACCGGCTCCGTCGCGGTGACCTTCATTCCTTCCGCCTTGGTCCGAAGCTCCGCAATCGTGGCGAGCAACGGCTGCATCGACTGGGAAAACGCAGCCACCGCCTCCGGCTTATGCAGAATTTCCGCGAGCTTCCTCACCAGCGCGGGCATCGTCTTCGGAGCATACCAGATATGGGGATTATCCCCATCCCTGGCGCCAATCAGTTCAGAAACCTTGATCACAACGCGTCCCGGCTTTGACTGGGAAGCAAGAAGCTTTTCCATCCAGGTGTCATAGCCGATCCCGGAATAGATCACGATATCCGCATCGGCGACCGCCTTGGCGGTGGACACATCGGTCTGGAACTCATGGGGATCCTGATTGGGATTGCTCATGAGGCTAGAGACCTGCGCTGAAGGGCCTGCAACCTGGGCGGCAACACCGCCATAGAAATTCTCGGCGGCAACGATCGAGAGTGCCTCCGCACGAGGTTCCATGGCACCCAGAAATGAAAGCAGCCCAAGAAAAATGGGAATTATTTTCATGACGGAGACTATCCATCACTGATACTGATAAGTCAATCGCAATAATAGCCCAAAAAACTTTTGCCATCGGCGCGGTTGATAGCTTGAACCGCCCCCCCCCAGACATCACTGTATGGTGATAACTCTACCCACATGAGCACGGAACGACGCACAACCCGCCAGAAAGAAGCGATCAAGGCAGCCCTCATGGATCAGAACCGCCCCCTCCTGCCTGAAGAGATTCAACGACTCGCTCTCAAGACAGTCCCCTCGGTCGGTATCGCCACCGTTTATCGCTCGCTTAAGACACTCGCGGAAGACGGACTCGTCCGCAGCGTGGAGATTCCCGGACAGCCTCCGCGCTATGAAGGCACCGACAAGGGGCATCACCATCATTTTCAATGCCAGTCGTGCCGGAGTGTCTTCGATCTTCCAAAATGCGTGGATGGCCTCAAGAAACTCGCCCCCAAGGGATTCCGCGTCACCGATCACGAGATCATCCTCTACGGCGTCTGCAAGAACTGCGCTTCCTGAGGGAGGAATAATGGCTTCTGAAGAGGTCAGAGTTCCGCAGTCAGAGCTCATGGATCGGAAGGCGGAACAACTTTCTGAATTCGAAAACCTGAAGCAATGAGAGCAATCACTTTTCTGGCACTGCTGTTCCTTCTCGGCTCAATCTGTTGCTCCAGAGCCGATTCGCTTCCCCTGCTCAAGCCGAAGGTAGGGCCGCCCGTGCTTCAGGAACTCATGGGCGGCTGTTCCCTGCGATGCGCCTTTTTCTGGGACACCTGGGCAGGGACTCCCGGCGCACTGAAGCCGGCCTCCGAACTCTGCGATGACGATGCCGTGACCGCCTGGATTTCAGCGACCCAGGGATCGGGAGAACGGATCGAATTTCGGATTCCGAAACATCTCCCGAAGGATTGCCGCGACACCCCGTTCTACGGCATCTCCATTGCCAACGGTGTGATCCGCACCCTTCAGGACTTCCACGACCATGCCAGGGTGAAGACCGCGACCTTGTTCTTTAATGGCGAGCCGGTCGCCCGCCTCCACCTTGCAGACACCTGGCGCTGGCAGGATTTTTCCTTTGATGACATTCTCCTTAATCAGGGGGATGTCATCAGTCTGTCCGTGGACGAACTC
>Ga0302277_1001847_pt1 | contig 15414 bp, 12 predicted proteins | sample III_Bog_N3_1_FD_198759 | JGI IMG/M metagenome (GOLD analysis project Ga0302277, IMG submission 198759) | Peat permafrost microbial communities from Stordalen Mire near Abisko, Sweden - III_Bog_N3_1 | ecosystem: Environmental > Terrestrial > Soil > Wetlands > Peat | place: Sweden: Abisko... | reverse complement strand
TGTTATCTGCTCCTTTTGCGGAGCCCATGTAACCGATCAGAGTTCTTATTGTGTTCATTTAAACTTCCAGAAGGGCCAATTTCTATTAGATGATGACGGCATCTCTCGTCGTGTAGGTGAACTCTGTGGTCATCACACTTTGCCCAACGGTGGAGTCAAGTTCGTGGAAGCCTCGTGGGTAGGTACCCCGGCCTTCCCCGGAGCAGTTAAGCGGTCAATCGTTTCTGATGAATGGGTCGGCCCTAAGACTCCCTACACCCGCAAATCAAGCAGTTTGGATGGGATTACGAAAGCAGCGTCAGAAGATAGTGAATATCGGACACCTAATTTAGGCGAGGTTTTAATGCAAGAAGATGACCTTCGTGGGAGAAGCATACGCTAATGGCAAACAAAGAAGCAACACAATCAATTCTCAAGGTTATCGCGAACGTCAAGGCTAAGTTCGCTGAACTGGACATGCTCGATAACGAATTCGCTGACCTTGATGCCTCTATGCCTCAGGGCGAGGGTATGGAGCAGTTCAGCTTGCTCACCGATAAACGTGAGGAACTCGAAACCGAGATTCGCGCTATGCGTGAACGGGTACAGCTTATCTCCGAGTGGGAGAAGTTCAAAGGTTCGGGTTGGTCTGATGATGTACAGACTGAGCTAAACGCTCTCGACTCACAGTTTGCAACTATCGCCGATGGTGATGATGCGGGTATGGACATGATGTCCCCCGACATGCCTATGGCTCCTGATGCCCTCGCGGCTCCCGCTGCTCCGATGGCTCCCGAGGCACCGGCCTTGCCGGAAGTACCCCCCACCCCCGAAGTTCCGGCAGCGGATGCATCTGTTGCCACGCCAGAAGGTGATACAGCTTTGGAGCCAATGCCCGACGCGGCGATGGATGCTCCACCGGCTGAACCACTCGAAGCACCTGTGGCAAGCAACAAAAATGCACAAACCAAACAAAAAAACAACTATGAAACTTCTGATAAGAAGGGGTCTGCTGCTGACTCCTCTCACTTGAAGAAAGGCGATACTCACATGGCAAATACGAACAACCTCTCGCTGAAGGAAAAGCTGGCTGAGGTTAAGAACAAGCGGGAGGCAATTTCGAAGGAAGCAAAGACCCGTGTAGCTTCAGCTTGGGCTATCGCCAAGACTATGCTTCCCACGGCACCGACTTCTGTACAGAAGTCTCTCGCGGCTTCTCTTCTTTCGGGCAACAGCACAAAAGCCATCAAGGCTATGCTCCGTCAGACCGCTATCAACGCGCACTATCAGAAGCTTGCTGAGACTTTCAAGGAAGTCCACAAGGTCGAGTTGAACGACTTGCTCGAAGACCCGTCCGTTCTCAAGTCCGAGAAGTCGGCTGTGTCCTCGGAACTCAGTGGTGATGCGAAGAACGCCAACGTCAAGAAGGCTGACGACCGTAAAGAAAACGGACCTCAGGAAGGCACCTATGATGACGGTCGCGACGGCTCTGAGCCGAAGGAGATTGACGCATCCAAGGCTGCTGAGCGTCCCGACGCTGGCGAGAAGCCGGGTCAGACCCAGAATTTGTCCGATGGCAAGACCGAGAAGGCTGCTGCCAAGAAGACCGCTTGCGAAGGCAAGGATTGCAAGGGCTGCACCAACGCCGACTGCAAGGGCAAGAAGGCTTCCACCAAGAAGGCTGACGGCGAGTTCCCTCCTGCTGAAGAGACCGCTGCTCCCGCAGAGGCCGCTCCTGTAGAGGAAGCTGCTGCACCTGTCGAAGGTGAAATCGAAGCTCCGGCTGAGTTTCCCGAAGAAGTTCCCGGCGACCCAGAGGGTGAAGCAACAGAAATTCTGACCGACGAGAAGAAGCAGGTTCTCGAAGAGAAGATTGACGAAGCTCAGGCTGCTATCAAGGCTATCGAAAGTGAAATCCTTGAAGAGGGGGATGAGGAACTTGACCTCGCCAAACTTGAGGGTGAGGAAGAGGCACTTGGTGGTATGGAAGGCGAAGGCGAAGGCGAAATCGAAGGTCTCGACGGCGAAGTAGTGGAAGGTGACCCAGAGGGTGACGAACTCGACTTCTCCAAGGTATTCGACGCCGACGCGATGGAAGAGAAGGCCGCTTCCTTGGCGAACGAGGGTGAAGAGAAGTCTGCTGCTGGTGAGGACGATTTCTTCGCTCCCTCTGGCAACCTTGGAGCCTCGATGGACGACGACGGCATGGGCGACATGCACGACATGTTCTCCTTGCAGGGCTCTGACGGTGATCCGCTTGCCTCTCTCATCGCTGGTCTGAAGGAAGCTGCCGGTGTTGACGGGTTCGACATTGTTCCGTCCTCAACCGGGGAAGCTGCCAACCACTTTGAGTCCGACGAAGCCACCGGTGAAGGCCGCGACAATGAGAACGACCACTCGGGCGACCTGTGGGCAGAGACCATCGAGGACATCACCCCCGAAGAGCAGGGTGCCAAGCGTGTGAAGCAGGACTCGACCAACGAGCTTAAACTTCCCAAGGCTGCTTCCGCTCCCATCCTGAAGAAGATTCGTACCGCTGGTGGCCCGACCGTTGGTGCCCCTAAGTTCGACATCGGTCAGGCACTTTTCGGCTCCGACGACAACTAACCCTCTGTACAACAGAAACAGGAACGCCCCGAGAGTATCGGGGCGTTTTCTTTTGCCTTATACGCTGGGACGGTCGTGACAGCAAGGGCAGTTATCGTCATAGGTATCATCGTCATCTTCCCTGTGGAACCGGGAACATACTGCCTTCTCCGACTTCTTCCTATCGTTTCTGCTCCGGCCTTCGGCATAGCCCACAAGGTTAGCGATGAGAACCCCGACAGCAATCCTCACACAGTGCTGGGGTGCGATAAATACGAGGAGGTAGTACGGCAAGAGGATACCAAGTGCTGAGAAGAGAAGTGATACGGGACGAAGGCTGTCCCTGAGCGTGTCTTTCCAAAAACCCATAATGTTTGTTTCTCCTTAGTCGTCCAGAATGTCTTTCTCATAAGAGCCCTCAGCCGACTCACAGTCAGGGTCTTCATATGCATCACGGTGAACGTCGCTCAACTGCGAACGGAAACTCGACTTCACCAAATCCTTGATAGCCTACGCGGCGTGCATCCCGGATGCGGTTCTCCCCCGCGTCACCGACCACCCAGCTCGGTGAGCCGGAAGGTCATGATGAAGACGGAGAACGTCGGATTTACTCCCTTTACTCCCAAGTCCCGGTTGGCAATGTCCAGTAGCTCCTTGGCCTCATCCCAATTCCTGAACAACTGGGGTGAAGGGGCACCAAAAAGTGCCCTCATGTCTTTTGTGGTTACATAGCCAGTGAACTTCTGGCGGCGGTGTGGCTTCTTGATAGAGTTGTCCTCGTAGACGACCGTGTAGAACACATCGGATGGCTGATTCATATATTTCCTTTTGACTAGACTAGACGTAAAGCTGGGCTTTCGCCCTCACAGTAGTAGATACCAAGCTTTGCGGGAACTCGATAAAGAAAAAACTTCGCTAGGAGTCTAGTACCTCGTCTAGGGTCAGCCCAATTTCTTCTTCGACAATCTCAGACATTCTCTTCCAGTGTAGGCACGCCTTACGGTGCCCACCGTATACGCCTTTGGTAACTTGCTCAAACTCATTCCCGCAGTCAGGGCATAGGTAGTCCTTCAGTTTCTTGTTTTCAATGTCATTGACGCGACGGGCTACCAACGCCTGTTTACTACGTCTAGCTTGGCCTATAGGTGTGGTCTCATCCCACCAAGCAGCCATTTTCTTCCGCTGAATTATAGGCTTTGGCTTACCCTTGAAGAGGGCTGACGCAACTGCTCTCTGTTTTTTAGACGGAATCCGACCCATGGCCTTTTGTCTAATTTTTTCACGCACCTCCTCAGTTCCGGTAACCCCCTCACCTCCATAGGTCATATTGTACCCATATTTGGTGCTGTGAGTACCTAGTAACAAAATCCACATCTTCTCCAACTCGCTCAACTGTTCTGAGTTATTACATTCTGCGATAGTCTGTACATGAAAAGCGTCAACCCCATACTTTCGACTAGCTCGGTATAGATGGTAGGGCAACCCCATCTTTGCGTTCTGAAGGTGGGTTTCCCACCGTCCCTTGACGGTTTTCGAGGTTTTTCCAATGTAGGCTTTGCCGTTTATCGTGTTGGTAACTAGGTATATGAACATACTAAGGTATAGGTAGTTCACTTATTTATTATGGACAGAAAAACGGGCATAAAATTAAAATATAATGTAAGTCTAGCTTTCTCCCAATACCCACCCCATAGGTATGTGAAGTAAGTCACTGCTCTATAGTTCAACGGTCGGTCTCCTCGACTAAGAATTGGAGTGAGGGCTAATTCAAAACTTCTACATGGAGAAAAAGTCAAAATGGCTCTTAAACTGACTTAATAGCTAGGCCAGTATAAACCCACTCTGATCGACTTGGAAGCTGAGATGCCAACAGGGGGCAAGCAAGTAACAAACAGTTACTGTGCAGCCTGAGAGACTAAGCGAGAGGGCACCTAAACGGTGATGCGATAGTCCGCTCTTATAGGAAATAGTGAACTATAAGAGGTAGGCAGAAATGCCCTACCTCCACGAAAGTGGATAACACATAGGTATTACGGACAGAACGACTCTCAGTGGTCGCCTGACGTTGTGCTCACGGGTGACCCCGGCACTGACCAGCAGACGTTGACTGCGGCTGGGTACCTCGGTGGCAAGATTGTTGCCCTCAAGGTTCCTGCTGTCAACACCTCGCTGGAAGCTGTCATCGTTCCCGCCGACACTGACACCGCTGCGGCACTTGTGCCCTTTGGCGTCCTGCTCAATGGTCCCGGCGAATTCGCTGGTGCGATTGGTCCCTCCGGTTCCAAGAAGGCTCCTATTGTCCGCGCCCTGTTTCAGGGCAACGTCAACTCTGAGTCTTACGACACAGTGAACTCGCCGACGTTTGTTATCGGTAAGTACATCTACTGTGGTGGAACCACTCACAGCAACATTGGTCTGTACACCGACACCACCAACAAGGGAACGCTTTCTGGCAATCCTGCGGTCGGTATCTGCACCCATGTTCCTTCCGCTGCTGAGCCTTGGCTTGGCGTAGCTTCACTGCTCTAACGAGAGAAAAGGAAAAGGAATATTATGGCTAATCTTTCTCGCACACAGCAGCAGACCGCGATGCTCGGACAGTTGCTTAAGACTGCCGGTGGTCGTCAGAAGCTTGCTGCCTCGCTTGGCCCGTCACTTCGTCGTCGTCGTGACTATATGTCCATCGCCCGTAAGGCGCTGATGGTTGAGACTTTGCCCGATGGTGCTCTGCCCATCTACGATAAGGAATTTGACACTGCTGCTATGACTGTGGGCTCGGCCCCCGGTGGTAGCTTCGTGGAAGCCTTCGTCGTCGGTGAAGAAGGTGGTGACATCGTTCGCGTGACAAAGCCGAAGCGTGTTACGGTTCCGACGTTCGAAATCGTATCCAACCCGATGATTCCTATCACCCAGATTAAGGAACGCCGCTTCGACCTCGTGGCCCGTTCGCTTAACTTGGCGAAGGCTGAAGTCGGTGCAGCAGAAGACGGCTACGTTTTCACCCTGTTTGACGCGGTTGCAACTGCCGCAGCAGGCAAGGCGCAGACCGACCCCGTGTACAACGTGGACATCGCGATTTCGGCTCCTATCGACATCAACAGCATGGCTGATGGTTTCGGTCAGGTTCAGCGTCACGACCTCTCGGTGGCTTTCTGCTTCTTCAACCCCCGCGACTACACTGACTTGCTCAAGTGGACACAGCAGAACATCGACCGTGAGACACAGCGCAAGCTCTTGAAGACCGGTGTTATGGGTTACCTGTGGGGCGCAACTCTGCTCCAGTCCCGTAAGGTTGGTTATGGCTGCGTGTACATTCTGGCCGACGCTGAGTTCCTCGGTGTCATCCCAGAGCGTATCCCGCTAACCGTCATGAGTGCAGACCGTCCTGACCTCCGCCAGATTGGTTTCTCCATCTTCGAGAACCTCGGCTTCTTGGTCTTCAACCCGTCCGGCGTACAGCGTCTGACTGTAAGTGGTCGCTTCGCTTCCCCGAACGTAGGCGAGAACTAATCTAGGTGACTAGATAAGGTTAAAGGGACTGAGAGAAATCTCAGTCCCTTCGCTTTTTGGGTATTAGTATGGATATGCTGGGTATGCAGTGGAACCGACTTCGTCTTGACCCTCAGCAGGAGAACCTACCTCTTAATCTTAGGGTGTCTCATACGAAGTATCGGTTCGTGTGCTCCTGCGGTGGAACAAAAGAAATATCGTGGGCTTCTGTGCTGCGAGGGTTATCCAAGTCATGTGGTTGTCTGGTAAAAGAGAGTCGCCAGAATCGTATCCCCAGTATGGTGGGCAGGAAATTCGGACGGCTTCTAGTTATAACATTAGACCACCAACGTAACGAGGGGTCGTATAACGGTCAGTCATTCTGGCAGTGCTCTTGTGAATGTGGGGGCATGGCACTGGTATCCACTGCTCACTTGAATAGTGGACACACGTCTTCATGTGGTTGTTACATGAGAGAACAAGCCACACTCGCTAACTTCAAGGACATAGAAGGGCAGCGGTTCGGCGCTCTTACGACAACGACTGTACATGGAGTGGGTCAGGGGGGGAAGTACCAGTGGAATGTGACTTGTGATTGCGGGAACACGTCAGTGGTTTACGGCGACTCCCTCGTACAAGGACTGATTAAGTCCTGTGGATGTCACCGAATGGGTATGATGGCGAACTCTCCAGCCACCCATATTGCCGATTTCATTCGTAACGAATACCACGTTCCGGTAGAGATGGAAGTCCCTTTGTCCTCTTTGGTTCCCCAGTTTTCCAGACGACATACAGTGGATATCTACGTTCCTTCGGCCTCGTTAGCTATTGAGTACCATGGACTGATATGGCACTCGGAGAGATACCTTCAAGGGTCTAAAGACGCCGATAAGTTTCAGTGGTTACAACAGGGCGCAACCCGCCTTCTCCAGATTTATCAGGATGAGTGGAATGAGAAACCTGATGTAGTTAAGGCACTCGTACGTTCGATGATTCAACCCCGGAGTGGGAAGCGCATCAAGCCGGTTTTTGCTATCCATCATGAAACTCCATTTGAAGCTCGAACCTTTCTAGATGCGTACCATTACCTCGGAGCCGCATCCGGTGGCCTGACGGTGACTGCCCACCATGGTACCCAACTTGTGGGTGTATGGGTTTTTATGAAACGTGAAGAGGGTGTCATCCTGTGGCATCGGGCTAGTTGGAATCATGAATATAAAGCATGGAATCCTCATGAAAAGGCTCTTCATCTAGCTCTTCCTGAGCTACGCTCTATGGGATTCAAGCGAATGGTCACCTTTAGTGATAATCGGTTTCACACGGGTGGGCTCTATGGAAAGCTGGGGTTCACATTCGAAGAGGAGTTAAAGCCGGATTACTCGTACACCAACGGTTCAGTTCGTAAAAGCAAGTACGCTCTAAGGGTCAAGGCAGGCATGGATGAGAAATCCGAAGCGGAAGCCAAGGGATGGTATCGTATTTGGGATAGCGGGAAGAAACGCTTCTCACTGAATATTAATTAGGTATGACGACGAAAGAACAAATCATCAACTCATTTTTTGTGAGTATTATGTTACTGTAGGCTGTGGTTTTGGACGACCCCTAGTCTATGCATCATCGTTACCTCCTGCATAGGTGCCCAGTGGAAACTAAGCTCCACTGGGCACTTGTGTGTTTTGGAACAAGTATTCGGGGGAACATCGCGAAAAGCTGAAAGGTGCTGATTGTGGATTTGCCCATGGGTTACATCCCCTCAAATTCAGCGGCATTCCTGATCGGTGGGGAGTTGGGAACCATCAGGGGCGATTTCATGGCCCGTGCTGTCTTCGATTCGAGCGTTGTACCAGCGGGCCGAAGTAGCGCCGTCGCGCCATGCGGTAAGCCGGTCATACCTACAGCGTTATCGTCCGCAACCCTAACTCTTGGAGCGCATCGACCGGCATCCATGAGGAGCTTGCCAACTGCGGTCACAATCACAAGAGCTTTGCGACTGCCCAAGCCTGCTAATAGGGGTGGATTTCATGCTGGCCTCCGAAGCCGTTCTAGATTGAGGTTTGTTGCCCCTCTATGTTTCTAAGGGATTCCCGCACTCTTGTCAAGAGTTATTTCAAACTATTTTGCAGAAAGGGAATGAAGTCCCTTTTATAGACTACCAAGGTCTTATACAGAACTCAAGTTTAGGCGGCTTCGGATGTCCATAGCATACGTACAATCAAATTCAGTGGGGTTTGCTGGTAGAGGCTCTCGGTCGTTGACCTATCTAACCAACACCACGTTGGGTAACTTTTTAATAGCCTCGATGAGCGGAGGGGGCTCGTCCTGCTCTGACACTGCGGGTAACACATGGGTTGCTACCGGAACAGGACTCTGGTACTGCTCAAGATGTGTAGGCGGACCCACCACTGTAACCATCAGCGGCTCGGAGGGGGTACAGGCCATGACTGTAGGGGAGTTTTCACTACCAGCTACATCAGTGAGTTATGCATCGCAGTGGTATCCAACGGTTATGGCAACCTTGGTATAGATTCCCCCTTCACCACGTTGGGCTCGGGGGAGAACTACTTCAGGGTGGGTTACTACATAGCTCCAACATTTCAAACGGGGCTCATCTGTACTGGAAGTAACGGTAATGGAAACGGCAATAACCTATGGGGGTGCTCTCTAGATGGGTTCTATCAACTAGGAGTAACCGGGATTACAGTGCTAGACAGCATAACAGGAGCACCCTTCGTCCTAAGCATAGTGAACGGAGCCGTGGATGTTACCCCCTCCTGATAGGGGGTAGGGGGTTATAACCTACTTTTACCAATATTCCCCCCTTTTGTAGGTGTTGAATCATAATTGCCTACTTGAGTAAGGTATAAGGGGATACAAGATGCAGCGTAGTTACGTCGCAACTACCACCATTGATTTCATGGACTTCCACTTCTACGTCCGTCCGGGAGATGTGCTGGTGCATGACACGGGTAATCACAATCGACTCACCGTATACCGGAATGGTCAGATTGTGAAGGTGGTCAAACAGGAGCCGCTAGGCATCGGGGTCTTTCTTAAGAACAAGTTCATCGAACCTGTACTCGATACCCCCGCTGTGGCTCTTGTCCCTCCCCCAGCCCCCCAGTCTACCCCTGTCGTCGCAGAGACACCTGTAGCCGCGTCTGAGCCCAGCAAAGAGGACAAGGATCGCGAACTGAAGCGTCGTAAGGCTCATCCCATCGAGCTTTCCGCTGATGAGGTTCCCTACCGCTTGAAGCAAGTCCTCCTCGAACTCAAACCAAAACCGGTTGAAGAGCCGGTAGAAACTGAGAAGTAATTTTCTTGTCCCGCATTTCTAGAACCCTTTGGATTGAAGCTATTAGAAAGTGTGAGGGGAGATGCTGGTTCTGTGGTCGGGAAGCTAAGACCATAGACCATGCCACTCCCCGCTGCATGGGTGGACAGAACACCATCGACAACCTCCTCCCCGCCTGTGAGTGGTGTAATAACACAAAGGCTGACCAAAATATAAGGGGGTTTCGAAAATACCTGAGAGCCCTCGTCGTTCGTCGCCTCCTTTCTATGGGGTACGCTGGGGTACCTAACCTACACAGTAGGATTCAAGTTGTTTTCTACGGTGAGAACAACAGTAGCCCATTCGACTTCCGCAGTCTCTCTGACAATTGAACTACATGAATCTATCATGAGGGCTTACTAGGTCAATGGCTTCCTTTATCACCATCTCACTCGGCAACATCAGCTACCCGCAAACTAAAGTGGCGATTAGCGTACCCGAACTTGTGAGCCAGACGAATTCTTTTAGTATCAAGCGTCGTCCCGGCTGTACTCCCTCCCTGCTCGACTCGAACCCGAAGCAGTTGTTTCTTCGCTACAACGTTAAGTGCCGTGAGTCCTACTCAGACCCTGCCGGTCACGACGTGACGGTGAAGTTTGACGTGGACAAGGTGGAGGATACTCAGAACGCCAACGACCTTGATGTGAAGCTTAATTGTAGCTGCCCTGCCCATCTCTACTGGGGGGCTCAGTGGAACCTTCACCAGCGAGATGCCCTGCTGGGTGAGCCACGCCCGGAACTTACTGCTCCTACGAAGCGGCTTGACCTACGTAAGAATTTTGTTTTATGCGTAGCCCCCGGAACCCGCGTCCTGATGGGGGATGGTACTGAAAAACTGATTGAAAATGTACAGGTGGGGGATTGGGTTGTCACTCATAAAGGGCGTGCTCGTAAAGTTACTCATGTTTCTGGACGACCTGCACATGTTGGAGAGATAGCTCGGGAGGTTAGAGCTAAAGGGGCATCCGAACCCCTGATTGTATCTAAAGAGCACCCACTAGCTGTTGTGCGAGGAAATGAAACCTGCTTCTGTGGCTGTAAAGGTTCACTGCCCCTCGGTTATAGGGGGGTAAAGTGGGGGCGTAAGTTCTTGCCGGGTCACCACCGTAATCGTCCTTCTCGAAAACTCTCTGAGGAAGCAATAGCTGAGATACATTCAAGTATAGAAAATCAGTACACTCTGGCTGAGAGGTATGGGGTTAGTCAGGGCACTATATCCCGAGTGCAAAACCGGGTCGCCCATGTGGGCGATCCTGAAATTGAAGACTGCTCACAAGGCAAGTTGGGGTGGGTTGAATCGGATAAATTGGAGTTTCACGAGTACCTGTTTTTCCCAAAAATACAATGGGATGGAGGCACTGAAGTTGATTCCAACTTTGCTTCTTTGCTGGGGTATTATTTGGCAGAAGGTAGCCCAATATATAGAAAGGGAATCCCGAATAAGGTCAAGTCAGGCAGACCCACCACAAAAGGAGTGGTATGCGATATAAACGGGGTAACCTCTCGTGTATGGGGGGTAAACTTTACGATTAATCAGGACGAGGCCGAAACTCTTGGGCAGGATATCCAGTCCAAATTGTTTGGGGTTCTCGGGGCTGAAGCTGATATTCAAATTAAGTTTCGCAACTATGGGGGGAAAAAGTGGCTCAATGTCATTGTCAATGACGGTAAGTTTGCGGCTAAGATGATTCAATTGGCGGGGTGCGGCTCCCTTACGAAGCGCCTCGCTCCTGATGTGTTTAAGTGGAACACAGAGGCCATTCAAGCCCTTGTGTCATCTTACGCTTTGGGGGATGGGCATTTTGATGCTTCGGGGCAACAATATGTGTATTCAATCTCTCCTCATGTTGTATCCCAAATATCTACCATGCTGTATAGCATGGGTATTTGGCATGGGCGTCTCCACCAAGATTGGCGGGGTAAAAAGGAGGGGGTTAGAAAGAAAAACAGGTATTTCCGCCTTTACTGGAATTACAAACAGTACCCCCAGCTTCTTGATTTGATGAGGGGTAGGTTGCGTACTCATGTTATCGACCAGTTGAATACAGGTCTTCCTAACCAAGAAACCGATGTATGGCAAGATGGGTTTACTAGAGTGCTTCACTCAGCGAATGATGTTGATGCCCCGGAATATTTTCACGATTTGACCGTGGATGAAGATGAATCATTTATAGCTAATGGTGTGGTCGTACACAATTGCAAGCACGAAAAGGCTGTGCTGGAACGTATCCTACCCTCTGTGCAGCACAACATTCAGAACATTATCCGTGAGAATACGGTTAAACGGAACAAGGACAAACAACAGCCCACGGAGAAGTCGGAGAAACTGAAGAAGGAACAGGACGCGATGAAGAAGCGTCAGGAGATAAAGAAGCTCCGCGAGAAGAAAAACAAGAGCATCCAACAAAAGCTCATCGATGCCCTGCGTGAACAGGAAGAAGGTAAGAAGGCTCCCGAAGAGGAAGAAGTCCCCGGTGTTGTCGAACGTAATGAGAACGCGACAGAACCCTTGGTTGTGGACACGCCGAAGACTGAGGATGTGTCCAAGGAAGAGCCGGAGGGGGAAGACGACCTCAACGCTATGGTGGAGAACGAAGAACATAAGCTTGAGCAACAGGAGCACGACAAGATAAAGAAGGAACCCCACTTGCATAAGGGGCTCCCCTATGAGACTGAGGCTGAGAAGGCAGAGCATGGACACAACGTTCCAACGGACGACGACCTGTTGAGCACCATGCGTAAAACCAAAGAACAGGTTGAACAGAAGATGAAGAAACGCAAGCAGACTTCACTAGAGATGAAACTGCTGTCTATGTTGGTGGGGGATGACGATGTTTAGTTTTGAAACCAATACCCCCTACCCTGACCGCATCCAGTGGATTCTGAATGACTACCTCGGTCCATTTGTGCAGGAAGGACCTCTAGGGGAGTTCGACCCTCGCCGCGACCTTGAAGTGTATGTGGATGGGTACCTCACCCCGGTACGTACATTCGCGTTCGATGTCGAAAATAATAGGTACCTGCTCTATATGGACACTTCAATCAACCTACAGGGAGTGATTCAAGCCATACACCACATGCCCAGACCCTTCTTTATAGACTCAGGGGTGAGGGGGTTACCCAGCTTCGCTTTGATAGCAGGGTACAGTAGCGCAGGAGACGTAGGAACAAACCCCACCCCAACTGCAATCCTTAGAGCTATCCCTAACTCGGTCACAGCCCTTTACGTCCCCCTCACCCTTATCTGGGAGACCACGGGTATTGTTCAAATTAGAATAACGGCGACGGGGTATGACTCTGGGCTCATCGATACAGGGGGCGTTGGGAGTGTGTTCTTTCCAGAAGGAGTGTCTACAACAACTCTCTTTACGTTGGACGCCTATGACGTGGTGGGGCACCTCGCACTTACTACAACGGCTCAAGTTACGGTGCTTGTATTCACATTTGTGGATACCGTTACAGAGGGTGCCTATAACGTTGTAGTTGCAGATGGAGCAGTGACTGTCATCCCTGTTGTAGTGGCAGCAGGCGTGAGTGAGGTGATACTGATTGACTCGGTTACGAGCAGCTTGTACCAGCTTCAAGTCACGAGTGGTGCATTGGAGTTTATCCCAGTGCTGAGTGGAGTGGGGGTTCCCTACCTGCCGTTTACTGACATTGAAACCAATCTCCCCTATAAGCTTTATATCACCAATGGTGCCTTTGACCTCATCTCTTTGTAGTCAAAGATAAAAACAGACTACGAGATTCTTATATACAAGATGGAGGACAAATGAAGCGACTTTTGTTGGTAATATTGGCGATGGCTGTTGGACTGGGTGTAGCCGCCCCCACCCCCCTTTCCGCCCAAATTACACGTACGCTGGTAGTATATCTGGGGGCGTGGAGTGGCTCAATATCCTATAACGTCAACGACATGGTTACCTATGGTGGGTTGACTTACATCTCCAAGGTCGCCAATAACTCGGGGCACACTCCGGCATCTCTATCCTCCTATTGGGATGCACTGTCCTCCAATGCTCCAGTCGCAACTAACTCAACCCTTGGACTTATGAAGCCAGACGGAACTTCCTGCACGGTTTCAGCGGGAGTGCTCTCCTGTAGCGGGAGTGGGGGCAGTGGCTCGGTCGTAGGTCAAACCCCCAATTATGTAGGTCTGGCAACTAATGCTAACACTATTGGTGGTCCCTCACACATCAACGAAAGCACGGCGGGTATTACGCAGGTTACACAGACGCTGGGCACCTCGACTCAGAATCTCACAGCACCCAATGCGTCATTCTTCACTCAACCGGGGGCGATCTACGGAGGTCTGTCCGCTTTTGAGGAAAACTACACCTTGCAACCTCCACTCACAAATGGGACATCAGGTCATACATTTAATATGACCTCGTATGGACCTTACTCTTTATCGAATGGGCTATTAGCCGCAGAAGGAACGTCTGCCACCACGGTTCAAATTTATGACAATATGTCGGCGGCTTCGACAAAGCAGGCTTTGACTATCTGGCACTTTGCCCCTAGTGTAGGTGATACCGGAGGGATATATCTCTACAATGCATCGCAAGCTGGAAGGGCTTATTCCAGTGACGAAGGCAATGTCGCATTTCACGAATTGGGTGGTGAAGCAGTCCCCGACTCACCTACCGTTGGAACCTACTCAGCACCGAACATAACCTTCTCGGCACATAATTGTGGTGGACCCGGTATTCCTCAGCAGTGCTGGCCTTCGGCGGGATCACAGCTTGTGGAAACTACTGCACCAATTGTTACTACTCAGTTGCGAGGATATTCGACGGGATTCACTGCGTGGTCTGCACCATGCAATACAGCAGCCCTTTATTGGATGTACCAGATGGCGACTTCTGGTGGTCTTCCCACCACTTCAGTTGGTGGATGCGCAATTAACGTGAATCTGGAGCCTAACACAACGCCAGATGCTCCTGTGTCCACATCCATCGCCATGCAAGGAGGGTCAGGTACTTTTAGCATAGGAGACTCCGTTGCAGTAATTGGTAATCAGTTTCTTGAAGAGTCCAAAATCACAGGTGTATCCGGCTCGGCTCCGACTCAGACAATCACGTTGCCAATTACTCGTCCGAACGTCAGTGTCGTCGTCCTGAAAAGCCATCTTCACAACCTAACATCAGCAGCCGACCTTGCCTCGCCTTACAACTTGCGTACGGGGTACTGGGCGACAGATTCTCTTGATGGGACAAACCTTATCTATATGACTGAAGGTACTTCGTCGGTCAACCCATTTCAACTTCCGCAACAATACTCTGAACAAATGCAAGTGTCTCTACCTGCTACTACGTCATTTGTGTACAACTACACAAACACCTACGTGTTTGATGGTGTGAACGATCAGCAAAATATTACTACCTCATCTTGCACCTCTGGCAGCACTTTCCCAGCTTGGAATAGCTCTCTGAATGGACACACAACGTGGGGAACCTGTACCTTTGCCAACCGGGGAACAACGCCATCGAACGTCACCCTTTATCCTGCCGCAAGAATTGTGAAGTCTGGGTCAGGAACTCCTCCGTCTACTTTTCAGCTAGGACCTAACGGTGGGACGTGGTCAGCAGAGGTAGTCTCTGACACTAACTTCGATGAACAAGGCACCGCATTCATACAAGGGACAAATCGGTGCCTTACTGCTGGTGAAGCCGGATGCCAAGGGTTCTTTTTTCAGGAATCTGGTCTCGGAGCGACTGCTAGTAACGGTGGTGCTATTGATATCGAAAATGCAAACGATGAGAGTTTTTACCTAAACGCTGACGGTTCGCTAAAAGGAGCCGCTCCTCCAACCTTTATGAGTGCTGGAACTGAGGGATTTGGAGGATCGACATCTGGACTGTTTGGGTCCGACTTCATCAGTAATTTATCTCCATATGGTATTGCCTTTCAGTGGAACAACTGGGCTACCGGACAAACCAGTATGACGGAGTTCAAAGACCCTGCTGGAAATACAATCAGCAGCAACACAAGTGGCCAGTGGTTGTTTAACGGTAACTCGGCTTGCT
>Ga0302277_1001840_pt1 | contig 15443 bp, 15 predicted proteins | sample III_Bog_N3_1_FD_198759 | JGI IMG/M metagenome (GOLD analysis project Ga0302277, IMG submission 198759) | Peat permafrost microbial communities from Stordalen Mire near Abisko, Sweden - III_Bog_N3_1 | ecosystem: Environmental > Terrestrial > Soil > Wetlands > Peat | place: Sweden: Abisko... | reverse complement strand
TTAGCTGTCTGGCTGGCCGCCTCTGCGCTTTGCATCAGGAGCACGGCCCGCTGTAGCATTGCTTCGACCTCGGCGTCGCGCGTGGTGTGGATCTGCGACTGGGCATTGCGGAGATCCGCCAGAATGTCGCTCTCGGTGTTGGCGGGATCGACAGCGGCGGTGAGCGATTCCTTAAGGCCCGGGCTGATGAAGGTATGGTCGAAGCGCCAATACCCGGCGTATCCCAGTCCAAGCAGAAGGATGATCCACACGATAATGGGAACACGGAAGGTCGATGACTCTGGCATTGAAGATCGCCTCTCAAGGTGGAACAGCGAATTTTACTTCCACATGAAATAGAAGCCTGGGGCCTGGTCGAGGAGTTTGCTGGGGTTGGGGAAGAGGCTGTCCGAATCGTCGGAGAGCGCGGCCAGGAGGCCTTTTTTATCGCTGGCTGGGCGTGCGATGGTGGGCTCTCCCTTGATGCCGACGGAGCTGGCGGTGTCCATGAGGGCGACGCGGAACCCTCCGATCTTGTCGATGAGGCCCAAGGGGAGGGACTGCTGGCCGGTCCATACCTGACCGGTGGCCAGTGGACGGATCTTATCGTCGGTGGAGTGGCGGCCGGTGGCGACGTCGTGGACGAACTGGCCGTACATGTTATCGACCAGGGACTGGAAGTAGGCCTGCTCGGCAGGGGTCATCTCGCGTGTGGGGTCGCCGGCGTCCTTGAGGGTTCCGGTGTGAATGACAACGCTCTTGAGCTTGGCCCACTTGAGGAGGTCGCCGTAGTTTGTCCACTCCATGATGACGCCGATGGAGCCGACAACGGATGCGTTGTTGGCGTAGATCTTGTCGCAACCGCTGGCGATGTAGTAGGCGCCTGATGCGCCGACGGACTCGACGGAGGCGACGATGGGCTTGTGCTTGTCCTGACGTACGCGGACGACCTCGTTGTATATCTCCTGGCTGGCGGCGGCACCACCGCCTGGGGAGTTGATGTGCAGGATGATGGCCTTGATGGAGGAGTCGTCGCCGAACTTGCGGATCTGGGTGTTGACCTTGTCGGCGTCGAGGATGACGCCGTCGATGTCGATGACGCCGATCCTGGAACCGCTGAAGCCGTCGATCGAAGCGGAGGTGTCGCCGCTGACGCTTTTGACGATGGACCAGACGAGCGCGGTGAAGAGCAGAGCGATGACGGCCAGGGAGCCTCCGAGGATGGCGACCCAGAACCATGCGGAGTGACGGCGGCGGGGTGGCTGTGGGTAGGCGGGCCAGGGTGAGGGTTGCGCGTAGGGGGCTGCTGGCGCATAGGGCGCGGCCTGGGCGTAGGAAGCGCCAGAGGGCGGAGCGTAGGCGTAGGGCGGAGCGACCGGCGGGACGGCTGTGGCGGACGGCGGCAGTGGAGTGTCGGCGGTGGGCGGCTGGGGCGGGGTGGGAATATCTTCCGGCATAATGAGGAGTTTAGATCATTTTTCGCCAACTTGCGATGAAGCTTTTCCGGATTATGAGCCGAGCGTTCCTGTACACTTCCCTGCATGGATATCCACGCACCGCTGCACCCGATACTCACCTGGAAACAGTTCTTTGTCCATATCGCGGTCGTCTCATGCGGCATTCTGATTGCGCTTGGGCTGGATGGGGTGCGCGAGACAATTCACAATCATCGCCTAGTCCGCGAAACACGCGATAGCGTGCGGCGGGAGATGAGTGGGAACCTGGAAAACTGCAAGTATGAGTTGAGCAGGGTGACGCAGGACAACGCGGATCTGAAGGCGCTGGTGGCCGACTTCCCCGCGCTGATTAAGGAACATCCCGAGCAGGTCAACCAGCGGCTGGCAAAGATTGCCAACCCGGGGTACTTCTTTGTTTCCAACTCGTGGCAGACAGCACTCTCGACGGGAGCGCTGGAACATATGTCGACGGAGGAGGTTAGCGCGTACGGCATCTCGGCAGAAGCGATCCGGATCTACTCCGGATTACAGATGGACGCCGAGAAGGAAGAGGCCGGCGCGAAGTCGTTCTTTGAGTCGCATACTCGTCTGACGCCCGATCAGTCTCAGGAAGGTCTGGAGCACTTGCTTCGGTTTTCTCACGCGGAGTATTCGCTTGCGTTTGTAGCGCCGCAACTGAAGGATGCTCTCGATAAATCGTTGCAGGCCGCGTCGAACCGGTAAGGACCGCGGATGGTGGATTGCTGGTGAAAAAAGTGGGTCGCGGGATGCGATTTATGCGGCTAAGCTACTAGTGGGGACGTACAAAGGTTTCATAAGGAAGAGAAGCGCCTGACGCAGTTCCCGCTCCACGGCACTTTGAATGTGAGGCGGGCAGGAACGAAGACCCTGGGGATTGAATGGCAACTCCGCAACTGAGCATTGTGATTCCGGCATACAACGAGAGCGTGCGCATCGAGCAGACTCTGGAACGAGTGATGTCGTGCGTCGAGCGGCAGGGATGGGATGCCGAGGTGCTGGTGGTCGATGACGGCTCAACCGACCGGACGGTGGAGATTGTGCGCGGCTGGATGGCGCGGACCCCGCGACTTCATCTGGTGCAGAACGAAGGGAATCGCGGCAAGGGCTACTCGGTGCGCAATGGGTTGCTGCAGGCCACAGGCGCGGTGGTGATGTTTACCGACGCGGACCTGTCGGCACCGATGGAAGAGGCCGAGCGGCTGCTGGCGGCGATCCGGGATGGGGCGGATGTGGCGATTGGATCGAGGTGGATGGATCGCACACGGCAGACGATCCACCAGCCGCTGTACCGGCGGTTCTTCGGGCGATGCTTCAACGGGGTGACGCGGACGGTGATGGGGCTTCCGTTCAAGGACACTCAGTGCGGGTTCAAGGCGTTCACGCGGGCGGCGGCACAGGTGATCTTCCGGCTGCAGCGGATCGAACGGTGGGGGTTTGACCCGGAGATTCTGTTCATCGCGCGCAAGCTGGGATACAAGATTCGCGAGGTACCGGTGACGTGGGGACACGACGAGCGCAGCCGGATGAGCTACCTGAAGGACGGCCTGAAGATGCTGGAGGAGATGGCGGCGATCCGGGGCAACTCGATTGCAGGGCGGTACGACCGGGACATCGCAGCGCTGAAAGACACCAGCGCAATGGTGACCCCGCTGGTGAAGCAGGGGAAGACCAGCCCCAGTGCCTAGGCTTTAGGGGGCGGGGACGTACGTGCGTGGGGTGTAGGGCTCGACGGTGAGGAGGGTGGAGAGCATGGTGCGCTCATCGTCGGAGAACTGGGCGCGGAAGGCGGGGGAGTTGAGGGTCAACTGGCGCTGATCGGGGGGCATCTCGCGGAGATCGAGGATGACGCGGGCCATGACGCGGCGGCGAGCCGGGGTAAGCACGCTCCACTGATGCTCGGCATCCAGGTATAGCTGACGCTGAGGCGGAGTAAGGCGCTCAAAGGCCTCGTTGCGGTCGAGCATACGGCTGCGCTGTTGTGGATCCATGTTGTAGAGCCGGCCGAGGAGGTCGCGATAGCGCTGCTGGGTTTGCGGGGGAAGCTCGTGGAAGCCGGGCTCGTTTTGCAGGGCTTTCTGCATTTCGGGGAGCGAGAGATTGCTATGGTGGTCTATCCACTGCTGGAGATGTTCCTGGTTCTCGGCCGGCTTGGCGGCGATGCGGGGCTCGGAGCGCGAGGCCCTGGGAGCAGGCTGGGGTGGCGGAGAGGGGGGTTTGGGGCCGCGGGCCGGCGCCGGCGAGACGGCAAACAGCAGAACAAATGCCGTGCCAAGACAGAACCGGATTGGAAGATGCAATTTCATGATAAGTTTCTTGCGCTTGGCGGAACCGAAACAACGAACAGAGGATGCTCTATGGGCGGAATCCATCCAGATTGGATTGTATTCCGTTTGCATTGACATTCGCCGGCTCCCTTGATGCAACTGAAAGTCTACTGCGAAGGACGAGGATTGTGGAGATTTTTTGCCTCCTTTCCGGCCTGAATCTATCCATACTCATTTCTCCAATCTGCAATCTCTCTTATGCGGCCTGCGGGAAGAGACGATTGCAAGGCATACAGCCAGTATCCGCGAGGACGTACTTATATCTGAGGAGACGTGGCGCCACTGCCTGCGGCGGGCGCGTCGTCCCGGAGGAGCTGATCCATCTGTTGCAGCGCCTGCTCGTTCTTGTCGAGCAGTTGGAAGTCGTTGACGACTGCGGAAGCCTGAACCGGGTGAGGATGCTGGAAGGTGGCGATGCCAATGCTGCCTCCACCGACGACGAGCACAAGGACCAGTGCCCCTGCAAGCGCGGGGCGGAGGTGGCGACCGGTATTGAAGAGCAGGCGCGTCCTGAGCCGCTGGAACCAGCCTTCGGAAGGGGCGGACTGGGCCTCGCGGAAGCGGACGGCCAGCTTCTGGTCGAAGTAAGGCGAGACCTCGGGAGCCTGCCAGGAGTCGAGCAGTGAGAGGGTGGCCTGGAGCGTGGCGAGTTGATGCGCGCAGGCGGCGCAGGCGGCGATGTGGTCGCGTGCAGCGGCGTTTTCGGACGCGGCGGGCTCCAACAACAGATTGGGCAGAGCGGCATGGCAGAGTTTGCAGTTCATCGTGGTTGTTCCTTTCCTTGGGCGACGCATCTTGTAGCAGCCTTGCGCGTCTTGCTGTGTAAAGCGGGCGGCGAGATCAACCGCCGTTCATCCGTTCAATCGACCTCCTGCGAAAGCAGGCCCTACAAAAGGGGACGGGTCGTCATCAACAAAATATTCCTCTAGATAAACTCCTTCAACTTCTCGCGCAGGGTCTGGTAGGCGCGGAAGAGCAATGATTTGGTGGCGGACTCGCTGAGCTTGAGGACATCACCGATCTGTTTGTAGTCCATACCCTCGTACTTGTGCATGAGGACGGCCATACGCTGGCGTTCAGGGAGCGCCATGACGTGCTGGCGGATGGCGCTCATGCGTTCGCGGCCAAGCATGCTGTCCTCGGCGCTAATGGTGGCGTCTGCGACGTCGGGCGTAAGGCCGGTGTCAGAGTCCGCCTGATCGAGATAGATGGTGGAAGCGGCGCGCTCGTGGCGTGTGTCGCGGGCGTAGTTGACGCCGAGGTTGGTGGCGATGCGATAGAGCCAGGTGCTGAAGCGGGCCTCTGCGCGGTATGTCTGGCGCGAACGGTAGACACGCAGGAAGACCTCCTGGGCAAGCTCCTCTGCGATGGCCTGGTTATGCACCATTCGGTACATGAAGTTGACGATCGGCCTGCGGTACTTCTGAATGAGAAAATCGAAGCCGGACATATTGCCATCGCGCAGCTCCAACATGATGGCGGAGTCTTCCATCTCGGGGAAGTGCGCCGATCCCTGCGCGACAGATGGCTGTAGGGCCCCATCGAGAAGACCCGGGTTGACGGCCAGTGTTGCCATGTCTTCCATAACACCGTCTTCGTCGTGAGGTTGCGCTGTCGCGTCAAAATCCGCCTGAATTTTATCGTCGGGCCGGTCGCCGGGCCGGTCGTCCGTGAGGACGTGCGGAGCGCCGTGAAGAGGCGTTCCGGCGGGATGGGACGACGGGGGGCGGGGACCGGGCGGATTCTGCGGCGGAGGGGACATCTGGCTTGCCTATTGTACTTGGCGGGCCCGTGAGTTGGATTGGTGGAGGTTGCCGCGGCAGAGCGATTTAATAGGCGGTTGATCCGGGGCACTCGACGCTCGCGTGGTTTTTCTCAAGGAAAACCACACTGCACAATCCTCGTCAGGCCACAGGATCCGTGAAACCGCGTCTAGTGTAGTGGGGCATCCCCGTGTATGCTGGATAGGTACGGTGTTGCCGGATGCCGGATGGGCTCCAGGCGGGTACCGGGCGCATAACTCAGCGGTAGAGTGCCACCTTCACACGGTGGAAGTCGTAGGTTCGAATCCTGCTGTGCCCACCAACAACCTAATCGAAATGAACCACTTGCAGCCGCAGCCTGAATTGCTCAGGCGGCTGACGGTACGGACGACTGTACTGAAACGCTTCCTCCTAAGAGCATTTCGATTTGTTTACCGCTTGCCTCTCGTATATCCGCAGACACTGCACGGGTTTACAGATCCAGGGTGATGCGACTGTTGGCATTCCTTCTTTGCCCTTGCCATACTACTGAGGAGAGGAATAATCCGGGCGAACCAGGGCCGAAAAAGGAAATTCCATGTATAGTGTTTTAGCCGGGCAGGAGGACAAAAGACTCGGCACAAAGGAGCAATTCGGTGAAATTGAAGCTGAGACTTGCGACAATCTGCTGCCTTGCAGCATCCATCGTCACACCGGCGTTTGCTCAGAACTCAGGGGCGGACACCTACAAAGCGAAGTGCGCCATGTGCCACGGCGCAGACGGTCTGGGCGCCACCCCGGCCGGCAAGGCCATGAAGGCTGTATCCTTCAAGGACCCGACGGTCGTCAAAGCCACGGACGCTGAACTGATCGCCGCCGTGAAGAATGGCAAGAACAAGATGCCCGCGAATGCCGCCAATGCCAAGCTGACGGACGATCAGATCAAAGTCGTCATCGCCTACGTCCGCACATTGCAGAAATAGTATTCAAGAAGAACAAGCATTCAGTGAAGCGCAATGGGATGGGAGTCAGTGTGGCAAGTCTGGGAGGAATTGACTTCAACCCTCGCGTTTCATCGGCGGTGTGCTGGCAGCTCGTTCGCCTTCAATTTCGTAGACTTCCCACCTGTTAACCACCCGATTCAGATCGACCGTAAGGAGTTGGCTCTTCCTAATCTTCCAGGTTGTGACGTAGATCACAGACTAGAAGTAGAACAAACTACATGATTCTCCTTTGAGAAGTCTGACTGCGAGAGATAGAGTTGTGGCGCAAGAGTCTTCTGCTTGACCAGGGCGGGATAGCGGTCTATACGACTGACAATCCTGCTTGCAAGAGATTGTTGCGGTGGAGGTGTATTGCATGAACGGCGACCAGAACACACCACCGGGATCGACGCGTCGCCGCGCGATTGAATACTTCCTTGGCGGCGGCATTCTTGCCACGTTTGCTTCCTTCCTCTATCCCGTGCTGCGCTATGTAGTGCCTCCACCCGTCGCAGACCTCGGCGTGAACGAAGTGGTAGCTGGCAAGGTCGGGGACCTGAAGCCGAACTCCGGGGCAATCTTCCGATTTGGCAGTAGTCCCGGGCTGCTCATTCTGACCAGCGACGGCAGCTATCAAGCGCTCTCCGCCACATGCACCCATCTGGGCTGCACCGTGCAGTATCGCGGCGATCTGCACCAGGTCTGGTGTCCCTGCCACAACGGCATCTACGGCATTGATGGCCGGAACATCTCAGGGCCGCCGCCAAAGCCACTTACAGCCTATGATGTCCACCTGCGCGGCGACGAGATTGTCGTCACCCTCAAACGGGAGGCTTGACCATGATCGCCGCCATCCTTCGCTGGTTGGATGAACGACTTCATCTGGACGACCTGATCGCCCCGTTTCGCCACAAGACCGTCCCCGTTCACCGCCTGACGTACTGGTATTTCTTCGGTGGCATCACCCTGTTTCTGTTCGGGGTGCAGGTGGTCACCGGCATATTGCTTCTGTTGTATTACCATGCCGGTGCCAATGACGCCTTCGAGAGCGTGCAGTACATCATGACCAAGGTGCGCTATGGCTGGTTGATCCGTTCCATCCATTCATGGTCGGCCAACCTCATGATCCTTACTGCATTTGCGCACATGTTCAGCGTGTTGTTCCTGAAGGCCTACCGCAAACCCAGGGAACTTACCTGGATTAGCGGCATGCTTCTTCTGTTCCTTGTGATGGGATTTGGCTTCAGCGGCTATCTGCTGCCATGGAACACGCTAGCCTTCTTCGCCACCAAAGTCGGGACCGCCATGGTGGGACAGGTCCCGATTATCGGCCAACCCATGATGATCTTTTTGCGTGGCGGCCCACAGGTGACCGGCGCTACGCTGATCCGGTTCTTCGGCTTCCATGTCGCTGTTCTACCCGGACTGGTTGTGGTTCTGATCTCGATCCACCTTTTTCTGGTGCAGCGTCTGGGCATGAGCGTTCCTCCAAAAATCGAAGCGGAGTGGGCGGAAAATCCCTCGGTAAAACGAGAGATGAAGTTCTTTCCCAACTTTATGCTGCGGGAGATGATGGCCTGGTACGTGACGGTTGGGGTGTTGGGCGCTCTGGCGGCGATCTTTCCCTGGAACCTGGGCGTGAAAGCAGATCCGTTTGGCTCAGCGCCGGCCGGCATCAAGCCTGAGTGGTACTTCCTGTTCATGTACCAGACGCTTAAAATCATTCCCTCCAAGGTGTGGTTCGTGGAGGGGGAAGTTTTGGGTATTGTCGGTTGCGGCCTGGCCGGTTTGTTGTGGCTCCTGCTTCCATTTTTCGATAGCGAGCCGCCCTCACGCCCAAAGAGGTGGATCACCGGGTTGGCAATCTTTGCTCTTATGTATGTGGCGGGTATGAGTGCTTATGGCTTTCTTGCGAAATAAGTTCCGGCTGTTGCGCGCAGCCCGTACTGCCGGGCTGGCCGGGGTCATCGTGCTCGGAGTATGCCTGGGTTATGGGCAAACCACCAACTCCTGCCTGGATTGTCACTCCGCTATGCCGGACCCGCTGGGCGTTACGCAGGAGAAGTTCAGTCAGGACATCCACGCACAAAAGGGCTTGACCTGCACCAGTTGCCATGGAGGCGACGCAAACAGCTACGACCCGACCGTATCCATGGGCGCCAAGGCCGGGTTCAAGGGCAAGATCGATCGCAGGCAGGTCCCGCAGTTATGCGCGAGCTGCCATTCCAATCCGACCTACATGAAGCAGTACGATCCCGGCCTTCGCACCGACCAGTTGGACCAGTATCACACCAGCGTGCACGGCAAGCGCCAGGCCGCGGGAGACAGCAAAGTTGCCGTATGCATCGACTGCCATAGCGTCCACGATATAAGACCGCCCAGCGATCCGCGGTCCACCGTCAACCCCGTCAACATCGCGACTACATGTTCGCGCTGCCATTCTGACGCGGCGTACATGAAGCCATACGGCATTCCTACCGATCAGTTCGCAAAGTACAAAACCAGCGTGCACTATCAGGCGATGATGGTGAATGGCGATCTGAGCGCGCCTACCTGCACTACCTGCCACGGAAACCATGGCGCGGTGCCGCCGGGCGTGGACAAGGTGCAGAATGTTTGCGCCAACTGCCACGTCTTCCAGGCCCAGATGTACGAAAAGAGTTCGCACAAAGCGGCCTTTGATGCCTTAGGCCTGCCCGGATGCGTTGTCTGTCACTCAAATCATGGCATACACATGCCATCGGACGCCATGCTCGGCACTGGCCCGCAAGGCGTCTGCATGCGGTGTCATCAACCGGGCGACAGGTGTGACCAGGCAAGGGTAAAAATTCAGAGCGGATTGATGCAACTGGACGGCGCCATTACACAGGCCGATCAAACGCTTTCTGTCGCCGAGGCTTCCGGCATGGATGTGAGTGAGGCCCGGCTGGCACAAAGCCAGGCCAGGGACCAGCTGATCAAAGCGCGCGTTACCATCCATACCTACCAGCAGGCCCTGGTGGATCAGGATGTACAGGCCGGCCTCAAGATCGCCGCCAAGGATCAGCAGGCCGGCAAGGACGCGATGGTTGAGCGCAACCAACGTCGTATCGGACTCGGAATTTGCTTCCTTGCCATTGCGATCATGCTGGCTGGACTTTGGCTGTTTATCAGGAAGATCGAGCGCTAGATACGGTGTCATACACCATCAGCATCGACTCGCGGAGTTCATGAGAGCGGGTTCACTACCGGATTTTTGCTCTTGTAACGAATGCAAAAAAAGATTGCGGGCCGGCACTCGGGCGGTATCTTCTCTCATGCACGGGAAAGCAAAATGAAAAATCCAGCCCGACCAACGCGTCTCCTGAACAGCGATCGCGTCGCCATCGTCGGCGGTGGATCTGCGGGTTTGTTTTTCGCCATCCATCTTCTTCGGGAAGCCAAGCAATCTTTGCCTACAGTTCAAGAAGCGCACGGGCGTATCACGAAGCCTTTGTAGGCTACAACAAGGGCGAGGCTCAATCCCGTCTGATCGTCTCCCATGCCTGTTTCAGCACACCAACGATCTGCTCCACACTGAATCGCTTCCTCTTGATAAGCAAAATTCTCCGCCCTCTTCTGGCTCGGTTCTTGCCGAAGACTAACACTCAAATTGGTTCAAAATACCGGGTCGATCAAGGGGGCCTTTACATGTCTTCATCTATGAACAAGCCGCGAGACGTATTTTAGCGCTAGACGGGCGGCACGCACTGGATAGTAGAGAAGGAATAGTTTTGCAGGCAGGGGAAACAACTTCAGTTCCTGATCCGTCGGGGCCTTGAGCAGCGCGGCATAATGCCGCGCTTTATCCCAGTTTCGTTCCGCCATCCGTGCGTTGAACGCAGTTAATTCCCAGCTTTGCGGTTCAGTCGGATGGGTCCGCATCAACCGCAATGTTACCTCTCTCGCCCGTGCTTGGACTGCTTGTGTCGCGCGAGCACGGACCAATAAACCCTCGGGAACTGTCACGTCAAGCAACTCGTGCGCCAGCAACAACCCCAACAGCAGCGGCCTCATACATCTTGCCACTTCTGCCAATTGCAGAACAACATCCCAATCCAGAGGCTTTCGCACCAGTCTGGCGATATCCCCCAGCCACTGCAGACGCGACCACATGTGTTTCGTGCCGTGTATGCAGAGAAACAACAACAGAGCTTCCGGCGAAAGGCATGGGACTTCCCTGCCCGCCATCTGGGTTCGGCCCAGCGAGCGCCACAATATCTCCGGCTTGATGCGGAACGGATAATGCGCCGGGCCGGTCTCCCATTGCAGGTCCACATCCGCCATGCGCGGCCGGCGGAAGAACAACTCGCGGTTGAGGCGCAGCAGGAGGCGCAGCGGCAATCGCTCCATATTTGCGCCGAGCGTGTATCCCTCCTGCGCGAGGAGCCGCAATGCGACCGCTACGTCCTGACTCCGCACCAGGAGGTCCAGATCGGAGGACGACCGCAGCGCCGGATCGTCATAGAGCAATTCGGCCATCACGGGGCCTTTCAAGGGCACAACGGCAATGCCGTGGGCTGTGAAGACATCCAGCAACGCGAGCAGTTGGGAGGTAAGAAGCAGGTTCTGCCGGGCGGAATCGTAGCAGACGCCGCGCAGCCGGCTGGCAACCTCCGGCGGAACGAGATCGGGAGATGTCTCAGCCACGAGATGGAAGAGAGCCGCCGCCAAGCCGTGGTACTCCGCAGCTTCGATCAACGCATCCCAGTCCGTGACTTGTTGTGCCAGCCCGCTTACGTGAGCGTTATCCACGCTGCCGCCACGGGCGCAAACCAACAGGAGTTGCTGGTGCGGGCCTTGCGCTGCACGGTCATCCGCGGCGGATAGAGCGCAGTCATCCACGGCCAGGCGGGTCCCCGCCCGGTTCATCCCACGCGCCCTGGGCGAAGACAATCCAGCGCACATGGCAATCGATCCAGTGCCTGTAAGGACTATCGGCCAGTGGACTCACTTCTCAACCCCCATGATTTCTCATCCCCGATAAATTATGCGACAGAGTCCGCAAGCTCGTAACACTAAAGTGTCATTAATGCAGTCACTAAAGTGCCACGGATGAAGACAAACGAATAATTGGTGCGGCCTATCGCGCGATTAGAATGGAGTATAGCTGAAGCGGAGTTTTGCAAAGAAGCGACCCGCGATCTCTCAAGCAGTGTTTACCCTCTGTTTTTTTACGGAGATGCACGGTGTTTCAGCCTTCACCCAGAAAAATGAGTGCGGGTTCTGTAGGGCCGGGCCAGTACGTACTTGCAGTATTGCGCAGTTCTTGCAGCATTGGCTGGTCTTTCCCAGGGAGGCAATATGAGTTATTTGGCAGTTGGATATTTCTCAGGTCGAATTTCGCAACTTAATCAGGTCTCTCGCTGCTGCGGTGGCAACAGCACGCCAAATCCACAGTCTCAGGCAATCAGGCGCGGCAGCGTGGCCTTTGCGTTTGCGGGCGTTGCGCTCCTCGCTGTGGCCAGCCTCCCGGCGTTTGCACAAGCGGGTCCACCGGTAACGACGGGCCGTCCAACCGACTGGACGCACCACCATCTGGTCTTCTCCGATCCTGGCCCGGCGGCGGATAAACGCGGCAAAGAGAACGATCCCCATTCGCAGGACGTGCGCAACAGCACCCGCTACGCGCTGCATCAGATGAGGCGGGACCCATCGCTCCGCCCCAACGTGTCACCCGGCGGCGGGCCGCATGTGGAGTCCACCTCGACCATACACAAGGATTGGAGCGAGTCGCTGGGCACGGGCCTGGTGAATCCCAACACGTTCCCGGCGAAGTTTTCGTTCAATACGAATGCCTACAGTTGCGCCTCGGACTACATCGTTTACCCGACGGGGGCCGCTGGATCGGGCACCACGCAGTCGACGATCCTGGCCTACAACGAGCTCTATGGGACCTCTGGCCCCTCCGGCACGGGTTGCGGGGCCGGGACGAGCGGTTCGGTCGTCCCCAAAACGTTCTGGGCCTACAACACCGCCTATCCGCAGGGATCCACTACTGCCGACGGCAGCAAAATCACGACCTCGCCTGTGCTCTCCCTGGCCGGGGACCAGGTGGCGTTTATTCAGGTCAACAGCAGTAGTGTTGCCAGCCTGGTGCTCCTCAAGTGGGCCACCGGCACTTCGGTTGTTGCACTGGACACGGCCACAACCAATGTGACCGCTGCGAACTATCGCGCCTGCACCGCTCCGTGCATGACCAGGATCACTCTGAACGGGTCGCCCAACGACACATGGTCCGCGCCGTTCTACGAGTACTACGACGATGTGCTGTACGTTGGGGACAACAGCGGCAAGCTGCACAAATTCAGCAACATCTTCGTCAGCGGAACCCCGGCTGAAGTAACCAGCGGGTATCCAGTTGCCCTGGGCACGGTGGATCTCGGGTCGCCGATCTACGATTACACCACGGGCCGTGTCTTCGTCGCTAGCGACGGCGCCGTTCTTTATTCTGTCACCGGCAGCACAGGGGCCATAGCCGCCTATTCGGCAACCCTGACGACTACCCACTTACACGGAATCTACGATGCGCCACTGGTGGACTCCACTGCTGGTAAGGTGTACGTCTTCGTCGAAGACACGTCCGCCCAGACATCCGGCTGTACCACTGCCGGGGACAACTGTGTCTACCAATTTGCCACAACGTTTACGGGCAGCGGCACCTCCGTGGGGACAAGCAAACCTCTGGGGACGGGCGCCGTTGCCGGTGGCGCCGCCGGGGAGCATTATTTCTTTTCCGGCACCTTCGACAATATCTATTACTCGTCCAACAACGGGACGGCCGGAAACCTCTATGTAGTTGGAAACATCAACTCAACCTCCGGCTCACTCTACAGAGTACCCATCTCAAGCAGCGGAGCTATGGGCACGCCCGTCGCCGTCAAAATCAACGGTACGGCTCCATATCCGTCGCCGATTACCGAGTTCTGCAACAACGGCACGAATGCGTGTGTCGCCAGCGGTACGGCGACGACCACAGGCACCGACTACATCTTCTTCAGCGCCTACAATGCAAGCGAAACCGGCTGTGCAACCGCTGCGGGAGACGGGTGCATCCTAGCCTATAACGTCAGTACGGGTGCTCCTGTCTTTTCATCCTCTCTGGCGGAGAGCTACGGCACCGCCTTCAAGTGCTTTGTGACGGGCGGCCTCATCGTAGATAACGCGATACCGACCGGCACGCAGGCCGGGGCTTCGGAGATTTACTTCATTGGCCTCGGTGGAACTACGGCGAATCTCTGTGCGGCAACCGGCACGGGGAGCGCCACAGCTGTACAGTCGCTACAATAAGGTTCAGGGCGCGTTCTTAGTTGTGGAATTGGGGGAGAACGACGATGAGCACAGAGGAACGGCAAGAATTGGCGCAGAAGCCAAAGAAAAAAGCACCCTACCAGAAACCAGTCTTCCGCTACGAGAGTGTTTTTGAGACCAGCGCTCTGCGATGCGGCAAGGTGCAATCCACCCAGTCGCAGTGCCGCAGCAACCGGAAGTCTTCGTAGCCCGGCTGAGGGGGATTGCCACTGCACGGCAGCCCCGCGAACAGGTGGTTTCTTGATGGTGGGACAGTATCCAACACAACCGGACGAAGAGCTTCTCGACGAGGCCAGGCACGACCTGGTCGCGGAGGTGCTTCGTCAGTTTGGAGAAGTGCGCTTGAAGGTCAACGGAGCCAGTATGCTGCCCTCCGTCTGGCCCGGAGACGTGCTGACCGTTCGCCGGCGAAGCCCTGCCGAACTGCTCACCGGATGTATTGTCCTGTGCTGTCGTAACCGGGGATTTATAGCGCACAGGATGGTCGGCAGACAAGACGATCGTATCCTCACCCGAGGCGACTCGCATCTCCGCGAGGACCCCCCATTTGCCGGCGAGGAGGTCCTCGGCGAGGTCGTCTCCATTCTCCGCTACGGCCGCCAGGTCGCTCTGTCTCCGCTCTGGTGGCATCGCGGCTTCTCCTGGATCATGCGCCATTCGGATTTATGCACCCGCACCCTGCTCCGCCTGCGCAGATCATCCAGGCTCTCGTGGGCCCGCTGATGGGCTCCGCGATCGCACAGGACGTGCTGATCGAGATCGGGGCGATGCCGGTCCTGGTACGCACCGCCAGCCCAGAGTTTCTTCAGATACTCCAGGAGCGTTACGGCGGCTTTGTGAACTCCGCCGCGCAACCGGTCTTTGAGTTCGAGGTCGAGATTGTTCCGCCAAGCAGTATTCCAACTGCAATCGGCGACGACGAAGATTTGAGTGTGTGTTTCGAAGCAGGCCACTGGGTGTTGGAGCGTGGCGACTTCCATGCGGAACTGGACCCCGCTCTGCGCCACGGGCGCATCTGGCAGTCCGCCAACCCGTATGCGATCGACGCGGCCTTCCGCATCGTTCACTCGCTACTTCTTGCCAAGCAGGGCGGACTGCTGGTTCATGCAGCCAGCGTCGTACGCAACGGCCGCGCGTTCCTCTTTGCCGGAGTCTCCGGCGCGGGCAAGACCACCATCTCGCGGCTGGCGCCGCCGGACGCCACGTTGCTGACCGACGAGATCTCCTATCTCCGCCGCGAATCCGATGGCTATTTTGCCTACGGCACTCCCTTCGCCGGCGAGCTGGCGCAGCCGGGCGAGAATGTGCGTGCGCCGCTGGCCGCCCTGTATCTGCTCGCCCAGGGCGCGGAGAACCGCATCGACCCTGTCGCCGAGGCGGACGCGTTGCGCGCGGTGATGCGGTGCATATTATTCTTTGCGCAGGATTGCGAACTGGTTGGCAACGTCTTCGACTCCGCCTGCCATCTGCTGCAGTACGTTCCGGTGCGCCGATTGACCTTCGTTCCTGATTCCCGCGTGTGGGAGTTGATAGTATGAGTCCCATGTATATCGCTCGAACCCGTGAGGTCGCCGCGCGCCTGCTGGGCGGCGAAATGATGATCATGTC
>Ga0302277_1001839_pt1 | contig 15444 bp, 22 predicted proteins | sample III_Bog_N3_1_FD_198759 | JGI IMG/M metagenome (GOLD analysis project Ga0302277, IMG submission 198759) | Peat permafrost microbial communities from Stordalen Mire near Abisko, Sweden - III_Bog_N3_1 | ecosystem: Environmental > Terrestrial > Soil > Wetlands > Peat | place: Sweden: Abisko... | reverse complement strand
CAAAACCAACTAGAAACATTCGATGAAATATTATTCATAATGTCTTAGTAAAATATGGTTCATATATCTGTATGAAATGGTCGAAAATGTCAGGAGTGATTGGGACAATAATATCTGATCGAACTGATGAAAAGAGACAAGAAATTACAGATATACATATTGTGTCATATAATAAAATCGTGTTTGATTTGTTCAGATATGATTTGACTGTTCTAAGTGGATAATTATTGAACGGCAGCGTCTGTTGTTGTCAGGCTGGATGCATCTGGTCAAATTGATTTCGCTTTCCTCAGTAGCTAATCCAGCGTCTTTACGTCTGATTTCGCTGCTTAGGAAAACAAAAAATGTTATTTGCCAAATTGAAGCTCACGTCGCATAGAAATCACGATTCAAACCTGTCCGGGATACCATGGAAAATTTCACCTGACTTGCACCGCCTTGTGGAGTATGCCTGGGGCGTCATCCGTGATGGGATATTTCCGGATAGGCTCTTCCCGGTGACGCCGCTACGTCTTTGAAAAGGTGTTGTGAATGTTTGAAGAAGTTCTCGAAAAAGCAAGAAGATGGGCCGCTGACGGAGGCATGGTGGTCATAGGCGTAGCCGGTGACGTCACCGCCATCAAGGACATAGCCAAGAAAGCAGCGACAGCCTGGGGAAGTCGAGCCGTTTTTGGAGATGATGACACATCCTGGTACGTCCGGGTGAAGATGGGCCACGTGGTGTTTCAGCCGGTGTCGTCGACCAAGGAGCAGGATTTTAAGATATCGCTCTGACGATTCCTGGGAATTTAGACAACCAACTGGCGGAGCCACTTCGCCGTTAGAACCCAATGACCGTACTCCTCAAAAAGCTGACGTCAGAAAACAAGCCCTGGGCGCTGCTCAGAATCTCCCGTCGCCATTACGAAACAACTCGCCCATGGAAGAAATCCAATATGACCAGGGAGCGTTTCGAGGTAATGATTTCAGAAATGATGACAGATGAACTTTACCAGCATATCAAAGATCACGCTGACGCCGAAGATCTTGTCGCAAGTCTATTCGGCCCTCAAGCTATCGAGTAAATAGACCACCTCGTAAATTACCACCCCCTATTGGATTTTCTCAGGTTTTCCATTTACTTGTCCTGCCCGATGAGTGGTCCTTTTGTTTCAAATGTCGAACAGCGCGGTTCTAAATATATTTCTGTGCTTTACCTTGACCCATGACCTTAAATCGAGCTTTCCCTCGAAAGTTGTGTTTCTTCCAAAAGTGACTCCCCTCACCATATCCATCTTACTGCTGAAGTTGTCGATGATGCGTCGCAACGAATCTTCTTGCTAACTCCGGTGTTCCTGTCTATATGAGGCCCGAGTATTCAAAACACTCGCTGCTTATGGCGGCGAAGTATGAAACCAGGAGGACACATGGACGACTATTTGAAAGAGGCGCTGGAAATCGTGAAGGCCCAGGCTGCTCACAGGGCCATGACTGAAGATGAAATGATGTCCATGGTATCGGGCTTGGCTGCCAAGCTTCGTTGCCTTTCCGATCCGTGCGAGGCGGCTCATGTAGAAGCAGGCCTTGGCCTGGACCCGAAGAAGGCGTTTAAGGAAAAATCAGTGACTTGCCTCGAGTGCGGAAAGGGCTTCAAGATCATCACCAAGAAGCACCTGGCCACGCATGGTCTCGAGCATAAGACCTACCTGGAGAAGCACGGCCTCAAGAAAGGCACCAAGCTGATCGCGAAGGAACTCCAGCGTAACCGCCGCAAGAAGATGACCGACATGAAGCTTTGGGAAAAGCGGAAGAAGGCTGACAAGCCGGTGGTCGTCAAAAAGGGAGCTTAGGCATGACCAAGGCTGAACTTATCGCCAAAATGGCTGAGCAAGCCAAGCTGACCAAAGCGGACGCTGGTAAGGCCCTGGACGCCGTAACAGATGCCATCAGTATGGCCCTGGCCGCTGGGGAGAAACTCACCTTGACTGGTTTCGGCACCTTCGAAGTCATTGCTCGGGCGGCGCGTATCGGGCGCAATCCGAAGACCGGCAAAGAGCTCAAAATCGCGGCGAGCAAGTCGCCCAAATTCCGGGCCGGTCAGACCCTCAAAGACGCCGTAAAGTAAATCCGTCTCAGGATAAGAAGGCCCCGTCTGGTGTTGTGACCCGGCGGGGCTTTTTTATCCCAGATATCTGTTTGTATTCAAAGAATAAAATGGTCAGGGGCGGATATTTCTATCCACCCCATCCCAGTTAACGATGCCGGTAAGAGCCTGAAGCGGTTGTCGTTGCCGGGGTTGCCGTCACAGTACGTTGAACATACTGAGCCTGACGCACCGGAGCCGTTTGAGGGCGCTGGCCGTTCACAGGAGCCGCTGGCTGGACAGTATGTACTGCCGCAGCCTGGCGTTCCCTTTGCTCGATAATTCGACGAGTAGCGGCTTCCCATTCTTCACGGGCGTGTTGATAACGCCTACGGTTTTCACGGAATTCTTCTCTCTCGGCCCGGTCGCCATAAGACGACGGATTGACCCACTGACGATTGTTCCCGGACTGGCCGGGGTTGTCTGAACTGCGGTTGATGTTTACACTGCCATACGGCGTCGAAACATTTGTAGATACCGATTGCGCATAGGCGTTGACAGCAAATAATCCAATGATCAAAGCCGACAGTAGTGCCCTCACGAGAGTCTTCATTTCAGTTCTCCTTTTCGGGTTGAAGTAGACATACTGTCAGATATCTATATGATAGAAGAGTAAACAACATAAGGAAGTTGTTTCATCTTCTCGGTAGTAAACATTAAAAAAGGGGTTGACTTTCGCCAACCCCGGTTTAACTTCTTCCTCTTGTCAGTAATTAGTTAGATTACATTTACGGTACTATTGGCAAGAATTATACTCAATACAATCAGTCACGTCGCTCTTAAATCTTTCGTTGTCGATGTTGAAACTACACCGACAGTAATTTGATTCATATTCGTAGTCTTCAAAGTGCTCAAAGTGTCGACAGTTATCACAAGTATCTGGTCGATTAAGTTTGTCAAAGTTATTCATCGTCACTCTTTTAGTTGACTGGAACATTGGTCACTTTCGTTTAGAAAAGAAACAGATTCCTGGACATTTCTAGTATTATCAATATGATTAATGTCTGGTGAATCAGAAGATGAACTAATTGAATCATCGTCGTCGAAGATACTAAAAATATTTACAGGCACGTCGAGACTTATAAGAAGTTTATAAAAACTCATTGTCTTTCTCCTTCAGCAATTTAATAGACTTAGTATCGATATTGCTTCGACTTCACTGAGAAAATGCTCCGTCGTCAGTAGTTCATACTAAAATACTAAGAAATTTCTTACCCACCAGTGGTGTATATATAAATAATATTATTTTATAATTAATTATGTTATTAATAAATATTATATATAAACTTAGTAATTTAGTATTTATTATAATAGTACAGTGAAGTCGAAGCAATGACGCTCCAGTTGAAGCTTTTTTAATAAGAATTGACACGTCTGGACATACTAAGTTGATACTTAGAAACTTAGTTTTCGTAGTAAATCCAACTTAAATTGAGTCGAAGACGCTTCTTTCGATGCAGTATAGATTCGGCTTCTGGTTTACAGTTCCAGGGATGACCACTTGTTTCTGTAGCCCAGACGATGACTTATTTCTGGTTAACCATCCTTTTGAGTCCCAGTTCCTGAATATTTCAGTCGGATTGAATTGATTCATCTTCAGTACTTCTTTAATTGAACTTTCGAATCCAATGAATGTCCAGTGACCTATTGGATTCAAGTCCCAGTAGCCAATATGAATAGATCTTTCATATGGAATCTGATTGATTGAGTCCTTCAATGTGTAGAATAAGTGACTGTTCTTCATGAACCATTCATAGACTACTTTTAGAGCCAATAAATCTGGTTCATTTTCATTCGATTCATTTCTAGCCATTGACCATACTGTTTCGAGGATGGGTTTGATGTGTCTGTCGCGGCGAAGCTCCGGCAATGCTGCATGAATAATAGGAATCGCTGTTCCTACTGTTGCAAAGTAACTGACTAATCGCATCTCGATGGGGGTCATTACTTCGACTATACTCATCTTCTTCGAGAGGTCCAGAAAGGCTTCTTTCCAATGCGGCCACTGGTCACGATTCTTGAGAATAAATCTGATAAGTTTCGCTCCGGCGTGTCCGTAATTGTCGCTGATGGTATCTTTCACACCTTCGACGACTTCCTTGGTGCGATCATCTGTTCCCAGGAAAGGCTTTCCCCAGAGGGAGATCAATCTGGCTCGTTCACCACCGGCTTTGCTCGAATCAAAGCTCGGCTTTTCGCCAGAGGAAAGGAGAATGCTTTTGAACCTACCAGTCGCTGCCGTTCCATTTAACGTGCCCCTTCCCTTGTCCATGCCAGAAGAAACCATGTAAACGGTCTGGGTCACAACATTTTCTTCATGTTTCCCGTATTTTAAATTTCGGAGAACCAACTGGGTGTCGTCTAAGATAATTGGCAATCCGTTGAGTACTGATGCCAACCTTCCGATAAAAGTATCTGATGAATTCCAGGTTCCGATAAATGATCCTTTCGTTGGATCAGGTTCACCCCAGCAAGAAGCAGCCAACTTCAAACACGTAGATTTACCAGTAGAAGTAGGATTGGAAAGCTCCATACAGAAGTTTTCCGCTCCAAATAGTTCTAAAAAAGGAGTAGTCAAGCTGGCGTAAATCGTGAATATTACTTCCGGATAATCGAAGAGAGTATTAACAAGAGAAACCCATTGGGAATAATCACCATGAGTTTTGAACCCTGCGGCTATATCTGTGTCTCCGATATCTTTTCCCTTAAACGTCACCTGAGGCAGCTGTGTATTGCAATTTCCAGAGGGGTCAGAATTCACTTCGTCGGTGATGTACTCATTTCCAAGTAAGAACCCAGTCATACCTTCAGTCCAGCCGAGTTTGCTTGTTACGGAGAGAACAGGAATAAGTTTAGAATTATCACATTCGTAACGGTATAAATATTCAACAAGGTCACTTGAATTGTTGCTTGTCACCGGTATGCCTTTACTGGAGAGATCGGCAATGAGTTTTGCTTGTGCGATAACTTTCTTTTCGTCGGTGTGTTCTTCCCACTTGCTATTCTTAAGCCATGTCAGTGTCACATACTCCAACTGTTCAGATTGGTTTTTCCTTATATCTTTTATGAATATTGGATACTGGCAAGCAATATTCCCATGCCTTTTCCCTGGCCCTTCATATTTTATTTCTTCTTTGCCCGTAAATGTGAAATTGAACGGCAAAACACAGCCGTCATGGATAGGAGCATCAGATATTATTGATTTTACTTTCGTCTTTAAAATTGGAATATTTGTAGTTTTCTTTTTAAATTCGTCTTTTATTATGTTTTCGAGCGTTTTAAGATCTTTTGCCGGTACGTCATTGCTTTTAGCGTTCAAAATAAATCTAATAAAAGTTGGCTTGTCGTTTAAGTATAACTTCAAAATGTTAGTTCTTGCTTGCTCATCGACGATTGTCCTCTGGATAAATTGTTTTGGAGCATTCTTGATGTCTTCTGTCAGTTTTGTAATAAAATCTTCGAGTTCTGTTTCCATTTTCGTCTCCAGTTGAGAAAGCCGCTGACGACCAGGTCAACGGCTTCCGTTTTTTACGAGTATTTATCGTTTCAGCCAAATCACAGCTGTATCATCGACGTTTAAGCCATCGCCGTCGGAGTAAATCAAAATCTTCAGGCGGTTTAGACAGCCGAGATCGCGAGACACCGTGGTAGCCATGTTAATGAAATCACACATATACTGTTGATACGCTTCGTGTTTCATGATCTGGCCAACCGCGAAAGCTTTCGTTGCATAACTTGCCCTCGCAAAAGCTTCGGCACAGCGGAGGAGTCCAGGGCCACGTGGATTGACAGGTTCAGTCCAGATAGCTTCAGGATCGAATTTCAGGATCGACTCGAGCATCTCACCAAAATCGCTCGGATCGTTAGCAATGCCTGGCATACAGGGGCAGAGCATCCCGTAGGTGCGAAGACCGGCAGCTTTCAATTGAGCATACGCGTCCAGGCGTTCGGTGATCGTCGAGGCATGGGGTTCGAGAACTTTCGCCAGATGTTCTATTTCGACAGGGGCGGTGATGCTCAAGCCGACCATGACGCGATCAGGATACTGGGAGAGAAGGTCGATGTCGTTTACGATGGCCGCGTTCTTGGTCAGGATTCGTACCTGGGCTTTGGAACCTTTGAGCACCGCCGTCAGACATTTCCTCGCCAGATCGTATTGTTGGGATTCCGGAGAATACGGGTCGGTGATCGTTGAGAGCATTACGACGTCATTCGGGCCAAGATTGTGAGATTTTTTAGCGACCCGAATCGCCGTCCAAGGGTCACAGACAGAGTCGCCGCTTTCGAACATCTCGAAAGAGCTGATGCCGATGTCGGTGAAGAAGGGATGGGTTCTGAGCGACCACGGGCTCGAGCAATACAGACAACCGTGACTGCACAAGAGTCCCGTATTAATGGCGTGTGTCGCCAATCCTTTCCTTACAAACTCCGGTGATTTGGTGATTCCGACAGTGCGTTGATACAAATGGACTTGAGTCATGACTTCTCCTTTCGTGTGAGTCACTGTTAGAGGGTGAAAGGTTTGACAAAATATATCTTCGAACCATTACGTCATATATATCTATATTTTATTTATTCTGATTAATTGAACAAGAAAAGTAATGAATGTTAAGCTGAATTTTAGTAGTAGCCAGCGTCTGTGTCTCACCAGTGCAAGCTTATGATCTTGGAAATTGAATAAGATGATAAAATTGATTTCTGTTTCCTCATCAGCTATTCCAGCGGTAATTCGTCTGATTTTGCTGCGGAGGCTGATACGTCGGGATTTGTGAGAGTCCTCCCGGTGATGCGCCGAGACGGGAACAGATGGAGTGGTGGGGGTCTTGGGATGAACCTGGGGGAGATTTTTGCAGATGAACTTGAAAAACGCCCTTCTCAAATACGCGGATATCCGCGCATATTGTTGACTAATATAGTGTGTACGTAATAATCCAGCCTTGGAATGGAGCCCTGGCTGGCCGGTGACCGTTCTGACCGATACCCTGGACCTCCCCGTGTCCCTTTGCCATCTGGCGGCGGCTGCGGTGGAGAGCATGCCCTGGGAAGCGCGCCTGTCCTTTCTGGCTTTATCGGTGGAAGGCGACCCGCTACGGCAACCCTGAGCCTGAGAATGCGACCCTGCCCCGGTTGTGATGCGTGGTGGCATGCATGGACAATGGCTAGGTCGCCAAGTTGGCCGAGCGACGGGCGAATGAAGCATGATGTGATTTCCAGGCCAAGGAAAAACGAAGGGGGTGGCCGTTCGAAAACAACCACCCCCAAATTGAAAACCTTTGCGGTTTGACTTTACTGAACCCAGTGCCCCATAAGCCCCAAATGGATTTTGGTAACTTCCTCTTCGAGAATTTTGTAAAAGAGGATGTTAGCCATCTGGCAGTTCAGGACCTTCTCCTTTCCGATGAATTCCAGGATGGTGAGCCCGAGACGGTTTTCGATGAAATCGATGAAGGCATCGAGGTCGGGGTATTCGGTATAGGCCCAAGTGCCCGCCTTTTTCCCGTCCTGCTTCTTCGGAAAATAAATCAAATCGATTTTGACCACTTCCGGCTTGTTTGGATTCCAGAAGCGAACCACGCCGGTTTTCGAGTCGTCTATCCAGGATTTGCTGTCACATGAATAAGCGGGGCAAAGGCTGATCAAGAAGAAATCCGTTATTCCGAAGAGGTGGACCTTCACCCCGGAAGCGTGCATCTTGTAAACAGGCGGGAAGAGGTTCATGGGAATGGTCCGGTTCTTCGCCTGCCCGATAGCGATGTACTCATGCCCCCGGTTGATGTAGGTCTGGACCTCGTGGTTTTTGAGATTATGGATGACCGGCACGACGTTGAGCCCCAGGCGTTCGAGTTCTTGAAGGCGCAAGTGGTTCGCATCGAAAGCATCTGGACCGAAGGTATCGTCCATGCTGAACACCATCTCGTAGCGGCCACCGTCGGCAAGGGCATAAGCGGCCAAGCGGGTGAAGAGTTGATCGGCTGTGATGCCGAGGTTGGACTTGTTGAGGCTGAAAGCCCCGCAGTCGAGCACCGAACTCTCGATGACCGCCCCATGCTTTTGGAAGAAGCCGGGGATGTTGGATGACGGCATCCGGGCCATGGTTAGCAGGATGTTCAGTTTGAGACCCGGGCACCGGCGCGCCAGTTCCGTGAGAACGGCATCGGATGGGGAGGAAATGAATATTTTCATGGTTTGCTCCAAAAAGGGCTCCCCCAGCCCGTAAGAGCCAGGGGAGCCAGCGTTGTAGGTTAAGCCGCCGCCTTCGTGGCCTTGCGAGCCTTGAGGGCGTTCAGGTCGGCGATCAAACCGTCGATCAATTCGTCGGCGATCGGAGCGACCTGCGTGTCCTGGGTGCGAGCCAACGCCAGGTTTTCGCGCATCTTTTGCAGTTCCGAGTTCAGGTCCGGAATTTCGGACGTTTCGGCCTCGTCCGAAATCACTGTGGTTTTGACAGCCGATTTAGGAATGACGTTTGTCAACAAGCCTTCGCGGCTGCCGTTGTTGGCCATAACGGCGGTCAGGAATTCTCCTGGATCGAGGTCCTGGTCCTGTCGAGCCATCATTTCCTCGATGTCTTTGGAGCTGAGCTCGTACCCGGCGGCGACGAAGTCCCGGGCCAGGTCCTTGGCCACCACCAGCTTCTTGCGGCCGAGGCGGTGCAGCAAGATTGCGGTGTCGCTTAGGATACGAAAATCCTCGAGCGGGGTCATCGGAGAGACCTCGCCGATGCGGTCCAGAATCGTCTGGATCGGATCGTCGTCCATCGACATGGAGCTGTCCACCAGAGAAGCCAACTTGTTGAGCTTGTCGATGCCAAAATGCGAGTGCTTTTGAACACCGCGCACCCGGGCGATCTTCATATGATCTTGAAGGGTGCGAATATCCATAAAGGGGATATTCTTTTTAGCGAAGTCCAACCAGTTGCCGTGACCTTGCATCTGCACGACCTCGGCCTTAAGCACGTTGCCCATTTCGCCCATCGTGATGGCACCCATGGCCGATTGAGACAGCGCGTTGATAAAAACCGGCTGCAGTTTCTGCCAGACGGTCTCCATCGTCTTCAACTTTTCAGCGATTGTCTTACTGGCGAAAGTCGTCCGGACACCAGAAAGCGTAGAGCCAAGATCCAGGTTCTTTTCGTCAGCCGGATTCTGCGGAGTGAGGCCGGTTCCGCCTGTCGCACCGACGATGATCTTCTGCCCATCGGCGGCGAGCTTGGCCTTAAACTCGCTGAAACTGGCCGAATTGTCCCTCGAGCCAGCGGGGTTTTTGCCCTGCTGACCCGGAGCGCCGGTGGCACCAGTGAAGCCTGTGTTGCCTTTGTCGTCGCTGGCGGGATCGCCAGCTTTGGTCTGCGCGGGATTGCGCTGGGAAGTGAAACCTGACATAATCTCCTCCTCCATTCCCCAGTTAAGGGGCTTATGGCGAATGGGTGTCTCGTCCCGATGACGTGACCCGTGTCGCCGTTGTCAATGAACCAGAGCCGTGCATCCCAGTGATTCGCTGCGACTCTGGACTCTAATAAGCAGACCTCATGCCAATCGATAACATACTGAATTCATGAGAATTAAAATTTACTGAATTCATTTTTTTTAAATTGTATAGTTAAATATAACGATAGTAGTTTAATGAAACTACTATCGACAATGGTTGTATTGGCGGGTATGGCGAGTATATGCTAAGAGTGGGGCGCTGGGCAGGATGGGGTATCGTAGCCACAAGAGTGGCTAATTCATCTATACTTAAAAATACTGACAACAATTCAACGTATTTTAAAAATTTCACATAAAATAGTAAACTATTATCATAAAACAAATAATAAAATTAAAGTAGAAGGATATAGCAGTGAAAGAATGGATTGTTACTCCTGGGCTAAGTGATTTTTTTGTATCATTTATACAAGCAAGTATTGCAAGTATTTGTGAAGATAAGGACTCGCTTGTCAGGGATCGTCCATTGCTAATCATTGGCGATTCAGGTGTAGGGAAAAGTATGTTTATCGAAGCTTACAAACAAATTTATATAATGCATCATCCGGAGCATAAAAGCAAAATTGTCCGAATAAACTGCGCTGCGCTATCAGAAAATCTTGTAGATTCTGAATTGTTTGGTCATGTAAAAGGCGCATACACTGGGGCTATAGGAAACAGAAAAGGAATTCTTGAAGAGTCAGACGTTGGGTTGGTAATATTAGATGAGATCGGTGAGTTGTCTGAATATGTACAAGCAAAACTACTAATTTTGATAGAAGACGGAGAATTTCGAAAAGTTGGTTCAAATACTACTATACAATCAAAAGTCAAAATAATTGGTACGACGAATAAGAGCAGAGATTTTTTCAGAGACGACTTTTGGTTTAGGTTTCATCCTCTTTTCGTGCCTCCATTGTACGAGAGAAGGATGGATATACTAGTTTTAATATATTTTATGAGTAAAAGATTTTTCCATAGTCTTACCCCCGCATACGCGCTCAGGTTATTAGCGTATAACTGGCCAGGAAATGTTAGAGAGCTTGAACGAGTAGTTGTAAGTATGGACAATGGAAATTCATTTGCAACTGACATTCTTGTTGGTGTCCATGGACAACAAAAATATGATACTGCTCAAGACTTGGCCGTTAATAATTTCCCTACTGATTTAGACAAAAGGTTCACAGAATTTCATTTAGACAACCACTTGGCGCTTGGTAATTATTTGTCAAAACATGGAGTCGATGTCTATAATATAAATAAGGTATTGGTAAAGTTTGGACTTAAAATAAAGTATGACTTTTCATTGGTGTTTGACAAGCCGTATATTGATCATTTTATAGAATATAAAGAGAATATTGATGATGGTAGTCGCCAAAATTCAGAAAATCTTAATAATAAGCAAGATGCGCAAATAGAAGAAAAAACAGCAGAAGTGTCGTCCAATGATATCAAAATAGCGACGCCAAGAGAAGTTGTTGATTCATCAAAGACAGTTTCAAAAATAAATGCTTCTAGACGGACTGAAACAGCGGCAATCATGGGTGGTATTTTTTATAAGGATGACTTGTTTTATCATGCAGACAAGATGGGGAAATTTGTTGGTAAAGAAGTCATGCCTGGGTTGAGCAATTTTTATATTGTAAAAAAATTAAAATTCTATTCGGTAATTACTAAAGGGTTAAGTTTGTTTTGCAATATTTTCTTTCAAGATTCAAAAGCACATTATCCCCTTTTGAGCATGACAAAATTCCATTGCGACCCATACCTGATGGATCAAGACGATATTTTTTATATTATAAAGAAAATGCATAAAAAGAGGCTGGTAATACCTATTCTTGAGGCTCTTCTAAATCAAAAAATTAATTATAGAGGTGAAATAGACAAGTTGTTGGGCTGGAATGCTGTGATTCATGATCTTATACTTTCAAATAAAGAAGCATTTGATACAATGCTGACGTATAATTGTCAAGACAAAGATCATTATGCTAAAGAAAGTGAATCTAAAAAAAGTAGCTTACGCATATTCAAAGAAACAGAAAAAGGATTATTAACGGAATATTACACGTATCTTATGGATTCTAGCAAAAATATTGTAATAGCAGCTAAACGTGCAGGAGTAGATTATGAAACATTTCGTAGCAAATTAAGAAAATACAAAATTAAAAAACGAATTGACTTTTTTGAGGGATAACTGTGTCAGAATTTTTGGGCGTCATCATATATCGAGTCTAATACTTGAATATTTTTTAAAAAAGCAGATTGACGAAGTTACTCCCTTGCGGATGTCTAATACTGGGCTCATATCGACGTACACTAGATATAGGTAAACAAAAAACGCGGATATCCGCGTATTTGATTACCCTGTTTTCAGCGTTTTTTTACTCTCCGGCTCTCCACCTTTACCTCCCCTGCCGAATACCGTAAAAGGCGCTCCTTCTCACAAAACTTCGGGTACCAGCCCCTTCGGAGCATCACATGGATCAGAAATCTTTGGAATATTTCAAACAGCATCTCACACAATCGCTCCAGGACATCCTCAAGCGGGGAGATGGGACCCTGGAGGACATGGTCGACTCGGCTGAAGCCCATCCAGACCCGGCCGACCGTGCCACCGCCTTATCAGACCGCTCCATGACCTTGCTCTTGCGAGACCGTGAGCGAAAACTCATCCGCAAAATTCAGGACGCCCTTGAGCGCATCGAGCTTAGGACCTACGGCGTATGCAATGACTGTGGGGAAGACATCGCTGTCGCCAGGTTGAAGGCGCGCCCGATGACAACCCTGTGTATCAACTGCAAATCTTCACAAGAAAAAGAGCAAATTCTTGTCGGGGAGTAGTCCGGCATCCGGCCAGCACGCGTCCGGTCATTCGGCCGGGGGTTTGATTTTTGGAGAGGAGTGGGGGACTTGCTGGAGGGGGGAAGAGCCGAAAGATAAGGCTGATCCGGCGGCGGAGCGTTTAGGATAACCCCGAAATTGCCCAGGGGAGTGATTGGTCTGGTGGCTGTCCGGCGCGTCTTTTTTCCTGGTCATCGGGACCGCGTCAGCTTCTGGGATATTATCCCCTGGACTTCTCCTTCTGGAAACTGTAAAATAATTCTGAATAAATGAGGCTGGTTGCGAGTAGAGGTGGTCCGTTTTTGTGGTATCCGGTCCATCTATCGCCGCCAGAATGCCATCGGAGGAAAGATGAGCGGGAGAACACTGACCAAGGCCGATATAATCGACTACGTCTACAACAAGTCGGATAAAAGTCGGTATGAAGTCAAGGGGATAGTCGAAGGCCTGCTCCAAATCATGAAGGACGCTATCAAAAACGAGAACTCCCTTCTGCTCAGCGGGTTCGGCAAGTTCGAGTCCTATGCCAAAGAAGCCCGCAAGGGTCGCAACCCTCATACTTCCAGGGCGATCACGTTACCGGCCCGAAAGGTCGTGGTCTTCCGTCTGTCCCGAAAGTTTCGCGCAGAACTCAATCCGGGAGAGTAGTGTTGTCCTCGGATGCGTTTTGCTACTTGGGACAATCGTCCGGAGATTTATTGCCATCGGACCTGTCGGCACTGGACATCCACTGGTTCGGCTGATTCTCAACGCCCCGCTCAAAAATCTCGTCGTACGGTTGATCTTCGAATTCGACGGGGGCTTCAATCGGGCTGCGATCATTGCGTCCAAGCCTGACTGAGTTAAGCACAACCCAGGCCGCTAGAACAAAAAAGGTGCTGACGATCAGAATGGACACCCAGGGGCCGTTTTGAAAAAGGAAATCTGACATGAGCCCCAATTACAGGGGAAATCGGCATCTGTCACCAGGCGAAGCTGAAAAGACTCGGAACTAAAATTGATCCACCTGGATTATAAGGTAAAATTTCTAGACCATGCGTTCTTGCCAAGGCGAGGAGTCTGATTATTTTATCAGCGAAAAGCTTTTCTGCCTGACCCACATTTCCGGCGCGTCACCCCTCCCGAATGATAACGACACGCCGTTTTATATAGCTGGCGGCGAGGGTCATCCCTCCTGGTGGCCCTCCCTCCAGCACCTCCGGCCATGCGCATCTCCGCACTTCTCCTTCACCGCCAGCCAAATCGGTCTTTCATCCAAAATCGCGATCTCCTGGGAGCGGCCAGTCCCGGGAGCCAAATGTCCCAGCTCCAGGGGAAAGCTCCAGGGCGGGGGCGTTATGTGGGATCCTGGGGGCCAGGGGAAGACCGGGGGAGCCGGGGCCGGAGGCGGGGCAGTGGCCGAAGAGAAAACGGAGCAGGAGCAGGGCCGGGTGTAATTACCAGCAGCCCTTCGCCGTCACGATCCATCGATTCCGCTCCTGCGTCGCTTTCAGGTGATCCTCCGGTGGCTCATTCCGGTGAGCACCGCTTCCCTTCAGACCCTTCACCAACATCTCCACATCTCCGAAATAGACGGTCCAGACAACTCCATGCTACCCTAGAAAGCGAATCATGCGACGGAGATATTTGAAAAAGTCCATGCCTCCAGACGCACAGACGACTACGCGAGTGGGCGTCCCATGCTCAATGGCCTTTATCTGGTAATGTTTCCATCCTCCGATAAACAAATGCACGGGGATAATGTCGCCGACCTGTAGATCTTCCTCGGCCATAATTGAAGGTAATTCCCGCACGACGCGCCCTGTCGTTTCATTAATGAAAATTACATTCCTCATAGCTTCACCGCTTCTCATTCTCACCCCCTCCACCACCACCATCAGATACACCGCTCCGAAAAAGTCGGTCCAGGCACTCCCGGAAATTCACCGTCAGACACAAACCGATTTCAGCACAACTCCGCGCCAGCTCTCCGTCCTCAGAAGGATCAACCGCGCCCATCACCCGGAAGAGCTGCTCGATAGGGCGGAAGTGTCGGAGCAGTTCGTCCAGCATGTCGAGTTTGTCGAGTTTCCTTGCGTCCATTAGTCATCCCCGGGCAGCATGATCGTCACCACCGGTTCCCGGTCATCGCCGGGGCCAACATCAAGCACGACATCGATTTCCTCGCGGTGTCCGGGACGCATCAGGAATAAAACGGTGAACTCGGCGCGGCTATTCCTCGGATTTCTTTTCGCGGCGAAGAACGCCATCATCAAAAGATCATGGAGCCGACCCTCGATGGTCTGGCCTTCGCCGATCAGGCCGTCCGGCGGCGTCACGTATTGGTGGTAGAGGGAATCAGTGACGACGGTGTGCAGCTTGAAGCCTCGGGCGCTCGCGGCGGCGGTGACGTCGATCAAGACGCCGTCGGCAATCGCCTGTTTCCGCGTGTAGCTGAAGATAACGTTTCCAAAATCGTCCATAAAATCCTCCGATACTCAAGACGGTTAGGGTCTTGGGAGGATAACCTGGTATGGGGGCCGGTCACGACAGGGGTGGGGATTTGGGGACGAGGGCAGGGGGCAAAGCGAGACGGGGAAGTTGACTCGGATTTGGTGACGGAAAGAAGGATTAGCAAATACGGTAGGAGGATTACCAGCGGGTCTTCGTCATCGGCGATACAGGGATCAGGGCATCTTCTGCTTCACAGCGTACGCCAGTTCAAAGATATCCTCGCTGACTTGCAGGCTACCGGCTATGCCGCGTGAATACATGAAATCCGGCCCTCGCATGCGGACAAAGAAATTCAGATCCTCCAAAAAGTTAAGAGCTCGTGAATCAATCCCGGAGGCGTACAGCTCGACCTCCCGCTCAATTAACTCACGGATGCCTTGCTGGTGCTCGTATTTCACCAACTTTACGATGCTTTCTAATAATGACTCTTTGTTCACGTCATCCCCCGATCTCTGTTGGTCGAAGATAACTGGCTCGTAGGAATTGGCAAGGGGTCATTAAGCGGTCAGGGCGACTTGGGAAATC
>Ga0302277_1001836_pt1 | contig 15448 bp, 8 predicted proteins | sample III_Bog_N3_1_FD_198759 | JGI IMG/M metagenome (GOLD analysis project Ga0302277, IMG submission 198759) | Peat permafrost microbial communities from Stordalen Mire near Abisko, Sweden - III_Bog_N3_1 | ecosystem: Environmental > Terrestrial > Soil > Wetlands > Peat | place: Sweden: Abisko... | reverse complement strand
GCACGCAAGCGACCCTGGGCGAATTGCTGGCGGCGGAGGCTGGTGTAGCCGTGGATCGCAGTCCCGATGACCTGCGGGAGGTTGGCAATTATGTCGTGGCACTCGAACATGGCATTGTCCGGCTCAAAGAACTTCCGCTGTGTGTCCGTATCATCCGTGAATTGCACGAGAAACTCATGACCGGTGTGCGGGGGCAACAAGCTTCGCCGGGACGCTTTCGCAAGATTCAGAACTGGATCGGCAAGCCCGGTAGCACACTGGCAACCGCCTCGTTTATCCCGCCGCCGCCGGATGAAGTGGAAACGTGTCTGGCTGCATGGGAAAAGTTTCTGCACGAATCAGACCTGCCGCCGCTGGTCACGATTGCGCTGGCGCATTACCAATTCGAGGCAATCCACCCGTTTTTGGACGGTAACGGCCGAGTTGGCCGTTTGCTGATTACCTTATTCTTGATTGAGCGAGAGATTTTGCCAACACCACTGCTATATCTGTCAGCATTTTTTGAAGCCGCGCGCCGGGATTATTATGACGGGCTGCGTGGCGTCAGCGAACGTGGCGAGTGGAATGAATGGCTTGAATACTTTTTGCAAGGCGTGGCCCGGATGTCCGAAGATGCGTTGAGCCGGGCGGCGCGCATCAATAGCAAGCTGAGCGAATGGCAAAAAAAAGTTGCCGGTGATTCGACGAATGCACCGCTGCGCGTGGTGGAACTCCTGGCCGCGAATCCTTTCATCACTGCCAAAGGCGCGGCTGAAAAACTAGGCGTGGCTTTTACCACGGCGCAACGCGCCATTGAGCGGCTGGAGCGACTTGGAATTGTAAAGCAATCGGGTGATGCGAAACGCGACCGGGTGTATTGTGCCAAGGCATTGCTCGACATTCTGGAAGAACCGGCACGCTTGGAGTCAGCCGAATAAATTCGACCGACTTTCCACTTCGGCAATTGCTGGTGCAGCCTTGCGCTGTTCATTTCTCAAAACCAGACATGCAGACTCCGAGCGTGATTCCTAAGTGCCATCCGATGGCGTAGCGAACGCGGTCAAGGTGGAGGCGACGGGTGCAGGGCGCACAACCTTGACGGCGGGAGCGAGCCATATAATTGAGGCACGAGGCACGCTCGGTGTGCGGCCGCAAAATCCAACCGTTGTTCTGGTTCCGAATTCTTCCGCGACGGATGATTGTATTTTTAATTTTTTAGTTATGCCAGCATAGCGGCTTTCGGTGGTGTTTTTTATGAAACACCATCAACGAAAATGCCAATCCTGCAAAAAATTATTTACCACCGATCCTCGTAACCACCATCACCAACGATTCTGCAAGCAGGCACGTTGCCGCAAAGCCAGCAAGATATTCAGCCATAAACAGTGGTTGGCAAAGCCGAGAACCTGGAAATTATGGGGCGGAGTGGCTGAAGTGGAGCGAGTCCGGGCCTGGCGCAAGCTGCATCCGTTCTACTGGAAGCGCGCAATTCCCCTTATTTCACCGAAGCTAAATTGCGCTACATAGTTTTCATCGTCGCTGTTCGCACCCTTCTGCCATCATGGAAGAATGCTTTCCAGCTTTTGGCCGGAAACCATTGCGAAGTAATAAAATGCAACCGTCAGCACACAACATGAGCCATGAGTCACCAACGCCGAAGCGCGCCGCCACCTACGCGCGCCGGTCGTCAAAGCATCCGCAGTTTTCGGTTGTTCGGTTGATGGCTGTAATCCGCAAGTATGCCAAGCGGCGCGGTCTGATAGTCGTAAAGAATTATTCGGATGGGGCGAAAGGTGGCGGGAAGGCATGAGTAACGATGTTCCCAATGATCCGTTATCGGCCGACGACAACCCGTTCCAACCCCAGCGAAAGCACGGTGCCAACCCCGACGAGTGGTTGAACAGTGCGGCAGTGTATGTGCGGATGTCCACGGAACATCAGCAATATTCCACGAGCAACCAGATGGACGTGATCCGCGAGTATGCCAAAAAGCGCGGGAAGGAAATTGTCAAAGAATATTCGGATGATGGGAAAAGCGGTCTGAACATCAAAGGCCGGGGTTCGCTGGAACAAATGATCCGGGATGTGCTGGAGGGCAAGGCGCATTACAAATCCATTCTGGTTTATGACGTGAGCCGGTGGGGACGATTTCAGGATGCCGACGAAAGCGCCTATTACGAATACATCTGCAAACAGGCGGGCGTGGCGGTTCACTACTGCGCGGAACAATTTGAAAATGACGGCAGCCCGATCTCCACCATCATCAAGGGCATCAAGCGGACGATGGCGGGCGAATACAGCCGGGAACTTTCGACGAAGGTTTATCAGGGCGCGTGCCGGCTGGTGAAACTTGGATTTCGGCAGGGCGGCGCGGCGGGTTACGGGCTGCGCCGGGTTTTGGTGGACGCGAACGGCGTGAAAAAGGGTGAGTTGAAAATGGGTGAGCAAAAGAGCATCCAGACCGACCGCGTGGTGCTGGTGGCCGGGCCGGACGAGGAGGTTGCCATCGTGCGGCGGATTTATCATGAGTTTGTCACCGACGGGAAATTGGAATCTGAGATTGCCGCTGGATTGAACGCGCTAGGCATTTTGACGGACTACGGGCGAGCTTGGAACCGAGGGACAGTGCATCAAGTGCTGACCAGCGAAAAATACATCGGGAACAACGTCTATTCGCGGACTTCGTGCAAACTGAAAAAGAAGCAGGTCAACAATCCGCCGTCCGAATGGGTGCGAGCGAACGGCGCTTTCGCGGGCATCATTGAACCAGAATTATTCTTGAAGGCGCAGGAAATCATCCTGGCCCGCAGCCGGAAATATACCGATGCCGAGATGCTGGAACATCTACGCGCCGTGTTGCTAAAACACGGACGCATTTCGGGCATCCTGATTGACGCAGCGGAAGACCTGCCATCGAGCACGGCATTTAGTCATCGCTTCGGCACACTGATAAACGCCTACCGGATGATCGGCTATAATCCGGGAATTGATTTCAGCTTTATCGAGGAAAATCGGCGGCTGCGGAAACGCCATCCAGAATTGGTGGCGGAGGTCATTCAAAAAATCACTGCGCTGGGCGCGCACGCGGTCTGGAACAAAGAAACCGAATTGCTGGACGTGAACAACGAAATGAGCGTGTCCATCGTGCTCTGTCGTCATACCGAGACCGGCGCGGGTTCCTCGCGCTGGCTGATCCGGCTGGATGCCAGCGCCCGCCCCGACATCACAATCGCCGTGCGCATGGACGCCGCCAACGACGGCATCCGCGATTATTATGTGCTGCCGGCGATTGATATGACGTGGGAAAACCTGCGCGTGGCCGAGGTCAACGGCATTTATTTGGACACCTACCGTTGCGACACGCTGGATTATTTTTTCGGCATGGCGGAGCGAGTGAACCTGGAGGAAACGATATGAATGATGAGGTAATAATGATTCCGATTGCGGAGATTCACATTTTGAATCCGCGCCACCGCGACCAGAAGAAGTTCGAGGTGATCGTCAACAGCATCAAGACGCTGGGCTTAAAGATGCCGATTACCGTCAGCCTGCGGGCGGAGAACGAACCGGCGGGGCCGAAATATGACCTGGTCTGCGGCCAAGGCAGGATGGAAGCGTTTATCGCGCTGGGCCATCTGGAAATTCCGGCCATCGTGATGGAAATCTCGAAAGAGGAACGGTTGATCCGCAGTCTGGTGGAGAACATCGCGCGCCGTTATCCCGCGACGATGGATTTAATTCGCGAGATCGAACGGTTGCGCGCCGACGGCTACACCAACCATCATATCAGCGAGAAATTGGATATATCAGACACGATGGTCAGCGGGCTGCTGTCCTTGAAAAAGGCGGGCGAAGGGCGATTGCTCCAGGCGGCGCTCGCCGGAAAAATTCCGCTGTGGGTCGCCATCGGCATTTCCAAAGCTGACACACCGGAGATGCAGCGCGAACTGTTGAAAGCCTACGAGGGCAAACAACTGAATTATATGTCCCTGCGCATGGTCAGGCGTCTGATTGAAAAACGGCGTTTGCTGGGCAAACAAAATAAAGATGGCCCGCGCAGTAGTCGAACCAGCGCCGAAACGATTGTGGCCAACTTCCGCAAAGAAACTGATCGCCAGAAACTGATGATTAAAAAATCCCGGATTTGTGATGCGCGGCTGTTGAACGTGGTCACAGCGTTCAACAAGCTGGTGGCCGATGAGCATTTCCTGACGCTGCTGCGGGCGGAAGCGCTGGAGACGATGCCAAAATTTCTTTGGTCTAAATTAACACCCTCAATAAAACCAACCACATGAGCAACGCAAAAATTGGATTCGCGATGAAAACAATCCGGCTGCTGCTGGAAAACATCCTGCCGGTGCGGCAAATCACCGAAGCACACAAAAAAGCCAACCGATACGAAACCATCCTGGCCTCCCTCAAGGTCGTTGGATTGGTCGAGCCGCTGGTGGTTTTTCCGCAAAAGGGCCAGCCGGGAAAATATATGCTGGTGAACGGACACATGCGCCATTGTGCGATGAAGGAATTGGGGATGACCGCCGCTGATTGCATCATCGCCAACGACGACGAAGGTTTCACCTACAACGCGCGCATCAGTCGGCTGCCGGCAATTCAGGAACACAAGATGATCTCACGAGCCGTGAAAAACGGCGCGAGCCTGGAACGCATCGCGGCGGCGCTGAACATTTCAACACAGGGGGTGAAAGCCTCGTTGAATCTGTTGGTTGGCATCTGCCATGAAGCCGTTGAATTGCTGAAAGACAAACCCATTCCGCCCAAATCGCTCCGCCTGCTGAAAAGAGTGACGGCCGAGCGGCAGGTTGAAATCGCGCGGCTGATGATTGACGCGAATAATTATCATGCCGGGTATGCCGAAGGGTTGGTTTTGGTTACGCACAAGGAATTGCAGGTGTCCGGCGACCAGCCAAAAAAGAAGAAAGGCATGACTGCCGAATCCATTGCCAAAATGGAGCAGGAAATGGAGACGCTGGAAAGCGGCATGAAGGCGATCACTGAAAACTACAAAGAAAACATGTTCACCCTGCAAACCGCATCCACCTATATCAAAGCCCTGCTGAAAAACACGCGAGTGGCCAAGTATCTGAAGGCGAAGCACGCGGAAATCGCCACTGAATTTCAAAACATGGCGGTGGCTGAATCGGTGTAAGGAATATATCTGGCAGAATGGGCAGGCCGAAAGCTAGATTTACGCCCCCGCCATTTTTGCGACAACAAAGCCAGCTTGGAACTCAACAGCCAACAGCAAATCAGGAAACTTCGACGTGATCTCCTTCAAGTTCTGGATATGCTCGGAGTTGGGGGCGGCTTGAGGCAAGTTGGCTAGTTCGATAGATTTGAAAAGTTCCTGCCGAAATTCTGACCACCATTCCCGCCGCAATGGTTCTGAAATAGATTGCGCTGCCAATCCAATTCCGATTGCTGGGCGACCACTCGCCTTACCGATTTTATGGTAGAAATCGAGTCTTCCAGAGAAGGCGCGTTGAAAGAGTAGCCGGTAAACCAGTGGGAAAAGACGCACGAGCCAGTCGCCGGCATCCTCGCCAATCCAAACAAACCGAATACCGATGCAATCTCCAGGCACGGGGGCCAATTTCATCACGGATGAAACTTCGGGGATGTAATCGCTTTGAATCTGAGCGTCTTTCGATGACGCAATAATTTCAGCACGCCTAATAAAAATTTGATTCAACGTGTTGGACGAGCTTTTGGAAAAAGCCACCATGCGTTGAATCTCATTCAAAGAGATGAGATGGTAATAAATGTGCGGTGCCTTCTGGGCATCGGCCAATTGCTTGCCAATCTCAAGCCAAGGCAAATCGAAGCTCGTGTTTGAGACGACGATGATTGCGTGTAATGTCTGGAATTGGTCGCTAGCGATACGTCTGCCCGGCAAACCATCGGTGAGAATCTCGACACCGATTTTTATTCTTTTTGCCGCACCTTGAAGCTGGCTCAAGGCTTTCTCGAAATGCTTCATGACCGTTGCAGCTTTGCGCTCCGCAGTCTGGTCTGGGGATTTATCAAAAACCGAGAAGGATTTGGCTTCAAACAGAAATGCACTCTTGGCCAGCGCCAGCACATCGCACAACTCGCGTGTTTTATCGCCGTCCTGAATTTGCGGTGAGGCAAGAACCACTCCGTCGAAATTGGGTTTGAGGACATGCAGCAGGAGTGCTTCGTGGCTGTGGCCTTCGTTGGAATCACCAGGTTCAAACGTGCCAGCGTCTGGCACTGCAACCGAATTCCAAGTCTGTTTGGTGATGGTCATGGGGAATCGAAAAAGCTCGACGTGCGCCACCGGTTTTTTCCGTTCCTTGCTGACCGCCTGCTCAAAAGTCTCCTGTGCTTGCTTAAATATGCCGGTCACTATCGGGGCTGAATAAAATTGAAGTTGCGTTCGCTTTTTAAGGTAGTCTTCGACAGCATCCCGAGGCAGCGAGCCTATCGCGTCTAAAACAGAAACAAAGGGTTGTTCATTATGGAAATGTATCGCGAACTGGTTTTTATTGAGCAAGTCGTCGAACCCCTCGATTTCCCAGACTTCGACTTGAGGCAAGTTTGGAATCAGCGGATCGGTTTTACAGTCAAATACCTCTAACCCAAGAACCCGGACCAAAGCTTGTTCCGTCTGCACATGGCCGATGAGTAAATTTACTGGAACACCACGGTGAATCCATTTCAATGTGTCCGTGGCTAATTTGATAACCAGAACGACCTGACCATCGTCGTTGACATGTGCTGCCCACATGCCGGCCTCGGCCAAGCCCATGTGTGAAAGCAACAATTCCGACGGGAAGTGCATCTTGTGTAAAGTGGCCGCTTAGGTGTTTCCCCATTCCGCGCAGAGGAGTTCCGCTTGTTGCAGCACGGTCTGCGTAGCCTTCTCTTGCTTGTCCGGCGGGTAGCCAAATTTGCGGAGCACCCGTTTGACCATGACGCGCAGCTTGGCGCGGACGGATTCCTTGGCCGTCCAATCAATGCTGACGTTGGCGCGGATGGTTTTCACCAGCTCCTGCGCGATGAATTTCAGGTTTTTATCACCGAGCGCCTGAACCGCGCTGTCGTTGGTTTCCAGCGCGTCGTAAAACGCGACTTCATCCTGGCTCAAGCCAAGTTTTTTGCCGCGCGTGTCGGCCTGACGCATCTGCTTGGCGAGTTGAATCAATTCCTCGATCACCTGCGCGGTTTCGATGGCGCGGTTCTGGTATTTACGGATGGAGTTTTCCAGCAACTCGGCAAACGACTTCGACTGAATCAGGAATTTTTTCGAGCGCAGTTTAATTTCGTGGTTGAGCAGCTTGCGCAACAGTTCAACCGCGAGATTTTTTTGCGGCATCCCGCGAACTTCGGCCAGGAAATCATCGGACAAAATGGAAATGTCCGGCTTCTTCAAACCAGCGGCGGCGAAAATATCCACGACTTCATCGGACGCGACGGCGCGGGAAATGATCTGCCGGATGGCGGCGTCAATGTCCCCCGGTGATTTTTCCTTGCCGCTGATTTCATTCTTGGCGATGGCAGCGCGGACGGCTTGGAAAAATCCAACGTCGTCGCGGATTTCAATCGCCTTGAGGTGCGGGACAGACAGGGCGAACGACTGCGACAATTCGGTGACGGCGCGGAGAAATTTCTGTTTGTGCTCATCGGGCTTTTTGATCCTGGCCGCGTGCGCGTAAATAAATTCCTGTGCCGCCGGCAGCAAGCCAAGTTTTTCCGCCGGCTTGCCCGTCGTCCATTTCGACCAGTCGAAGCCGTGGAAGTGGTCGCAGCAAATCTCGTATTTCTCCAGCATGACGGCGACGGCCTCCTCCTGGTCAATCGCCGTCCGTCCGTGGCCGCCGCTTTCGGTGTAGGTGGCGAGCGCCTGTTTCAATTCATGCGCCAAGCCGAGATAATCCACCACCAAGCCGCCTGGCTTGTCCTTGAAAACACGGTTCACGCGGGCGATGGCCTGCATGAGTCCGTGGCTGCGCATGGGTTTGTCCAGATACATCGTGTGCAGACACGGCGCGTCAAAGCCGGTCAGCCACATATCGCGGACGATGACAATCTTGAACGGGTCTTTGCCGTCCTTGAACCGCTTGGCCAGCGCCTCCCGGCGCGGTTTGTTGCGGATATGATCCTGCCATTCCAGCGGGTCGCTGGCCGAGCCGGTCATCACGATTTTAACCACGCCCTTTTCGTCGTCCTTGTGATGCCACTTCGGGCGCAACTTGCGGATGGCTTCGTAAAGCTCGAAGCAAATGCGGCGGCTCATGCAAACAATCATCGCTTTGCCGTCCATTACCTCAAGCCGCGCTTCCCAATGCTTCACCAAATCGTCGGCGATGAGTCCGACGCGCTTGTCCGCGCCAACGACGGCTTCCAACGCCGCCCATTTGGATTTGAGTTTTTCCTTATGCTCAAGTTCCTCGCCTTCGGTCGCATCCTCGAAATCCGGGTCAATCTTCGGTTTTTCCGACGGCTTCAATTCCAGCTTGGCGAGCCGGCTTTCGTAGAAAATCGGCACGGTCGCCTTGTCCTCGACGGCGCGCTGGATGTCGTAAATGGAAATGTAATCCCCAAACACCGCTCGCGTGTTGGCGTCAGCCTTTTCAATCGGAGTGCCGGTGAAGCCGATGAAAGAGGCGTTCGGCAGCGCGTCGCGCATGTGCCGGGCAAAGCCGTCAATAAAATCGTATTGGCTGCGGTGCGCCTCGTCGGCGATGACGACGATGTTGCGGCGGTCGGACAGCAGAGGATGTTTGCCGCCCTTGTCCTCCGGGAAAAATTTCTGGATGGTGGTGAACACCACGCCGCCGGACGCGACGGCAAGAAGCTTTTTCAAATGAGTTCGATCCTGCGCCTGCACCGGCTTTTGCCGGAGCAATTCATGGCAACGGGCGAATGTGCCGAAAAGTTGGTCGTCGAGGTCGTTCCGGTCGGTGAGAACGACCAACGTGGGATTTTCCATTTCCGGCTCGACCACCAACCGCCCGGCGTAAAACGCCATCGTCAGCGACTTGCCAGATCCTTGGGTGTGCCAGACCACGCCGACGCGTTTGTCGCCGGTTTCACCGCCGGGCTGTTTTTTGGCAAAGTAGCCGCCGCTTTCCTTGAATTCCATCGCTCCGGCGCTGGCGGCACGGATGGTTTCCGCCACGGCGATGTTGACGGCGTGGAACTGGTGATAGCCCGCCAGTTTTTTTATGACGGCATTGCCGCCGTCGTCTTCAAAAACGATGAAATGCCGGACGAGGTCGAGGAAACGGCGCTTCTCGAACACGCCGCGCAACAGCACTTCAAGCTGCGGCATGGCGGCGGGCGCGACGGTTTCACCGTCAATCGTGCGCCACGGCATAAAGCGTTCCTTGTCCGCGCTGATGGTTCCGATGCGCGCCTCCAACCCGTCGGAAATAATCAGCACCGCGTTGTGAATGAACAGCGCCGGGATTTGCTGCTTGTAAGTTTGAAGCTGTTGAAACGCCTGCCAGATGTCGGCGTTTTCGTCCGCCGCATTTTTCAATTCAATGACGCCAAGCGGCAGGCCATTGACGAAAATCACCACGTCGGGGCGGCGGTTGTGCTGGCCTTCGATCACAGTAAGCTGGTTCACCACGAGCCAATCGTTATTGTCCACGCCGGCAAAATCAATCAGCCGGACAATTTCCGCGCCGATGCTGCCGTCCTTGCGGCGGCACTCGACGGCGATGCCGTCCACCAGCAGCCGGTGAAAGGCGCGGTTGCTGGCAATGAGGGACGGATGCTGCGGTATGGTGATTTTGCGAAACGCTTCAGCCAGTGCCTCGGCGGACAACTTGGGATTAAGCTTCCGCAACGCGGCGCGCAATCGTTCTGGCAAAAATGCCTCGCCAAAACTTGTCCGCTCGGCGGCGGCTTCGCCGGGAGCGATGACCTGACCATGTAGCAACGAATAATCCAATTCACCGAACCATGAAAGCGTGGCGTCTTCGACGACAGATTCGGTGAAGCTCATAAAAGCGAAGGCGTAAGATTTTAAGTCTGAATTTTAATTTTAGTTTCAGCTTCTTCCACCTCAATTTCAGACTCAATCATCGCGTAAATTGGCACCTCGCCCTGCATCACTTCAAAAGACACGGCGAGGCAATAGCGAGCCGTGCCGGCTTGCGGTAAATGATTCCAGCCGATGTGAGAACGCACTGCGATTGCGAATTCTTCCGGCAAGTTGTAAGAATCAAAGACCGCCCAATCCTTCTGCAACGAACCGCGAATCCGGCTGGTGTCTTCTGCTTCTCCCAATCCCTCTCGCTTATGCAGTGTCCAGGGGAATTCCTTGTATTGAGACTTGCCCCCGTTTTCCATCCGCGCCAAAAACTCATCTCTTGGCTCGCCGAGTTTGCTGGTTTCCCAATCGAGCCAAGTTTCCAAGTATCCTGTGCGGCGGGCGCGGGTTCGTCGCGGCAACGCCGTATATGCGAGTGTCACGTCTATCCGAATCCGTGCTTCCAACGCAGCGTTTCGCAATTCTTCGGGAATCCTGATCGTGTAAAGATGCAGTTTCTTGCTCGGAAGTTCCACCGCGTCCGGGGTAATCAGGGTGACGCGCCCCTCGGAATTGGAAGTGGCTTTTTCCAATAAAGGAAGTCCGTAACCAATCAATTTGAGCACTTTGTCTTTGTTTGGTTCGTTTTCAGCCCAGCCCGGCCAGCGGGCGCTTTGCACAATCAACGCACGGTAAAGCAAGGGCGACGCAGCGGGGAAAAGATTTTGAATATGCGCGGCGATGTGAGCCACCTTCGGCGCGGCAAACGACGTTCCCGCCCCATCTTTGGAATAGGCTGGCGCACTGTGCATGGTGGAATTGAGTAATTCGACGGCGACCGCCGGGTGTCGCCGGATGAGGCGAGGCGGGTTTTTGGAATAAACCAGGTCGCCACCAATCTCAACGACTTCCGGCTTCACGACCGACCACGGCTCACCGTAACCGGCGCGGCTGAAACCAGAAGGCTGGTGCTCTCCTGTTGCAAACGACCGGGTGTTTGCGTCCTCAAAAACCGCGCCGCTTACTGAACCCACTGTCAGCGCGTGGAGGCTTTGTGCCGGATTGGCGACACGCATTGAGGCTTCCAACTGGTGATCTGGGGGTTGTCTGCCAGCGTCCAGATGAGCGCTCAAACCTGTGTTCGCCTGATCTCCATTACCTAAACGATCCTGATTGCCTGCCGATTGGATAAACAACACCTCCTGCTCGTGCGAAAGCTGATCCAGTTTGGCCGCCCAAGAGGTCATGCGCTGCTTCGGGCAAGGCACGTTAGCATTGATGGAATGGTTGAAAATTTTTGTGAAATGTGGCGCGACGTGAAAATGCGCGACAACTTGCTGTAGGTATTCTTCCGGCGTGAGCGCGTCGGGCAATTTATTATCTGCTTTGAGAACGCGGGCGTTCTGAATCCACGCGACCGGCTCAACCTCCCCGGCGACCGGGATTTCGTTGGGATAGAGAACTGCGCCAGCGACCCGCGTTCCGTGTCCTTGCGGGTCAACGTAATCGGCAACGTCGTCAGCGGCGACGCCGGGCAAGAAACAACGACTGGTGACTGCATCAATGGCTGGCTGAAGCCAGCGGTGTTCCTCCTGAATACCACTATCAATGACGCATACCGTGGGCGCGTCGTTTGCCGGCGCATTTACCACAAGATCCGGTTCGTCCTGCTTTGCTGGGCGTTGAGATGTCTCCCGTTGCAACTCCGGCGGCAATGTGGCTTCAAACAAGTGGGCAAAATTCAAAATCACGTCTCGGAAACCCTCGCCATTCATTTTCACGCGCACTTGCACGCTGTCGGGAAAAACCATGCCGACTTCCTCTTGCCGGGCCGGGTCGGAAATCATCCCGGAAATAATTTCCCCGCCGTAATGCTGAATGAACGCGTTCAATTCATCCACGCGGGTTTCCGCATTTTCATCCCACTCGATGTTCGCATCTGCCCAAACCTTGCCGCGCTCCGTCTCTCTGCGCTGTAAAAATTCTTGCTCTGATTCCGCATTTTTCTTCTTAACTGGCGGCCACTTTACATCCCGCGTGCTGGTGGCGGTCTGAATGCCGAGGTCAAATGTATAAATAGTGGCATTGTCCAAAGGCCACAATGTTAAAATCTCTGGAGCGAGAATGTTCTTCAAACGACGTTCGTCGTCTGACTTGTCATAAATGTCGAGTAACGAAGCCCCCGATCCGCCGCCGCGCTCACCCACCTCAAACTGGCGTAAGACCTCCTCCAGCTTCGTGAATTCAAGGTTCACTGACGAAACCAACATCAAACCTTCCTCGGTTTCCGCGACCAACTCCACGCCAAGCGCCCTGACGAGTTGCTCAACATCCACGCCCTCTGGCAATCTCAATAAAAATCCTCTGTCGGCGGGAATGGCGGGTAGTCCCATTTCTGCACGAAGTCTGCGAAGTTCCTCGTCGGACTGTCGCAACCGGCCGAAAATGGCGCGAAGCCGGTCCGCGTGGCCTTTTGGATCGGCGCGGTTGGCGACTATCTCCGGGTTCTCGCGTGGCCCGCCATGAAACTTTGGGTCGTAAGCGCCTTGAAATGTCAGTTGTAAATGTGGGAAGTCTGGATTCGTCGCCATATACTACCCTTGCGCTTGGTGGCGCTCCTGAATTTCTCCGAGCGCATGGCGGATGTCCGCCTCGCCGACACTGCGCCGGCCTTCAAGCACGGAATGTTTCGCGGCGTTCTGTGCAATATGAACCACCTCCGAACCTGACATGCCGTCCATCGCCCGTGCAATCTCGCGCCAACTTATGGCTTTGTCAGTCACCATCGGCGAAAGCGTGGCTTGCAACATCCGACAAATTTCGTCAATGCCCGGCAGCGGCACTTTGAGCACCTCATCGAAGCGGCGGAACAAGGCGCTGTCCAGCGCCGAATCCAGATTGGTGGCGGCGATCACCAATCCGTCGCCTTTGTAATCTTCCAGCATTTCCAGCAAGGCGTTGGTGATGCGAGTGACTTCGCCTACGTCATTACGTTCCGTGCGCGAACGCGCCAGCGAATCACACTCGTCCAGAAACAACGCACAAGGCGAAGCCTGGGCGGCGTCAAAAACTTTCCGCAGATTGGTCATCGTCTCGCCGAAATAGGATGACAACAACGTGTCGAATCGAACTTTGCGGAGCGGCAGACCTGTATTCCACGCGAGGCGCTCCGCGCCGAGACTTTTGCCGCAACCGGGCGGGCCGTAGAGCAAGATGCGATGCCGAGGCTTCAAGCCGTGCTTGGCCAGCCGCGTGCGCGCTGCGAATTCCTTTTCAATTCGGTGGAAACGCCGCTCGACGGCATCCGGCAGAACCATGTGATGCCGAAGTTTATCCACCGGAATTTCCTGCATCAGCGGCGCGGACTCCCGGCGGCTGGTGGGCAACCGCTGGAGCGTGCCGGGTGGCGATGAGGACTTGGGCGATGGTTTCGCCGTTAAAATTTGTTCCAGTTCCTTGGCCACGCGACCGTGCCCCTGCTTCTTCTCCTCATCAATGACGCGACGGCACAGCGTATCCACGTCGGCGCTCGTGCCCGACTGGATCACCCGAAACAAGCGTTTCATCAGCGTCGCGTTCATGTCTATTTCAATTTAATGGTTTTGAGGCAATTTGGAAACCTTTGTATTTCCAGGAATTTCTTAATAATTCGTGAGCGCATTCCATCGCCCTTTTTCATCGTAATGCTGGCAACCATTCATACCACTGGCCTGCCATAAGGCGTCAAAAATCGGCTTCAAAGCCACATCCGCCGGGCTGTTGTAATCTTCAATCAACACGTCCGGCAACAATAAAGCATCGCGATCAATGGTGTGCGTGGGCCGAAAATTGTGCCAGGCCGAGCCGGTGGCAATTCCGTAGTCTTTTACCCCGAACAAGCTCACCATCATAATCAACGGCAGCGGCACACCCAGTTGTTTGGCGGTTTTGAAATATCTGGCGGTGGTTTGCAGAATTTTTTGCTCCACATACGTTGAGGCGACCAGCTTGCTTCCATCCCGGTTATTCAACAATTCAGCATCTACCGCTTCAATGGCACCGGAACGGAACACTTGGCAATAGCCAATACCGCCAGCTTTGCTATTGGAATTAAAACTCAAGAAGCCGTCGAGGTTATGGCGGTTGTTGTAGCTACTGTTCTGGATGGGTGCGCCCAAGTTGGGATCGTTCTCCAGCAAAGCGAAGCCAATCTGACTGTCTGGATTGAGGATGGACAGCGGCACGAGATGGAGAACGATTTTAGGCCCGGCGGCCAAATCAATTGGCGCTTCATTGGCGATGATTTTGCCGAGGCGTTCCGTGCGAAAGGTGGTGATTTTGGCCCGCAAATCGCCGGAGGCGGTGAACGCGGAACGGATTTCGCCAACATCCAATTGCTGCTTGCCGGCACTGGTGCGCGAAAAGAACCGGGAAAGATTCTTGAACGTCACCATGTGTGGCCCGGCCCAGCTTTTGGGAATGCGGATCACCAGCACCGGGCCGGAGGCAAAGCCATCAATGCTCCGAAGCCGGCAGCCGGAGATGCGCGGTTCGATGCCGGACTGGATAATGGCATCCAAGCGATTGATTTCCGCCCCGGCATTGATGCCCGCCAGCCCCTCGGCCTTTTCCGGCAGATTCGTGGGTTTATTTTCACCGTCACGCTTTTCGACAACACCAAAAATAATGTCACCGCCGCCGGCATTGGCAAACGAGGAGACATCGGCCAGAAATTCCCTTTTATCCTCGTCGCCATTGCCGGGGAGTTGCTGTTTGTATTCGAGGGCGCGGCCTTCGGCAACGGCATTGGCCACCAACGCCTCAATGTCGGCCTTGGTGATGGCGTCAAAGTCACGGGGAATCATTATTTCAAATCCCCCGGCTTAATGGTGCGGGCGATGTAGGCGACGACCGCCGTGGTCACGGCAAGAATCATTTGTGAATCCAACTGGCTGTAATGCTCGTTGGGCGAATGGTGCGGCGGGTTGGCCGCGTCTTTGATTGCGCCAAGCGTCGCCTTTAGCCAGTCGTGCGTGGCCTGGCCCAGCTTGGTTTCCCAGCTTTTTTTCAGAACCGGTTTTTTCCGCGATTCCGGGTGGGTTGGGTCAACCAGCTCCTGTTCAAAAAACGGATCAATCGCCACCCGACACTTGCCGGCGGCGTCATCGTAAAATCCGAGGCGATGCTTTTCCTCCGCTTGCTTCAACGCCTTGAAGGAATGATCCAACGCCGCGCAAGCCTCCAGCGGCGTGGCCGGAAATTCCAGGATATGCACCTTGCCGTAGCCCACAGCCGGCAGCACGCGCTCGATCCAATCGGTTTGAGGAATTTGGATTTCCTCCTGTAACGACAACCACTGAACGGCGCAGAGTCCCCAAAGCGCAGGGCGTTTCGACTCCGCGTGGGCCGGAATGGCGCCGTATTCATCAACATGAATTTGCACATCAAGGCGGAATTTCATCGAAC